>JACKQG010000290.1_pt1 | contig 56639 bp, 49 predicted proteins | sample 8237621 | NCBI WGS metagenome assembly JACKQG01 (sample SAMN15677084, study PRJNA649215) | marine metagenome | biome: marine; feature: Black Sea; material: saline water; isolation source: suspended particulate matter (SPM) from the Black Sea western gyre | collected 2013-06-09/2013-06-10 | depth... | reverse complement strand
TGGTGAAACGGCTGCGCGATGCCGGGGTCACGGTGTGGATCGACCAGGCCGGCATCGATGTCTCCACCATGTGGAGTCAGGAGATCGTCAACGCCATCCGGGACTGCAAGGTCATGCTCCTGTCCATCTCCCCTCACTCCACCGAGTCGGAAAACGTCGTCAAGGAACTCGCCCTCGCTTCCGAGCGCAAAAAGCCGATCATCCCTGTCTACCTCGAGTCGGCCGACATCCCGGGGACGATGGAGTACCAGTTGGCCGGCATCCAGCGCGTCGAGTATTTTGCGGAAAACGAGGACGCCGCCTTCCGCGCAATGGTGCGCTCGTTGGCCAAGCGCGGCGTCACCGTCGACGCCACGCAGGCCGGACTGGAAGGCGACGACGCCCTCGAAGCCTCCCTCGCCGCCCACCATAACCAAGCGCGCACCCGACAGAAACCGGCCCCGGCCAAGCGCGGCCTGATCGCCGCAGTCGCCGTTGCCGTCGCGGCCATCGCTGCGTTTTTGTTGTGGCCAAGCGCCGACACCCAGCCAAGCGACACGGGCGACTCACCCACGACGACCGAGTCCCCGCAGACACCGCCCCCGCTTGGCCAAGCCCAAACCCCGCCTCCTGCCCCCGAGACACTTAGCACCAACAAACTGGTCGTGCTGCCGTTCAAGGTGCTCGGCGAAGGCGGCAAGGGGGAGTCGTTCAGCTACGGCCTCGTCTCCGACCTCACCATGAAACTCCAGCGCGTGCCGGGGCTCACGGTCATTTCCGAGCGGTCCGCCGCTGCGCAGGACAGCACCAAGCCGTTTCAGGAAATCGGCCAGGCGCTGAAGGTCGGCAGTATCATCACCGGGGATGTGTTGGAATCAGATGGGGATGTCCGCGTGAACGTGAAACTGGTGGACGCCAACGATGGCGTCATCCAATGGAGCGAAAGTTACGACGACAAACTCTCCGGCATCCTGAAGTTGCAAAGCCAAATCGCCCAGTCCGTGGCCAAACAACTCAAGGGCGTCCTCGGCGTCGAGGAAACCGCCAATTTGGCCAAGGCCGAGACCAACAGCGCCGAGGCGTATGAACTGTACCTCCAAGGCCGCAAACTCTGGGATCAACGCACCAAGGAATCGTTCGAAGGCGCCATCGAATTGTTCAACCAAGCCATCGCGCTTGACGAAAATTTCGCACTGGCATACGTCGGCATCGCGGATGTCCGGTTGATGGAAACGTTTTATGGCATCTCGTATCCGAAGGAAGCCGTGGAGAAAGCGCGTGAAGCATCGGAGAAAGCCTTGGAAATCAACCCGAACCTTGGGGAAGCAATGACCAATCTGGCCATGATCACCATGTCGTTTGATTACGACGTGCTTAAAGCTAATGAGTTGTTCAAAAAAGCCATGAGCTTAAATCCGAACCATGCGATAACCTTCACATGGGGAGGAGCTTGCGCACAGATTTTAGGTGATCATGAGGAAGGCTTAAAGCGTTCTAAAATCGCCTTTGAATTGGATCCGTCGAATGCCATCTCGGAACACGGGGTATGTTTTTCGTTAATTTACTCAAAGGATATCGAATCAGCCAAGAATAGTGCGGTCGAATGTTTAAAAAAGTATCCCGGATTTCATCGATCCGTTTGGGATTTAAGTATTTGCCACATTTTGGAAGGAGAACCCCAAAAGGCCATCGAGGTGTTTGAAGCACAAAAGCCCAATTTGAAAGGGATGACCACACTTTATGTAAACTTGGGCGTTGCCCATTACAAGGCAGGCAACAAAGAAAAAGCCTATCAACTCTTAGTGGAATTGATCACGATGTCACAACTAATGTATGTCCCTAAGGAAGAGATAGCTCACTTTTGTTTGGTGGTCGGGCTGGAGGAACAAGGTTTTTATTGGCTGGGAAAAGCACTGGAAGAACGATCAACAACCTTGGGGTTTTACACAGCGTTCCTCCCCAAGACATACCTCGATGATCCAAGGTATCTCAACGTGATGAACTCGATCAAAGGCTGGGTGCCTTGGACTTATGACAAAACGAAGTGAACGCCAAAACCATGAGTGCGGATGTATTTATTAGTTACGCGGCGAAGGACCGGGAGCGGGTTCTAGGGCTGGTGAAACGGCTGCGCGATGCCGGGGTCACGGTGTGGATCGACCAGGCCGGCATCGATGTCTCCACCATGTGGAGTCAGGAGATCGTCAACGCCATCCGGGACTGCAAGGTCATGCTCCTGTCCATCTCCCCTCACTCCACCGAGTCGGAAAACGTCGTCAAGGAACTCGCCCTCGCTTCCGAGCGCAAAAAGCCGATCATCCCTGTCTACCTCGAGTCGGCCGACATCCCGGGGACGATGGAGTACCAGTTGGCCGGCATCCAGCGCGTCGAGTATTTTGCGGAAAACGAGGACGCCGCCTTCCGCGCAATGGTGCGCTCGTTGGCCAAGCGCGGTGTCACCGTCGACGCCACGCAGGCCGGGCTGGAAGGCGACGACGCCCTCGAAGCCTCCCTTGCCGCGCACCAAAGCCAGACGACAGCGGCCAGGAAACCGCTTGGCCTGATCGCCGCCGCCGTGGTGGCCGGGCTGGCCGTTGCCGCCTTTCTCCTGATCCCATCCGACGAACTCAAGCCAAGCGACAACACCGAAGAACCCTCACAAGCCAACCCCACGCAAACCGATCCCCCGCTTGGCCAAGCGCAGACTCCGCCCGTCGAGGCTGAGACGCTTTCCGCGACCAAGCTGGCGATCCTGCCGTTCAAGGTGCTGGGAACGAGCGACAATGAATTCATCGCCGAGGGGATGACGATGGAGTTGATCAGCAAACTGCAGCCGGTCAGCGGGCTCACAGTGATCGCCTCCAACTCGACGATGAAGTTTAAGGAGTCGTCGCTCAGCCCAATCGAGATCGGGCAGCAACTTAATGCCGGCAGCCTGCTACGCGGCACCATCCAGCAGGGCAACGAGCAACTGAAGGTGATCGTCAATCTGGTCGACGCCAACTCGCAGGAGGTCAAGTGGAGCCAGTCGTTCGACGGCAGCACAAAGGACATGCTCAAGCTGCAGGGCGACATTGCCCAATCGGTCGCTGGGGAACTGCAACTGGTCCTTTCCCCCGACGAACTGGCCAAAGTGACCAAGCGTGCCACGGAAAACCCGGAGGCGTATCAGGAATATCTGCAAGGCCGGATCGAATGGAAGAAACGCTCCCGGCAAGGCTTCGCCAACGCGATCCAACATTTCGAGAAAGCCATCGAACTCGATCCCAACTTCGCCCTGGCCTACTCGGGACTGGCGGATATTTATCTCGTGTTTCCCTATTGGCAAATCGCCCCTCCGACCATGGCGTATCCCAAAGCAAGGGAAAATGCAGAAAAAGCCAAAACGCTCGATCCAAGTCTGGCAGAGCCTTGGGCAACATTGGCGTCATTAGAGACGGTGGAACACAACTGGAGCAAGGCAGATAAATTGTTTTCACAATCCATAAGCCTTAATAAAAACTACGCAACCGCCTGGCAATGGAGAGGAGCGTTGATGCTCGAAACCCGATCACCCAAAACGGCGGTAGAATATGCAAATAAGGCTTTTGAGTTGGATCCCATCTCACCCATCATTTCGGGAGCTCTCGGCCGCTTCAACCTTTATTCAAATAAGCCGAACGCAGCGATTCCCCATTTCCAACGAGCGTATAATCTTTCGGGTAAGGAGAACATCAATTTTATCATTCGATCGGCTCTTGCATACCTACGCTTAAACAAAGCCGAGAAAGGGATCGAAGTCATCGAACAACACGTTGAGGACATAACACAGATAATCCCAGCCTTGTCTTACACAGCCCGTTGTGAGGCAAGGCTTGGAAACAAAGGCCGAGCGTATGAACTGCTTGCCACCCTGTTACACCTAAAAACAACACCGGATCGATATGTTTCGGAGCCCTTCATTGCCGATATTTATGCAGAGCTGGGCGATAAGGAAAAAGCATTCTATTGGCTGAACAAAGCCGTTGAGAAAAAATCACCAGGTAATGTGATGTTTACCCTTAAGCCGGTTTATGACCAGTGGAAGGATGAACCGGAGTATCAGGTGTTGTTGAAGAAGGTGAACTTGGACAAGCCTTGAGGTTGGCTTGGGATTTTTCGCGCTTTCTCCCTCTCCCTGCCCTCTCCCGCTGGGAGAGGGTGACTTTTATTCGCGCGAGTTTGCGTTGATTCGCGGTTGCCCCGTGCCATCCGCAGATGGCGCAGATGCACTGTTGAGCAGACTGTCTGCGACTATCCGTGCCATCGGCGAATGTTGAAACTCGGCAAACGGCTCTGCTTGGCCAAGCGCGGTCGCCTGTGCGGTCACCCTTCCCGCAGCCGGCGATCCCAGTCGTACTCCCGGGCGGTCACCAAATCCTCCAGCCGCCGGGCCCGCCGATCCAGCCGCTCAAAGCGCCGCTTGAGCCGGGCCAGGGCCAAGCCCTTCGAACTGGCATACGAATTGTAAAACTCCCACTCCGCCACGTTGCCGGGTTCGCGAGGCGGCTCCACCTTCATCAACAACGCCGCCAGCAGATACACCAGCCCCATCGGAAAAAAACCGGTAAAGACGAACGCCAAGACCAACAGCGTCCGAACCCAAAAAAGCGACAGATTAAACGCCTGAGCCAGCCCAGCACAAACGCCAAAGATCCACCCGTCCCGAGATCGAAAAACAGGTATTTTAATTTTGTTTAATGTATTATATGTCATTTTTTCTCATTCATTGTTCCTTATTCGTCCTCTTGTGCACTAATATGGTTTCCAGTGATTCAATCCGATCCTCCAGTTTTTCCATGTCGGCGTGCAAAATCTGGATTGCGCGGGTTTCCTCGGCGGTCGCCTTGCGCGCCTTCTTCCCGCCACCCTTGAGAATCCTGACCAGCACGATCATCGTCCCGCAAACCACCGGCAGGCCAAAGATAAAGAAAAACACCAACGCCACGATCTCACCGCCACCCATCATACCGGCATATGGGTACAATTCATTCATTGGATCCGGCATGGGGACACTCTACCCGGATCGGCCCCGAGGGCCAACCCGAACCCGCCCGTTTTTCAGGCGGCTTCATCCGCCTTTTTGCCTGATTGACCCTTCAACTCCGCCAACTCCGTCTCGAGTGCCTCATCCGTCTCGAGTTCGGAGAATTCCTTGTCAAGCGAGGTGTTTCGGGACCGGGCCAGTTCTGCCTCCGCCACCATCCGGTCGACCCGATGCAGCATCTGCTCGAACCGCAGAAAAACGTTGGTGCTGTCGGCCTGCCGCACCTGATCGCGGGCCTGTTTGCTTTTCTTGGCCTGTATTGCCTTCTCCGCCAGCACCTTGTGGCGATCCCGGATCGCCTCCAACTTGGCCTCCAACTCGGCTATATCCTGTTGATACTGCTCGATGATTCCCTCCATTTCGGACAAATCCCCCTTCAGTTTTGCCGCCTGTTCCGCATGGTGGCGTTTTTCGAGCAGCGCCTCTCGGGCCAAGTCGTCCCGCCCCTTGTCCACCGCCAGCTGTGCCTTGCCGGCCCAGCGGTTGGCTTTTTCCCCGGCATCGTGGAGCGTCCGGGACAGGCGGGCGCGATTGGCCATGGCATTGGCGCAGGACGCCTTCATTTCGACCATTGTGTCCTCCATCTCCTGTGCCATCAGCCGGATCATCTTTTCGGGATCCTCCGCCTGATCGAGCACGGCGTTAATGTTGGAACTGACTATATCCTTGAATCGTGTGAATATTCCCATTGATCATCCTTTCTTAGTTCGATTGAGTCGCAATCTGCTCAAGCCTCTAGCCAACCTCATGCCAACACAGAATGAATCGATTAAACGACTGATTCAGAATGAGTTACTTGTGATTATCCGAAGATGCTTATTTGGTTTGTATAACCGTTTGATTGCATTTATATTTTCTTTTTGGCATTTTTCGCCATATGGATCGTCATGCTGAAACTGCCCGCCCGCATATCCCGGAACCGCTTGGCCGGTCGGATGCGTTTCTGGAATTTCAGCAACGGCTCTCGCGGGTTGCCAAGGTGAATCGGCCGGTACTGTTGGTCGGCGAACGAGGTACCGGCAAGGAATTGGCGGCGAACCGGCTGCATTTTCTCTCGGGTCGCTGGCAGGGGCCGCTGGTGGCACTCAACTGCGCCGCACTGTCCCCCTCGCTGATGGAGTCGGAGCTGTTCGGCCATGAGGCGGGGGCGTTCACCGGGGCGAACCAACGCCGCCAAGGCCGGTTCGAGTCTGCCAGCGAGGGGACTCTGTTCCTGGATGAGATCGGCCTCATCCCGATGCCGGTGCAGGAGAAAATATTGCGCGTGGTGGAGTACGGTGCGTTTGAGCGTGTGGGCGGCACCGCGAGCGTCGAGGTCGATACGCGCATCATCGGCGCCACCAACGCCGATTTGCCGCGCCTGGTTCGGGACGGCCATTTCAAGGCCGACCTGCTCGACCGGTTGTCGTTTGACGTGCTGACACTGCCGCCTCTGCGCGAGCGCCACGGCGACGTGATGCGGTTGGCGCATCATTTCGCCGAGCGCATGGCGCTGGAATTGCGGCTAAGCCAAGCGCCGGCGTTCGCGGAAGACGTGATGCAGCGGATGGAGCGTTACGACTGGCCGGGCAACGTCCGCCAACTCAAGAACGCCGTCGAGCGGGCCGTGTACCAGTGCGAGGGGGAGACAATCACCGAAATGGACTTTGACCCGTTTGGTTCGAGCTCACGGCGGGACCCCGCCGATCTGCCTGCGGCCGCGCCCCCGGAATCGCCTGCCCCAGCGGACGGTTTCCGGCTGGGTAACCGCACGCTGCCTGACGCGGTTCGTGAACTGGAATTGCAGGCGCTTGGCCAGGCCCTGGCCAAGGCGCGGCATCATCAGGGCAACGCGGCCAAGCTGCTGGGTCTCACCTACCACCAGTTCCGGGCGCTCTACCGCAAGCTCCGCGAAGCGCTTTAGCCCAGCAGTTCGGTGGCCTTGGCGGCGATGTCGGGTTGGCGCATGAGGGCGGTGCCGACGAGGATGGCGCTGGAGCCGCAGGCCTCGAGTCGTTCGACGTCGGCGCGGGTGTGGATGCCGCTCTCGGCGACGAGTACTCTTTCGGTTTCGCCCCCGTTGGCCAAGCGCTTGGCCAGGCGCTCGGTGGTGCCGAGGTCGACGGTGAAAGTGGTGAGGTCACGGTTGTTGACGCCGATCAATCGGGCGTCGATGGCAAGGGCACGTTCCAGTTCGGCTTCATTGTGCACCTCAACGAGTGCGGCCAAGCCGGCCCCAATGGCCAAGCGGTGAAGACGGCCAAGGCTCTCGTCGTCTAGGCAGGCGACGATGAGCAGGATGGCGTCCGCACCGTGCTCGACCGCCTCCGGCAACTGCCGCTCGTCGATCATGAAATCTTTGCGCAACAGTGGCAGCGCAACGGCTTGGCGGATGGCGCTAAGGGTGTCGAGTGAGCCTTGAAAAAACTCTCGATCGGTCAGCACGGAGAGACAGCTTGCTCCGGCGGCCTCGTAGGTTTTGGCGATGGCGACCGGGTCGAAGTCGTCGCGGATGACGCCCTCGGACGGCGATGCTTTTTTCACCTCGGCGATGAGCCCAAGGTTGCCTTTTCGCGGCTGGAGCAGGCTGCCAACAAAATCGCGCCGGGGGCCGTGTTGAGCCACCCCGGCGCGCAGCGTGTCCACCGTCACCGGCGCGTCGGGCAGATGCCCCAGCTCGGTGCGTTTGTGGGCGACGATTTTGTCGAGAATGTTCACCCGCGGTTACCCGCGCGGCCGCAATTATTTGAGCGGCTTGACGCGGATGTTGCGGTAATGGACGACGCTCTTCGGATCATGCGCCTGAAAAGCGAAGGTGCCGCTGCCGAGCTTGCGACCGGGCATCGACTTGAGATGCGGGGCGTTGGGGACCTCGGTCCAGCTGGAGGTGACTTTGCCGTTGATCTTGATGGTGATCTTTTTGCCCTTCACGCGAATCTCGTAGTCAAACCATTCGCCGTCCTTGGCCGGGGCCGGGTTGACGTCTTTCACCGCGTAGAGGCCGCCGGTCTTTTTTGGGTCGCCGTGGGTGTTGTTCACCTGCGCCTCGAATCCGGCATCCGGCCAGCCCTTGTCCTGATACTTGGTGTGGAAGTAGATGCCGGAGTTGGCCTTCGGGAACGTCTTGACCTGCGCCCGGAAGACGAAGTTTTTGAAGTTATGATCCGCGACATCACCGGCGTAGAACAGGTGGGCGCGGGGGCCATCGATGACGATATTGCCATCCTTGACGGTAACGGACTTGGGGTTTTCCTTGTTGACCTCCCAGCCCTTCAGCGACTTGCCGTCGAACAGGCTGACGAAGCCCTTCTCGCCCTTCTTTTTGCCCTTGGCCTCGTCTGCGTTCATCACCGCCAACGGAGCCACCAACATCGCAATCAATAGGAGTCTGCTCATGGGGCGGGCAGTCTAAGGCAACGCCGCCGCCTGTAAACCATTAAAACGGACGGATGCTTGCGCGCTTGGCCAAGCGGGCTGCGGGGCGGTAGCATCGGGGCAGATGAATGGGTTCTCCCCCCGATTGACGGCCAAGCGATGCGTTCGCACGGCGGCGTCCCTGCTTGGGCTTTGGGCGTTGGCTTGGCCGGTTTTTGCCGAACTGCGGATCAACGAGATTTTGACGGTGAACAACCGTGGGCTGGCCGATGGCGACGGCGAAACCTCCGACTGGATCGAGATTTACAACACCGGTGCGGCGGCGGTCCCGCTCGGCGGCTGGTCACTGACCGACGATCCCGGGGTGCCCGACAAGTGGATCTTCCCAGACATCGCGCTTGGCCCGGGAACGTATCTTGTCGTGTTCGCCTCTGGGAAGAACCGCGCCGACGCGGCGGAACCGCACACGAATTTCAGGCTGAACAACGGGGGCGAATACCTCGGCCTGTTCCGGACGGGTGAGACCCAGGCCGTCAGCGAGTTTTCGCCGGTGTACCCGAGGCAGCAGCGGGACATTTCGTACGGCCATGGAACGGGCGGGAAACGGGAGTACTTCGACAAGCCGACGCCGGGCCGGGCCAACGGCAGCGGTTTCGCCGGGTTCGTCGCCGACACGAAGTTCAAGCCGAACCGCGGGTTTTACGCCACGCCGTTCCGGGTGATGCTCACCACCGCCACGCCGGGCGCGACGATTCGCTACACGACCGACGGCACCCGGCCGACCGCCACCAGCGGCCGGGTTTACACCAAGCTGATCGACATCGACACGACCACCACGCTGCGGGCGGCGGCGTTCAAGGACGGCCTGCGCGCCAGCAACGTCGACACGCACACCTACCTGTTCGCCGAGCACGTCGCAAAGCAGCCAAAGCTGCCGGCCGGCCTGCCGGCCAAGTGGAATGGCCACGCGGCCGATTACGAAATGGATCCCGACGTGGTGAACGATCCCAAGTACAGGGATCGCGTGCCGAAGGCGCTGCGGTTGATCCCGACCCTGTCGCTGGTGCTGAACCGCGACGATTTTTTCAAGACCGGCCCGGGCATCTACCCGAAGGGCGAAGGCGTCGAGAAGGCAGTCTCGATGGAATTGATTTATCCCGAAACGGGCGACGGCCTGCAGGGCGACGGCTCGGTGCAGATCGTCGGCGGCAGCAGTACCCGCCGCTGGAAGACCGACAAGCTCTCGATGCGGCTCAAGTTCACGTCGCGCTTCGGCGACACCAGTTTCCGGCACCCGATCTTCGGCGACGAGGCGACGGCCCGGTTCGACACGCTGATCGTCGACGCCCGCCTGGCCAACGTCTGGAGCTACGGCGGCGGCGTGGAGCCGGCCAACCAGCGTGCACGCGGCCAATACGTCCGCGACCAATACACCGCCGACCTGCAAAACCAGATGGGCGGTCACGCGCCGCACGGCTTCCCGGTGCACGTCTACGTTTGCGGCATCTACTGGGGGCTGCACATGCTGCACGAGCGGCCCGACGAGCATTTCGCCGCCGCCTACCTCGGCGGGCGCAAGGAGGATTACGACGTGATGAAACACCGCCGGGCCACCGTGGTCAGCGGCAGCAGCCGCAGCTACAACGCCCTCATCGCCGCCACCTCCAAGAACCTGTCCAGCGACGCGGCCTACGCCGAGGTGCGCCGCCAACTCGACGTCGCCGGGTTCATCGACTACCTGCTGACCAACTACTACACGGGGAACTTCGACTGGTCGCACCAGAACTGGTACGCCTCGTTCAACCGCAACGCCCCGGACGGCGTCTGGCGGTTTCACAGCTGGGACACCGAGCACAACCTGGAGCGGGTCAGCGAGAATGTCACCAACCGCAACAACGCCGCCAGCCCGACCGGCTTTCATCATCAGCTCCGCAAAAACGCCGAGTACCGCGTGCTGTTCGGCGACCGCGTCCACCGGCACTTCTTCAACAACGGCGTGATGACGCCGGAGCGCGCGGCCGCGTCGTACCTCGCACGGCTGGACGTGGTGGACGAGGCGGTCGTCGCCGAATCGGCGCGCTGGGGCGACAGTCGGCGGCCGAAGCCGTTCACGCGCGACAAGGAATGGCTCGCCGAGAAGAACCGGCTGCTCAAGCAATACTTCCCTCAGCGCACCGGCATCGTCCTCAACCAGTTGCGTTCCCACAAACTTTACCCGTCGCTCGCCGCGCCGGTGTTCAGCCAACACGGCGGCGCGGTGGCCGCCGGCTTTGCGCTGAAGCTCACCGCGCCCAAGGGCGAAATCCACTTCACGCTGGACGGCACCGACCCGCGGCTCCCCGGCGGCGCGCTCGCCGGCACGGCCAAGCGGTACGGCAGCGCCGTCGCCATTGCCGGCACGATGCGCGTCAAGTCGCGCGCCCGGTCTCAAGGCGAATGGAGCGCGCTCACCGAGGCGCTGTTCGTCGTCGACGGCTCGCTCGACGCGCTGCGCATCACCGAGCTGATGTACCACCCGCTGCGCGGCATGCCGGAGTTCATCGAGTTGAAAAACAGCGGCGACGCGAACCTCGACCTGAGCGGCGTGGCGTTCCGCGAAGGCATCCGGTTCACGTTCCCGGAGGGCTTCCAGCTCGCGCCCGGCCGGCACGTCGTCCTGGCCGCCGACGCGGCCGTGTTCACCGATCATTTCCCCGGCGTGACGCTGGGTGGCGCGTACGACGGCCGCCTCTCGAACGGCTCGGAGAAACTGGTGCTGACCGACAGCTTGGCCAAGCCGTTCCTCAGCCTGACCTACTCCGACCAGCCGCCTTGGCCAAGCCGGGCCGACGGGCAGGGCTTTTCGCTCGTGGCCAAGCCGCTTGGCCAAGCGGCCGACCCGAACCTGCCGGGGAGCTGGCGCCTCAGCGCGACCTTCGGCGGCTCACCCGGCCGGGATGACGCGCCGTCGGCAACCGGCAACGCGCCGCCGTACCTCTCCACCGGGCCGGGTCGTGTCATCGAGACCGACTCGATCCCGGTCACCGTCCACCTCGCCGGCGTCATGCGGGACGATGCCCACCCGAATTATCCGAGCGTCCGCCTCGAGTGGTCGCTCGACGGCAACCGCGCGCCGGTGCAGTTCACCGCCGCCGGCCAGCCGAAAACCGCCGCGACGCTGTACGGCCTCGGCACGCACACGTTCCGGCTCACCGCGAACGACGGCGAACACAACGTGAGCGACACCGTGACCATCGAGATCCGGCGCGTCGGCACGGAGCGCACCTTCATCGCCGCCGGCTCCGACTGGCGCTACCTCGACGACGGCTCGAACCAGGGCACCAAGTGGCGTACCCGCCTGTTCAACGATGACAGTTGGAAGTCCGGCCCGGCGCAGCTCGGCTACGGCGACAATGACGAAAAAACCAAGCTGAGCTACGGCGGCGACAGCGGCAACAAGCACGTCACCACTTTTTTCCGCCACGCCTTCGAGGTCGCCGACCCGGCCGGCGTGACGTCGCTCGAGGGGGCACTGCAGCGCGATGACGGCGCGGTTGTGTACCTCAACCGACAGGAAGTCGCACGCAGCAACATGCCGCAAGGCAACATCGCCCACACCACCTTTGCCTCGACCACAGCAGGCGGCGACGAAGAGTCGGCGTTCCACTCGTTCGCCATCGATCCCGCGCGGTTGGTGAACGGCAAAAACGTCATCGCTGTGGAGGTGCATCAGGCCAACCGCACGTCAAGCGACATCAGCTTTGACTTTGCACTCAGCGGCAAAGGCTCGGCGGCGAACCAGCCGCCCACCGTCCAGCCGTTCGCCGACTCGAACGCCGCCTGGCCAGACGCGGCCCGGCTCGAGGCCAAGGTGAGCGACGACGGGCTGCCGGCCGAGCCCGGCCGCTTGGCCATGCGCTGGAACGTGCAGTCCGGCCCCGGCACGATCACGTTCGCCAACGACTCGCTGCCGGTCACCACTGCGCGCTTCAGCCAGCCCGGCCGGTACGTGCTCAGCTTCTCCGCCTACGACGGCCAAACGGTGACGAACCGGGAGCTGGTGATCCGCGTCAACGACGATGCCTTCGCCGCCTGGCGGCGCGCCCACTTCAGTGACGCCGAACTTGGCCGACCGAAACTCTCCGCACCGAGCGCCGACCCCGACGGCGACGGCATGGCCAACCTCGCCGAGTACCTCGCCGGCACCCGGCCAAGGGACGCCAAAAGCAGGCTGGCGATTAACTCGACGGCCGTCGATCCCGCCGCCGGCAAACTGACGGTTCATTTCCACACGGCGCCGCAGCGCCACTACCGGCTGCTGCGGAGCGCATCGGTGCTCGGCCCGTGGCGGATCGCCGGCGAACGCCCCGCCCCGCCGAACGGCGGCCCGGCGGCAATCACCGCGCCGCTTGGCCAAGCGCAGTTTTTCAGGCTGGAAATCCCGGCCGATTGAGCCTGTTCCACCGAAAAACAGGCTGGAAAAAGGGCTTGTCACGGCGGTTTTTTCCGGTACGCTCCGCTGCCCCTTAACCGAAGGGAGGCACAAAATGTCCAGAGTTTGTCAACTAACCGGCACCGGCCCCGTCACGGGAAGCCGCATTCGCCGCAGCGGCAAGGCCAAGAAAAAGGGCGGCATCGGCATGCACGTCACCAAGGTCGTGAAGCGCCGTTTCCTGCCGAACCTGCAGCGCGTCAAGGCCCTCGTCGATGGCGAGGTGAAATACATCCGCGTCACCGCCAAGGCCATCAAGAAGGGCCTCGTCACCAAGCCGCCCAAGCGCACTTGGAAAAAGGCCGACGCCTGAGCCAAGGCAACAGCAAATTTAAAGGGACTCCAAGCGAGTCCCTTTTTTTGTACCCAAGCGGGAGAAACCGCGAATGGACGCCAATCGACACGAATAAAATGGGGGAAAAGCAGGACACAAAAATCAAACATGGATGGACAAGATTGACAGGATCTCTTTTTTCCTCCTATCCATCCTGTCCATCCATGTAAAATCGAAAACTCACCCCGAGAATCCGTGAAATCCGTGTCCCGACATGAAACTGTTCAAACCCCCTTGGCCAAGCGGTCGAGTTCCTCCTCATTGAGTTCATCCAGTTCGCGGCCGAGCCAGCGGCGGAGCAGGCCTTGGCTTGGGCTGAACACCCACGCCAATCCAAACAGCACCGAGCCGGCGACCACCATCGCCCCGGCGGGGGAGCAGTTCAGCCATGTGGCCAGGTGGATGCCGCCCACCGCGCTTAGCAGCGCATGAACGACGGTGATGCCAAACATCGGCGGCAACCGGTGCGCCAGCAGTGACGCCGTTGCCCCAGGCAGGATCAGCATCGCGATCACCAGGATTGCGCCGACCGCCTCGAACGCGCTGACGATAATCACCGAGAGCATCGCCATCAGCGCGTAATGCACGACGGTGGAGTTGATGCCCAGCGACGACGACAGACCGGAGTCAAAACTCGTCACCAGCAGTTCCTTGTAAAATACCACGATCAACAGCAACGTGATGCCAGTGACGACGGCCATGCGGATAACCGAGGGCGGCGCGATGGTCAGCCGGTTTCCGTTGAGAAATATTTCCGAGTTGAGGCCCGGGATTTTCTCCACCACCGACAACGCCCCCGGCCCCAGCTCGGTCTGCACGAGGTCCAGCGGCACGAACGCGATCTCGCCGTACAGCACGCACTCGGCGTCGAGATGCACCGCGTCCGTCTGCCCGAAACTGATTAAAATCACGCCGATGGCGAACAGCGTCGAGAAGGTGATCCCGATCGCCGAGTCCTGCTTGACGCGGGTTTTTTTGTGGATCAACTCGATCAGCACCGTGGTCAAGATACCAGCCCCGAGCGCCCCGATGAACATCGGCAGCGTGTTGAGGCTGTGCGAGAGCAAAAAAGCGATCGCCAGCCCGGGCAGCACGCTGTGGCTGATCGCGTCGCCCACCAGCGCCATGCGGCGGAGGATGAGGTAGTTGCCAATCAACCCGCACGCGGCGGTAATCAGGAAGCCCATCAGCACGATCCAGAATGTCGTCGACAAATTCTCCGCCCACGGCTCGACCATGACCCGCTGCCACTCGAACGCTGGGATGAATTCGCTCATCAACTCCTCCCGTACCCGCTTGGCCCCGGGGCGGACGGTGCGAACGGTTTATGAATATCCGCAAAGCCGGGGATGGCTCTGCCGTGCGGATCGCGTGTCGTGTCGTCGAGCATCCGCTCAAGCTCGCGCACGACGTCATCCCCGAGCACGTGCTCGATTTGCTCGGCATCGTCGTGCACATGGTCGGGAGCAATGTTGGCCTCGTTGGTCAGGTACAACTCCCACAACCGATGATTACGGACGATCGTGCAGGCGAGCTGCCAGCCGCTTGGCGTAAACAAAATCTTGTTGCCCTCCTCGTGCAGCGTGACGAGCCCGTGTTGTTTCAGCGCGCTCGCTTGGCCGGACACGTCGTCGAGCGTTTCGCGGCGGCGCTCGGCCAACTCCTTCAGCGAAACACTTTCCTCCGGCTGGGCATCACGCCGTTCCAAAACCTGAAACAGCGCCTTGAGGGTGTTCTCCCGCTGCACCCGTTTTGAGCGCGACACATGCCGCCACCAGCGGGTCAGCACCCCGTGCCTTGGCCCGCCAAAGAACGCCACCGCGAACACCGCGCTCGCGCCCAGCACCATGCACGGCCCGGTCGGGATGTTCGGCTTGAGGAACGAAATGAACGCGCCAAGCACTCCCGACACCACGCCGAAACCCACTGCCAAAAACAGCATCCGGTGCATGCGATCGGTCAGCAGATACGCCGCCGCCGCCGGGGTGATCAGCATCGCCGATACCAGCACCACACCCACCGCCTGCAGCGCGATCACCACCGCGAACGCCACCAGCAGCATCAACCCGTGATGAATCCACTGGCTCGGCAGCGCGATCGACCGGGCAAACCCGGCGTCAAAGCTCGTCACCAGCAGCTCCTTGTAAAACAGAAACACCACCGCCACGATCAGCAGCGTGACCCCGAGCATCAGCCGGATGTCATCCTCGCCAATCGCCGCCGCCTGGCCGAACATGAACTTGTCGATGCCACTCTTGTTGCCGGTTTCCAGGCCCTGGATCATCGTCAGCAGACAGATGCCCACGGCGAAAAACGACGCCAGCGTCAGGCCAAGCGCCGAGTCCTCCTTGATCTTGGTCGTCTGTTTCAGCGTGTTGACAAGAAACGTCCCGGCCACCCCGGCCACCACCGCGCCACAAAAAATCAGCGCCGGATTCTTGGTGATGTTGGCCACTTCAAAACTCCAGTCAAACAACCCGCTGGCACTCACACCGGAACACAGAAAGCCAAGCGCCACACCGGGCAGTACCGCGTGCGACAACGTGTCGCCGACGAGCGCCATCTTGCGCACCACGATGAAGCAACCCAGCAACCCGCACGAGATGCCGAGCATCACCGAGCCTATCACTGCGTAGCGCACTGACGGATCGCGGAACGATAGAAAACGAAACGCCTGTTGGCCAAGCGACGACTCCTCCGCCACGTCGCCGATCTTTGCCGACCAAGCGCTCTCCGGCACAAGCGCCAACACCACCCACACAGCCAGCCAGCCAAGCGCGGCCCGTTTGATTCCTGCTCCCTCAGGGAGAAGGTGGCCGCAGGCTGGATGAGGGTGAGCGGTGGGTTTCAAATATGCAGTTTCAGATTTCAAGAGAGACCATTTTTAGTTGTGCAGGTTCCGTCTCACCTCGTTGATTGTAGAACGGCCAAGGTTGGTCGCCGGGCGATCATCGGTTACTTGGCGCGCTGCCCCACGGCATCCGCGACCTCAGAAAGAATCGTCAATCGGCCGCCGTAGGTTTTCTGCAACAGGTCGTATGTGAACACCTCCTCCGTCTCGCCGTACGCCACCACCCGCATGTTGAGCAGCAGCAGTTGATCGAAATAATTGCGCGCCGTCGGCAAATCGTGATGCACCACCAACAGCGTCTTGCCTTTTTCGCGAAGCTCATGCAGCAGCGCGATGATTGCCGTCTCGGTCGCGGCATCCACGCCGGCGAACGGTTCGTCCATGAAATAAATGTCGCTCTCCTGCGCCAACGCGCGCGCCAGAAAAACACGTTGCTGCTGCCCGCCGCTCAGGTTGGAAATCTGCCGCTTGGCGAACGGCAGCATCTTCACCTTGTCGAGGCAGTCGCGGGCAATCTCGCGATCGGCTTTGTTGGGCCGCTTAAACCAGCCGACATGGCCGTAGCGTCCCATCATCACCACGTCCATCACCGTGACCGGGAAGTCCCAGTCAACCGACTCGCGCTGAGGCACATAGCCCACACGGCGGCGGTTTTCATTGTACGGTTTTCCGAAGATTTTCACCCACCCGCTGCTCGGCGGCACGAGGCCCATGATGGCCTTGATGAGCGTCGATTTCCCGGCACCGTTCGGCCCGACAATGCCGACCAGTTTGCCCTTGGGCACCTGTAGGTCGATGCCCCACAACACCGGCTTTTTGTGATACCCGGCCGTCAGGTCGTGAATCTCAAGCGGGAAGTTTACACCGTTGGTTGCCGGAGTGTCGGCCATGTTAAAAACTCAAGTTGACCCGCAGGCCAAGCACGAGCGCATCGTCCAGTTCGCCGGTTGCGCCGGGGTCGCCGATCCACTGCACGCTTGGCTGAATTGTGAAATCGTCGCTCATCACATACTCATACGCCAACTCAACCGCGGTCTCCGTCGTTCGTCCGGGGAGTTCACTGCTGATGTTCGCGTGCGACAGGCCAAGCGCCACCTTGTCGATGTCGCGGCCGGGGAACAACCCGACGTAACTCGCGCCGACCTGAAAACTGTGTTCCACCTCGCTGCGATCTTCCGGCGCGAAGCCGGCGCGAACAAACAGGCTCAAGCCTTGGTCGCCATACTCGCGATACACCATCTGCTCGCCGGACGCGTACACGCCCTGTATTCCCTCGTGTGACGCGCCACCTCGGAAGTCGTCAAACTCGCCCGAGTGCCACCAGCCACCGAGTTTGTACGTGCCGGAGAGTCCGTCGGCATCCTCCGCTTGGTTGTGTCGGTAGCCCACCTCGGCCATGCCGAACGTGCCTTGGCCGTTGCCCAATTCCAAATGCAAGCCGTGCCGGTTGACCCTGTCGTCGCCGACCGGCGAGTCGAAGCTATCGCCATCGTAAACGCCAACTTGGCCGTACCATGTCTCGTTCGGCTCCCACAGCAGCCGTGCGCCCAGCGCCGGGATGTAAAACGCCGGGCCGGTGTTGACGGTGTTCATCGAGATGAACTCCGGCCAGCCGAAGGTCGCATTGAGGAACGGGCCGGTGGTGTCGAGCGTCGAGAATTCCTCGTCGGCCAACAGCAGGCCAAGGCGCAGACTCAGCGTCCCGGCGGCGAACGATTTCTCCACCCACGACTCGTACAGCCGCGCACTGCCGTAGCCCTCGATGTTGCTTGCGCCCATCATGTCGCCGACGTGGCTGCCGATGCCGGAACCGTGCAAATCCATGCCGCTCAGACGCATCGTAACCCCTTCCAAACCAAGCGCTTGGCCAAGATCTGCCTCGATGCCGAATGAGGCCAGACCATTGTATCCGGTGCCGGTGTGGTCCCCGCCGGAGACGTTGCTCATCACCTCGCCGGTGTAGTCCAAAAACAGGTCGATGCCCTGCCCGTTCCTGTACGTGGTGAACTCACCCGCAGTTGAATGAGACAACGACAGGATGCCTGCCAGAATAATGGAATTGAATTTCAATGCTCGAAACGTTGAGGATTACTTGAGGGCATCGACGACCGTGTTGACGTTGTGCTTGATCATCCCAACGAACGTGCCGACGTCGTACTTCTCGCCGTGCGCCTCGTGGATGTCTCCCGCCCTGCCGCAGGCGTCGGAGAACAACTCGCCGCCGATCTTTACGCCGGCATCCTTGCTCACCCGCTCGATCGCGGCGGGGTTGACACTGCTCTCGACGAAGATCGCCTTGATTTTCTTTTGCTTGATGAAGTCCACTGTCTTGGCGATGTCAGCCAGACCGGCCTCAGTCACTGTGGACAAGCCCTGCACCGCGACAACCTGAAAACCGAACGCTTGGCCAAAATAATTGAACGCGTCGTGACTGGTGACGAGGATGCGCTGCTCCCTTGGTACGGCAGCAATGCGCTTGAGCGCCCAGTCCCGCATCGCCTCATACGACGCAATCGCTGACTTGCCGCGCTTGGCGTAGTCCGCCGCACCGGCGGGATCGGCCTTGCTCAAACCATCGACTACGGTGACGATGCATTTACTCCAAAGGATCGGGTCGCCCCAGATGTGAGGATCCCAATGCCCCTCAAATTCCGGCGGCTCGAGCCGGTCCTTTTCCGGGATCGACTCGGTGACGGCGTAGACCAGTTTGCCGGCCCGCGCCATGCGGAAAAACAGGTCAGTCATGCGCCCCTCAAGCATCAGCCCGGAATAAAAAATGACCTTGGCGCGCTGGAGTTTCACCACGTCGCCGGAGGCCGGCTTGTACAGGTGCGGATCGACGCCCGGCCCCATCAGGCCGACCACCTCCACCCGTTCGCCGCCGATTTCCTTCACCATGTCGGTCACCATGGTGGTGGTGGTGACGACGTTCAACTTGGCTGCCTGGGCTTGTGAGAAAGCCGAGACAGCCACCAATCCGATAGCCAAAAGCAAGGTACGTTTCATGATAAAAAAAGTGTGATGACGGGCCGTATAGGCGAAAAAAGCCTTAAAAACCGGCGTGTCCGCCAAAAGTTAGGCAAGGCTATATTTCCTTACGCTGGCAAGGTCAACCAAAAAGTTAGTCTTGGCTAACTTTTTTGCCGCTTGGCCAAGCGACCCCAAACGGCTCTTTGTGGTTTGACTGCCCGGCGGCTGTTGTTTACCCATCGCTGCCATGACGTTCTCTCTTGTGCGTTCCTTCTCGCTTGGCCTTGTTGCGCTTGGCCTGTTCAGCAGTTTGGCCAAACCCGTCGCCGGCGACTGGACCCGTTGGCGCGGCCCCGACCTGAACGGCATCTCCTCCGAGACCGGCTGGCTCGCCGAGTGGCCCGACGACGGCCCCAAGCGGCTGTGGAAGGCCAAGGTCGGCACCGGCTTCTCGTCGGTGTCCGTCGCCAACGGCAAGGTTTACACGCTCGGCAACTCCGGCCGCGGCCGGGGCGAAGAGAAAGACTCCGTGTTTTGTTTCGACGCCGCAACCGGCAAGCAGATCTGGTCGCACGCCTATGAGGCCAGGCTCGACCCGAAGTATTACGCCGGCGGGCCAAGCGGCACACCGACCGTCGACGGCGACCGCGTGTACACGCTGGGCAAGCGCGGACAGTTGATCTGTCTTGGCGCGGCCGACGGCCACGTCATCTGGCAGAAAAATGTCGCCGAGGAGTTGGAAGCCAAACGCCCGACATGGGGTTTCGCCGGCTCGCCGCTGGTGATCGGCGACACGCTGTTCGTCAACGTTGGCGCGCGCGGCACGGCGCTCGACAAAAAAACCGGCAAAATTCTGTGGAGCACCGGCCGCGAATCGTCCAGCTACTCATCGTTCGTGCCAAACGTCCGGGACGGTCGCCGGGAATTGGTGATGTTCGCCCACAAGGCAGTCGTCGCGGTGGATCCGAAAACCGGCAGCGTGCTTTGGAGTTATCCGTGGAAAACCAGGCACGACTCCAACGCCGCCGACCCCATTCTCATCGGCGACACGGTGTTCATCTCGTCCGGATACGACCGCGGCTGCGCGCTGCTGAAAATCGACGGCAACAAGGTGACCAAGCTTTGGGAAAACAAAAACATGCGCAACCACTTCAACCCGTGCGTGCTGATCGACGGCCATGTGTACGGGTTCGATGGCAACACCGGCCGCGCCACGCTCAAGTGCCTCGAGCTGGCCACCGGTAAAGTCCAGTGGGAGGAGGCCAGTTTCGGCGGCTTCGGCGCCGTCCAGGCGATCGGCAAAAAACTGCTCATCATCAGCAATCAGGGCGAGTTGATCGTCGCGCAGGCCAACGCCGATGCGTTCACAGAAATCTCCCGCGCCCAGGTGACCGGCCCGAAGTGCTGGACCACGCCGGTGCTCGCCAACGGCCGCATCTACTGCCGCAACTCACGCGGCGACCTCACCTGCCTCGACGTCTCCGGCAAGTAACTACTCCACGGTTTCCCAGCGGCCGGAGCGGGCCGAGCGGGCGGCCGCGTCGGTGAAAAGCTGCACGCGCCAACCGTCCTTCAGGTCGGGATGGCCGGTTGCCTCCCCGCTGAGCGCCTGGCGCAGACTGGGGAAAACATGTTTCTCAAACCGGTTGCCAAAACCGTTGTCCGCCACGTTGGCGATGATCTCCACCGGCGCGTCCGGCTTGGCCAGGGTCAGGTTTCCGCTCAAGCGATCCAGGCCAAGCGACGCCTTGGTGCCGTGCAATTCCAGCTCCGGCGCGATGCCTTTCCGGAAAAACGGTGTGTGCGACAGCACCAGCGTCGCCACGGCACCATCGTCAAACTCCCACGCCACGCTCGCATAGTCGAACGTCTCTCCGCTGCGCCTGGACGCGGCCGCCTGGCCGCCCGCCTGGCCGAGCGCCTCGGTGAGGTTGATCGCACCCAGATCGGCCCGGGCCGGGGTGACCGTGTCAGCGTGCGCCTGCACCCGCACGGCCTCGCGGCCCAACAGCCAGCGCATCATGTCGTAGGCGTGCGAGCCGACGTCAGCAATGCTGCCTGCCGCCGACAATCCGGCGTCATCTCGCCACGTGAGCGGCATGTCGTCCGGGCGCGGATTGTGCCAGCGATAAACCACGCCGCGAATCTCGCCCAACAAGCCGGACTCGAGCAACTCGCGAGCACGCACGAACGGCGCGCAAAAGCGCGTCCAGAACGGGACGTAATGCGCCAGCCCGGCATCCCGGTACGCCGCCCACATCTCGTAAGCCTCGGAGGCGTTGACGCCGACCGGTTTTTCGCAGAGCAGGTGTTTCCCGGCCTCGGCGCAGGCCATCACCGCCTCGTGATGCAGCGCATCCGGCGTGGCGACGATGACAAAGTTGACATCCGGATGACTGACAACCTCACGCCAGTTATCGGTCAGCAACCCGGCACCATCCTCCTCCCCCGCCTGATCAAGCAGTTCACGCCGGCGGGCGCACAACGCGACAATCCTTGCACCGGTTGCCTCGCGGATCTCCGCACGGTACGGCGCGCCGATGTAGCCGGTCGCCCCGATCACGCCGACGTTGAATTGAAGCTCTCCCGAGTTGGATTCGTTGTCCGGGTTCACGCGGCGGTGATAGCCTTGCGGCGAGGCCGGTTCAATCACAAATTGCTGCAGCGCAACGCTTCGATCACGGCGGAGTTGTCCGACTCGCCGTAGCCCAGTGCCTCGGCGCGTTCGAGCAGTGACTGGTGGACGGAACTCAGCGGCGTGTTCGCACCAGCCGCATCGGCCAGTTGCCGGATCAGTCGCACATCCTTGAGATGTTGAGCCAAACGGGCCTGCGGAGGTTCGTAATCGGCCTTGGCCATTTTGCCGCCCTTGGCCTCCAAAGCCGCCGAGGTGGCCGGGGTATCGCGAAGGATTTCGACCGCATCGGCTGCGTTAAAGCCAAGCGTTTCTGCAAAGGCCAAGCCTTCGGCAAGCGCTGCTCGGTTCAGGCCAAGAATCAGGTTGTGCACCAGCTTGAATCGCGAGGCGCCCCCCACCGGCCCCACGTGAAAGCGCTTGGCCGCCAAGGCGGCGAGCAGGGGTTGGCAGCGGTCGATCGTTTCGGTTGACCCGCCAAGGAACAGCGCAGCGTCACCGCGCTTGGCCAATTCGCTGGAGCCGGCCACATTGGCCTCGAGGTACGCAGCGTCGCGCTTGGCCAGCGCTTGGCCAAGCGCTTCCATCTCGCCCGGTTGGCCGGTGGTGGTGTCGAGAAAACAGTGCCGTGCCGTCACCGCTTGGCCAAGCGCCTCGATCACCCCGGCCGCGACTGAGCTGGACGGGAGCGAAAGCAGGATTGTGTCGCATCGTTCGGCCACCTCGACCGCAGTCGGACAAATCGTGAGTCCTTCAACAGCCGTGAAAGCGGGGTCATGCCCGAACACCTCCCAACCCTGCTTGGCCAAGCGCTGGCCAAGCGCCCCACCCAGCAAACCCACGCCGATAATGCCAACCCGTTGCACCATGATTCCCAAGCGTCCGCGCTAATCCTTGATCTTCCCCTCAACTCCCTTGGGCATCAGTAGAATCCCGATCGCACCAAAAAGATAAATCAGGCTGGTGATCTGCCCAATTTGCCGGAAGTCGTTGTCAAAATACGCGATAAGGCCAGCGGTGATGAACACGGTGACCGCGGTGATGATGCGGCCGAAATTGAAGCAGACGCCGGCCCCGACCGAGCGCACGCGGGTGACAAACAGTTCCGGGAGAAACAACGGCAGCCAACCGAAAAAAATGCCGCTGAAGAATCCAAGCACGGCCGTCCAGACGAGGAACATCCCCGGCTCGGTCGGGCTGGAAAACCAAAACATGCACTGGGCGCTGGCGAGGCAGATGAGGCAGTTCAACAGGTAACTGCGCCGGCGGCCGGCGAGACTCGCGACCCAGCCCCCGAGAAAACTGCCGACGATGCCCGGCAGCGAGCGCCACATGATGACCTGTGCCTTCAACCCGTCCGACCCCGCATCCTCAGCCCACTTGACGGCCCAATTGGAACTGCCCCATGAACCGAACAACGGGACGGTTGCGAGCAAGATCCCAATCAATGTCACCGGCAGCAGGGCCGATCGAAAAATCTCGGCACTGCCCACTTGCGGTTTTTTACTGTCTGAGCCGCCGCCGTCTTTTTGCGCCAGCCAACGCGGGGACTCCGGCACGATGAACGGGATCAATATGCCGAGCACGATCGGTGCGCCACCGAGCAACATCACCCAACGCCAATCGTCAACCGTGACCTCGCGGGCATACTTGCCGATGCTGGCAACCACGAATATTCCGATGTTTGCCGCCGTGCCGATGACGCCGGCGAGCAGCGGCCGCGAGACACCGGACCACACTTCACTCATTAGTGCCACGCCGTTGGGCCACATGCCACCCATGCCCATGCAAACAAGGAATCGCATGACAAACAGTTCCATCGGGGAATTGACCGTGTACGCGATCAGCGACATGCCGGAGTAACAACAGATCGCAGCCGTCATGCCCTTCACCCTCCCGAACCGGTCGCCAATCCTTCCGAACACAAGCCCGCCCGCAGCTCCGCCGAACAACAGGGCGCAAACGTAGAAACCGAACCAAGTGCTGCTGTCCGTTTTGAGCCGATTGTCGGCAGCGACCTTGGCGAGCGCTTCGAGGTCCCCTTCGCCGGTTTTTTCGAATTCCGCCTTTGCAATTTCCCGGTCCGCCTCAACCACCTCGTACTGGCCGGTGTCACGCAACAAATCCTTTGCGGCCGAACCCATCGCGAGGGAGTTTATGCCCAGATGCCATCCGGCAAAGAACCAGCCTAGGAATGCGGAGATGACGATCAGGTAACGCCCGGCCTGCGTCAGTGTGTTGGTGGAGTTCGAGTTTGGATTTGGCACAATTCGACTTTGGTTGGTGGCCGCAGACCATGCGCCCAAGTTTGTGGCGGTGCAACAAATTGGTTTGGCCCGCTGCATATGGCGTGAGACATTTCCCGCCCCAATTATTTTGACGAAACAAATATGATTCGCCTAGCTCTCATTAGCTCAACCGAAATGGCGGAAACCTACGGCGCCCTGAGCACCCGGCTGCATCGGGCGGCTTGGGCTGCGTACGCGCCGGTGAACTCGGGCGGCACCGGCCAAGCGCTTGGCCCAGTGCAGGAAGCCGCATCGGCCGAGGCGCTGTTCACCGATCAAAAGGAGGCGTTCGACGCTGTGGTGATCGACGCCGGCCAAGCGGAGGCGGGGCGCTTGGCCAAGGCCGCTTCCGCACTTGGAAAACCGGTTCTCGCCGGCGTGGTGGGTGACGGTTTCAACACGCTTGGTCAAGCGGACGCGCTGCTGATGCCGGCGCAGCCGTGGCGATTCATGCCGTCGATTCAATCGGTCAAGCGGAGCCTCGACGCCGGCAAACTTGGCCAAGCGGGACTGCTTCGCATTCATCGCTGGCTGCCGCCCGGCGCAGACGCCGACTCGCTCGCCGAGCGCATTTTACCGGACGCCGATCTCGCCTGCTGGCTGTTCGGCGGCGCGCCGGAGACGGTGTGGTCGCTTCAGTCCGCGGCCAATCCGGATTACATCCAGTTTCATCTTGGGTTTGCGAATGACGGCATGGCGATGATCGATGTCGCCGCGTCGCTGCCAAGCGGGGGCGATTATTTTTCGCTGACGATGATCGGCGGCACGGGCGCGGCCTACGCGGACGATCATCACAACATGAACCTGCTCTACGGCGGCGGGCAGCCGAACGCGCTCCGCGCCAGCCAGGGCCGGGCCGATCTGGTTGGCCAGTTGCAGGAGTTTGTCGATGCCATCGGCGAGCAACGCGAGCCAAGCGTGACGCCTGCCGACACAGAACAGGCGATGGCCGTCGTGGCGCAGGTTTTGGAATCAGCCGAAAGCCAACAGGTGATTGGCAGAAAGGAAGGCAACTGACATGGCGGAGACGAAAACTTTTCGAGCCGGGGTGTTCAGCGTGGTGAAGCATTGTTATCTGCCGCGAGCCGTGGCGGCGCATCCGCGATTCGAACTGATCGTGGTGGCGGACGATGCCAATCAGCCGGACTGGGTGCACGAGCGCAACCAAAAGTTCGCGGACGAATTTGGCATCCCGTACGTGCGCGATGTGGCCAAGGCGATCGCCGAGTACGATCTCGACTTGGCGGCGGTCAGCCCCGAGGCCGAGCGGCACTGCGACCTCGGTGTGCGCGCGTCAGACGCCGGGCTGCACGTGATCGCCGACAAGCCGATGTCCACCCGCCTTTCGGAATGCGATCGATTGGTTGAGGCGGTACGGCGCAACAATGTGAAATTTATGCTCTGGAACCGGAACTATCTGCCGGCGGTGATTCAGGCAAAGGATGCGATCGCCAACGGGGCCATCGGGGAACTGCAGGCAATTCATGTGGACTTTTATTTTTCGAAAGACGCCGGGCCGCCCAAGGGCACGCGCAGGGAGGGCGATCCCCCGATCAACTGGCTCGACCGGCAGATGGAGGCGCACGCGGACGGCTCCGACGGCGGCGTCGGCGTGGAGGCGATGGGCGAACTGGAGATCGAAGGCATCTATCCGCTCGGGTACATTCATCTTTTGACCGGCCAAAATGTGCAGCGAGTCTTCGCCCGTACGGCGACACATTTTCATCAAGCAAACGCCGACAACAACGTGGACGACCTCGCCACCGTGTCGCTGGAGATGGGCGAGGGAATCGTGGGCTCACTCTGCATCGGCCGGATCGGCGCGGCGAGCCATCCAGACATCGGCGAAATTAAAATTCACGCCATCGGTTCGAAGGGCGGGTTGGTGATCACCGAGGCGCGGCCGGAAGTCAGCATCCATTACCGAGACCAGCCGCCGTTGGAATTCAAAAACGAACGCATCGCCAACGAAAACGATTTTCTGTTGATGGACGATTTCGCGCGAGCACTCGACACTGGCAGCGAGCCGATCCTCAACGCGCAGAACGGCCGCGACATCGCCGCGACGGTGTTCGCCGCCGTTGAGTCCGGCAAAACCGGCCAACCGGTCGAGATAACCCATTAAAATGACACCCGTTGAACTAAAAAATGCGCTTCATGACGGCGGGCCGGTTTTCGGCACGTTGATCGTTTCACCGTCGCCGTTCTGGCCGAAAGTGCTGAGCGACTGCGGACTCGATTTCGTGTTCATCGACACCGAGCACATTGCGCTGGATCGCAGTCAGGTTTCGTGGATGTGCCGCACGTACGCCGCGATGGGGTTGCCGCCGCTGGTGCGCACCGTCTCCCCTTCGCCGTACGAGGCGACGATGGTGCTGGATGACGGCGCGGCCGGAGTCGTCGCGCCGTACATTGAGCAGGTCGATCAGGTGCAGCAACTTCGCGGTGCAACAAAGCTCCGCCCACTCAAGGGCCAGCGCCTCAACAACGCTCTCGCCGGCGAACCGCTCCCCGGCGGCCTCGCGGATTACACGCCCGGTTTCAATCAAGACAATCTGCTCATCATCAACATCGAAAGCGTGCCGGCGGTCGAAAATCTCGATCGCATCCTTGACGTGCCTGGGATCGACTCGGTGCTCATCGGGCCGCACGATTTGTCGTCCAACCTCGGCGTGCCAGAGCAGTACGACGACCCGGCGTTCCTAAAGACGGCCGAGACGATTTTTGCCAAGGCCCGGGCCAAGGGCGTCGGGGCCGGGATTCACGCCTGGGGCGACATCGCCAGCCAGGCGCGGTTCGTCAACATGGGAGCCAACCTGCTCATCCACAAGGCGGACATCCTCTTTTTCAAAAACGGCATCCGCGACGAACTGGCGGAGATCCGCGAATCGCTTGGCTTGCAGCCAGGCGGCACTTCAACGGGAGAGGTGATTGTTTGATCGCCGCGCTTGGCCAAGCGCGGTAGGCGGCCGGTTCAACTTACCCGGGTGCCGACGCGGCCGCCGAGGATGATTTTGCGGAAGTTGTGTTTCTTGAAGAGGTCGAAGACGACGATCGGCATGCCGTTGTCCATGCAGAGCGAGAACGCGGTCGAGTCCATGATCTTGAGCCGCTTCTGCAGTGCGTCGATGTAGCTGATTTTGGTGAAGCGCTTGGCGTTGGGATTTTTCTTCGGGTCGCTGTCGTAGATGCCGTCGACTTTTGTGGCTTTCAGAATCACCTCGGCACCGATCTCGTTGGCGCGCAGCGCGGCGGCCGTGTCGGTGGAGCAGTACGGGTTGCCGGTGCCGCCGCCGAAGATCACCACGCGGCCCTTCTCCAAATGCCGCATGGCGCGGCGGCGGATGAACGGCTCGGCCACCTGCGACATGCTGATCGCCGACTGCACGCGGGTCGCCACGCCCTGTTTCTCGAGGGCGTCCTGCAGGGCCATCGAGTTGATCACCGTGGCGAGCATGCCCATGTAGTCGCCGGTGGCCCGCTCGATGCCCTTCTCGCTGCCCTGCAGGCCGCGAAAAATGTTGCCGCCGCCGACCACGACCCCAATCTGCACGCCCAACCGCGCCACCTCGCGCACCTGCGCCGCAACGTCGTGGACGGACTCGGGACAGATGCCGCCCGTTTTGCCGCCGAGCACCTCGCCGCTGATCTTGAGCAGCAGACGCCGGAATTTCGGTTTTTGCCGGGCTGTTTTTTTTGTCGTCTTCTTTTTTGCAGGCATGATTTTCATCACGGTCCGGTCGCCGTTCCCGGCGCAGCCAAACTGGGTGTGGTGTGTAACAGGCCACCCCGCCCGGCGTCAATGCGGACCTGGCTTTTTGGCCCGATTCCCGACTCTGCTCGACTCCCGGCGGCTGCGCCGGTTTAATGCCCGCGTGCCGTTGGACAAACTCACCATCATCGGGGCCGGCCTGCTCGGTGGCTCGATCGGCTTGGCGGCGCGGGCGCGCGGCTTGGCCAAGCGCGTCTCCGCGCTGGTGCGCCGTCCCGAGAGCGTGGCCAATTGTCAGGCGCTTGGCATCGCCGACGAGGTGACACTCGACCCGGCCAAGGCCGTCGTTGCGGCTGATCTCATCGTGCTGTGCACCCCCATCTCCGGCATGGCCGGCTTGGCCAAGCGCATCCTGCCCGACCTCAAGCCGGGCGCGGTGATCACCGATGTCGGCAGCACAAAACGGCAGCTCGTCGCCGAATTAACGCCGCTTTGTGCCGGGAAGAACGCCCCCTTCGTCGGCAGCCACCCGATGGCCGGCAGCGACCAATCCGGGCCAAGCGCCGCGCGGTCGGACTTGTTCGACGGTACCGTCTGCGTGGTCACACCTACCCGTGACACCGACGCCGACGCACTCGCCACGGTAAACGATTTTTGGGCCGGCCTCGGCTCGCGTCCGGTTGTCATGCCGCCCGACACGCACGACCGGCTCGTCGCCCGCTGCAGCCACTTGCCGCATCTGCTGGCCTCGGCCCTGGCCGGGCGCGTGCTCGACGCCGAGCATGGAGAAGAACAGGCGCAGCTTTGCGCGAGCGGCTTTCGCGACATGACGCGGCTGGCCGCCGGTTCGCCGGTGATGTGGCGCGACATCGTCGGCTCGAACCGCGGCGACATTCTTGCCGCGCTCGACGAGTTCGCCGACGAACTGGGCCAACTGCGCGGGTTGATCGCCGGCGATTCGCCGGAAGCGATCGAGGCTTGGCTGCAACGAGCCAAGACAGCGCGGGACCACTGGAACGATTCCACCGACTGACGATGCCGCTGCCCGAGCTCATCGAGATCGTCCCGCTGGACGCCGCGCCCGAGGTGGAGATCACCGTGCCCGGCTCGAAGAGCATCACAAACCGCGCGCTCATTCTCGCCGCCTTGGCCAAGGGCGACGTGACACTCGAGGGCGCGTTGTGGAGCGAGGACACGCGGGTGATGGTCGAGGCGCTGCGGCGGCTCGGCTACGCGATCGACGTCCGGCCCGACGCCGGCGAACCGGGCAACCGCACGCTCGTTGTCACCGGGCTTGGCCAAGCGATCCCGGCTGGCGGCACGGCGGAGCAGCCGCTCGAGTTGTTCGTCGGCAACGCCGGCACGGCGGCTCGTTTTCTCACGGCATTCCTCTGCCTTGGCCAAGGCGTCTACCGGCTCGCCGGTGTGCCGCGCATGCACGAGCGACCGCAGGCGGCGCTGCTGCACGCGCTGCGCGAGCTGGGCTATCGCATCGACTCGGGGAAGGACAAATTGCCGGTGACGATTCACGGCGGCGGGCCAAGCGGCGGAAGCTGCCGGGTGAGCATCGGGGAGAGTTCGCAGTTCGCCTCGGCGTTGCTGCTCGGCGCCGCGCTTGGCCGATGGCAAATCGGCATCGACGGCGAACGCGGCGCGGCGTCGCCGTACGTGGTGATGACCAGCGGCTTGATCGAGGCGTTCCCGAATGGCGGCGGGCGCTTGGCCATCGAGCCGGACGCCTCGGGCGGCAGTTACTTTTGGGCTGCGGGGCATCTTTTATCGGCGAGCGGCGGGAGGCCGGTGACCGTGGCGCGCTGGCCCAGCTCCGGCTGGCAGATCGATGCCGAATTCCCGGCCAAGCTGCCGCTGGCGTGTGCTTTTTCGCGGACGGACGATCTCGGCGACAGCATCATGACGGCGATTGCCATCGCGCCGTTGGCCAAGCGGCCGGTGCGCTTCACCGACTTGGGCCGGCTGCGCGTGCAGGAGTGCGAGCGCGTCGAGGCGCTGCGCACGGGCCTGACGCAGTGCGGCGCGGCGGTCGTCGAGAGCGGCGACACGCTGGAAATCTCGCCCAGCCAACTGCACGGCGCAACGATCGAGACGCACGATGACCACCGAGTCGCGATGTGTTTTGCGACTCTGGGATTGAAAGTGCCGGGCATCCGCATCAAGAATCCCGCCTGCGTTCGCAAGACGTTTCCCACGTTTTTCCAAAAGCTCGCTGCACCGGCTCCCGAAGGGTTGGGCGCCACGCTGCTGGACGGACAGGGAAACCAGCTGGAACCGGACCGGCTGACGGCGGACTGAAAGGCAACCGATTTTATCGATGGGAGAACCAATTGTGATCGCGCTGGACGGCACCAGCGCCAGCGGCAAAAGCACCAACGCCAAGCTCGTCGCCAAGGCGCTGGGCTACGCCTACGTCGACACCGGCGCCATGTACCGCAGCCTCGCGTGGCACTGCCTCGAGAAGGGCGTCGCGCTTGACAACGACAAGGCCATCGCCTCGCTTTGCCGCCGCTGGAAGACCGAATTGCGCAACGACGACGGGCACATCCGCCTGTACGTCAACGGCTACTTCCCGGAGAAGGAAATCCGCACCGCCAAGACGAGCGCCGCCGTGCCGGCCGTCGCCGCCGTGCCGGGAGTCCGCAAATGGATGAAGGCCAAGCAGCGCGACTGCGCCCAGTTTGGCAACCTCGTGATGGAGGGCCGCGACATCGGCTCGAACATTTTTCCAGAGACGGAGTACAAGTTTTACCTCGATGCCTCGCTGGACGAGCGGGCCAAGCGCCGCGCCGCCGATGGCGTGGACGAAAACCTGGCCGAGCGCGACAAGCGCGACAGCCAGCGTGCCGCCGCGCCGCTGATGATCCCGCTCGGGGCGCGCATCATCAACAACTCGGAAATGACGGCGGAGGAAACCAGCGCCATGATCATCGACGAGGTGCGCGAGCGGCTGGAGGCGGCCGGGTGACCCCGCTCTACTGGCTGGCCTGGAGCGCGTCCCGAATGCTGTTCCGGAACCTGTTCCGGTGCCGGGTGTACCATCCGGAGCGCGTGCCGCTCACCGGATCGGTGATCCTCGCCGCCAACCACGAGAGCTATCTCGACCCCCCGTTCGTCGGGTGCAGCCTGCCGCGACCCATCAACTACCTCGCCCGCGAAGACCTGTTTTCGAACCGGCTCTCCGGGCCGTTCCTGCGCGGCCTCAACTCCGTGCCGGTGGACCGCAGCGGCGGCGGCGCCAGGGGGTTGAAAAACATCCTCGATCGGCTGCTGAACGGCGACGCCATCCTCATCTTCCCCGAGGGCACACGGACACGTGACGGCGAGATGAAAGCCGCACAGGCCGGCATCGGCTTGGCCATCCTCAGGTCACGGGCACCGGTCGTGCCGGTGCGCGTCTGGACTTACAACGCCTACGGGCGACATCATGCGGTGCCGAGGATGGCAACGACCGCGGTGAAGTTCGGTCGGCCGATCCGCTTCGATTCGATGCGCGAACGAGCCGGGATCTGCCCACGCCCGGAGTTGCGCACCCTGTATCAACAGGCGACCGAAGAAACCATGGCAGCCATCGCAACCCTGCGCCCGGCCATGGATGGAGCCTGACGCGCTTGGCCAAGCACTTGGCCAAGCGGCTCACTTGATGCCGGCCAGGCGGGCCTTCCAGATGTCGAACAGCTTGACCGTGGCAAACACATCGCGCAGGCAATACTCGGCAATCTCCCCATAGCGCTCCTCATCCATCAACTGGTTCACATCCATGCCGGTGACGCCGTGCGACTTGGGTGACTCGATGCCGAACACCCGGCAGTAAAAATCGAGGTTAAACCGCCGTGCCGCACCGTCCCGGCCGCTGACATTGTAAAAGGTCAATTGCTCGGCGAGGTCGCAGTGCGGCTCGGTGGCAAACCGGTAGCCGAGCCAGTTCTTTTTCGTGATCGGCACGTCAAGCTGCGCCGAGCGAAGGTAAAGAAACGGAACGTCGAACTGCCGCCCATTGAACGTCACCACCTTGTCGTAGTGCCTGGCCACTGCCCAAAATTGATTCAGCAGTTCCACCTCGTCCATCACCGGCATGAAATCCACCCCGGTCACATCACGGGTGTTAGACTCAAAGTCATCCGCGATGAAGATCACCTGACCGCGAAGCGTCTCGGCATTGATCATCGCAATGCAGACCACCTGCGCGGTGAACGGCCACAGGTTCATCATTCGGGTGAGTTCCTCCCGCTTGGCCTCCTGCTCCGCCTCGGTGGGCAGGTTGTTGGCGGGGCGCATCAGGTATTCCTGGGCCGCCTCGTCGAACGTCTCAAGCAGTACGGCGGAAGTCTCGATATCAAAAACCAGGGTGGCCATGGCCGAAATATGCCGAAAACCGGCCCCTAAAAGAAGGATGGAGGTCCCGCACGGAGCGAGACCTCCAAACCGCGTTAAACCACTAAGGTTTTTTCCTGCCTCAGCGCTTTGCCTTTCTCTTGGCTTTACGCTTTGGGGCTGCCTTCTTCTTGGCTTTAGGCTTCGGCGCTGCCTTCTTCTTGGCTTTACGCTTTGGCGCTGCCTTCTTCTTGGCTTTGCTCTTCGGCGCTGCCTTCTTCTTGGCTTTACGCTTCGGTGCTGCCTTCTTCACAGCTTTACGCTTCGGCGCTGCTTTTCTTTTTGCCTTCTTCTTGGCTTTTCTTTTTGCGGCCATTTGTTTGTTGTCACCTCCTTGGTTTTGGACTTCTTCCACAACAAAATGTGGACCCAATCCTGTTTAAGAAGCGCTCTTCAGGTAGAGTCAACTTCTTGGGACGGTTACTTTACGGTCGGTTTTTTTTTTGGCAACAGAAAAAAACAAAAAAATGAACTTTTTTTTAAAACCTGTTTTGGCCAAAAACCGTCCCGCTACGTCATTCAGTTTCTATCGACTTGGCCAGTCGAGATGACGGTGCAGAAAATCGTATGTCCCCCTTCCGTTGATGGTGTGTGGTCCGTCAAACCACTCGATCTCGCAACGCCCCGGCAACTTCAGTTTCCCCTGGTACAGGTTGCGCACTTTTGCAAATTCCCAGCCGACCGTTTCGTCGGATGCAACTCCGTCGTGATGGCCGCGCTCGACCATGAACGGTCGCGGCGCAATCAGCCCTGCCATTTCCGCATAGTTGAAGGTGCTGCCCAAGTCCCACTCGAAAATCTCGTACTCACCGCTGTTCACGTAGCTGTGCGGATTGCGGGTCGAGGCGTTCTTGTCGACCCACTCGTTGAAGTCTGCCGAGCAGATTGAGAGGCAATAGTCGGTCACCACCGGCGGCACGCGCATCGCGGTTTTCCCGCCGTAGCTCAGCCCATAAAATGCAATTCGTTTTTTATCAACAAAGGGCAGCGTCCCGAGCCAATCCACAATCTGCTGGTGCTGTGGGATTATCACTGAAAACAGGGACTTTTTGAGCGGATTGGCCTTCCGTTGGAGGGTGCGAAAACGGTCGGTGAAAATGTACAGGTTTTGGGGCGAAAAGGTGATGAAACCGCGCTCCGCCAGCTTGGCCGCAAAGTCGTGGTAGGCATGATGATCGCCCTCGATGATGTCCTGCGGCCGTCCCTCCAATCCGTGCTGACAGACCACCACCGGGCGTTGCTCGCCCGGCTTCAGGTCACGCGGCAGAATCAAAATCCCGTACGCGATCACGTCCGGAAATACATCGAGCACGACCTCGTGGCCCACCCACTTTTCGGACGCGTGACTTCTCCGGCTGCGCGCGTTGAACGGCAGCACCTCGTGGTCGAACCGGCCGATGACGTCGTCATAAAATTGCCGGCGATACTTCTCGTTGCTTGCCTCGAACTTGGCCAGCGACGAGGTGTCCGGCTTGTAGAATTGTTTGCGCACGAACGGGCTCTCGCGCAGCAGCCATTGGGTGTGCCGATCCAGTTTATGCACCTGCTCCGCGTGGCGCTTCGCCGCGCTAAAACTGTTTCGCCGATCCGCGATGTTCGCGGTTCCCGCTTGGCCAAGCGCGGCGCCCGGCTGAAGTGCGTCCAGGAATTGGCCAAGCGCTTGGCCGCCGAGCGGCTCGGCGGCGTCAACCAGTTTGATGACCGCTGCCGGCTTCAAGCCGGCGGTCAGTTTTTTCGCGCGAGCCACCTCGGCGCGCACGGAATCCATTGGCTGCGTCACCACCCGAGCCGGCGCGCCGCGGCCACCGGGGATGGTGGCCTCCGGGCCTTTCGCGGCGTCGATGATCAACGGGCGCGGCGCAATCAGCGACGCCAACTCGGCGTCGCCAAACTGTTCGAGCAGTCCGAACACATTGCGATCGATCGGTTCCTGCCAGATGTCTTGCCGAGAGTCGAAGTAGCCGCTCACGCAGGCGGCATCGATCCGCGTATCCGCCGCCGCGGCGTAAAGGGCGATCAAGCCGCCCTCGCCCCAGCCGACGACGCCGACCGGGGTTTCTGCCCAGCGCCGCGTAAACCAGTCCACCACGGCGAGGGATTGCTGCACCTCGTAGCCGATCAAGTGTCGTCCCATTTCAAATGCGGACCGGTAAAGGGATTCCCGGTTGGAGAGCTTCGACATTTTCTCGGCGCGATTGATGAGCAGCGGCACGACGACGCGGCAGCCGCTCTCGGCCAGGCGGCGGGCGAATTGCAGCTTGGGCGGCAGCCCCTCCGCCAAGCCGGTGAGTTGCTCGGGGAGTTGGTTGCAGTCGGGCAACGCCACGATGTTCGCCACGGCGTCGCGGCCGCGCGGCTCGAGCAACAGGCCGGTGGCGGTCACGTCGCCAAACGCCGGCCAACTGACGGCGCGAAGGGTGATGCGCTCCGTCTGCCCGGCGAGCGCCGACCCGGCCGTGGTGCTCGTGAGCGTCAATCCCTCGAATTGTATCCGCCTGTCCCGCAACCCGATGATGTGGGCCAGGTGTCGGCGGTTCGGCTCGACGGAGTTGGCGTAAGCTGCGTGCGAAGCGAAGTCGCGCTGCCAATGTTGCTCGCGCCGGGCGACGGAGTCGGCGAGTTCGCGCAACAGAAACCGGTCGACACCGGCGACGAGTTGCGAGGCGATGTCGCCCTCGAGCGTCAGCGGCGCGGTGTCGAGCGCCGGTTGCGCTTGGACGAATTGAAGCGAAAGGAGTCCCGCAAAAATGAAGGTGGCCGTTTTTTGATTTTTCATTGGCTTAAGCGCTTGGCCAAGTTTAGGCCGATGAGACAAGCGCTCAAGCCAAGAAAAGCAGCGTGATGATGTTGACGTACAGGGCTGCCAGCAGGTCATCGATCGTCACGCCCCAGCCGCCGGGGAGCGTCTGGCTTGGGCCAACCGGCCAAGGCTTGGCGATATCGAACAGCCGAAACAACAACAGGACGAGCGCCGACCCGAACCAAGTTGATCCGCTGAAGAAAAAGGTCCACTCCGGCATCGAGCCGTTGGCGAAACACAACGACGACACCCAGCCGGCAAAACAGAGTGGCACCGCCACGATCTCGTCGATGACCACCGAGCCGGGGTCGCGTTGGCCAAGGATCGTCTCCGCGCGGCCGCACAGCCAAACCGACGCCACGCCAAGCGCCAGCAGTGAGCCGATGAAGAACAGGAGGCTGCCCGGCAGGAGCAGCAGGATGAACAGCGGCAAGCCAAGCAGCGTGCCGACCGTGCCCGGTGCCACCGGCGATCGGCCGGTTCCCAGCCCCTGCGCAATGAGAAGTACGAGCCGGTCCACGGGTCAGCAGTCGTTGAGGTATACCTCACGGTTTTTCCAGAGGTACAGGAACCCGGACAAAACGGTCAGCACCACGGCCACCCATTTGGAAATCTCCGCCACCCACCAGGCCCAGGCGTGGCCGGCGATCTCAAACGCAAACAACTGGCCGACAATTCCCCAGTCGTCGTAGCTGTGGGTGACCAGCAGCGCGATGATCGCCGTGATCTGCGAGATGGTCTTGTTTTTACCCTGACGTTCCGCAGCCAGGACGAGGTTTTTGCTGGCAGCCAACAGTCGCAGCCCGGTGATGGCCAGCTCGCGCGCCACGATCAATATCACCATCCAAGCCACCATCCACTCAAGCTCTATGAAGGCGATGAACGCCGAGCAGATCAGCACCTTGTCAGCCAGCGGATCCATCAGCTTGCCGAAGTCGGTGATCAGGTTGCGTCGCCGCGCGATGATGCCGTCAAACAGGTCAGTCAGGCTGGCCGTGACAAACAACACCAGCGCCACCGTGAAGTGAAACCGGAATTCGATGAACAGCGCCGCGAGGAAAAACGCAGTCAGGATCAACCGGCTGACGGTGAGTTTGTTCGGGAGATTCATGGCGTGTCGCTTGGCCAAGCGGGTCAAACCGGCTCGGCGATCAAATCGTAATCGGTGTGGCCGATGATTTTTACGTCGGCGAACTGGCCAAGCGGCAACTCACCGCGCACGAGTACCCGGCCATCAATGTCCGGCGCGTCGGCCTCCCCTCGCGCGATGAGACACGGGCCAAGATCGGGCGCACCGTTGCCCTCTTTCGAGCGGATGTGGCCGTGCTCCCACGAAGTCATCGTCACCTGCTGAAGCTCTTCCGTGTTGGCTTGTTTCTCGATGAGCACGCGCTTGGTCTGGCCCACCTGCGCCGCCGCGATCTCGCGGCTGATCTCAAGCTGCGCCGCCATCGCGCGTTCGTGCCGGGCTTTCTTTTGTTCGTCGGTCAACTGGCTCGCCATCCCGCCGGCTTTGGTTCCGTCCTCCTTTGAGTAGGTGAACACGCCGAGTCGCTCGAAGCGAACCCCGCGCATGAAGTCGAGCAGCGATTCAAAATATTCCTCCGTCTCGCCGGGGAAACCGACGATGAACGTCGTGCGGATGGCAATCCCGGGGATGCCTTCGCGGATGCGCCCGATCAGGTCGCGGATGTATTGCCCGGTGGTTTCGCGCCGCATCCGCTCGAGCATCGCGTCGTGAATATGCTGCAGCGGCATATCCACGTAGTTGGCCACCTTATCGCACTCGGCGATGGCGGAGATGATTTCGTCGGTCCAATGTGCCGGGTGCGTGTACAGGATGCGAATCCAAAACTCGCCGTCAATCGCGTTGAGTTCGCGGATCAAACTCGCCAGTGTCGAGGCGCCCGTCGGCAATTGGCTGGCTGCTGCGTTAAACCGTTCCGGCGACGAAATATTCGCCCGATGGCCGGGGCGCAAATCCAGCCCGTAATAGGTCGAGTCCTGCGAAATCAGGTTCAGCTCCTTCACGCCGTCGGCGACGAGTTGACGGGCCTCCTGCACGATGTCGGCCTGCGTGCGGCTGCGGTGCGAGCCGCGCATCCGCGGGATAATGCAAAAACTGCACGGATGGTTGCAGCCCTCGGCAATCTTCACATACGCAAAGTGATCCGGCGTCAACCGAAACCGGGGCGTCTCAAACGCCGGGATGTAATCCGGCCGCGAATGAATGTCGACCAACGGCTCGCCCGGCGGCGCAGCGGTGGTTTCGATCTCGTTGCCATTCGGTTTTTCCTCCATTCGGCCAAGCCGCGAACCGCGATTGCCAACCGCCTGCCGGACGATGTCGCCGACCTGCTCGACTTGGTCGATGCCCATGAAGGCGTCCACCTCCGGCATCAGCTTGGGCAGCTCCTTGCGATAACGCTGTGACAGACAGCCGGAGACAATCAGCGCTTGGCCGGTATTCGCGTGTCTCCGAAACTCGGCCGACTCGAGGATCGTGTCGACGCTCTCCTCCTGCGCGGCGTCGATGAACGAACAGGTGTTGACGATGAGCGCGTCGGCATCGGCGTTGTCGTTGGTAATGTCGAAACCCTCCTTCAGCATTGCTCCCATCATCACCTCGGCATCGACAAGATTCTTGGCGCACCCCAGCGAGATCATCCCCACCTTCAGCGGCGGTTGTTGTTCAGTATCACGACTCACCCGGCACACAAGCTAAAGTCAACCCGCACCCAACTCAACCCTGCTCGCGGATCTCTGCTAACTAGAAAGCGTTCTCCCTCTCCCCAACCCTCTCCCGCTGGGAGAGGGAGCTTGGCCAAGCGCGTTCCGTTAGATTCCTTCTCCCTCAGGGAGAAGGTGGCCGCAGGCCGGATGAGGGTGAACGCCTCGGATTTTTTTTGCAGAATCATCTACTCGATGCTGGGAGCAATGCAGTCTCGGAAAAAACCAATCAGTTGCCCGTAAGCGGCGGCGTGATCGGTGCGGGCGCGGATGTACTCCCGGATGTCGCCGTCGAGTCGGTTGCCGTCGGCGAACCAATTCACCTGCGCGGCAATCTCATCGACCGACTTGGCCAAGCGGCCGTTGCGGCCATCCTCGATAATCTCGTTGTAGCCGGAAATGTCGAACGCCACCACCGGCACGCCGAGGCTGTTGGCCTCGCGCGGCGTGTAAGCATACGTTTCGCCCCACTGGCTGGTGCTGATAAACAAGTCCGCGCCCGCGTACGCCGCCGGCATGGCCAAGCGATCGACATGGCCGTGCGCGTGGACGTTTTCATGCCGCGCCGACGCCTCCGAAACCAAGCCGCTCAACTCGCCCTCGCCGCAGATGTGCCATGCGACCTTGCCGCCGTGCGACTCGTTCACGCGCCCGATGACCTCGAGCAGTTCCGCAACACCCTTTTGCCCCGTCAACCGCCCGGCCCAAAGGATGTTGAACTTGGCCGCGTCCACCGCGAACGGCGGCGTGGCCCGCCCGGCCTGTTCTGCGTAACCGACCGCGTCAAACGGGTTCGGGATTTGCACCACCGGATGCTCCGGGAACTGCCGCTCGACCGCCGCCGTGTCACCACCCGAGATCGTGTGAAACCCCGCCACCCCCTTGGCCAAGCGCGTGTAAATTGGCGAGGCATAAAGCCAATTATGCAGCCGGCTGTGCAGCGTGCTCGCGCCGATAAACCGGTGCGGACAGTGGCAGCCGAACACCACCGGCGGCACGTTGCCGTAGCCGACCCGCGCGCGGAACAAAAACGCCTCGGTGATCTCGTTGCGGCTGTAAACCAAATCGTATTGGCCAAGCGCCTCGCGCAGCTCGGCGAACGTCGCGCACTGCACGTACCGCGCTTGGCCAAGCCGCTGCTCGATCGCCCCGCGCGGTTCGCGAAAGATCGTGGCGCGATCGAATCGCCGGAAAAAATAAAGCGAATGCAGCCGCCCGTAGCGGAGATTGAACGCCTCGTCCATCGTCACGCAGTCGGCCTGCACGCCGGGCAGCGACGCGAGATGCGCCGCGGTCTGGATGCTGAAATGCTCCATCCCGCCCGCTGTCTCAAGCTGCACAGTGTTGAAAATCGCGATCCGCATTAACGCTTGGCCGCTCCCACGCCCCCAGCGTCCACAGCCGACCCGCCGGTGGCAACCGGATTTTTCCGAATTGCCCCGCGCGGCCCGTTCCCGTTTCATTCGGGCCACGTGAAAATTGTCATCCTCGACGCTTACACCGCCAACCCCGGCGATCTCGACTGGGACGGCCTCGCCGCGCTTGGCCAACTGCAAATGCATGACCGCACTCCCGCCGATTTAATGGCCAAGCGCGCCGCGGACGCCGAGATTTTGCTCACGAACAAAACCGTCTTGAACGCCAACACGATCGAGCGCTTGGCCAAGCTGCGTTACATCGGCGTGCTGGCCACCGGCTACAACGTCGTCGATCTCGCCGCCGCCGGGGCGCGCGGGGTGCCGGTCACGAACATCCCGTCCTACTCGACGCCGGCGGTGGCGCAGATGGTTTTCGCGCATGTGCTGCACCTCACGCAGCACGTCGCGGCGCACGCGGAAAAAGTCCGCAGCGGCGACTGGGCGAGCTGCCCAGATTTTTGTTTTTGGAACCAACCGCTGACCGAGTTGAGCGGCCGCACGTTTGGCATCATTGGCCTTGGCCAAATCGGCCGCGAAGTCGCGCAGATCGCCCGCGCGTTCGGCATGCGCGTGATCGCGCACAACCCCCGCCCGCCCCGCACGTTGCCCGACGGCATCGAACTCGCCGGACTCGGTGAAGTCATCGCCGAGAGCGACGTGCTCAGTTTGCATTGTCCGTTGACCGGCGCAAATCATCATCTCGTCAACGCCAAGCGCCTGTCGCAAATGAAGCCAAGCGCGTTGCTGATCAACACCGCGCGCGGCCCGCTCGTCGACACGCTCGCCCTGGCCAAGGCGCTGCACGACGGCGAGATCGCCGGCGCCGGTCTGGACGTGATGGAAACCGAGCCGCCGCCCGCCGACCACCCGCTTTACACCGCGCCGAACTGCCACATCACCCCGCACATCGGCTGGGCCACCCAAGCCGCCCGCCGCCGGTTGATCGGCGTCGCCGTGCATAATGTGAAGGCATTCCTCGCCGGCCACCCGCAAAACGTCGTCAACGCCGACCAGTTGGCTTGATTAAGTGACACCTCGGCGATGCGACTTATCCCGTAGGGATAACACCCTAAAGCCCAAGGTTTGAAACCGACAGGTTTCTACCTTGGGATACGCGCAAAAAACCTGAAAACCCTGCAAGGGTTTCGCAAAACAAACGACGTTGGGTGTCAGATCGGCCCGGTGTTGTTCAACCACTTTCAGGGTTGTTTCCTGTTTGGGGCGCTGTTCCCAAGGTAGAATCTTTTGATTCAACCTTGGGCTGCAAGACAAAATCCCTGCGGGATTTTTTTCTTCCGTTCTTCGCGTTCATGGTCGTCCATGCGCGGTTAACAACTCTCTCTCTGTGTTTCTTCCCTCTTGGCCAAGCGGGCCTTTGGTGATCCAGAGGAGGGTGCCGCTGGGGGTGCGGTCGAAGAAGGGGAGCAGGTCGGCGGCGGCGAGGTGGAGGCAGCCGCTCGAGGCCGGTTGGCCCAGCGTGGTCTCGTCGCCAACGCCGTGGATGTACACGTACCGCGCATGCGTATCAACGTCGCCACCCCGGTTGAAGCCCGGCTCGAGGCCGTCGAGCCACAGGATGCGGTGCGCGATGGGGGCCTTGGGCAACTCGGCGACGGTGCCGACGATTTCGCGACTCTCGAACACGGAACCGGCGGGCGAGTCGCCGCCAATTTTTTCCGCGATGCGATGCAGGCCAAGCGGCGTGTTGTTCGAATGCTCCGCTTGGCCGATGCCGTAGCGCGAGGTGGAGATGACCAAGCGCCGCTCCTCGGCGAAGTCCCACCCGGCGATTTGGCGGCACTCGGCCATGCGCTGATCGGCCACGCTGGCCACGAGCAGCGTCGGCGTCGGCTCGATGCCGTGCCGCTCGCACGCTTCGCGGATGGGCTGAAGCGCGGCGCTCATTCCAGCGGTTTGAGCAGCACTTTTGATTTGCGGCCGCTTGCTTCCGCTGCCGCGCGGCGCGACTCGGGCAGGTCGTCGAGCGTGCCCTCGGTGAAGCCGGCCTTGGACTGGAACCACTTGAACGTCTGTGTCGAGAGGACGAACAGCTTAGCCAAGCCGTGGTCGCGGCCCAGTTTCTCGGCGTACTCGACGAGTCGGCGGCCGATCCCCTGGTTTTCATGCGCGGCACTGACGCAAACGGCGCCCAGTTCGGCGGCGTTGGCCTCGGCAAAAACCGTCAGCGAAAAACAGCCGACCGGGTTGCCGTCAATCTCGAACAGGTGAAACTCGCCGACGCCGGCCTCGAGTTCGGCAAGACTGCGCTCCATCAGCTCGGCCGACTCGATGGCGTGCTTCGTCAGCGCGAGGATGCTGCCGAGGTCGGACTTTTTCGCCGGGCGAATCTGCCGGTATTCGTTGGCGTAAACGAGCGTGCCGATGCCGGTGTTGGAGAACACCTCGGCGAGCAGGCCTTCGTGCACGCTGCCGTTGATGAGGTGCACACGCGGGATTCCGGCGGAGCAGGCGGCGGCGGAGTTGCGCGCCTTGGCCAGCTGTTCCGGCTCGAGACTGCCCGGCTCGTGCTCGAGAATCTGGTCGAGTTCGCCGTTGGGAATCTGCCGGATCACGTCGCCGTGGCGAATCAACCCGTCGCGGGTGGTGACGTAGATCAGCTTGGTGGCCCGCAGCCGCACGGCCACCTCGCGGGCGAGGTCGTCGGAGTTGACACGGTAGGTGTTGCCCTCGCCGTCGAAGCCAAGCGGTGGGATGACCGGGATGCTGCCCTGCGCCAGAAGCGTCTCCAGGTGGCCAAGATCGATCCGCTCGACCTTGCCGGCGAATTGATAATCGGTGCCGTCGATGATGCCGCGCGGGTGGGCTGTCACGGCATTGGTCGAGACGCCGCGCAGGCCGTTGGCGGCAAAGCCCTCGAGGATCTCGTGCGTGAGCCGGTTGGCCGCCGTGAGCGCCATCTCCAGCGTGAGGGCATCGACCGGCTCGGTGCCGTCGAGGTCGGACGGCTCGACGCCGCGCTCCAGCGCCATCGACGCAATCTGGCTGGCCGCGCCGTGAACGAGGGCGACGCGGATGTTGAGCGAGCGCAACACGGCGAAGTCGAGGAGGAGGTTCGAGAAATTCTCGTCGCTGACAATCGCGCCATCGACACTAACCACAAAAATCCTGTCCCGAAACTTCGGAATGTACTGGAGAATCCCCCTGAGATCGGTCGGCTTCACGTCGCTCCTCGTGCGCTTGGCCAAGCGGTCGCGCGTTGCCCGATAAGAAAAGCGATTCCCCGCCGGTTCAACCTATTTCTGCTGCACGACGAGCGCCGCCGCCTCGGCCGGCTTGGCCTCCGGCTTGAATGGGAGGATTTTTGAGAAGGTCAAAGTCTGCACCAGCCCCAGCAACGAGATCGCTGTCAGTAGCACGCTCCACGTCTTTAGCGTTTCCTTCTCAGTGAAGCCGCTGAGCCGCTGCACCACCCAAAAGCCGCTGTCATTCATCCACGACAACGTGATCGAGCCAAAGCCAATCGCGAGGAAAATATAAAACGGATGATAGTCCAGCCCGCTGCCGTCGCCGATAATCGCACCCATCAGACCCACCCCGGTGATCATCGCCACGGTGGCCGAGCCTTGCGCGATCCGAATGATCGCCGTCGCGCCCCAAGCCAGCAGAATGAGCGAAATATCGTAGCTCCGGGCCAGGGCCGCGATCGTCTCGCCAACTCCGGCCAAGCGGATCATGCCGCCAAACGCACCGCCCGCGCCGGTGATCAGAATAATGACCCCGGCCGTCTGCAGCGGATCCTCAAGCACCTTGGCCAAGGTACTCATCAGCCCGCCCTCCATCGGGCGGCTCTCGCGAATCATCTGCGCGGCCAGGGTGTAAATCGCCAGCAATGCAGCAAGCAGCATCGCGATATTCGGCGAGCCGAAAAACTCGAGGTACCGAAACCAAGCCGCCCCGGCGATGGCGTCCTTGGCAACCAGATTCAAGATTGAGACCAGCGAAATCAACACCAGCGGCAGTGCGATCGGCAGCGCCAACAGGAACAGGTTCGTCGGCATGTACGTGAACGACTGGACGCTCTCGCGAATCATCTGCCCAGCCAGAGTGTAAATCGCCAGCAATGCAGCAAGCAGCATCGCGATATTCGGCGAGCCGAAAAACTCGAGGTACCGAAACCAAGCCGCCCCGGCGATGGCGTCCTTGGCAACCAGATTCAAGATTGAGACCAGCGAAATCAACACCAGCGGCAGTGCGATCGGCAGCGCCAACAGGAACAGGTTCGTCGGCATGTACGTGAACGACTGGACGCTCTCGCGAATCATCTGCCCAGCCAGAGTGTAAATCGCCAGCAATGCAGCAAGCAGCATCGCGATATTCGGCGAGCCGAAAAACTCGAGGTACCGAAACCAAGCCGCCCCGGCGATGGCGTCCTTGGCGACCAGATTCAAGATCGAGACCAGCGAAATCAACACCAGCGGCAGCGCGATCGGCAGCACAGACAGGAACAGGTTCGGCAGCTCGGAATCGCGCTTGTCCACGATCGACTGTAGCTCACTCGTCGATGACCCGGCCGACTCCCGCATCGGGATGTTGAACTTGGTATCGAACCACCTGGCCAAAAACAGCACGAGCCACGCCGGCAACAGGCTCGCGGCCAAGCCGGCCATCATCGCGATGCCCAAGTCCAGCTTGAGACCCTCGGCGATCATCAACGGCCCCGGCGTCGGCGGCACCATCGAGTGCGTGATCGCCCCCGCGCCCGCCATCGCGATCACGTAAAGCGTGTAGCTTTTGCCCGTGCGCAAACTGAGCGCCCGCGCCAGCGGGATCAGCAGGAAAAAAACCGTGTCGAAAAAAACCGGGATCGACAGCAGAAACCCGCTCAACAACAGCACCAAGCCGGCCCGCTTCTCGCCGAAAATGCCGAGCAGCCAGCGCACCACGCGATCCGCCGCACCGCTGCCGAGCATGCACGTGCCGATGATCGCCGCCAGTGCCACGACAAACCCGATCCCCGCCGCCGTGTTGCCGAAGCCGAGCAGCGACCAGTTCACCGCCAGCAACATGTCATTGGCGGCGTCGCCCGGCGTATCATTCAGGGTCACGCGGCTCTTGAACAAGCCGACGTTTTCCGTGGTCATCCCCGGCAGATCCCCCGCCAACAGCCCGGTCAGCACCGCAGCGAAGATCAGTGCCAGAAACGGATGCAACTTCAGCTTGATGATCGTGAATACGATGAAGCCGACACTGATCGCCAGAATGCCCAGCGGCCAGTACGAGATGGAGTCAGCGGCTTGAGCCAGAATTGAGTGAGTCATGATTTGCCAACGGCAGTTGCTCGGGTGCCGGTAGTCCCGCAAAAAACCGCCCCCGGGTCAAGCCCCCACCCGCGCTTGGCCAAGCAGCAAAAAAAGCCCCGGTTTCCCGGGGCCACCCAATGCTGTCTTGCAACGGTTGGATGCGGCGAAATTTATTGGCCGCCGACTCGCGCCCTCAATCGATAGAACTCCATGCCTTCATCAACGCTCAACAGCAGTGGGCTTTCTCCTTTTTCGCTGCTCCATGGCCCGGCCGGTGTGGGAGCCGACTCCAAAACTCCGGCATCCCACTCAACCTGAATCTTCGATGTCCCCAGATGGGTGATCTCCGGCTTGTCGCTCGGTTTGAGGGGCACAAACGCCGCGTCATACAGCGGAGGCGTGACAATGTTTCTAATTTCCGTTGGGCTCCATTTTTGGCCGACAACAAGTTCTTTCGCATCAACCCAAACGCCAACCAACACTCTGGCCTTTCTTGTTTGCTTAAATTTGTTTGCCTCTGTGATGATGGTTCGAGTCCCTTCAAGATCAAAGGACCATTTTTTGTATCCATCGGATGCGGGTGTGATTTTAGGTGCTAGCCATACCTTTTGATTGCCCCCGATGTATAGTAAATAAGCCCCTGAACGACGATCACCACGGATTTCCAACTCCAACTTGTCATCATCATTGAACGTCAAGTCGATGAACGGGCTTACCAAGTAACCAATCACACTCCCAAATACATCCGGTGGGTTTTTCGGGATCACCGGTTTGATCGGTTGCATTCGCAGAACAGAGAATCCCTCTGTGTCCTTTACCACCTCGAAAGCGGGTGGTTCGACACGAAAACTCTTTTGCCAACGCCAAAATTTAAACGACCCGTATAGCGTATCTGACATATAACTGTCACCGTAACCGACCTTGCCTGAGTCGGAAACATTCTCCCAACCCGCCAAGCCGGAACTGAAGTCCCATTTGTGTGGCTTGGTATATTTGGAGTAATCCACCGGCTCGTCGTCTGCCTGCCCTGCCAAACCGGCTACCGTCAATGCTGTGCTCAGCATGATCCGTTTCACGAATTTCGCGTGTGTTGTTTTTTGTAGTTTGTTCATTTTGTTCCTTTCTGTTTTTGGGTGAACCCGTCAATTCCACTCAAGGCAACAGGATGCCGCGACGGTTCTCCGCTCGCGACACCCCGCGCCCTGACGGGTGTGTTCTCGTTTCCTTTTTTGCCAAGCCAACTCGCCGGCAAAAGTCGATCGACAAACGGCCCAACAGGGGCCGCCGCCGCTGACCGCGCTTGGCCTGAACCGGCAGCGCAGACTTCACACTTGCCCATCCGCCACATCGTTTCCGCCCACCACAAAGCCCACTACAACGCCCACCATCGCCACCGCAACGTCCTGCCGGCTGCAAAACCACTCCGGGTGTATACACCGGGTGTGATTGACTGATGTTTTTTCTCCGGACACGGCATCGACGCCTACCGCCATCATTTCGCCAGAACCACCACCGGTATCGACAATGCCCCCTCCACCTCGCGTGGGAATCCATCAACGGGGTGTATACACCGGCGGCGGTTGCGCTGGGTTCGGGTTGGGGGGGTCGTGTCATCGATCAGCGGCCGTTCGGCGTCGGGGCGTTCCAGAGGCAGTTTTTCTCTTGTTGCCTCGCGAAAAAATAAAACCGGCTCACCGGCATGGTGTGGGCGGAGCCGTCGCTTTTGCCAACGTGCGCCCCGCCCTTTTGAAATTTTTTGATGTTCACCTGCGCGTTGGCTTTGCCGGGGTCAACCGGCAGCTTGGTTCCCTTGCCTGCGTGGCGCAACGAGATGCCTTCCAGCGGAAAACTGGAGGCGTCGTTGAAGTAAAACGGCTTGCGCTCGTCGGTCTCCCACATCAGCACGTTCTCCCCGGCCAAGTCGGATAGCCTGATCGTGTTCGGCCGTTTGCCGGATAGCCTGCCAAAAATGCAAAGCGAGCCATTCATGATGTAGCCGGAGAGCGTCTGGTATCCGCTGTTCTTCCGGGCTTTCACGTCCCTGCACTGCGGTGTATCCATCGGACAGCTAAATATCTCCAGCGCAGACGAGTAGGAATAAAGCTGGCCGGTCTTGATCGCCTCCCTGTCCTGTGGTGGGCGGTTGTGCCACCGGCCCCGTGCGCTTGGGTTGTACAGCCAACCGGCTCCGTTCGCGGCGCTGCTGCCCCAGTTGGGGTACGGCATGTAGTCGTCGTAGTCCGAGGCGTACAGTGTGGCGGCCAGCATGATTTGTTTGAAATTATTCAGGCACCGTGTCTCGACCGCCTTGTGCTTGGCCTTGGCCAGAGCCGGCAACAGCAAGCTCGCCAACACGGCGATGATGGCGATGACCACCAGCAGCTCGATCAGCGTGAAGCCCCGCTTGGCCAAGCGCCCACCCGGTCGGGTTGGCGCAGAGCATCGATAGGCTGTCGTGCGGGGGATCATCGGCCGGTGGTGCGGGATCAATCGTTTTGGCGCTTGGCCAAGTTTGACGTGGCATCGGATGGCTGCACTGGATCAGCCAAGCGCTTGGCCTCGGCCGGCGAAACATTCTCAAGATATGAAATCTCCTCCTTCGCCGCCTGGCCCTCGAGCGCCCGATCCATTGCCCGATCCTTCATGAACTCCGCCAACTCGGCATCACTTCCCGGCTGCAGTTGCTCCGCCGCTGCTTGGTTTTCCTGCAACTCCTCCGTGCTGCAGCCAAGCCATTTGCCCACGTACGATTTCTCGAGGAAGTACACCCGCACCGGGGCATACACCGCCGCCAAGCAGGACAGCGCGAGGACAACGAGCAGGAAACGAAAACTCAACTTCTTGAAAAGCTTCAGCCGCGAGTCGCAATCCTTCCGCAATTCGTGCATCTCCTTTTTCAGTTCGCTCTGCGAGTCGGCGAGATGGATCGACTCGCCGAGCGTCTCGTTCAGCGTATGCTTGATGCCGACAATTTGATCTTCAGTTTTCTTGTCCATCGTTGGCTATTGGGTTGAGTGTTACTTTTTCAATTTTTTTCGTCTGTTTTTAAGAACCGTGAGTTTCTCCTGAATCAACTCATCCAGCATTTCGCTGAGCGGAACACCCCGCTCTCGCGCCGCCGCCTGCAGCACGTCTTTGTCATCCTCGTCGATCCAGGCGGAAACATTTTTCTTACCGACTTTGCGCGCGTTAGGCATGGCTCAATTCACGAAATTCGCACCCAAAAACGAACACATCAATCGAGAGCCTCTCGCCGAAAGAGTAACTCCAAACTGACCGGACACAATGTGAAATTGCCATACCATCGCCAAACAAAGCCGGGTGTATACACCGATTGATCCCCTTCGTCAAGGTTTAATATTTCCAAAGTCTGTTTTTCAGACAAGCTATTCAATGACAATAACTTACATCCAATCTTTTTTGGCCAAGTGACTATTTCTCCTTCACCCAATCCGGTGTGCCGAACCAGTCGTGCATTTCTTTTGTGAACGGGCGGACGACTTCCGGCGGCTCGGGGATATGGCCTCGGTCGGTGGTGGCGATTTGCCATGTGTCCAGCGCGGCGCGTAAACGGTTGAGGGCGGCTTGGTGGGCGGGGGTTTTGGAGGCGGCGAGGTTGCGGATTTCGTGAGGATCGGCCTGGGTGTCATGAGCATCTCGCGCGGGAACGGTTTCATGAGGTCGGCGGCGGGGCCGGTGAGTTTGCCCTCGGCGTGGAGGCGGCGCATGAGGGGTTTGACGAGGAAACATTTTTCCTTGTAGCGATTGAGCGTGGGGAAGCCAGCACCGGGAGTGTAGTTGCGGATGTAATGAAAGTGCGCATCGTGCACGGAGCGCAGGCGCACTTGTGTCTCATCGATGCGATCGCGCGCGGCGAAGGCGAAGGTGCGCGGCGGCTCGGCGTTGGCCCCAAGAAACACGCGGCTCTGCATGCCAAACGGCTTGGCGATGCCGGCCATCCAGAGGGTGGTGGCGGAAAGGTCGAGCAGGCTCAGCACTTGTTCGTCCACACGACCGGGGGTGATCTGGCTTGGACCGGTGATGTTCGTGGGCCAGCGGATGATCATCGGCACGTGCAGGCCGCTGTCCCAGCACCAGTGGATGCCGCGGGCGTCGAGCCGGCCGTTGTCGGCGAAGAAAACGACGATGGTGTTTTCGCTGAGGCTGTCCTTTTTCAACTGATCCAAAATCCAGCCGATGCGCACGTCCGCGCCGGTGACGGAGTTGAGGTAGCGCGCCCATTCCTCGCGGGTGATTTTGTGGTTGGGATAATACGGCGGCGGCGTGACATTTTCCGGCGTGGCCACCTTGGGATGCCACTCCTCGCCGACCCATTTGACGCGCGGTTTCTCGGCGGATTTGCGGTCGTAGATGTCGTACTCCGCCTCGGGCATGTTGATCTGCGCGAAGAACGGCTGTTTCTTTTTCAGGTCGCCCCACTCCTTGCCGGCATACACCGGCCCTTCCGCAGCGAAATTCAAGTCCAGTTTGCCGGTGCCGACCTCGCGCTGGCCGATATGCGTGATGTTCGCCGTATGATAGCCGGCGTCCCGTAGCAGATGCGTGATCGGCCGCACGCCAGCCGGCAGTCGCCAGCCATCCGAGCGATGGCTGCGCATGTGGTGCATGTCCGTAGAGGTGGCGTACCAGCCGGTCATCAACGCACTCCGGCTTGGCGCGCACACCGGCGAGGTGGAATACACCTTCGTGTACCGAGTGCCCTCGCGTGCGAGCCGGTCGAGGTTCGGAGTGTGGACATTTTTCTGTCCGTAACAGGCGAGATCAAGTGAGAAATTTTCACCGACGATCCAGAGGATGTTGGGTTGGTCAGTGGCCTGCGCTTGGCCAAGCGCGAGGGTCAGCGTCAGGCACAGCCCGGCGGCAAGCCGCTTGGCCACGCCCCGGCAGTGGGGTTGAGTAGAAGGGTTCATCGCAGTTGCAGTCGGCAGAATGCCAGAAACCTCCGACCCGGTGAACGCCAAAACCGGGCGCTTGGCCAAGTCCGGATCAAGAGTTTGCCTTTCAACCGGCCGGTCTTGTGATAGCTTGTCGCCGTGAAGTGTCGGATCGACTTGGAGCAGGATGAGGACGGGGTTTTTGTTGCCGAGGCTCCGGCGCTGCCCGGCTGTGTGACCCAGGGGGATACGCGCCGGATAAGGGTGAACACCTGATGGTTTGATGATTTTCCGTAACTCATTCAGGGTTTGTCTCTTAGCGGACGAGGTTCCCAAGCTAGCATCCTTTAGGCTGCAACGTTGGGCTTGAGTGCGGAATCCCGTTGGGATTCTTTTCCTTCGTGCTCTTCGTGGTGATTATTTCTTTCCGGCTTTGCGTGAGTTTTTCCGATGACGAGGTACGAGTACGATCATCAAACCCTCTCTGCGTTTAACCGGCGGGTTAAAGCTCGATGAACTGCGGCGTGATGTTGCCGTTGTCGATCGTCAGGCGGATCATGCCGGGTTGAGAGCCTCCGCGCGGGCGGGTGACGGAGCCGGGGTTGAGGAACAGGATGCCGCCAATCGTTTCGCAAAACGGCTCGTGCGTGTGGCCGAACACGACGACGTCCGGCTCGATGCGCTTGAGCCGTTCGCGAAGAGGCAACTGGAGCCGGTGCGGATCGATGATGTGCTGCACGAAAAACGTTTTGCCGCCGAGCGTTGTCACCGCGGTCTCGTTGATCGGCAGGTCGCCGTCGGTGTTGCCGAGCACGGCGGTCGTGGGCGCGATGCCTTCCATGTCGAGCACGAGCCTGTACGGGCCGATGTCGCCGGCGTGGATGATGGCATCGACCCCGGCCAGCGACTCGGCGATGTGCGGCGGCCAGTCGCCGTGATTATCGGAGAGCACGCCGACAGTAGTCATGCGGGTTCGGGGCTGGGTTCGGGCGGGGGTTCAAGTTCCTCGTCGTCCTCGATTTCCGGCTCCGGCTCGGGGGCATCGACCGCCTCGCTCCATTTCATCGCCCCGGCGAACAAACCGGTGAACAGCCCGGTGCCAAGCAGCGACTTGAGGCCGAACAGCCATGTCGGCGGAAAGCCGGGCAGACCCACCGTCAACGCCTGCACCCAGCCGGCGATCGTTTTGGCGTAAACCGGGTTGACCATCCACGAGACGGTGTTGCTAACGAGGTAAAACAGCAGCGCGCCAACCAGCGTGCCGAGGAACACCCGGCCGTAGCTCCGGCGCTTGGCCAGCCACTTGGCCAAGACGACAAACAGCGCGAGGATCATCCAGTTCGTGACCAAGCGCGGATCGAGCACCGGCATGTTGTAGTGGAATAAGTTAAGCAGGATGTCGGTGACGATGATGGTGGCCAGCGGCAACACCCAGCCCATCCAGCCGGGGAGCCAGAAGGCGGCGCAGAACAGCAGTGCGTGCGCGGCGCTGAAGTTTTGCGGCAGCATGCCGGGCCAGCGGCTCGCCGCAAAAACGAGCATCAGCACCAACGGCAGCCAAGTCTTGCGCTCCACGGCCCGATGGTAGCCAAGCGCTTGGCCAAGCGCAAACCGCCCGCTTGCCGGCGCGCCGGGCCAAGCGTAGTCTGACCCGTGACATGAGCGACAACTCCCCCCCTGTGATCCCGCCCGGGCCAAGCGCCGCCCCGGTCCGCAAGAGTCGCGGCTGGATGTGGTTCTCCCTGTTCCTGATGGGCTGCCTGTTGCTGGGCGGTTTCCTGATCGTCCTGCTGGTCGTTGGCGCCGCCGGCATGTCGGCCGGAGCCGGCGACTCCAGCAGCGTGGAGGTTGTCACCCTCCGTGACAACGACAGCGACAACAAGATCGTGGCGATCGATCTCTCCGGGCTGATCGCCAGCTTCAGCGTCGATGCCAGCGGGAACAACATGGTTGAGTCGCTCCGGCGACAGTTCAAGTGGGCGCGGGAGGACGACGCCGTGAAGGCGGTGCTGTTCCGCATCAACTCGCCCGGCGGTGAGGTGCTGGCGTCGGACCGGATTCACGAGATCATCCGTGACTTTCAGGAGGCATGCGACAAGCCAGTCGTGGCCGTGATGGGCACGGTCGCGGCGTCGGGCGGCTACTATGTCGCCGCGCCGTGCAACTGGATCGTCGCGCACGAGTTGACGATCACCGGCAGCATCGGCGTGATCATGCAGGGCTACAATTTGCGCAACCTGATGGACAAGGTCGGCGTGCGGCCGATGGTGTTCAAGAGCGGCAAGCACAAGGACATGCTCAGCTACGACAAGCGCGAGGAGGACATCACCCCGGAGGAACGCAAGATGGTGCAGGACCTGATCGACGAGACGTTCGGCCGCTTCAAGACCATCGTGCGCAGGGGGCGCGACCTTGCCCGGCGGGCCAACCCGGATGATGGCAAGGCGCTCGGTGACGGCTGGGAGGAGCAGGCCGACGGCCGGATCTTCTCCGGCACGCAGGCGCTTGGCCAAGGGTTTGTGGACGAACTGGGCGACCTCGACACCGCCACGGAGCGGGCGCTGAAACTGGCCGGCCACACGGAGGCCGACCTGATCCAGTATCGCGAGCCGTTAAACCTGGCCAGCCTGTTTCGCCTGTTCGGCAAGAGCGAGACCAAGGAGATCAAGATCGACCTCGGTGTCGACCTGCCCAAGCTCAAGGCCGGTCGGCTCTACTTCCTGTCGCCGCTGCTGCTGTACTGACCGGCCAAGCGCCTGGCCAAGCGCGAATATGGTCGCCTGTAAGGCGATTTCTCCGTAGCCGAGGGCAACGCGCCCTCGGGAAAGTTGGCCTTAAAAAACAGCCCTGTAAGGGGTGTTCAACCGCGATTGAAGTGTCCTTACAGGCCACATTGGAATGGTCGGGTGAATTCCGTGGGCGTTGCCCACGGCTACGGAGATCCAGGCTTTCAGCCTGATGAAATGGGACGTGTACGCTCCCCGCGAAAAAACAAAAGCCGGCCAAGCGGCCGGCTTCTGTCGTTCGGGTTGACGGGTTGCTACGAAATCAATTCCTCCGCCGTTGCCGAGGGCGTGTTGACGCAGGATCCTCGGCCGGCAACCTGTACCGGTCGCGGAGCCGGTGCAACTCTTTTTCAAGCCGCGCCTGTGTCCCGGCGTATTCCGTCCGGCCATGGAGGCTCTGCAACTCGTTCGGGTCGGCGGTGAGGTCGAACAACTCCCACTCCTCGTTTTGGTAAAAGTGGATCAGCTTGTAGTTGCCATCCGTCACGCCGTAGTGGCGGGCCACGCTGTGCGCGCCGGGGAACTCGTAATAGTGATAGTAAAACGACTTGCGCCAATCGGCCGGCGTCGTGCCCTTCATCAGCGGCACGAGGCTGCGGCCCTGCATGTTGTCCGGGATGGCCGCCCCGGCGATCTCCAAAAACGTCTCGGCAAAGTCGAGGTTCGACACGATATCGTTGTTGATGCTCCCGGCCTCCACGACGCCGGGCCAGCGCACGATCAGCGGCATCACGAGCGACTCCTCGTACATCCACCGCTTGTCGTACCACCCATGCTCGCCGAGGTACCAGCCCTGATCGGACGAGTAAATGACGACCGTGTCGTCGGCGAGGCCGGCGGCGTCGAGGTATTTCAGCACGCGGCCGATGTTGTCGTCCACCGACTGCACGCAGCGCAAATAATCCTTGATGTAACGCTGGTACATCCACTTGACCTTCGCCTCGCCCTGCAGGTTGGCCTTGCGGTACGCCTCGTTCTTCGGGCCGTAGGCGGCGTCCCAAACTTCTTTCTGCTCCGGCGTCAGGTTGTTCGGGCCGTTGTTTAGCTTGAGATCGTTTTCGGAAAGATGCCGCGCAATGGTCATCGCCTGGTTTGCGGCGGCAGAGGTGCGGCCGGAGTAGTCGTCCCACAGCGTCTCCGGCTCGGGGATCTCCACATCGTCAAACGTGTTGAGGTGCGCCGGGCCGGGCTGCCAGTTGCGGTGCGGGGCCTTGTGCTGGAGCATCAGCATGAACGGCTTGTCAGCATCGCGATCCTCTTTCAGCCAAGCGAGCGCCTTGTCGGTGACGATGTCGGTCGTGTAGCCGGTGTTTTTCTCCACGACCACTTCGCCCGCGTCGTTGGTCGTGCGCATCGGCGGGTTGTAATACGGCCCCTGCCCGATCAGCACGTCAAAGTAATCAAACCCGGTCGGCACACTCTTGAGGTGCCACTTGCCGATCATCGCCGTCTCGTAGCCAACCTTGCGCAGCAACTTCGGGAACGTCTGCTGCGAACCGTCGAACGGCGTGCGGCCGTTCAGGAAAAAACCGTTCAAGTGGCTGTACTTGCCGGTGAGGATCACCGCGCGGCTCGGTCCGCAGATCGAGTTGGTGACGTAGCATTTGCGGAACCGCATGCCCTCCTGCGCGAGTCGATCCATGTGCGGTGTCCGGTTGATGCGCGAGCCGTACGCGCTGATCGCCCGCGCCGAATGGTCGTCGGTGAAAATGAACACGACATTCGGCCGCTTGGCCGCCTTGGCCTCCGGCGCGACCGCCAAGCCACCAACCAAGCCAAGCGCCAACAGCACCACGGTTTTTTGCATCATACGTTTCATAGAAAAAATCAATCTCCCAGCCAAGCCGCCAAACCCGGTACCGGTAAAGGCGGCACTGTAGCCAGGCGGCACCCTCTTGGCCAAGCGCAAATGCTACTCCACAAACTCCAGCTCCGGCAACGCGGGCACGACGCCCATCTCGTGGCCTCGGCGCAGGAAGCGCCGGATCGACTCGCGGCCGGCGTCGCCGTAGTCGAGCGTCCAGTCGTTCACGTACATGCCGACGAACTTGTCCGCCAAGTCGATGCCCATGTCGCGCGCGTATTGTAGCGAATGCTCCACCGCCTCGGCGCGATGCTCGAGGCTGTACCGGATGCTGCGCTCGAGCACGCCGGAGATCACCGCGCGCTCCTCCGCCGGGATGCGTTTGTGGATGACATTGCCGCCGAGCGGCAGCGGCAAGCCGTCGTTCTCGCTGCCCCACCACACGCCTAAATCTTCGCAACAAACAAGCCCCTCGTTTTCAAACGTCAGCTGCCCCTCATGGATGATCAACCCCGCGTCCGCCTCGCCCCGGTTCACTGTTGCGAAAATCTCGTCGAACGGCACAACGGTGTAGTCGATCCGCTCCCCTTTTTTGCCGAGCCAAAGTTGCAGCGCGAGAAACGCACTCGTCATCGTGCCCGGCACCGCGATGCGGCGGGAGGCGATCTCCGCTTTCGAGAATTTCTCCCGCGCGACGAGCATCGGCCCGTAGCCATCGCCCATGCTCGCGCCGCTCGGCAGCAGGGCGTACTCGCCGCAGACGTGCGCGTAGGCGTGAATGCTGATCGCCGTGATGTCGAGTTCGCCCCGGCTCGCCCGCTCGTTCAGCGTCTGGATGTCCTGCAGGATGTGCTCGAAGTCGTAGCCGCCGTCATCGACCAAGCCGTTGGCCAAGCCGTAAAACATGAATGCATCGTCCGGATCGGGCGAGTGGCCAAGCGTGAGTTTCCGTTTTTCCACGGCGCGGACGATACGGCCCAAGCCCCGATTTGTCACGCCGCGCTTGGCCAAACGGCCCTCAAACAAACCTTCCTGTTTGATAGATTTCGCGTAATAGTCGCCCCGCGAACGACACACCCAATGGCTTCCGAAGTCTTCATCAGCTACGCCTCGCAGGATCGTGCCCGCATCCTCGACCTCGTCGAGCGCCTGCGTGCCGCCGGCGTCTCCGTCTGGATCGACCAGATGGGCATCGAGGGCGCCACGATGTGGAGCCAGGAAATTGTCGCCGCCATCCGCGGCTGCAAACTGCTCATCCTCGCCATTTCCGAAAACTCGGCCGGCTCGGAGAATGTCGTCAAGGAAGTCGCCCTCGCCTCCGAGGGGCGCAAACGCATCCTGCCGGTGTATTTGGAGTCGGCGGAGATCCCGGAATCGATGGCGTACCAACTCGCCGGCATCCAGCGCGTCGAGTTTTTCGAGGGACAGGAGGACGCCGCCCTACAGCCGGTCATCCGCGCCTTGGCCAAGCTGGGCGTGACCGTGGCCGACGAGGCCAGCGCCGCCGCCGCAACCGCACCGGGCAGCACCCCGCACGGCCCAAGCCACCCCGCCGACAAACCCGAAACCAAACGAGAGGTTGCCGTTTGGCTCAAGGCCGCCGCTGCGGTGGCCGGCCTCGCCGTGCTTGGCCTGGCCGGGACACTTTTTTTCGGCAGCAGCCCGGTGCCCACGCCGGGGCCGGTCGCACTTGGCCAAGCGCAAACAAATAGGGTCACGCAGCCTCCGACACCCAAGCCGGTGCCAGCGCTCGATACCAACCGCGTCGTCGTCCTGCCGTTCAAGGTCATCGGCGGCGCGCAAGATTCAGCGGATCTCGGCTACGGCTTGGTCTCCACGCTGACCAGCAAATTGCAGCCGCTGCAAAGCCTCGTCGTCATCGCCAACGAGTCGGCCCGCAAATTCAAGGACAGCGAACAGTCGCCGAATGAAATCGGCCAGGCGCTGCAAGTCGGCACCATCGTCACCGGCGAAATCCAGACAAGCGGCGACAAGGTGCAGGTCAACATCCGCATCATCGACGCCAACACCGAGGCGCTCGGCTGGGGCAGCACTTTCACCAAGACCAAGGATGAGTTCCTCGCCCTCCAAAACGAGATCGCGACCCAGTTGGCCAGTGAACTAAAGGGCGGCCTAGACGCCACAGAGGCACAGCAGCTTGCCCAAAAAGCCACGGAGAACGCCGAGGCACAGGCAGAGTATCAAGCGGGTCGTCGGGAGTGGAATAAACGCAGCAAGGAGGGTTTCGACAATGCCATCAAGCATTTCGAGCGCGCGATCGAGTTGGATCCAAACTATGCCGATCCTTATGTCGGCTTGGGCGACACCTATGGGTTGTTACCCGGGTACAATTTTGCCTTAGCCAGTGAGGCGATGCCCAAGGCAAAAAGCTATGCAAAAAAAGCGATCGAGTTAAACCCGAACTTGGCAAACCCTTATGCGCTCATCGGGTGGGTTCAGAGTCGATATGAATACGATTGGACCGGAGCAGAGAAAAGCTACAAAAAGGCGATCTCGCTTAACTCCAACTACGCTACGAGTTTTCACTGGTATGGTATTCATCTCAGGGAGTCGGGACGGTTCATCGAGGCTGTAGATAACCTAAGTAAAGCCACACAACTGGAACCCACTTCCAAAATAATAAAGGTTAATTTGGCGTTGGCCTTTGGCTATGCGAATGAGTCGGAGTCAGCCGTTAAAACGATTAATGAAGCGTTGGAGATCGATCCTCATTTCCCGCGTGCTCTTGAGATTAAGTATATCAAGTTGCGTTCAGGTGAGCATGAGTCGTTGGATCAGTTTAAGGCGGCACTAAAGGTTTATCCAAATCAACTTGGAATCAATCCACTGACGTCCCATAGGATTCTTTGAGCGGCTGATTTTGTCTGAAAAGCCCTTTG
>JACKQG010000509.1_pt1 | contig 56708 bp, 52 predicted proteins | sample 8237621 | NCBI WGS metagenome assembly JACKQG01 (sample SAMN15677084, study PRJNA649215) | marine metagenome | biome: marine; feature: Black Sea; material: saline water; isolation source: suspended particulate matter (SPM) from the Black Sea western gyre | collected 2013-06-09/2013-06-10 | depth... | reverse complement strand
CCCTTTCGCCGATGGCATGGACCTGCAGGGTCATCAAGGCGTTGATCATGGCGACGACCTGTTCCGGCGAATGGGCTTCGGCGTAGCTGGTGAAGTCGCGGATATCGGAAAACAAAATGGTTCGCGTCACGAGACTGGACGGAATATCGCCGCCGGCGTGGGCGTCCAGCGCCGCCGTCGCCGCCCCGGCGGAGACGAAGGTTTCCAGGCGTTTGCGCAACTGGTTGAGGGCATCGGTGCGGGCGTCGATGTCGTCCTGGGCGCGCCCGACCAGGTGGCCGAGCCCCAGCATCAGGCCCGCCAGCAACAGTCCCGGAACCGCAACCGCGCGCACGGCGCCATCCAGCAGAACCGAATCCAGAAAGGAAACCGGTTCGTACAATTCGAATACGGCCTGCAAGCGCCCGGTTTTGTCGAGCAGCGGGACATAAAGCTCATGCAGCCGTTCGCCATTGGGATAGTTCTTGTCGACGATCCCGGGTGAGTTGCTTGTGATGACGGCCTGGATCACGGCCCCGGTTTCCATCTTGCCGATATTTTCCGTTTTGGTGGCGAAAATCGTCAGCCCCCGAATGTCATAGACATTGAGCCGGGTGAGTTTCATTTCCTCCACCTCCCGGGCGAAGGCTTCGCGCAGGGACAGGTGATGACGCTTGAGGTCTTTGGCCGTGGCGGGTTTGCCCGACAGCAGGGCCGCCCAGGCATCCGGCGCAATCTTGGCAACGGCGCGGGCGATGGTTTCGGCCCGGCGTTGCGCCTGTTCAAGATAAATCGCCTGAATGACATTGGTCGCGGCTAGCCCGGCGGCGCCGACCAGGACGGCGATAAAAACCAGCAACCCCGGCAGGATGCGCCGCCGGAAATGACGGCGCAACGGAAACGGCTGCTCCAGGGGGGGCGGACTTTTGGGTGTGTGATCCGACATGATTGACGTGATCGGCCTGTGGTTGCTCCGTGAACGGAAGCATGCGCCAGGGAAATCTGCAAGCCCCCCTTGCGTCGGGGGGGTGCCGGGATATGGTAATCGGATCATGAAAAAAGCCGATATCGATGCATTCTACCGGCGCCTGTCGGAGCAAAACCCGGACCCCCAGGGTGAATTGAATTGGCACAACCCCTATACCCTTCTGGTCGCCGTGGTGCTGTCGGCGCAGGCCACCGACGTCGGCGTCAACAAGGCGACGGGGCCGCTGTTCAAGGTCGTCGACACGCCGGAACAGATGATCGCGCTGGGCGAAACGAAACTGCGCGATTACATCAAGACCATCGGGCTTTTCAACACCAAGGCGAAAAACGTCATCGGGCTAAGCCAGCGGCTGATCGACGAGCACGCAAGCCAGGTGCCGGAAGACCGCGACGCGCTGGAGGCGCTGCCGGGCGTCGGGCGCAAAACCGCCAACGTGGTCATGAACATCGCCTTCGGCGTGCCGACCATCGCCGTCGACACCCACATTTTCCGGATTTCCAACCGTACCGGTCTGGCGCCGGGCAAGACGCCCCTGGCAGTGGAAAAGGCGCTGGAAAAACGCACGCCCGAACAATGGAAGCTGCACGCCCACCATTGGCTGATCCTGCACGGGCGTTACGTGTGCAAGGCCAGAAAGCCGCTCTGCGGAGAATGCGTGGTCAACGATCTGTGCCGCTACAAGGCCAAGGAAACGGCGTAAGCAAATCCCGAGCGGATGGCTTCATCCGCGACGACGCATTTGCGTATAAAAAAGCTCTAACCGGCTCTTTTCTGCTCGTGCGCCTTCAGCAATCCGACGAAGCAGTCTTTTTCCGACACCTGGTTGTTACCCCGGTTGCGGGCTTCGAAGTGATCGACCCGGTAAACGGTGCCGTCCCCGGTCCTGTACAGGAACACATCGAGCGCGCAGGCCTGGGTCCGGTACTGCCAGATCTGGGCCGGGTCGTCGTTGCGCTTGAACCCCGGCTCACCCAGAAGCCCGATCACCTGATCCTGGCGCATGCCGGACAGGCGCGACGGGGAGGGGTAGTTTTTTTCCGGCGCGGGTTGCGGTTTCGCGGCCCACGTCTTTTCTTCGGTCTTTGTGCCGGCTTTTCCGGGCGACAGCGCCGCCACCGTGAGGCGACCTTCGGGAGAAGAAGATTGTGCGGACGGCCCACCATCACCCAGGCAGCCGCTTATCAAAAAAACGCCCAGCATCGAGCAGGCAGAGCGGGCAAACCAGTGAAGTCCGGGTTCGGTCATGCCTTGCCGTTGGGCTTGGTTTGGGGTTTGGGGTTGAGCTGGGCAGCGGGTCCTTCGGCTTCGGTCAGCGCCTGCATGTCGCCGGTGACCTGGCCGCCGGCTTCAATAATGATATGTCCGTAGCGAATGGTGCCGCTGACCTGTCCTCCGGAGCGGACGACAAGTTGCCCACGCGCCGTCAGGTCTCCCTCGAACCGCCCGCTGATGTCGGCGACCTCGACCTCCGCCGATCCGCGAAATAACCCGCTGGGGGTGACTTCAAGCTGGTGCGTGTTGGGCAGGTCGATTTCGGCGCGGCCTTCGACCAGCAACCGGTCGCAGGAGGCGACCTCGCCGCTAATGGAAATATCGCGGCCGATGACCAGCCGCCGGCCGTCTTGTGATCCGGCCGTGGCGCGCTCGGAGCTTCGGGTCGAAAGGCCCGGAATATCGGGCGGCAAGCGCCGGGCCGCCGGGGCTTGAAAGGTCGGGGCTGCAGGCGGCTTGGCGGGTGTGTGCGAGCCCTTGCGGGTGAAGGGCTTCAACGGCGGCGCGGATATTTCGAAACTGTCTGCGTTTGAGTCGCCAGTGGCAACCGGTCCACTTGGCGCGTTTGGCGGTGTTTCGCCGCCGGGCTGCTCTTTTTTCCACCGGAACATTGGCCGTCTCCCAGGTTTGGCTTTTCTCTTTCTTGCTTATCCCGCTTCTTTTCGCCAGCCCTCGAACAGATGCACCATGGCGGCGGTGATGACGATGGGCGCCAGCAGATTGACCACCGGGACGGTCAGCAGGAACGCCATGACCACACCGGCGAGGAACATCTCCCACCGGTGCGCCAGACGCAAGCGTCGAGCCGCATCGGGACCCAGTCTGCGCAACGCCACCAGTTCAAAGTATTCCCTGCCAAGAAGATAGCCGTTTACGGTGTAGAAAACAAAAGGGAATACCGGCCCCAGCAGCAGGAAAACCAGCAGCACAAGGTTGAGCGCCACCAGCACCCCCAGATAGCGCAGCGTTACCATCAGCGACTGGATGACGGTTTGCCCATCGGCGGGGGGAAGGCCGGGGAAATGCCGGGCCTCGACGGCGGTGGCGATATCTTCCAGGAACAATCCGACGACGACGCTGATGACGGCGGGAAACAGGAACCATGTCAATATCAGGGTCATCAGGCCGCCAAACAGATCGGCGATCCATTCCAGCCACAAGATGGCGAAAAACGAGGTGTCCACCAGCAGGGTGCCGACGGCGCCCCACAAAAGAGCGAAGACAATGACGGCGGCGGCAATGGCGATCCAGACAACCTTGCGGATGTGTGGGTCGTTCAGTTGCGCCAGGCCTTTGGAAAATGCATTTATCATGTTGATTGGACCAAGGGATCGTTAGAGATTAAATACCGGACAAGGGCCAGGATAAGGACCGGGGGTTCGGGCCTGTTGTCTCAAGGAGGCTCCCGTTATACTCGGGCGTTATACTAAGACACGCCTGAAATTTCCATCCCCGGAGCAGGAGAAGTTATTACCGTGGAAACAAAATTTGACGTCACCGGCATCGGCAATGCCATCGTTGACGTTCTGGCCCATGCGGACGACGGGTTTCTGGAGGCCGAAGGCCTGATCAAGGGCGCCATGACCCTTGTCGAGGCCGATGACGCGCGCAAACTGTACGGCAAGATCGGCACCGCCATCGAGTGTTCGGGGGGTTCGGCCGCCAATACCATCGCCGGCCTTGCGTCCCTGGGCGGGGTCGGGGCCTTTATCGGCAAAGTGCACGATGACCAGCTGGGCGAGGTTTTCCGCCACGACATTCGCGCGCTCGGCGTTGTTTTTGATTCCGAACCGACGGACGACGGCCCGCCGACGGCGACCTCGATGATCCTGGTGACGCCCGATGCGCAACGCACGATGCTGACGTTCTTGGGCGCCTGTGTGAATCTGGGGCCGGGCGATGTCGACGAGGAACTGATCGCGGCGTCGAAAATCACCTATCTGGAAGGCTACCTTTGGGACCGGCCGAGCGCCAAGGAGGCCTTCGTCAAGGCCGCCGATACCGCGCATCAGGCCGGACGCAAGGTATCGCTCAGCCTGTCGGACCCGTTCTGCGTCGATCGTCACCGTGACGAATTCCGCGATCTGGCCGAACACCATGTGGACATCCTGTTCGCCAACGAAGAAGAGATTATGTCGCTCTATCAGACCGATGATTTCGACACGGCCTTGGGTCACGTCCGGGGCCATTGCGAGATCGCGGCGCTGACCCGCAGCGAAAAGGGCTCCGTCATCATCAACGGCGAAGACTCTCACGCCATCGAGGCCGAGGCGGTCGCCAACCTGACCGACACCACCGGCGCCGGCGACGCCTATGCGGCAGGTTTTCTGTACGGCGTGACCGCAGGGCGGAGCCTGTCCGATTGCGCGCGTATCGGCGGCATTTGCGCCGCCGAGGTGATCTCCCACCTGGGCGCCAGGCCCGATGTATCCTTTAAAAAACTAGTTGAGGAAAAGCTCCCTTAATGCCCTTGGACGCTCCCGATACGGATCTTTCCGGCCGGTTCCGGACCACGGCCTTCTGGCGCGCCCTGCCCGCCGGGATGCGGCGGCGGTGGTGGATGTTCCGGCCCCTCGACCTGATCGCCAGACATTGGCCGGTGTTTAAAAAACGCCGGGGCGTCCTGGTCGTGCGTATGGACGGCATCGGCGACATGGTGCTGTTCCGCCGTGCACTCGACCACTACGCCGACGTGTTCGGGGTCGAAAAATCCGACATCACGGTTCTCGGGTGCGAAAGCTGGGGCCGGTTGGCCGGCGAAGTTTTTTCAGGCTACCGGGTCCATGCCATCGACGAGCATGCTTACGCGCGCAGGCCCTTTTACCGGTTTCGGGTGTCGCTTTGGGTTCGCGGACTGGCGCCGGAAGTGGCGGTTTGCGACTCCTACATGCGCCGCGCCCTTATGGCCGACAGTCTGGCTTGGGTGTCGGGGGCGAACAGGACGGTGTCGTCGCTGCCCTACGTCAGTGAACGGACACGGTCCGAGTTCAATTACTATCTCAGCCAGGCCGATGAAATCATCGACACCGGCACCTACCCGACCCACGAGGTAACCCGACATTTCCGGTTTCTTTCGGCCCTGGCGGGCCGGACCATTGCGCCGGAGGTTCCGCAAATCTCCTGGCGCGATGCGCCGCCCGCTCCGGACGGTTGGGATGGAGGAGAGGACGGGAAGCCTTATGGAGACGCCGAGGGCGCGCCCTATGCGGTGCTCAATCCGGGCAGCAACGAACCGGGACGGCGTTGGCCGCTGGGGCACTATGCGGCGATTGCCCGCAGGCTCCTGAAGCAGGGTTTGCGGGTGGTTTTCGTTGGCCGCCCGGACGAACAGGGCGGCGGGCAGGCCGTCGCCGCTTTGGCCGAAGAACAGGGCGTTATCGACCTGACCGGAAAAACCGTTCTGCCGCAATTGCTCGATCTGATGAAGCGGGCGTCGCTGGTGGTCAGCAACGATACCGGTCCGGCGCACCTTGCCATAGCCTTGGGCCGCCCGACCGTTGTCATCGTCGGTGGCGGGCACTTCGGCAGCTTCGTGCCCTACCCGGTCGAAGCGACGCCTCCGGACGCGCGGTTCGTGTATCAGGAAATGGAGTGTTATCACTGTTTCTGGCGCTGCCATAAACGGGCCGACAAATTCCAGTTGTTCCCCTGCATCGGGGCCATCTCGGAAGATCAGGTCTGGGCGGCATGCGAGGAACTTCTTCACGCGGATATGCAAAAAAAGCCCGGCGCGGCATGAAGACCTGGCTGGAGGCTGCCAGGGTCTATGGCGACAGGCGCATACTGATCATTCTGGTTCTCGGGTTTTCCAGCGGTCTGCCGTTGTTGCTGGTGTTTTCCACGCTGTCCTTCTGGCTCACCTTCGAGGGCGTTTCGCTGACGGCGATCGGCCTGTTTTCCCTGGTGCGCATGCCTTATACCCTTAAATTTTTGTGGGCGCCGCTCATCGACCGAGTGCGGCTGCCGGTGATTTCGGATCGGCTGGGCCGAAGGCGGAGCTGGGCCCTGGTTTCACAAATCCTGTTGATGGTGTCGATCTTCGGGCTGGCTTTGAGCAGCCCGGCGGAGAACCCGTGGCTGACGGCCTTTTTTGCCCTTCTCGTCGCCTTTGCCTCGGCCAGTCAGGACATTGTTATCGATGCCTACCGGGTCGAGGTTCTGGCCGATGACGAACAGGGTGCCGGCGCGGGCGCCATCGTTCTCGGCTACCGCATGGGCATGCTGACCGCAGGCGCAGGCGCCCTGTGGCTGGCCGCCGCCTTCTCGTGGAGTCAAGTCTACGCCATCATGGGGGTCCTGGTGGCCATCGGCATGGTGGCCGTCCTGATGGCGCGCGAGCCGGAAACCGGGGTTTCGGTGAAAGATGCCGACGTCGAGGAAGCCCGCATAGCCCGGCATCTGGAATCCGGCGTGCCGCCCTGGCTGGCTCGCCTGCTGGCCTCGTTCTACGAAGGGGTCGTCGCGCCGTTTAAGGACTTCATGACGCGGCCCGCCTGGGCCTGGGCGCTGGCCTTTATCGCGCTCTATAAACTGGGGGAATCCTATCTTGGCGTCATGGCCGGGCCATTTTATGTGGCGCTGGGCTTTACGACGGTGGAAATCGCCAACGTGACCAAGGTCTTCGGCCTGGCCGCCATAATTATCGGCGGATTGATCGGCGGGATTATGGTCGCCCGGATCGGCATCATGCGAAGCCTGATGATCTGCGGCGTACTGCAGATCGCCGGCACGTGCATGTTTGCCGTGCAGGCCAAGGTCGGCCATAGCGTGCCGATGCTGATGGTGACGATCACGGCGGAAAACGTCACGTCCGGCATGGCGACGTCGGCCTTTGTCGCTTATTTGTCGTCGTTGTGCCATCAGGCCTATACGGCGACACAATACGCGCTGTTGAGTTCGCTGACGGCTTTTTCGCGGGATATCCTGTCGGCCAGTGCCGGCTGGGCCGCCGAACAGGTCGATTGGGCCGGTTTTTTCCTGATCAGTGCCGCCGCCGCAGTGCCGGGGCTTTTGGTCCTGGCGTGGATCATGCGGGGCTATCCGCCGGACGCGGGTTCGGCTGAAGCTATCAAAATGAATGCAAAAAGTTAAAGCAAAAATAATGATCGCAGGGAGAGACGCCATTGTTACGAATGCGTAACAATTTGGCGATTGCTTTATCCCACTAAAATTTCCGTAAGCGCCTTTTCCACCGGCTCCAGGGGGATGTGGTGCATTTCAGACCCGCCGTAATCCTGGGCGCGGATGATGCTCAGCCGGTCGGTCATGGGTTGGAACTTGGACGGCCGGGTGACGCCGTAAAGGATCACCACCGGGACGCCGCCGACGGCAAACATATGCCCGGTGCCGGAGTCGTTGGAAACGGCGGCATTCAGGTGTTTCGTCATGGCGATGGTTAGCAAGGGGGAAGGCCCGGCCGGCCCTTTGGCGATTTCGTTTTGCAAGGGAAATAAGGCTTGTGGAACGGCGGCTTTAATCTCGTTCAACCAGCCTTCCTCTTTCGGCCCCAGGAAGAACACTGGCACCCTGCCTTGGGCCGCCACGCGCCCGGCCAAACGTATGAAATTTTCCAGCGGCCAGCATTTCGGCGGCCCCCCGGAACCGGGGGCGAAGCCGACATAATCCGGGCCGTCGGGTAACAGGTGGGCGGCGGTGTCGTGGAGTTGCGGCCGGATATCCAGGTCGAGCAGCTCCGGGCTGGGAAATTCCCGGCCGCTGGCCAGTTCCAGCAGGTCGAGTAACTGGCGCTGCATGGTTTTCGGAAACTTGTAGCCTTTGGCGGGTTTTCGGGACGACAAAAGAAACCGGGCCGCCGGGGATATGAAACAGCGGTGCGGCACACGCCACAAAGACAGGCTGGTCCAGAAAATCCGCTGGGTGTCGATGACCAGATCGAACCGCCGGTCCTTAAGCGGCTCCGGCAAACCCCGCAAGACCTCGCCGGGGCTGTCCCCGATGCCAGCGCACTCGATGATCTCATCGATCAGGCCGTCGGCGACATCCGACAGGATGCCGGCATAGACGCTGGTGTCGCGGCCCGCGAGCCAGGTAATGCGGGCATTCGGAAAAGCCTGGCGCAACCCGCGCACGAACGGCAGCTTGAGCAGCCCGTCGCCGATGCGATCAAAACCGACATAGACCAGAACGCTGGAGGGTGTTTCGGCATCCATCCCTATCGGTTAGCACAGGTGCAGGCAGGGGTGAAAGTTGTTAGCATGCCGCAAGGGAGGTTTCCCCATGCCCGATCCCGGCACACGAAGCAAAATGAGCATTGTGGAGGGCGACATCACGCGTCTCGCGCTCGACGCCATCGTCAATGCCGCCAACGAAATGTTGCTCGGCGGCGGCGGCGTGGACGGGGCCATTCATGCCGCGGCGGGGCCGGGATTGTTGAAGGAATGCCGCGCCCTTGGCGGCTGTCCCACCGGCGAGGCCCGCATCACCGGTGGCCATGCCCTGCCCGCGCGTCACGTCATTCATACCGTCGGGCCGATCTGGCAGGGCGGGAATATGGGGGAGGAGGCCCTGCTGGAACGCTGTTACCGGGAGTCCCTGTCCCTGGCCCATGACCACGGCCTGAAAACCGTCGCCTTTCCCGCTATCAGCACCGGCGTCTACCGGTTCCCGCCGGACCTTGCCGCCCGCATTGCGGTGGCGACGGTTGCGGATTTTTTGGCCGATGCGGACACTATGGATCAGGTCGTTTTTTGCTGTTTTGGCCAGGCTTGCGTCGCGGCCCATAGGGCGGCCCTGGGTTAGGTCCCTTCGGGACTTCCTTTGAGTCATTCTTCTCGGAATTCCCCCCGGCCCTGTGATAAGGTCGCACCCGACCGCCACCGATCCAGGCCTGACCGCAGCTTAAGATGACCGCACCGACCGCCGCCCCGTTGCCCGAGACAGAGCCCACCGATGACGACGGCGGGACAAAGCCGGATTCAACGGTTCCTGTCCCGGAATCGGAGCCGCCCCCCTCCCCCGCCAGGCCGCCAAAGCCGGGCAAGGCGGGCTCCGAAGAGAAAACCGCCGATGCGGTAACGCCGATGATGGCGCAGTATCTTTCCATCAAGACCGAGCATCCCGATAGCCTGTTGTTTTACCGGATGGGGGATTTTTACGAGCTGTTTTTCGAGGACGCCGTTCACGCGGCGGCGGCGCTGGATATCGCGTTGACCAAGCGCGGCAAGCATCTGGGCGACGACATCCCCATGTGCGGGGTGCCGGTGCACAGCCACGAGACCTATCTCAACCGCCTGATCCAAAAGGGCTTTAGGGTCGCCGTCTGTGAACAGACGGAAGACCCGGCGGAGGCCAGGAAGCGAGGCTCAAAAGCGGTCGTCAACCGCGAGGTCATGCGCGTGGTGACGCCGGGAACGTTGAGCGAGGAGACCCTGCTCGACGCCCGGCGCAACAACTATCTGGCCGCTGTCGCGGAAACCGGCGGCGCCCGGGGATTGAAACTTGGCCTGTCCTGGATCGATATGTCGACGGGCATTTTCCTGACGCAAAACCCCGAGCCCGGCGATTTGGGCGCGGCGCTGGCCCGCATCCAGCCGGGCGAACTGCTGGTCCCGGACGGCCTTTTGCAGAACCCCGACCACTTCGAGACCTTTAGCGACTGGAAAGAGTGTTTAAGCCCCCTGCCCTCCAGCCGTTTCGACAGCGCCAACGGCACCAAGCGGCTGCAGGCGTTTTACGGCGTCAAAACGCTGGACGCTTTCGGTGAATTTTCCCGGCCCGAACTGGCCGCCGCAGGTGCCTTGCTGGACTACCTGGAGCTGACCCAGAAGGGCCGGTTGCCGCGCCTGTCGGAGCCCAGGCAACTGGCCCAGGGCGAAGTTCTGGAGATTGACGCGGCGACCCGGCGTAATCTGGAACTGACGGCATCCCTGACCGGTTCGCACAAAAACACCCTGCTCGGCGTTATCGACCGCACCCTGACCGGCGCCGGCGCGCGGCTGTTGAGCGCGCATCTGGCCGCGCCGCTGACGGACCCTCAGGCCATCGTCCGGCGCCTCGACATGGTGCAGCACTTCACCTTGGCCGACCGCCTGCGGGATGATATGGAAGGCGTTCTCAGGCGCTGCCCGGACATGGAGCGCGCCCTGTCGCGGCTCACCCTCGGACGCGGGGGGCCAAGGGATTTGGCCGCCGTACGTGACGGTCTCGGGGCGGCGGAAGATATCCGCGCGTTGTTTGGAAACGGCGCTGCGGAGGCGCCGGAAGGCATTACCGGCGCGCTTGGCGATCTCGGTCACCATGACGAAGTTATCGAGCGACTGGCGCGCGCCCTGGCCCCGGAGCTTCCGATGTATGCCCGCGACGGCGGTTTTATCGCCCAAGGGTACGCCCCGGAACTGGACGAATTGCGCAAGCTCCGGGATGAAAGCCGTCGCATGATCGCCGGGCTGCAATCGCGCTATGCCGAAGAGACCGCCATCCCCGCCCTGAAGATCAAGCACAACAACGTGCTGGGGTTTTATATCGAGGTGTCGGCCAAAAACGCAGATAAAATCCCGCTCGAGGAGGGTTCGCCCTTTATCCACCGCCAAACCATGGCCAGCGCCGTTCGTTATTCGACGGTGGAGCTGGGCGATTTGGAAAGCCGAATTGCCAAAGCCGCCGATCAGGCGCTGGCGCTGGAGATGACGATGTTCGAGGATCTGGTTCTCGAAGTCACAGGCCGCGCGGATTCCATTGCGCTGGCGGCGCGCGCCCAGGCCCGCCTCGACGTGGCGCGGGGACTGGCGGTGCTGGCGACGGATGCTCGTTACGTCCGGCCGGACGTGGACGCCAGCACGGATTTCTTCATCACCGGTGGCCGCCATCCGGTGGTCGAGGCGGCGCTGGCGGAAAGCGCCGGAGAGGCCTTTATCGCCAACGATTGCCGCCTGATCGGCGGAGGTACGTCGCACGACACTGAAAGCGGCGGCGGGGAGGGCAGTCTATGGCTGCTTACCGGGCCGAACATGGCCGGCAAAAGCACCTTCCTCAGACAGAACGCCCTGATTGCGGTGCTGGCCCAGATGGGTTCCTTCGTGCCGGCGGAGCAGGCGAAGATCGGCGTCGTCGACCGCTTGTTTTCACGCGTCGGCGCTGCGGACGACCTGGCCAGGGGCCGTTCCACGTTCATGGTGGAAATGGTCGAAACGGCGGCGATCCTCAATCAGGCGGGACCCCGGGCGCTGGTCATCCTGGATGAAATCGGCCGCGGCACGGCGACCTTCGACGGGCTTTCCATCGCTTGGGCGGTGGTTGAGCATCTGCACGAAAAAAACCGCTGCCGGGCCCTGTTCGCCACCCATTACCACGAACTGACGGCGCTGGCGTCCCGCTTGGACGGGCTTAACTGCCACACCATGCGGGTCAAGGAATGGAAGGACGACGTGGTGTTCCTGCACGAAGTGGGGCCGGGGGCGGCGGACCGTTCCTACGGCATTCATGTCGGTGCCCTGGCCGGGCTGCCGAAAGGCGTTGTCCAGCGGGCCTCGGAAGTCCTGGAAACCCTGGAACAGGGCGAACAGTCGTCTGCCATGACGCGCCTGGCCGATGATTTGCCATTGTTTCATGCCATGCGGGATGTTCCGGGGGGTCGTGTCGGGCGTAAGGAGCCCTCAAGGGTAGAGCAAACGCTCGCCGGCCTTGATGCGGACGCCTTGACGCCGCGTGAAGCCCTGGAGGCTATTTATGCCCTGAAGGAGCAACTAGAAACGGAGGATTGAACCGGGTCCGGATTAAAAGATTCCGCGCCGCTATGTCTCTGTTCAGAATATTCCGCATATGCTTGCGGATGTGAACACGGATTTTAGGCGTTTCTTATAATACGATGCTAAATTTAAGATTAAATTATTTATTCTATTTTTCCAAAGAAACTATCGGTTTTTTTGGATATTGGTTAAAGTTTTTCCGTATTTTCATTAAGAAAACTATATTAATCCTAATTTTTACAGACTGGGTTTTATATTCCAACGCATCCGGATTGCTGGAAAAGAGGACGCCCCGAACTTTATTCGCAGGAACCGCCGGTTTTTGGAAGAGCTCATATTACGATATCGAAATAAACTTGTCATGACGGCTAATATTGGGCTTTCGCTTTAACGGTTCCGTGCTCGGGGCTATATATGAACTTGGAAAACCATGATCAGCATAGCGAAACCCCGCGATATTATTGATCGCAAGGCGCTGACCGCCGAGCTTGAAGAGCTTGTCGGCTGGTCCGGCTATACGCCGAAAACTCAAGGCCAAGTGCTGGAAATCTTTAAAAAAGCCCACAGCCGGGGCTGGGACGAGGTCCGCCGCCGTTTCGAGGAAGACGGCGCGACCAGCCGGACCGTGGTCCGCGCCAACTGCCATCTGGTCGATCAGCTAATCCGGACCATTCACGATTTCGCCTTTACCAGCGTTTATCCGCTCGCCAATCCGACCACGGGCGAGGTTTTGTCCATTGCCGCCACGGGCGGATACGGGCGCGGGGAACTGGCACCCTTTTCCGACGTCGACTTGATGTTTTTGCTGCCCTACAAGCTGACCGCCCACACCGAACAGGTGGTGGAATACATCCTCTATACGCTGTGGGATTTGGGCCTGAAGGTCGGCCATGCGACGCGCTCCATCGAGGAGGCGGTGCGCCTGTCGCGCGATGATATGACCATCCGCACCAGCCTTCTGGAGGCCCGCTGGTTGTGGGGGGACCGCGACATGTTCAATGAATTCCGCAAGCGCTTCCAGTCTGAATTCGGCGAGTCCACTGGTCTGGCCTTTGTCGAGGCCAAGCTGGCCGAACGCGATGCGCGCCATGACCGCATGGGCGATTCGCGCTATGTGCTGGAGCCCAACATCAAGGAAGGCAAGGGGGGGCTGCGCGATCTCCACACATTGTTCTGGATCGCCAAATACCTTTACGGCGTCGATACCATGAAGGACTTGAAGGAGCTTGGAGTCCTGACGGCCAAGGACGTGCGCCTGTTTACGCGCGCCGAGAAATTTCTTTGGACCGTGCGTTGCCATCTGCATTATCTGGCCGGGCGTCCGGAAGAACGCCTGACCTTCAATGTGCAACACGAGATCAGCGCCAGCATGGCCTATGCCGACCGGTCCGGTGTCCAGGGCGTGGAGCGGTTCATGAAGCACTACTTCCTGACCGCCAAGGACGTCGGTGATCTGACACGGATTTTGTGCGCGGTGCTGGAGGACCAGCAGAAAAAAAGACGCCAACGGTTCCGTTTGCCCGATTTCGGCTTCCGCAAACGTGAAATCGAAGGGTTTGTCCTCGATGGCGACCGCTTGACGGTTACCGACAAGGACGCCTTTAAAAAGGAACCGTTGAAACTGCTGAAGCTGTTCCACCTGGCCCAGCGCCTGAAGACGGACATTCACCCCCACGCGCTTCGCCTGGTGACGGAAAACCTGAAACGGATCAACGCAATCATGCAGCGCGACGAGGACGCCAACCGGTTGTTCCTCGACATGCTGTGCGGGGATGATCCGGAAATCACGTTGATGCGGCTCAATGAAGCCGGCGTTCTGGGACGCTTCCTGCCGGACTTCCGGCGCGTCGTGGCGCAAATGCAATACGACATGTACCACGTCTATACGGTGGACGAGCATACGATCCGGGCCATCGGAATCCTGAAGGGCATTGAGACCGGGCGGCTGAAAGACGATCACCCGGCGTCGTATTCGGTCATCGGCGAGGTGCAGTCGCTCAGAGCCCTCTACCTGGCGGTGTTCCTGCATGATATCGCCAAGGGCCGGGGCGGCGATCATTCGGTGTTGGGCGCGGACGTCGCGGAACAATTGGGCCCCAGGCTCGGCCTGACAGACTGGGAAACGGAAACCGTGTCCTGGCTGGTGCGCCATCATTTGTTGATGAGCAACACGGCCTTCCGGCGGGATGTTTATGATCCCAAAACGGTGAGCGATTTCGTCGCCGAGGTTCAGTCGCCGGAACGCCTGCGCCTTTTGCTGATCCTGACGGTCGCCGATATCCGGGCGGTCGGCCCCAATGTCTGGAACAACTGGAAGGCGGGCCTGCTTCGGGAGCTGTATTACCGGGCCCAGGAAAACCTGGCCGGCGCTGTCCCGTCGGAACGCCGGGGCGAGCGGATGGAACAGGCCAAGGCGGAACTGGCCGCCCACCTCAAGGACTGGCCGCAAGAAGACCTGGAAGCGCACTTCTCCCGCGGCCATCACGATTACTGGCTGTCGTTCGATACCGATACACTCGCCTATCATGCCAACTTGATCAGGGAGGCTGAAGAAAGTGGGCGCAAGCTGACCATTTCCAGTCGTGTCGAGGAAGACCGGTCGGCGACGGAATTCGTCATTTACATAGCGGACCACCCCGGCCTGTTCGCAACCATGGCCGGCGCCCTTGCCTTGAGCGGCGCGTCGGTCGTCGATGCCAAAATCCTGACCCTGACCAACGGCATGGCGCTGGACATGTTCCGAATCCAGGACGCGGACGGAAATGCCTTCAGTTCAAAAGAACGCCTGGCGCGGCTCCATGACCGAATCGACCAGGCCCTGTCCGGGCGGCTCCAGTCCGCCCGCGAGCTGGCCGCCGCGCAGAAAGCGTCCCTTCAAAAACGCACAGGCGCCTTCAGGGTGCCGCCCCGCGTGCTGATCGATAACAAGGCGTCGAACCACCAGACGGTTATCGAGATCAACTGTCGGGACAGGCTCGGCCTGTTGCACGACGTGACGGAATTTCTGACCGCGTCGGGCCTGCAAATTTCCAGCGCCCATATTTCTACGTATGGAGAGCGCGTGGTGGACGTGTTTTATGTCCGCGACGTCTTCGGCCTGAAGGTGGACCAGGAAGAAAAACTGAATGCCTTGCGCATGGGGCTCCTGGAAACGGTGACGGAAGAAACGGAACAGGCCCCTCAGGACAAATCCGCCAAAGCAGAAGAAAAGGCCGGGCAAAAAACGGACAAAGCCGCGCCCGGCAACGCCGTAGGCGAAGTAACGCCTCTCTGATTTTAGCAAAAGGTCCTGAAAAGCCGCCTTTTCGCTGCCACAAAAAACCGCTATTCAGGCTGTGGGCCCGCCAGGGGAGCATGAGGGTGGCACCAGGGGGGCGCCAGGGAGGCAAGGCTTGAGACTTCTGCAATCCATCAGCACGGTCGGCGGGTTTACCCTGATTAGCCGGGTCCTGGGCTTTGTCCGCGATATTCTTATTGCCGCCGTACTGGGGGCGGCGGCCGGGGCCGACGTTTTTTTCGTCGCCTTCAAGCTGCCGAACCTGTTCCGCCGCCTGTTCGCCGAAGGGGCGTTTTCCATGGCTTTCGTGCCGATGTTTGCGGGCCGTGTGGAAGCGGAAGGATTGCGGTCCGCTAAAATCTTCGCCGAAGCGGCTTTCAGCGTATTGTTCTGGGTCTTGCTGGTTTTCGTTTTACTGATCCAGTTGGCCATGCCGCTGGTGATGCTTGGCTTCGCGCCGGGGTTTATCGGCAATCCGGACAAATTCGATCTGGCCGTGGAACTGACGCGGATTACGTTCCCTTACCTTTTGTTCATCTCACTGGTGTCCTTGATGGCAGGGGTCTTGAATTCGCTCGGCCGTTTCGCGGCGGCTGCGGCGACGCCCATATTGCTGAACCTGTGCCTGATCGGGGCCATTCTGGGCTTCGCGTCTTTTGCGCCGAGCGCAGCGCACGCGCTGGCTTGGGGCGTCGCGGGGGCAGGGGTGGTGCAATTCGTCTGGCTCTATGTGGTCTGCGGGCGGCAAGGGGTCTGGCTGAAATTACCCCGGCCCCGATTGAGCCCGGATGTCCGCGATCTGATGAAACGCATGGCCCCGGTCGCCGTTGGCGCCGGCATCTACCAGATCAACCTGGTCATCGATACGGTCATCGCTTCGCTGCTGCCGACGGGGTCTATTTCGTACCTGTTCTACGCCGACCGTGTTAACCAGTTGCCGCTGGGTGTACTGGGAGTCGCGGTTGGCACGGCGCTGTTGCCGCTGTTATCGCGCCAGGTCCGGGGCGGCGACACGGCGGGCGCGCTGCACAGTCAGAACCGGGCGCTGGAAATTTCCCTGCTGTTGACCCTGCCGGCGGCGGCGGCACTGATGGTGATCGCCGACCCGGTGATCCGGGTACTATTTGAACGCGGCGCGTTCGGGGCGGGGGAAACGGCGGCGACGGCGGCGGCGCTAGGCGTCTATGCGGCGGGGCTTCCGGCCTATGTGCTGGTCAAGGCGCTGGCACCCGGGTTCTTCGGGCGCGAGGACACGGCGACGCCGGTCAAGATTTCGGTGCTGTGCCTGTTCGTCAATCTGATTCTCAATCTGGCCCTGATGGGGCCTTATCTGCATGTCGGGATTGCCGCTGCGACGGTGGTGTCGAGCTGGCTCAATGCGGGTCTCATGGCCTATGTCCTGCATAAAAGGGGGTATCTGGTCATAGACAGCCGCCTGGCGGGGCGGGTGCCGCGCATGATCGGGGCGTCCGCGGGCATGGCGTTGGCGTTGTATTTCGCCTTGCCGGTGCTGCAGTCCGCACTGAACGGGCCGCTTAACGACCGGATTATGGCGTTGGCGGTTCTGGTCGGCGGCGGTATGGCCGTGTTCGGGGGGCTGGTTCTGGTTCTGGGCGCCGCGCGCTTGAGTGACCTTAAAGCGCTTTCCCGGAGCGGCGGTTCAGGCTGAGCCCGTCTTGACCCCGTTTTCTTGACCAGGGGCCTTCTTGACCCCATGGGCGCGAAGGGCCATAAAACCGTCGTCTTCCCGGGTGATGGCGATTTTTAAGGCAAGGGTTTCATGGAACGAATTTTTTCAGGCGTTCAGCCTACGGGCAATCTTCACCTCGGTAATTACTTGGGCGCGATCCGAAATTGGGTCCACCTGCAGGACGACTACGAATGCCTGTTTTGCGTCGTCGATCTGCACGCCGTGACCGTGTGGCAGGACCCCGAAACGCTTCGCGCCAATACCCGAAGCGTCGCCGCCGCCATGCTGGCCGCAGGCATCGATCCCAAACGGAACATCATCTTCAACCAGAGCCAGGTTTCCGGCCATGCGGAGCTGGCCTGGATCTTCAACTGCGTGGCGCGGTTGGGCTGGCTCAACCGGATGACCCAGTTCAAGGAAAAAGCGGGCAAGAACAAGGAAAACGCATCGGTCGGGCTATATGCGTACCCGAACCTGATGGCCGCCGATATCCTGCTCTATAAGGGCACGCACGTTCCCGTCGGCGAGGATCAGAAGCAGCACCTGGAGCTGGCGCGCGACATCGCCCAGAAGTTCAACAATGATTTCGGCGTCAATTTCTTTCCTATCGTCGAGCCGCTGATTTTCGGCGCCGCGGCCCGCGTTATGTCGCTCCGCGACGGGACCTCGAAAATGAGCAAGTCGGACCCGTCGGAACTGTCGCGCATCGATATGACCGACGACGAGGACGCCATCGCCAAAAAAATCCGCAAGGCCAAGACAGACCCCGACGAACTTCCCGATAGCCCGGATAATTTCGTCGGCCGTCCGGAGGCCGCCAACCTGATGGGGATCTACGCGGCGCTGGCGGATACGGACATCTCCGATGTTTGCCGGCAGTATGGCGGCAAGCAGTTTTCCGCCTTCAAGCAGGACCTGGCCGATCTGGCGATCGAAAAACTGGGTCCGATGCAAAAAGAGATGCGTCGCCTGATGGATGAGCCGTCTCATGTCGACGGGATTATCGCTGAAGGTGCGGAGCGCGCGCGCGCCATTGCCGCGCCGATTCTGGCGGAGGTCCATGACATCGTGGGCTTTCTTCGCGCCAAGAATGGCGGTTGACGGCCGAAAAGGTTTTTCAGGGGGGCTAAAAAGCCCGTCCTAAATATGCACCAAGGCTTGATTCCCTTCCCGTCGTGGCCCATGTATGGGACCAAGAGATAATTGTTTGGAAATGAGGGTACAGATGTTTATTCAAACCGAACGCACGCCCAACCCCGCGACTTTGAAATTTCTTCCCGGTGTTCCGGTGATGTCGTCCGGCACGGCGAACTTTGCCGACGCCACCGAGGCCGGGAAATCCCCCCTCGCGAGTGGACTTTTCGGTGTTGAAGGCCTTGTCGGAGTCTTTCTGGGTGCGGATTTCATTACCGTTACCAAAATGGACGATAAGGACTGGGATATCCTGAAGCCTCAGATTCTGGGCGTCATCATGGAACATTTCCAGTCGGGCAACGCGGTGATCGAAGAAGGCGCGGACGTTGCCGATAGCGCCGATCTCGATGGCATCGCCCAGCAGATCAAGGAACTCATCGACACCCGGGTGCGCCCGGCGGTGGCCCAGGACGGCGGCGATATCGTCTACAAGGGATTCGAGGACGGTGTGGTTTTCCTGCACATGCAAGGCGCCTGCGCCGGCTGTCCGTCGTCAACGGCGACGTTGAAAAACGGCATCGAAAATATGCTTCGCCATTATATCCCGGAAGTCACCGAGGTCCGCGCTATCAACTAAGCCCGTTGAATCAACGGCTTGCGGCATGGCCCTGCCGGCGCGCTTTTTGCGCCGTTCCGAAAGACATTCGCGTTCCCAAAAACGAGAATTTTTGCCTTGCTCAAAAGCTGGTCAAGGCGGGGGCGTGTGTGGTAGAAGTCTCTTCGACACTGCCGGCCAAACGGCTCCGCACTGTCTTGTCCCCGGGAGGGATTGGGCGGAAGACCAAAAATAATAAAAGATTGGTTTGTGCAAATTGAGGGGTTGAAGCGGAAGGGCAGTGTCCCTCCGTCAAAAACGATTGATGAAGCTACGTTTTGAAAACGGCGCGCTTGTTATGGTTGCGTGCCTCGTATCCGGTCTCATTGCAGCCGTGGTCCTGAATCCCCTGGACAGGGATACAGTCTCGCCGCGTGCGTCCTTGCGTCTGGCCGTTTCCCAGCCCGTGCCTGCGCCGGTGTCCCCGGTGTTCTCCAGCCCGCTGCTGGACGGCCCGATGATCGGCGTGGAAATTGTCGATGGAAACCCGGTCTCTTCCCTGTCTTACGGGAAAGACGACACCAGCCTGCAAGTGGTCGGCAAAATGGCCGGGATCGACACCTTGACCGGCGTCTTTTCCATCAACGCCATTGAACGCTATCACCGCCTGCTCCGCATGAAGACGTCTGTCGCACTGTCGAATACGTTCAAGCAGTTGGGCTATGACCTCGACCGGGTGGGTTCCGGCAAAGCCGACGTGCCTCGGCTTTTCCTCGCCAGCCTTCCCGGCGACATCCGAAAAATTCCCGAGACCCACACACGCAAGGCCTTGTTTTTCAAAACCGTTCTGCCGCTGATGTTGCAGGCTAACGAGGAAATTCTGCGCGACCGCCGGCGTTTGTGGAATATCCATTTCCAGACCAGCCTGGGCCAGAAACCGGTTGCCGTCGACCGGCTGTGGCTGACGGTCATAACGGAACGCTACGGCCTTAAATCCGCGTCCATCGAAACGCTTCTCAAGCGGGTCGATATCATTCCGCCTTCCCTGGCCCTGGCGCAAGCGGCGGAAGAAAGCGGCTGGGGCACATCGCGCTTCGTGCGGGAAGGCAACGCAATATTCGGGCAATGGACGTTTTCGGAAACCCGCGGTCTGGTGCCGGCGAATCGCGACGCGGACAAACAACACCGCGTCCGCGCCTTTTCCAGCCTGCTCGATTCGGTGCGCGCCTATGCCCACAACCTCAACACCCATAGGGCCTACCGGAAGCTGCGCCGCCTGCGCCACAGCCTCAGGCTCAAGGGCGCGCCGGTGGAGGGCATGTTGCTGGTGGACGACATCAAAAGCTATTCCCAGCGCGGAGAAAAGTATGTTCAGACCATTCGTGGCCTGATCGTCAGCAACAACCTGCATAGGCTGGACGATGCCCGCCTGTACAACGGAACGCCGAAACCGCGCCCCTTGATTTGACGGGCGGGATTATAGCTCTTTCCATAGAAGCCTATTGCGGGCGGTAGAACTGCCGTCCGAACCAGTGCCAGCGCCCGTCCGGTCCCGGCAGGGTGCAATTCACCCGTGTGCGGCCCGTGGGGAAGGGCTCGTCTGTGCGAATCTCAAAGCGCCGTTCCCCCAACCGTTCCAGCCGCGCCCGTCCGGCGTGCGACGTGAAGCAGGCAAGCCGGTCCAGACCCTTGAGGCCGCGGGTCAGGGTAAAGCCCATGGCCGGAGGATTATGCGCCCCGATCAGGGGGTCGGCCGGGGTAAGGTCGGCGGCGGGAAGCGCCACGGCGTTGACCGACAATTTGAACCGCGACATCCCGGCATAATTTTCATTCATGGCGAACCTGGGCAGGTCGAACCTGTCGGCGGCGGCGTCAAACCCGCCGGAATGCTGGCCGAAGGCGGCGATGAAACCGGCGTCCTTGACCATGGCCTGTACGCTTAAGCTGCTTTCCCCATAGGGATAGGCGAAAATCTCAGGTGTCAGGCCGAGTCTCTCGCGGTAGCTTTTTAACGAACGGTCAAGCTCGCCCAAGTTTTTTTCACGGGAAACCTTCGGCATATGCAGATGCGAGCCCGTATGCGCCCCGATGGTAACGCCGGCATCGGCCATTTCCTTGATTTGATCCCAGCTCATAAAGCCGGGTGTTTTTTGGTCCACCGGGTCGGTGGCGACAAAAACCGTAAACGGGAACCCGGCCTTTTTCAGGCGCGGCCAGGCCTCGGTGTAAACGGACAGATAGGCATCATCGATGCTGATCCCGACGGTTCTGTCCGCAAGGCGGGTTTTATTTTTCAGCGCCTTGATGATGGCCGGCAGGGGCAGGACCGTATAGCTGCCCGATTTCAGCTCCTTGAGGTGGGCTTCGAACTGTTCGATGGTAACGTTGGTCGTTGGATACCGGGCTTCACCGAACCGGTGATACATGATGACGACGGCGCTGGAACCGGCAGCCGATTCCGTGGCGGGGGCGCCGCCAGGATAGGACAAGAGAACAAGTCCGGCCAAAAGGGTGACCAAAGGGGCCGTAAAGGGACGGCGCATCCATCGTGAAAAAAGCATATAATCTCCGTAATTGCCGGGCATCCTATAATCCGTGAATGCCCTTTTTTCACGCTTCCATGGGCAAGCACAAGTATCATACTTATATATCCGTATACATCCGCAAGCCCACCATGTCCGTAACGGCGGACACAACTAAACCCGATAAGGAGACCCCCGTGACCGGCGCCATCAATCAGGACTCACTCGACCAGCTTTTCAATACCGCCCGCACCCATAATGGCTGGCTCGACAAACCGGTGGACCCGGATCTGCTCCGGGCGGTCTGGGATCTTACCAAAATGGGCCCGACCAGCGCCAATTGCAGCCCCGCACGCATCGTGTTCGTGGTTTCGGACGGCGCCAAGGCGCGCCTGAGGCCCTTCCTCATAGACGGCAACGTGGACAAAACCATGGCTGCACCGGTCACCGCGATTATCGGTTCGGATCAAAAATTCCACGACCGCCTGGGGGAGCTGTTTCCCCACACCGATGCGCGGTCCTGGTTCGCCGGTGATGAGGCCCTGATTACCGGCACCGCCTTTCGCAACTCGACCCTTCAGGGCGCGTATTTCATGCTGGCGGCCCGCGCCATGGGGCTCGACTGCGGGCCTATGTCCGGGTTCGATAACGACGCCGTGGACGCCGCCTTTTTCCCGGATACGGACATCAAATCAAACTTCCTCTGCAATATCGGATACGGCAGCGGTGAAGACATGTTCCCGCGCTCCCCCCGCCTGAGCTTCGACGACGCCTGTTCGGTGGTATAAAGACGCTATGAAAATCCTGGCTTTTGATACATCGACGTCCGCGTGTTCGTGTGTCCTGTGGCGGGACGGAACCATCGCCGGGTACCGCTCCGAGGCGATGGCGCGGGGCCATTCGGAACACCTCATGGGCATGGTGCGGGATGTCCTGGCGGAGGCCGGGGCAGGGTTTTCGGACCTGGACCTGCTGGCCCGTTACCAACGGGACGGGGGGGTTTACCGGCATGCGCCTGGGCCTGGCGGCTGCGCGCGTCAGGGCGTTTTCCGCAGGCCTTCCGTGCGTGGGCATTCCCACACTTGAGGCCGTCGCCGCCGGGGTGCCGGAAGGCGAACGGGGCGGCGCACGGATACTGGCGGTGATCGACTCCAGGCGGGGCGATCTATTTGCCCAGGTATTCTCCGGTGGAGCCGGGGCCGGGATTGGGGCCGGGGCGGGCGGGCCGAAACCCCTGGGTGCGCCGGAAGCCGTTTCGCCGGAAAATTTGGCCGATTTTATTGTGGGTGGAGAAGAGGCTTCAAACAGCCCCCCGGGTCCCCTTCTGGATCGCCCCGCGCAACGTGTCGTCGTCGCCGGCGATGCCACCGAACACGCCTTGGCGGCTTTACGCCATGCCGGTGTCGAGGCTGTTTCCGGCAGCGGTCCGGCAGCGCCGGACGCAGGCATTGTCGCCGCCTTGGCGGCGGCCCGGTGGTCAGGTGAGCAAGCCTTGGAAACGCTCCGGCCCGTCTATCTCCGTCCACCCGACGCAAACGTGCCTAAGGATGGCGGCCGCCTCAGGCCTGGATGAATCGGGAAAAGGGCTTCAGGTCTTTTTGAGTATCAGGCGATGGACGCCGTCGGCGGGCTGGTCCGGGTCTTCCAATTTCAGGCTGAGGATATCGTGCCCGTAGTCCCGGACCGACCGGGGCACGTTTGTCAGCGGTTCCTTGCCCTTCAGCCTTACTTCCGCGACCTGGCCCGGCTGCATACTTTCGATCAGGAGTTTGGTGCGGACGAACGTCATCGGGCAGATGTCTCCGGTAATATCGAGAAACACGTCTATTGATTGCCCGTCTGGTGTCTTAGTGGATGTATTCATAGTCATTATTTGCCGTATTTACTTGCCCGTACCCTAATGGCTCCCTAAATTGGGCGCCTTCTTGAAATATTCTTTTTTTTAAACCCTGCCATAGCAAGTAGTGTATATGGTAAGCGCAGGCAGAAGTTCAAAGTCCCCCGGCCGCCGGACGGCCTCTCGAAAAAGCTTTTGCAGAGGTTTCGGACCATGGTGACGAGGGCAGTGAGGATTATGGTACATGACTGATAAACCCGATGTAAGCGAGTTACTGGAGTTAACGACGGAAATCGTCTCGGCGCACGCGGGGAACAATACCGTTGCTCCAGGTGATCTGGCGCAATTGATCCAGGATGTCTACAAAACACTGGCCGATGTCGGCTCCCAGCCGGAGACTCCGGAAAGGCCGCGTCCCGCTGTGGCGATTAAGAAATCCGTTTTCCCCGATTACATTATCTGTCTGGAAGACGGCAAGAAGCTCAAAATGCTTAAGCGGCACCTGAAAACGGCCTATGATCTTTCCCCCGATGACTATCGTAAGCGCTGGGGGCTTCCGGCGGATTACCCGATGGTGGCGCCGAATTACGCCAAGCACCGGAGCGCCCTGGCGAAAAAGATCGGTCTTGGAACCAAGCCCCGGAAAAAGCGTCGTTAACCCTATGATCACCCGGATCGGTCCGGGGAGGAAAAATGCCGGAAACCACGCCGGAAAATAAAATCGAACGCCTGTGTATCGAACGAGGCATGAAAATGACCGGACAGAGGCGGATCATTGCCCGCGTGCTGTCGGATGCCGACGATCACCCCGATGTGGAAGAAGTTCACCAGCGGGCCAATGCGCAGGACTCGCGCATTTCCATCGCCACCGTTTACCGGACCGTCCGGTTGTTTGAAGACGCCAACATCGTCAGCCGGCATGAATTCGGCGATGGGCGCGCGCGGTACGAAGAGACATCGGAAGAGCACCACGACCACCTGATTAACGTCAAATCCGGCGAGATTATCGAATTCCAGAATCAGGATATTGAAGCCCTGCAGGTAAAGATCGCCAAGGAATTAGGTATGCAGCTCGTTGGCCACCGGCTGGAGCTTTACGGTGTTCCGATAAAGCCCGGGAAAAAATAAACCTTAACAGACTGAACCCCAGACCCCCGCTTTGACAAAAAAACTTCATATCAAAACCTACGGCTGTCAGATGAACGTCTATGACTCGGAACGCATGGCCGATGTTCTGGCGCCGCTGGGGTATGGGCTGGTGGAAACGCCGGACCAGGCCGACATGGTCATTCTCAACACCTGCCATATCCGCGAAAAGGCGGCGGAAAAGGTGTATTCGGAACTGGGTCGTCTGAGGCTTTTGAAAACCGCGCGCGAGGATGCCGCCGGGCAGATGATCCTGGCCGTCGCCGGCTGCGTTGCCCAGGCCGAGGGGGAAGAAATTCTCAGCCGCGCGCCTTACGTGGACATTGTCTTCGGGCCGCAGGCCTATCACCGCCTGCCGGAAATGGTCGCCCGCGCCAGCCGCGCCGGCAAAGCGGGCGGAAAAGGCGGTGCGGTGCTGGACACCGAATTTCCCGCCGAGCCGAAGTTCGATCACCTTCCGGCGGAAAAGGCGAACACGGAGAACGCCGAACGGACCGCGTTCCTGACCGTACAGGAAGGCTGCGACAAGTTCTGCGCCTTTTGCGTCGTCCCCTATACCCGGGGCGCGGAATATTCCAGGCCAGCCGCCGATGTTCTGGCAGAGGCCTCCCGGCTGGCGGGGGTCGGCGTGTGCGAACTCACCCTGCTGGGCCAGAACGTCAACAATTACCACGGTGCCGGAAATGACCCCCGCACCCCGGAAGCCGTCTGGGGGCTGGGCCGGCTGATTGCCGAAGTCGCTGCCATCGACGGCATCGAACGGGTTCGCTACACAACGTCCTATCCCGCAGAGGTAGATGACGAGCTGATCGCTGCCCACCGGAACATGCCCGAACTGATGCCCTATCTGCATCTGCCGGTGCAATCGGGCTCCGACGCCGTCCTCAAGGCCATGAACCGCCGTCACGATGCCGATTTCTATCGCCGCCTTGTCGAGCGTCTGCGCCAGGCCAGGCCCGACCTCGGCCTGTCGTCGGATTTCATCGTCGGCTTTCCGGGGGAAACGGACGCCGATTTCGCAGCCACCCTGAAGCTGATCGAAGACATCGGCTACGTGCAGGCTTATTCCTTCAAATACAGTCCCCGGCCGGGGACGCCGGCTGCGATGCTGGCGGGCCAGGTCGACGAAGACGTTAAGGCCGAACGTCTGGCCGCCCTGCAGGATTTGCTCAACGCCCAGCAATTGGCTTTCAACCGATCCTGCGTCGGGCGGACCATGGAGGTGTTGCTGGAACGCCCGGGCCGCGACCCCGGCCAGCTTGTCGGGCGCAGCCCCTATATGCAGGCGGTGCATGTTGAGGATCCGGCCCTGGCCATCGGGACCATCGCCCGGCTCCGGGTCACGGCGGGACACGCCAACAGCCTGACCGGCGTTATGACCGGCGCCGAAAGGATGCCGGCATGACGATGCAGATGACCTTCGACGACAATACGCTGGCGCTGCAGTTGTTCGGCTCGCACCACCGCAACCTGGCCCGCATCGAACAGAAACTGGACGTGACCATCAATGCGCGGGGCAACGAAGTCACCATTTCCGGCGACGACGACGCGGTGGACGTCACGGGCCGCGTGCTGACGGGGCTGTATGGCCGGCTGGAGCAGGGCAAGGAGGTCGGCGACGAGGATGTCGAGGCGGTGTTGCGTATGGCGACCGCGCCGAATGGCGATATCGGCGATGCGGACCTGACCATTAAGACCCACAAGCGCCATATTTCACCCAGGACACCAGTGCAGGCCGACTACCTTCGGGCGATCGACGACCACGAACTGGTGTTCGGTGAAGGGCCGGCGGGCACCGGCAAGACCTATCTCGCCGTGGCCAAGGCGGCGGAACGGCTGATCAACGGTTCCGTCGACCGGATTATTCTGTCCCGGCCCGCGGTCGAGGCCGGGGAGCAACTGGGTTTTCTGCCCGGCGACATGCGCGACAAGGTGGACCCCTACCTCAGGCCGCTTTATGACGCGCTGCACGACATGATGCCGGCGAGCCAGGTCGCCAAACGCATGGAGCGGGGCGATATAGAAGTCGCGCCGCTGGCCTTCATGCGGGGCCGCACGCTGTCCAATGCCTGCGTCATTCTGGACGAGGGCCAGAACACCACCGCCGTGCAGATGAAGATGTTCCTGACCCGGCTGGGGGAAAATTCTTCCATGGTCATTACCGGCGATCTGAGCCAGGTGGACCTGCCCCACGGCGTGCGTTCGGGGTTGCGCGATGCCATGGAGACGCTGTCCGGGGTCAAGGGGGTTTCCTTCATCACCTTTACCAGCGCCGACGTGGTGCGCCACCCGCTGGTGAGCCGCATCGTGCGCGCGTATGGCGAAGTCGAAAGCCGCCGCAAGGCCGGTGCTAAATACGGCGCGCAATATGATAATTCCAATGGCGGGAACGGCGGGAATGGCGGGAACGGCGGGAATGGTGGGAACGGCGGGAATGGTGGGAACGGCGGGGCCGAAGATGAAGGCTGAGCCTGACCCGGTTCCGGACGACGGTGCCCTTGAAATTGATGTCAGCGTCCAGTGCCCCCTGTGGGATGACGCCTTGCCCGAGGCGGCGGCTCTGGCGCAAACCGCCTTTCGGGCCGCTTTCCAGGCGGTAGGTCCGGTCGGCGAACCACAGGCGGCGGAAGCCAGCATTGTCCTGGCCGACGATGCGTTCGTGCAAAACCTCAACCGCGAATACCGCGACCGCGATACGCCGACCAATGTTTTGTCGTTTCCAGCCTCCGGTCCGGAAAGCGGCCCGGAAACCGGTAAAGAAATGCCGCCGGGCATGCCGGTACTGTTGGGCGATATCGTCGTCGCCTTTGAGACCACGGCGGCGGAAGCCTCCCAGCAGGGCAAGGGCTTAAGCGATCATTTATGTCATCTGGTCGTCCATGGTATGCTTCACCTGTTGGGTTATGACCATCAGACGTCGACGGAAGCGGACACCATGGAAGCGCTGGAAATTGAAATTCTGGAAGGTCTTCGCATACCCAATCCCTATGGGGAGGCGGATGCGGCCCGGATCGAGGACGGTTCCAACCCATGAAGGATGATCCATCCACCAACGGCTCACCCTTGAATGGCTCCCCGCAAAATGGCTCAGGCAGCGGACTTTTTGGTTGGTGGCGGGACTTTTGGCGATCACGCAATGGCGAGGATTCAGCCCGTGACGTTCTCGATGAACTGATCGAGGAACGCGAGGACGCGGAAGTTCCCATTGACGAAGACGAGCGCGTCCTGCTGGCCAATATCCTGGAACTGCGCAGTCGCACCATTCGCGATGTCATGGTGCCCAGGGCCGACATTACCGCCATCGGTCTCGATGCCTCGCTATCCGAATTGATCACCATTTTGACCAAGGACAACCATTCCCGCCTGCCGGTGTACGGGGAAAATCTCGACGATGCCGAGGGCATGGTGCACATCAAGGACGTGTTGCCGTGGCGTGGCCGCGACGCTGACTTTTCGCTGAAAAACATCCAACGGCGAATTCTCTTCGTATCGCCCTCCATGCAGGTTCTCGAACTGCTGCTGGAAATGCGGGCCACACGGTGTCATATGGCGCTGGTGGTCGATGAATTCGGCGGCGTCGACGGACTGGTCACCATCGAAGATCTGGTCGAGGAAATCGTCGGCGAAATCGAGGACGAACACGACCTGGACAACGAGCCGCAACTGGCCCGCAATCCCGATGGCAGCTTCACCGCTGATGCCCGCGTCACCATCGATATGCTGGAAGACATGCTCGACTGTGACCTGTCCGAAACCGAAGGCGAAGACATCGACACTCTGGGCGGACTGGTCTTTTCCCTCGCCGGGCGGGTGCCGATCCGCGGCGAATTGATCCGCCACGACTCCGGCGTCGAATTCGAAGTCCTCGACGCCGACCCGCGCCGCATTAAATGCCTGCGCGTCCTTGGCGCCTCAATGTCATTGGCCCCTGAAGCCGACACGGATGCAAACAAGGCCAAGGATGCAAACAAAGAATGACAGCGGGGCGGGGCGCATGGCCGCCCTGAAAGCCCGCCTGTCGGGCCTGTTCGGGTGGCGGCGCTGGGCGGTGTTGGGTGCGTTCGGCGTCCTGGCGGCGCTGGCGTTGCCGCCTTTTTATCTGCTGGTGCTGCTGATTCCGGCCTTTAGCGGCCTGCTCTGGGCCATAGAGTCCAGCCCCGGTCCCGTACGCGCGTTCGCCGACGGCTGGTGGTTCGGGTTCGGACTGTCGGCGGCGGGGCTGTACTGGATCGGATTATCCTTTTTCGTCGATGCCGCCCAATACGGATGGATGGCGCCGTTCGCGATCGGCGGCATGGCCGCGGGCCTGGCCTTGTTCCCGGCTCTGGCTGCGGTCCTGAGCCATTGGGTCTTTGGCAGCCGGCGGCGGACGCCTCTATTAAGTCCTGCGGGGCGTGTTCTTGTGTTTTCCGCCCTGTGGACGGCGACGGAATGGCTGCGCGGATGGGTGCTGACCGGATTTCCCTGGAATTTGACCGGAAGCGTGTGGACGGTGTCGGACGCCATGATGCAAATGGCTGCCGTGACCGGCGTTTACGGACTTAGCCTGCTGGCCGTGGCTGCGGCGGCCATGCCTGCTGTGTTGGCGGAAGGGCCGGAATCCCCGGAAAGGTTGCGGAGTTGGCGCGCCATTGCGTTGACGGCCCTCGCCGTGGCGGCGATCGGGATTGCCGGGGCCGGGCGGCTGTCACAGGCATCGAACGAAACCGTGCCGGATGTACGCCTGCGCCTGGTGCAGCCGAATATCCCGCAGGACCAGAAATGGAAACCGGAACTGCGCCGGCGACATGTCCTCAAGCAATTGGCGATGAGCCGCAGGCCGCCGGAACAGGGCCAGGGGGGACAGGGGAGGGCGCCGACGCATGTGATCTGGGCCGAAACGGCGGTGCCCTATGTCATCGGCCGGACTCCGGGACTGGCGAAAACGCTTGGCCTTGCCGCGCCGCCGGGAGGCCTGCTCATCACCGGCGCGCCGCGCGCCACGCCGCCCGGTACAAAGCCGTCCCGGCTGTGGAACAGCCTGCTGGCGTTCGACGGGCAGGGCCGGGTTGCCGGCACCTATGACAAATTCCACTTGGTACCGTTCGGGGAGTACGTTCCCCTGCGCGGCCTTTTACCGATCAACAAATTGACCGCCGGGCGCCAGGATTTCTCACCCGGTCCGGGCCTCGTCACCCTGGCGTTAAAAGGCCTGCCGCCGGTGTCGCCGTTGATTTGTTATGAGGTGATTTTTCCAGGCCAGGTGGCGGCCACAAATCGTCCGGCGTGGCTTTTGAATCTAACCAACGATGGCTGGTTCGGCCGGTCTTCAGGGCCGTATCAGCATTTCGCCGCGGCCCGGTTGCGTGCCGTCGAGGAAGGCCTGGCGCTGGTGCGCGTCGCCAATACCGGCATTTCGGCGGTTGTCGATGGGTATGGCCGCACCATAGAAAGCCTTGGTCTCGGCCGGGAAGGGGTTGTCGACAGCGGGTTGCCGGCGGCCCTTAGGGGCCGAACCCCGTTTTCCCGCCTCGGCGGCTGGATGACGGGTTTTCTCCTGATGTTGGTTTTTGGGGCCGGTCTGATGACACGCAAAACTGTACAAAATTCGGGGTAATTGTCATACAATCGAATTGCTTGCTACCTTAATTCAAGGCGTACGAAAATTATAGGGAGGGCCGGAAAGGCAAAAAAATATCACTCTTTTTACTTGCATACAGATGTATGCGTCGGCATATTGCTGGCAAAGCTGTGACGCTCTCTATGATTTAAAATGCTCTTGAAGGAGGGTGATTTTCAGCGGCGCTAAAAAACCCACATAATCAATCCAGAAAATCAACGCAATAGAATTCACCGGAACGAACAATGAAAAAACCAGCTACTCCGCAATCAACAAAAACTCGCGCCCGCCGTAAAAGCAAACGCCGCTTGCCGCCAGGCGTTCCTAATCCCGTTGACATCCATGTCGGCAGCCGGGTCCGCCTTCGCCGCACCCTGCTCGGCTTCAGCCAGGAAAAGCTGGGCGATGCCGTGGGCCTGACCTTTCAGCAGATCCAGAAATATGAACGCGGCGCAAACCGGATCGGGGCCTCTCGCCTGTTCCAGCTCAGCAACATTCTCGATGTTCCGATCACGTATTTTTTCGAGGAGATGCCGCGCGGATTGAAAACGGCGGAAGACCAGGTCGTCCGGGGCCTTGAGGAAGTGGTCCAGAAGACGATTGAAATCGATCCTCTGGCGCGGCGCGAAACCTTGGAACTGGTGCGGGCGTATTACAAGATTACCGACCCAAAGGTCCGCAAAAGGATGTTTGAGCTGACCAAGTCGCTGGCTCAAAACAACTAAAGCGCAAGCCCGTAACGCTGTTTCCATGGCGCCCGGTTGAAGAAGCAAAATTCGCCTCAGTAAGGCCTTAGGAAAGCCCTTGACGATGGCCGGATTCCTTGCGACAAGTTCGGCCTTCGCCGTACCTTGGGGTGTGGCGCGTGGAAGGATTTGGACTACTTGACCACCACGATAAAAATGGCGCTAAGTGGGCAAAGACGTTTTCGGTATCGCATATTGGCGGTGCCGCAATAGCCCTCGGTCCAATTGGACGAAACTTGAGATTAGAGGGACATTGTTATGAGTCTGAAAAACTACCTGTTCACCAGCGAATCCGTTTCCGAGGGCCACCCGGACAAAATCAGCGACCGCATCTCCGACGCCATCGTCGACAGATATTTAACCGCCGACCCGTTGTCGCGGGTAGCCGTGGAAACGCTCTGCACCACCAACCGCATCGTTCTCGCCGGAGAAGTGCGCGGCCCCGAGTCCATTACCAAGGATATGCTGGAAGAGAGCGCCCGGGCCGCGGTCAAGGAAATCGGTTATGAGCAGGACGGGTTTCATTGGCAATCCGCAACCGTCGACGTCCACGTGCATTCCCAGTCCGTCGACATTGCCCAGGGCGTCGATGCGGACGGCAACAAGGACGAAGGCGCCGGCGACCAAGGTTTGATGTTCGGATACGCCTGCCGCGAGACGGACGTCCTGATGCCGGCGGCCATTCATTATTCGCACGCCATCCTGTGGTCGCTCGCCGAAGCCCGCCATTCCGGCGCCGAGCCGGGTCTCGGCCCCGATTCAAAAAGCCAGGTGACGCTGCAATACGAAGACGGCATGCCCGTCCGCGCCACCTCGGTCGTCGTTTCGACCCAGCACACCGAAGACCTGGACCAGGACGCAGTGCGCGAAATCGTCCGCCCGCACGTCACCGGCGTCCTGCCCGAGGGCTGGATGTGCGACGAAGCGGAATTCTACGTCAACCCGACGGGGCGCTTTGTCGTCGGCGGTCCGGATGGCGATTGCGGCCTGACCGGGCGCAAGATCATCGTCGATACTTACGGCGGTGCGGCGCCCCATGGCGGCGGCGCGTTTTCCGGCAAAGACCCGACGAAGGTGGACAGGTCTGCGGCCTATGCGGCGCGGTATGTGGCGAAAAACGTCGTTGCCGCCGGTCTGGCGGACCGCTGCACCCTACAAGTGTCCTATGCCATCGGCGTGTCCAAGCCGCTGTCGGTCTATATCGACACCCATGGCACCGGACAGGTTGACGAAGAACGCCTGTCGGCGACGCTTCAGGACATGGTGAATCTCTCGCCCCGCGGCATTCGGGAGCACCTGCACCTCAGCCGTCCCATTTACGCCCGCACGGCGGCCTACGGACACTTCGGACGGGCGCCGGACGACGATGGCGGCTTTTCCTGGGAACGCACCGATCTGGTCGATGATCTGAAGTCGGCCTTCGGGGCCAGTTGAGCGCGGCAAAAAACAAGACGGAAAAAAATCGGGGCGTATCGGGCCGCGATGGGCCGCAATGGTACGGTCGCCGCCGTGGCCACAAGCTCAGACCAAACCGCCAGGCGTTGATCGATACCCTGTTGCCGGAGCTCAGGGTCGAACTTCCGGAGACCGGGAAGCTGGACCTCAGGTCTCTATTTCCAGAACCGGTGCGCGACGTCTGGCTGGAAGTGGGTTTTGGCGGCGGCGAACATCTGGCGGCGCAGGCCCTGGCATATCCCGAAATCGGTTTTATCGGGTGCGAGCCGTTTATCAACGGGACCGCAAATCTGCTGAGCCTGATTGACCGCGATGGCCTGACAAACGTCCGCCTCTTCGACGATGACGCCCGCAAGCTGTTTCCGGTCCTGCCGGATGCGTCTCTGGGCCGGCTGTATGCGCTATATACGGACCCTTGGCCGAAAACACGCCATCACCGGCGGCGCTTTATTTGCGGGGAAACGGTGGATGTCCTGGTCAGGCTTTTGAAGGACGGCGCCGAATTGCGCCTGGCGCACGATCATATGGGCTATGTGGGCTGGATGCTGGAGCACCTGACCCGGTGTGAAGACCTGCAATGGCGGGCGCGCTCCAAGCAGGATTGGACGGCGCCGCCGACGGATTGGGTCGAAACGCGCTATGAAAAAAAGGCCAAAGAAAAGGGGCTAAAGCCGGCCTATTTGTGTTTTGTCCGCGGTTCCCGCAATGGGAACGAATAGACGCGTTTGGCCGGACCCCGGCAATCGTTCGAAAACCATTGAATTTCCAGTGCCGCGGGTATATATACCCCCTACGTTCTGAAACGAACGCACTCGTTTAATCCGAAAATTTTTATGGGTTGATTGGGTGGGCCGGTGGCCCGCCTTTTTTGTTTTTTTGATGAGCCGCCCTTCGGGGTGGGACGAAAGCGACAAAAAATCGTGGAACTGGCAAGACGCATTCATGAACTGATCGAACCGACAATCGAAGATTTGGGCTACGACCTCGTCCGCGTCCAGATCATGGGCAAGGACGCACCGATTTTGCAGATCATGATGGAACACCAGGAAGGGCCGGACGGGTTCAAGGAAATTACGGTAGAGGACTGCGCCACCGTCAGCCGCGCGGTCTCTGCGCTGCTGGAAGTGGACGATCCGATCCAGGGAGCCTATACGCTGGAGGTTTCCTCGCCGGGACTGGACCGTCCGCTGGTCCGTCTCAGGGACTTCGAGCGTTTCCAGGGACTGGAGGCGAAAATCGAAATCAACCGGCCGCTGGATGGCCAGCGCCGCTTCAAGGGGCGGCTTTTGGGTGTCGAAGGCGACACTGTAAAAATTCTCGTGGACGGGAATGAGGTGGAATTGCCTCATCCGGATATTCACAAGGCGAAATTGCTCATGACCGACGAACTGATCGCGGTATCAGAGGAGAAGTAAGGAATTATGGCTGAATTTATGGAAATGGGCGCGGCTCAGACACGTCCCGAATTGATCGAAGTGGCGGAAGCCGTCGCTCGCGACAAAGGCATCGACCGGGAAGAGGTTCTGGAAGCCATGGAGCAGGCGATTCAGAAAGCCGGCCGCTCCAAATACGGCCACGAACACGATATCCGCGCCTCCATCAACCGGGGCACGGGGGAAATCGCCCTGGTCCGCTATATGGAAGTCGTGGAAAGCCCGGAAGAGGTGGAAAATGAAGCCACGCAGATTGACCTGGCGGAGGCCAAAAAAATCATGTCCGACGCCGAAGCCGGGGATTTCATGGTGACCGGTCTTCCGCCCATTGATTTCGGCCGTATCGCCGCTCAGACCGCCAAGCAGGTAATCGTGCAACGGGTCCGGGAAGCAGAGCGTGGCCGCCAGTTCTTGGAATACAAGGACCGCATCGGCGAAGTCGTCAACGGCCTGGTCAAGCGGGTCGAATACGGCAATGTCATCGTCGACCTTAATCGCGCCGAAGCCATGTTGCGCCGCGATGAATCCATTCCGCGCGAACACCTCAACACCGGCGACCGCGTGCGCGCGTATGTCGTCGACGTGCGCGAAGAAGCCCGTGGACCGCAGATTTTTCTGTCGCGCACCCACCCCCAGTTCATGGCCAAGCTGTTTTCCCAGGAAGTGCCGGAAATCTATGACGGCATCATCGAAATCAAGTCGGTGGCCCGGGACCCCGGTTCGCGCGCCAAGATCGCGGTGTTGTCCAACGATTCCAGCATCGATCCGGTCGGGCCCTGCATTGGCATGCGCGGCTCGCGCGTGCAGGCCGTCGTCGGCGAACTGCAAGGCGAAAAAATCGACATTATCCAATGGTCGCCCGATACGGCGTCCTTCATCGTCAACGCCCTGGCCCCGGCAGAAGTCGCCAAAGTGGTTCTGGACGAGGACGCCAAGCGTATCGAAGTCGTGGTTCCGGACGAACAGCTGTCCCTGGCCATCGGTCGGCGCGGCCAGAACGTGCGTCTGGCCTCTCAGTTGTCCGGCTGGGATATCGATATCCTGACCGAGGCCGAAGAATCCGAGCGGCGCAACGAGGAATTCAAGGGCCGCTCGCAGATGTTTGTCGATGCCCTGGACGTGGATGACGTGATCGCCCACCTGCTGGTGACGGAAGGCTTCTCTTCAGTCGAGGAAGTGGCGTTCGTGCCGGTTGAAGACATGGTCGGCATCGAAGGGTTCGACGAAGAAATTTCCGAGGAACTGCGTCAACGGGCGCGGGCTTACCTGGAAACCAAGGACGAAAACCTTTTAAAACGCCGCAAGGAACTAAAAGTCAGTGACGATCTGGCTGAAGTTGAGGGCGTGACGCCCGAGCTGCTGGTTGCGCTGGGCGAAAACGACGTCAAAACCCGCGACGACCTGGCGGATCTGGCGACCGACGAATTGATCGAATTCGCCCCCGCCGGCACCATGAAGGAAGCCGAGGCCAACGCCATCATCATGGCCGCCCGCGCACACTGGTTTGTGGAAGAGGACGAAGCTGCCGCCGCTGCCGCTGCCGCTGCCGTTGCCGCTGAGGAAGAGGCCGGCGATTCGGAAGCAGACGGGACCGGGGATGCTGGCGGGGAGGGTGAAAAATAAGCAGCCAGGTCAACACAACCCGCGCCAAGAGCCGGAACGCCAAGCTGAAGAAAAAGCCGCGGAAGCGTTCCCGGAAAAGTACTGGAGCGGCTCCGGCGCATAGAAAATGCATCCTGACCGGCGCACAAATGCGGAAAGACCGGTTGTTGCGTTTTGTCGTTGGGCCGGACGGGGATCTGGTTCCGGACTTGGGCGAACAACTGCCCGGACGGGGTTTATGGTTGAGTGGCGAGCGCGATATGGTAAACACAGCCTGCGCGAAGGGCCTTTTTGCCCGGGCCGCGCGGCGCACCGTCCGCCAGCCTGAAGATTTGGCGGACCGGGTGGACAGCCTGATGACGGGCCGTTGTCTGGATTTGATCGGTCTGGCACGGCGCGCCGGTGAGGCGATTGCCGGGTTTGAGAAGACAAAAGCCCGGCTGCGAGAGAACCGTGGCGGTGTTTTGTTGCAGGCTCGCGACGCCGCCGACGACGGACGGGACAAAATCAGGTCCCTGGCGCCGGATCTGCCGTTGGTAGACCTGTTCAGCGCCGAGGAACTGGGCCGGGCACTGGGCCGCGACAATGCCGTCCATGGGGTGATCGACCGGGGCGGGCTGGCGGATCGGTTGATACGGGAAGCGGAGCGCCTGATGGTCTTTCGCGGACCTAGAGAGTAAGGTAGGCCCGCAAAACGGGCGGAAAATTTGGGAACGGGGCGTCTATGGGCTCCAAAACAGGAACGAAAAGACTATGGCCGAGACCGAAGAGCAAAAAAAAGGGAAAAAGCTGGGCTTGTCCAGACCGGGCAAGCTTGAGCTGAAAAAGACGGTCGAGACCGGACAGGTCCGCCAGAATTTTTCCCATGGACGGTCGCGCATGGTGACGGTCGAGGTGCGGAAGAAACGGACCTTCGCGCCCGATGCCGGGGGCCATATGGCCGAAGTGCCTGTCGAAGAAGAAACCACGGAAGATATTGAAGCGCCAGAGGCGCAAGAGCAGGCCGCACCCGAGCCCGCCTTTGAACCGGCCTCCGCCGGGACTCTGACGGAAGAAGAAAAAGCCGCCCGCGCCCGCGCCCTGGAAGGGGCCAAGGAGTTTGAAAGCGAGGCCATGGCCAGGGCCGAGACCCAGGCCGCCGCCGCTGCCACCGCCGCTGAGTCCGATGAGGCTGTCGAGCCGAAACCGGTCCAGCCCGCCGACAAAAAGAAAACGGAAGCGCCCCTGAGCGCTGAAGAGGAAAAAAAGCGCGAAGAGGACGCCAAGGCCGCCGCCTCCGCCGCCGCCGCCAAGCTGGAAGCCATGGAAGAGGGCGAAGCCGAACCGGAGCACAAGACCAAGATCAAGCGTGTCCATGAACACGAAGGCCAGCGCCCGACCCCGCGCCGGACGGAGCCGCGCCGGCGTTCCGGCAAGCTGACCATTGCCGAAGCCCTGGGCGACAGCGAGGAAAGAACTCGTAGCCTGGCGTCCATCAAGCGGGCGCGTGAAAAGGAAAAGCAGCAACAGCAGCAGCACCTGTCTGAAGGCAAGAAGATCATCCGCGACGTCGTCGTCCCGGAAACCATCACCGTGCAGGAACTGGCCAACCGCATGGCCGAGCGCGCCGGTGACGTGATCAAGTCACTGATGAACATGGGCGTGATGGCGACCATTACCCAGACCATTGATGCCGATACGGCGGAACTGGTGGTTGCCGAATTCGGCCACAACCTGATCCGTGTCTCCGCGGCCGATGTGGAACGGGGCCTCAAGGGCGAGGTCGACGATGATTCCACGCTGACACAGCGCCCGCCCGTGGTGACGGTCATGGGCCATGTGGACCACGGCAAAACCTCGCTGCTGGACGCGATCAGGGCGACCGATGTCGCCGGCCATGAAAAGGGCGGTATTACCCAGCACATCGGCGCCTATCAGGTAACCCTGGAATCGGGACAGAAAATCTCCTTTATCGATACGCCGGGCCACGCCGCCTTTACCGAAATGCGCGCGCGGGGCGCCAACGTCACCGACATCGTTGTGCTGTGCGTCGCCGCCGATGACGGCGTGATGCCACAGACCATCGAAGCCATCGACCACGCCAAGGCCGCCGGCGTGCCGATCATTGTCGCCATCAACAAAATCGACAAGGAAGGGGCCGATGCCAACCGTATCCGCACCGGCCTGTTGCAGCACGACCTGGTGGTCGAGGAAATGGGCGGCGACATCCTGGCCGTCGAAGTTTCCGCGATTGAGAAAACCAATCTCGACAAGCTGGAAGAAGCCATCCTGCTGCAGGCGGAACTGCTGGACCTCAAGGCGAATCCTGAGCGCTTGGCCGAAGGCGTCGTCATCGAGGCTAAAATGGAACAGGGCCGCGGCTCCGTGGCGACCGTCCTGGTGCAGCGCGGCACCCTCAAGGTCGGCGATATTTTCGTCGCCGGCAACGAATGGGGCCGGGCGCGGGCCCTGGTGGACGCGCACGGCGACAACCTGGAGGAAGCCGGACCGTCTATGCCGGTCGAGGTCCTGGGGCTGAACGGGACACCCGCCGCCGGCGAGGAAGTCGCCGTCGTCGAAAGCGAAGGGCGGGCCAGAGAAGTCGTCGAATTCCGCCAAAATCGCGTACGCGACAAAAAAGCTGCCGCCGGCGCCCGTGGCACGCTTGAGCAGATGTTCGAAAAAATTCAGGAAGGCACGGGTCTGCAAACCCTTCCCGCTGTCATCAAAGGCGATGTGCATGGCTCCATTGAGGCCATCACCGGCGCGCTCGAAAACCTGGCGACCGATGAAGTCAGGGTCCAGGTACTGCATTCCGGCGTCGGCGGCATCAATGAATCGGACGTCACTCTGGCCAAAGCCTCGGGCGCGTTGGTCCTGGGCTTTAATGTCCGCGCCAATCCGCAGGCCCGCGACATGGCCAGCCAGGACAGCGTCGAAATCCGCTATTATTCGATCATCTACGACCTGATCGACGACCTGAAAAAGGCCCTGTCGGGAATGCTGGCGCCGACGATCAAGGAAAACCTCCTGGGCTACGCCGAAATCCGCGAAGTCTTCAATGTTTCCAAGGTCGGCAAGATCGCCGGTTGCATGGTTACCGAAGGCATGGTGCGCCGCGGTGCCAAGGTCCGCCTGGTGCGCGACGACGTTGTTATCCACGAAGGGGAGCTGAGCCAGCTCAAGCGCTTCAAGGACGACGCCAAGGAAGTGAAGGACGGCACCGAATGCGGTATGGGCTTTGCCAATTACCAGGATATTCAGGTCGGTGACAGGGTCGAATGTTTTGAAATCGAGGAAATCGCCAGAGAACTGTAAGGTTCCGAACTTTAAGAGTCCGAGTTTTTTAAATTCTGGCAGACAGGGCCGCTTAAGCGCCCGCTAACCAATCAGAGGTCCAAATGAGCAAAGGGGAGGGAAAAGCCCCAAGCCAGCGCCAGTTGCGGGTGGGCGAAGAGTTGCGCCATGTCCTCGCGTGGATACTGGAACGCGGGGAAATCCACGATCCGGGTCTCGGCGGCGCGGCGATAACGGTGACCGAAGTCCGCATCAGCCCGGATCTGCGCAACGCTACGGCCTACGTCATGCCGCTCGGCGGCGACGATGTGCCGGACGTGATCCAGGCGTTGAACCGGGCGGCGCCTTATGTGCGCCGTTTGATGAGCAAACAGCTTGAATTGAGACGCCTGCCCAACCTGATCTTCGAGGCCGACCACACGTTCGAGGAAGCCGGGCGTATCGATGATCTTTTGAGAACGCCGCCCGTGGCCCGTGACATAGCCAGTGACCTGGAGCCCGATGACGCCGTTTCTGATTCCGGCCCCGATTCCGGAGAAACCGGAAATGGCTCGTAAGCGGCGCGGAATACCGATTCATGGCTGGTTGATTATCGATAAACCTTCCGGTATCAGCTCCAACGGCGTGGTTGGACGTGTGCGCCGCGCCACCAACGCCGCCAAGGTCGGCCACGGCGGAACCCTGGACCCGCTGGCGACCGGTTTGTTGCCGCTGGCGCTGGGCGAGGCGACGAAAACCGTTTCCTATGTCATGGATGGAACCAAGGGGTACCGGTTCACTGTACGTTGGGGTGAGGCCCGCAACACCGACGACGCCGAAGGCACGGTCACGGAAACCAGCGACGTGCGCCCGACGGAAGATGAGATAAACGCCGTCCTCGACCGGTTCATCGGCGATATCGAACAAACCCCGCCGCCGTTCTCGGCGATCAAGATCGACGGCAAGCGGGCCTATGAGCTGGCGCGGGCCGACAAGGCGCCCGAGATGAAATCCCGGATCATCCGCATTGAGGAACTCCGCCTTGTCGAAATGGCCGACGATGACCACGCGACATTCGAAGTCCGGTCCGGAAAAGGGGCCTATATGCGGGCGTTGGCCAGGGATATTGCGCTCGCGCTGGGCACGGTGGGGCATATTTTTGCCCTCCGCCGCGTGGCGGTCGGGCCTTTTGAAGAAAAAGATGCGATTTCACTGGATAAACTAGAATCCCTGGGGCATAGTGCGCCGCTCTCGGAGAACCTGTTCCCCGTCGAGACCGTGCTGGACGACATCCCGGCATTGGCCCTGACGGAACCAGAGGCCCGAAGGCTAAGCCGAGGTCAGGCTATTCCGGTTCTTCCGGTGGCCAATCGGTCTCCACTAAATAATATCAGCCAGGGCGACGTCGTTTGCGCTATGGCCGGTGGCAGACTGGTGGCATTGGCGAAAATTAAGGGAGGGGAGATTCGTCCCTTCCGCGTTATGAACTTATAGATTTTGGAGTATACGATGTCGATTACCGCAGAGCGGAAACAGGAACTCATCAAAGAGTACGCTGTTAAAAAAGACGATACCGGTTCGCCGGAGGTGCAGGTCGCGATCCTGTCGGAACGCATTACCAACCTCACCGACCACTTGAAAACCCACAAGAAGGATTTTCACTCGCGCCGTGGCCTGCTGATGATGGTCGGCCAACGCCGCCGCTTGCTTGACTACGTGAAAAAGAAAAAAGTCGAGCGTTATGAGGAGCTGATCAAGCGCCTCAACCTGCGCCGGTAGCGGCGTGCCTTTTCAGGCTTGTTTTGAAGAAACCGGGAGCCGCCCTTAGGGGGGTGGAGCCCGAAAGGACTATGGGCGCGCATTGGGCGCGTCGTTTGAACGTATGTTGGATGAAGAGAACTTGATGTCCGTTGGGATGTGTAAGCTGTCTGTCCGTAGGAAGGAATGAGATAAATGTTTCAAGAATTCAGAAAAGAAATTGAATGGGGCGGTCGCACCCTGGTCCTGGAGACCGGGAAAATCGCCCGTCAGGCCGACGGCGCCGTCATGGCGACGTATGGTGACACCAAGGTACTGTGCACCGTCGTCGGTGAGCAAAAACCGCGCCCGGGGATCGATTTTTTCCCCCTGGCGGTGCATTACCACGAAAAGACGTATGCCGCGGGTAAAATCCCCGGCGGCTTTTTCAAGCGCGAAGCCCGTCCGGCGGAAAAGGAAGTCCTGACGTCGCGCCTGATCGACCGGCCGATCCGGCCGTTGTTCGCCAAGGGCTTCAGCAATGAAACCCAGGTGATCTGCACGGTCATGCAGCACGATCTGGAAAATGATCCGGATATCGTCGCCCTGATCGGCACGTCGGCCGCGCTGACCATTTCCGGCCTGCCGTTTAGGGGCCCTATCGCCGGCGCGCGTGTCGGCTATATCGCCGGTGAGTTCGTGCTCAACCCGCAAGTCGACGAAATGCCGTCCACCGACCTGGACCTGGTCGTCGCCGGCACCCGCGAAGGCGTTATGATGGTTGAATCCGAAGCCTCCCAGCTTTCGGAAAAGACCATGCTGGAAGCGGTGATGTTCGGCCACAAGGCGATGCAGCCGGTGATTGACGCGATCATTGAGCTGGCCGAAGCCTGCGCCAAAGACCCCCGCGATGTGCCGCCTGAGCCGGAAGGCAAGGCGGCGCTGGCGGACAAGGTCAAGAGCCTGGCCGAAGCGGACTACCGCGATGCCTACAAGGAAACCCAGAAATCCGCCCGCGTTGAAAAGCTCTCCAACGCGCGTTCGAAACTCAAAGATACTATCGCCGCCGATGACAGCCTCGATGCCGATCTGGTGGAAGAGGTTCTGGGCGATCTGATCAAGGGCCTGGAAAAGGACATCGTCCGCCAGGATATTTTGAAAACCGGCAAGCGCATCGATGGGCGCGACACCAAAACGGTGCGCCAAATCGCGGTGGAAACGGGCATCCTGCCCCGCACCCACGGCTCGGTCCTGTTCACCCGTGGTGAAACCCAGGCTTTGGTGACGGCGACGCTCGGCACCGGTCAGGACGAACAGATCATCGACGGTCTGGCCGAGGACTACCGCGAACACTTCCTGCTGCACTACAACTTCCCACCCTATTCCGTTGGCGAAGCCGGACGTTTCGGTTTCACCGGACGGCGTGAAGTCGGTCACGGCAAGTTGGCGTGGCGGGCCCTTCATCCGCTGCTGCCGGCGAAGGAAGACTTCCCCTATACCATCCGCGTGGTGTCTGAAATCACCGAATCCAACGGCTCGTCCTCGATGGCGTCCGTGTGTGGCGGTTCGCTGGCGATGATGGATGCGGGCGTTCCCTTAGAGAAACCGGTTGCCGGTATCGCCATGGGACTGATCAAGGAAGGCGACGATTATGCCGTCCTGTCGGATATCCTGGGCGACGAAGATCACCTGGGCGACATGGACTTTAAAGTCGCCGGTACCGATGAGGGAATCACGTCCCTGCAGATGGACATCAAGATCACCTCGGTCACCGAAGAGATCATGGAGGTCGCCCTCGAACAGGCGCGTGAGGGTCGCATTCATATCCTCGGCGAAATGGCCAAGGGTCTGAATACGGCCCGCGCCGAAGTCAGCGACCGGGCGCCGCGGATCACCGTGATCAAGATCAACAAGGACAAGATTCGCGACATTATCGGACCGGGCGGCAAAATGATCCGGGAAATCTGCGAAACCACGGGCACCAAGGTCGACGTCGACGATGACGGCACGGTCAAGGTTGCCGCCGTCGACCAGAAGGCGGCGGATGCTGCTGTCGAATGGATCAAGGGCCTGACCGCGGAACCCGAAATCGGCGTCATTTACAACGGCAAGGTCGTAAAGACCGTCGACTTCGGCGCCTTCGTCAACTTCATGGGTGCCAAGGACGGACTGGTTCACATCTCCGAACTGGCGCCGGAACGGGTCGAGAAGACCACCGATGTCGTCAACGTCGGCGATGAGGTGAAGGTCAAGCTGATCGGCATCGACGACCGCGGCAAGGTCAAGCTGTCGCTCAAATCCGTCGACCAGAAAACCGGCGAAGATATTTCCGGCAAATAACCGGAGACTTCCCGGCGCGTATGTTTGCGCACGAATACAAAGGCGGCCTCCTCGGGGGTCGCCTTTTTTTCGTAAAAAACCTAGACTTTTCTGGGGTTTCGGTTTTTGGTGGGGTATACACGATGGCGTTGGCCGTGTTGGTTTCTTGGCCGGTTTCTCGCTTGGCAACGACACCACGCCGGACAAGGTGCAAAAGGAAAAAGGACTTGTAAGTCTTTGACCGAAAAGAAAAACAGTTTTACCTACGAAGACCTTCTGACCTGCGGCCGCGGCGAAATGTTCGGCCCGGGCAACGCCCAGCTGCCGCTGCCGCCGATGCTGATGTTCGACCGCATCACCGAAATCAACGAGGACGGCGGCGCTTACGGCAAGGGCCAAATCGTCGCCGAATTCGACATCAAGCCGGACCTGTGGTTCTTCGAATGTCATTTCCAGGGCGACCCGGTCATGCCGGGGTGTCTGGGTCTCGATGCCTTATGGCAACTGGTCGGGTTTTTCCTCGGCTGGCGGGGCTCGCTCGGGGCCGGGCGCGCGCTCGGCGTCGAAAAAGTGAAATTCACCGAACAGGTAACTCCGGACGCCAAGTTGGTGTCCTATCATATTGATATCAAACGGGTGATGGACCGGGGCCTGACGCTGGGCATCGCCGATGGTATTATGAAAGTGGACGGCGCCGAGGCCTATCGCGCTGACGGGCTCAAAGTGGTCCTGTTTACCGGTGACGAGGCCGAGGACTAAACTCGGAACCAAACCGGGGATTAAACCTGACGGAAAGGGCGAAGCAAGGATGAGACGTGTCGTAGTAACGGGTATGGGGATTGTTTCTCCCATCGGCAACAACCTGGCCGAGGTTGCCGACAGCCTGCGCGCCGGGCGTTCGGGCATCGTGTTTTGCGAAGACTACGCCGAGCGGGGTTTCCGCTCCCACGTGCACGGCGCGCCGAAAATCGACATGGACGACATGATCGACCGCAAGCTCAGGCGCTTCATGGGCGACGGGGCGGCCTACAGCTACATCGCCATGCAGGAAGCCATCGCCGACGCCGGTTTGAGCGAGGCCGATGTCACCAACGAGCGGACGGGACTGGTCATGGGCTCCGGCGGGCCGTCCACATCGGCCCAGGTCACCGCCGCCGACGTCGCGCGGGAAAAAGGCGCCAAGCGCATCGGCCCCTATGCGGTGCCGAAAACCATGTGTTCCACGGTATCGGCCAATATCTCGACGGCGTTTCATATGCGCGGACTCAGCTATTCGATCTCGTCGGCGTGCTCGACCAGCGCGCATTGCATCGGTAACGGAACTGAGCTGATCCAGTGGGGCAAGCAGGACATCGTTTTCGCCGGCGGCGGCGAGGAACTGCATTGGACGCTGACGGTGCTGTTCGATGCCATGGGGGCGCTTTCATCGAAATACAACGATACGCCGGAACGCGCCTCGCGTGCCTTTGACGCCGATCGCGATGGCTTCGTTATCGCCGGCGGCGCAGGCGTCGTGGTGCTGGAGGACTATGAGCGCGCCAAGGCCCGCGGCGCCAGGATTTACGGTGAAGTCGCCGGCTACGGTGCGACGTCCGACGGTGTCGATATGGTGGCGCCCTCCGGTGAGGGAGCGATGCGCTGTATGCGAATGGCGACTCAAGCGTTGGGCAACACCAAGGTTGATTATATCAATGCCCACGGCACCTCGACGCCGGCGGGCGACATGGCTGAAATCAAGGCTATTCAAGAGGTGTTCGAGGCGCACCGGCCGAAAATTTCCTCGACCAAATCCCTGACCGGTCATTCGCAGGGCGCCACCGGCGCGCATGAAGCGATTTATTCGCTGCTCATGCTCGACAATGATTTTGTCACCGCTTCGGCCAACGTCGAAAACCTCGACCCCGAAGCGGGCGATGCCGACATCGTCACGGAACGGATCGACGACGCGGATCTGAATTGCGTCCTGTCCAACAGCTTCGGCTTCGGCGGCACCAATGCGTCCCTGGTCTTCAAACGGGTCGAGGAATGACCGCTCCCTCCAGTCCACCCCCCCTGATGCAAGGCAAGAAGGGCCTGGTCATGGGCGTCGCCAATGATCGCTCCATCGCCTGGGGCATCGCCGATGTGCTTCATCAGCATGGCGCGGAGCTGGCTTTTACCTATCAGGGTGAGACGCTCGCCAAACGGGTCCGCCCCCTGGCTGAAGGGGTCGGCTCAGGCCTGGTGCTGCCCTGCGACGTGGAAGACGAGGCCAGCATGGACGCCGTATTCGCGGCCATCGAAAAAGAATGGGGGCGGCTGGACTTCCTGGTCCACGCCATCGCCTATTCCGACAAGGACGAACTGAAGGGCCAGTACCTGAACACCTCGCGTGATAATTTTTCGCGCACGCTCGATATCTCGTGCTATTCGTTCACCGCCCTGGCCCAGCGTGCGGCGCCGTTGATGACGGACGGCGGCAGCCTGGTGACGCTGACCTTTTCCGGCGCCGAACGGGTGGTGCCGAATTATAACGTCATGGGCGTGGCCAAGGCGGCGCTGGAAACCAGCGTCAAGTATCTGGCCGTCGACCTGGGCGCGCAAAACATCCGCGTCAACGCCATTTCCGCCGGCCCCATGCGGACCCTGGCCGGCAGCGCCATTGCCGGCGCCCGGCATATCTTCCGCTGGACCGAGGACCATGCGCCCCTGGGACGCAGCGTTCAGCTCGGCGACGTCGGCGGGTCTGCGCTGTATTTGTTGTCCGACCTGTCCAACAGTGTCACCGGAGAAATCCATCATGTGGACTGCGGCTATAACGTGGTCGGTATTCCCGCCGCGTTGACCAATAATTCCATCAATACGTCTTCCGAAGGCTCCTGAGCGCCGTTTTTTCGGCGTCGAAAACTTTTTCTTTTTTCCTTAAAAAAAATGTGGGATTGTCCGGATTATTACTTTAGAATGATCCTGAAATTGCTTGGATATTTTTCTTTTAGGACAATATTTAACAGATGGACACCATGACACCAGATACTCAAAGGCCCTTTACGCAGGCTCTGGACCGGCTTCGCGGCGTCGGCTTGCGCCCGACACGCCAGCGTCTGGCGCTTGCCAAGTTGCTGTTCGAGGGCGGCAACCGGCATGTCACAGCCGAAATTCTTCATGCAGAAGCCCAGTCCGCCGAAATCCGGGTATCCCTGGCGACGGTCTACAACACCCTGCACCAGTTCACCACCACCGGTTTGCTCAGGGAGATCGTCGTCGATTCCCAGCGCTCCTACTTCGACACCAATATCAGCGATCATCACCATTTCTTCTACGAAGCGTCCGGCAAGCTGGACGACATTCCCGGCGATCAGGTTGTCCTTTCCGCCATGCCCTCGCCGCCGCCGGGAACCAAGGTGAAACGGGTCGATGTCATCGTCCGTATTGAAAGTTAATTTCAATAAAATCAATAAGATATTCTATTGTTTAGAATGAGTTAAATAAGTTGACTCTTGGGCGTGGCCGTTGCATATTACGGTTGTCGTCAGGGAGAAACGCCTTTGGGGCGACGGTTCGTTCGCCAATTGCGCAAGACGAACGTCCCAAGACGGAAACAAGCCCGGTATTCATCACCGGAAAGTATCAATCGTAGAGAATGGAGAGACTCATGCCTGACCTTAAAGATTCAAAAACCGAACAAAATCTCAAAGACGCGTTCGCCGGCGAAAGCCAGGCCAACCGCCGCTACCTGTATTTCGCCCAGAAAGCCGACGTCGAAGGTTACAACGATGTTGCCGCTGTTTTCCGGTCTACCGCCGAAGGCGAAACCGGCCACGCTCACGGCCATCTGGAATACCTGGAAGAAACCGGCGATCCGGCCACCGGCCTGCCCATCGGCGGCACGTCCGACAACCTGAAGGCCTCCATCGAAGGCGAAACCCACGAATACACCGACATGTATCCGGGCATGGCGAAATCCGCCCGTGAGGAAGGCTTCGACGAGATCGCCGACTGGTTCGAAACCCTGGCCAAAGCCGAAAAATCCCACGCCGGACGCTTCCAGAAAGCGCTCGACACCCTGGACTAACGGCCGCCCGGCCCGTCGCTAAAAGCGCATAAGGCAACGGCGGGTTAAAGGGGCATGCAAGACATTTGGGGGGGCCGGTAACGGCTCCCCCTTATTCTTGATTCTGGTTTTAGATTTTGTATGGATTAAAGACATGAGCGAAGGCAGTCTCGAAGCCCCGACCCGCCATCCGATTCCGTGGCAGGATCCCGATTATTACGATGCCGAAAAACTGGACGCCGAAGTCCGCCGCGTTTTCGATATTTGCCACGGTTGCCGCCGGTGTTTCAACCTGTGTGATAGCTTCCCGCGCCTGTTCGACCTGGTGGACGAATCCGAATCCGGCGAACTGGACACGGTGGACAGCGCCGATTTCAAGCCGGTGGTCGATGCCTGCACCCTTTGCGACATGTGTTTCATGGTCAAGTGCCCCTATGTGCCGCCCCATGAATTCGACCTCGATTTCCCACACCTGATGCTGCGCTACCGGGCCTGGGAGGCAAAAAACGGCAAAGTGCCCTTCGCCGCCAAACAACTCACCCAGACCGACCGCAACGGCAAACTCGGCTGCGGGATGTCGTCGCTGGCGAATTGGGCGTGCGATACGTCAAACAGCCTGACCCGTCCGCTTATGCAGGCGGCGGCGGGCATCCACAAAGACGCGGAGCTTCCGGAATTCAGCGCCAAGCCGCTGACCGATCCCGGCCGGACAAATCCTGAAGTCAACACGGCCGCGCCGGCGTTCGGGCGCAAGGCGGTGATCTATGCCACGTGCTTCGGTAACTACAACAACACCGCCATCGGCGTCGCCACGCTGAAGGTGCTGGCGCAAAACGGCGTGGAAACGGAAATCGTCTACCCCCGGTGCTGCGGCATGCCGCAACTGGAACAGGGCGACATCGCCGCCGTAGCAGAAAGCGCCGAAGCCACGGCGAAGGATTTGGCCGAATGGATGGATAAGGGCTACGACGTCATCGCCCTGGTGTCGTCCTGTGCGTTGATGCTGAAATTCGAATGGCCGCTGATCTTGCCCGAAAACGAAGCCGTAAAACGCCTCAGCAGGGCCACGTCGGATATCAGCGAATACCTGATAGACATCTCTAAAAACGAAGGCCTGGCCGACGGCATGTCCGCCCTGGGAGGCGGCGTCGCCGTCCATATCGCGTGCCACGCCAGGGCTCAGAACATGGGCCAGAAGGCGGCGGAACTGCTGCGCCTGTTGCCGGACACGGACGTTTCGGTGATCGAGCGGTGTTCCGGACACGGCGGTTCGTGGGGCGTGATGAAGGAAAACTTCGACGTCGCCCTCAAGATCGGTAAACCCGTGGCGCGGGATGTGAAAAAACAGGCCCCGGCCCATGTGGTGTCGGAATGCCCGCTGGCCAGGGACCATATCCTGCAGGGCGTGGAAAAACTGGACGGCGACGTTTCGGAAATGAGTGATGCCCGCCACCCCGTAGAACTGATCGCGCGGGCCTACGGCCTGTAGCCGCACCGGAAAAAAAGGACACTCCCAATGCCGAAACAGGAAATCACCCGGGACGATATTTTATCCCTGGACGCTTACATCCCACTCCGCCCGGAACGCAAACGCGCGATGACGGAACTGAAGAAAAACCGCCGGGTTTTCATCGGACCCGATGCGACGTTCTATTTCGAATCCTACGACACCATGCTGCATCAGGTGCAGGAAATGCTCTACATCGAGCAGGGCGGAGAGGCACAGATCGAAGACGAACTTAGCGCCTACAATCCGCTGATTCCGAAGGGCCGCGAGCTGGTCGCCACGTTGATGTTTGAAATTGACGAGCCGGTGCGCCGGGCGGATTTCCTGGCCGGTCTCGGCGGCGTCGAGCATACGGTGACCCTGGCGCTGGACGGAGAGGCCATCGCCGCCGTGCCGGAAGAGGATATCGACCGCACCTCGGCCGAGGGCAAGGCATCGTCAATCCAGTTCCTGCACTTCCCCTTTACCGATGCCCAGGTGGAAAAATTCCGCGATCCCGAATGCCAAGTGACGCTGGGGATCGGTCACGAAAGATACGGCCACATGGCGGTGCTGTCCGCCGCCGTCAAGGACGCCCTAGCCGGCGATTTCGCCTGACCCTTTTTGGCTAGGCCTTGCCAAAACACCGATCCTTCGCGCAAAGTGCCCGCCCGGAAACGCCAAGCAGGCAGGGAACCATGAACGATAAGGGGTTGAGGCAGGAAAACGGCGAGCTTCCTTTCGATGCCCGGATTCTGGACGGCTTGCCGGACCCGGTGTTCGCCATCGACCGGAACCTCAGGCTCGTCGACGCCAACCAGGCCGCGCTGAATCTTTTCGGCGTCGATGCCTTGGACTCGGATTTCGCGGCCTCGGAACTTTCCACCCCGATTCTGAAAACCGTGAAGACCGTTCTCTCCGGGACGCCAATTCCAAGGACACAGGTGGAATTTCCCGCCCCCGTTTCCAGAACCTTTGAATTGAACCTTTGGCGGCTTCCAGGCCTGAAATCCATAGGGCCGGCCTGGGTGATCGTCGTTTTGCATGACATGACGGCGATGCGCCGCGCCGAACGGATGCGCGCCGATTTCGTTTCCAACGTCAGCCACGAAATGCGCTCTCCGTTATCGTCTTTGTTGGGGTTTATCGAGACCCTGCGCGGCCCGGCCCGCGAAGACCCGGAGGCGCGGGACCGATTTTTGCAGATCATGGAGGACGAGGCCAAGCGCATGACGCGTCTGATTAACGACCTTTTGACCCTGTCGAAGGTGGAGGCCGGCGAACACATCCTGCCGGAAGGCACGGTTGATCTTGTCGGCCTGTTGAAACAGGTGGCGGATATTCTTTCGGTCCGGGCCAGGGGGCGTGGCATGAAAATTCAAATTGAGAAGCCGGACGCGCCGGTTGTCGCGAAAGGGGTCACCGACGAACTGGTGCAGGTGTTCCAGAATCTGGTGTCCAATGCTGTGTCCTACGGTCACGAAGGCACACTGGTTCGTATCGAGTTAAAGGCGGAATCGGACCCGTCCGATAATGTGCCGCCGTTGGTTTCGGTCGCCGTCACCAACCATGGCGAGGGAATCCCGGCCGAAGACATCCCCCGTCTAACGGAACGGTTTTACCGGGTCGATAAGGGGCGTTCGCGCTCCATGGGGGGGACCGGATTGGGCTTGGCCATCGTAAAACATATCGTTGCCCGTCATCGCGGCACCCTGGAAATCCGGAGCACGCCGGGCGGAGAAACCTGCTTTACGGTCAACCTCCCGTCCGGAAACGCCTGAACGCCCGTCTTTTCGGCTGTCATAAAAGTTTCATCAAACTGTCACAAAAGCGAAACCCGCTCACCTTAAGGTCCGGCGGTGAACGGACGAAATCGTCCGCCTTTGTATGTTTGATGAGAAAGAGAGAGATAATGTTCCTTAAAACCCGAGTTCTTGCTGTCGCTGTTGCCGTAACCGGGGCCGTTGTGGCCGTTTCCATGGCCGGCGTTGCCCAGGCCCGCGATCAGATCAAAATCGTCGGCTCGTCCACGGTTTATCCCTTTGCCACCGTGGTGGCGGAAAAGTTCGGAAAGAGCACGCCATTTAAGACCCCCGTCGTTGAAAGCACCGGTTCCGGCGGTGGCCTCAAGTTGTTCTGCGCCGGCGTCGGTGACAGGCACCCGGACATCACAAACGCGTCGCGCCGCATCAAGAAATCCGAAGTCAAGCGGTGCGCCAAGAACGGAATTACCGATATTATCGAGGTCAAGGTCGGCTACGACGGCATCGTTATGGCCAATTCAAAAAAGACCGAAGTCTTCACTCTGTCGCTCAAGGACGTGTTTCTGGCGCTGGCCCGGGACATTCCGGCTGGCGAGGGCAAAACCATCGCCAACCCCTATAAAACCTGGAAAGACGTGAATGCGTCCCTTCCCGACACCAGGATCGAGGTTCTCGGTCCGCCGCCGACGTCCGGCACCCGCGACGCGTTCGTCGAACTGGCCATGGAAGGCGGCTGCAAGACCTTCAAGTGGATCAAGGCGATGAAGAAGAAAAACAAGAAGGCTTATAAATCGCTCTGCCACACCATCCGCGAGGATGGCACCTACATCGAAGCCGGTGAAAACGACAACCTGATCGTCCAGAAACTTAACGCCAACCCGAAGGCGCTCGGCATCTTCGGCTACAGCTTTCTGGACCAGAACGCCGACAAGGTGCAGGGAAGCGTGATCAACGGCCAAAAGCCGACCTTTGAGAATATTGCCGACGGCAAATACCCGGTATCGCGCCCCTTGTTCTTCTACGTCAAGAAGGACCACATCGGCGTCGTCCCGGGCATCAAGGAATACATGGCCGAATTCACCAACGACAAAGCCTGGGGTGAAGAAGGCTATCTGACAGACAAGGGGTTGATCCCGATGTCCGATGAAGAACGGGCAGACTGGAACGGGAAAGTCAAAACCCTTGCCAACCTCAACATGTAACCATATCCCCCCGCCAGGGGGAACCGGTGGCGGGATCGACGGAGGCCGGATGCCCCGAAACAGGGTTTTTGGCACGTCGATCCCAACCCGGAAGGTGATCGTGGAGCGTATGGTGATGGGCTTGCTCATTGCCTGCTCCACGGTAGCCGTTTTGACGACCATCGGCATTGTCTTGTCGTTGGTCTTCGAATCGTTTCTGTTCTTCCGCAAGGTTCCCATAACGGACTTTCTGTTCGGTTTGCAATGGTCGCCGCAAACGGCAATCCGCGCCGATCAGGTTGGCGCCAGCGGCGCGTTCGGGGCGATCCCCCTGCTGGTCGGGACGGCGCTTATCAGCGCTATTGCGCTTTCCGTTTCGGGGCCTGTCGGTCTTTATGCCGCGATATACATCGCGGAATATGCATCGCCCCGCTTCCGTGCCGTGGTCAAACCGGCGCTGGAGGTTCTGGCCGGTATTCCGACGGTTGTTTACGGGTTTTTTGCGGCCCTGTTTGTGGCGCCCTTGTTGCGACAGGGCGGTGAAAGCATCGGTCTTGCGGTGTCATCGGAAAGCGCTCTGGCCGCAGGCCTTGTCATGGGAGTTATGACCATCCCCTTTGTGTCCTCCATTACGGATGATGCCATAACCGCCGTTCCCAGTGCGCTCAAGGAAGGCGCGCTCGGCATGGGCGCAACGCGCTCCGAAATGGTCCGCCAGGTCGTTCTCCCCGCCGCGCTCCCGGGTATTGCAGGCGGCATGCTGCTGGCGACGTCGCGGGTTATTGGAGAAACCATGATCGTCGTCATGGCCGCCGGGCTGACGGCGAACCTGACGATCAATCCCCTTGAGGCCGTAACTACCGTAACCGTGCAAATCGTGACGCTTCTGACCGGCGACCAGGAATTTGACAGCGCCAAGACCCTGTCCGCATTTGCCCTGGGTTTGTTGCTGTTTGTCGTAACCCTGATCCTGAACGTGATCGCGCTCAAGATCGTCAAAACCTATCGGGAACAATATGATTGAGCAGGTCGATACCGTTAAGCGCCAGAAACGGATGGCGGACCTTAGGGACAAGCGCCACAAGGCAGAAGTGCGATTCCGTCGCATCGGCGTTGCGGCCGTCAGCGTCGGGTTGATTTTCCTGACAGTGCTGTTCGGAGTCGTTCTTGCTTCGGGCCTTAGCGCTTTTAAGCAGACCTATGTCCAGATAGACGTTGCCGTCGACGCCGAGGGCGACAACTACCAGGGTATGGTCAAGCGCGGCCTGCGCGAATATTTTCCAGAGGTCAAAAAGCGGCGCGACAAACGCAAACTGTACGCCCTTGTCAGTTCCGAAGCGCCCTATCGCCTGAAAGCTTTGGTGGAGGAAAACCCGGGTTATCGCGGTAAAGCGGTTTCCCTTTGGGTCCGGGCGGGAGCGGACGTGGATATGTTCGTCAAAGGGGAAATTTCCCGTGCTCTGCCCGAAGACGAACGCCGCCTTAAGGATCGGCAGATCGCCTGGGTTGACAGCCTGGAGGATGACGGTCGGGTGGAAACCCGTTTCAATTGGCACTTTTTCACATCCGGGGATTCCAGGGAACCGGAACTGGCCGGTATTGCCGTTGCCGTTCTTGGGTCCCTGTTCAGCCTGCTGGTATGTCTGGCCCTTTCTTTTCCGCTGGGCGTTTTGACGGCGGTGTACCTGGAGGAACTTGCGACGCGGAACCGCTGGACGGACTTCATCGAAGTCAACATCAACAACCTGGCCGCCGTGCCGTCGATCGTTTTCGGCCTGCTGGGATTGGCGGTGTTTCTCAATGTTTTCGAACTGCCGCGTTCGGCGCCGATGGTCGGCGGCATGGTCCTGGCCCTGATGACCCTTCCGACCATTATCATCACCGGACGCGCGGCGCTGAAGGCGGTTCCGCCGTCGATCCGCGAGGCCGCGCTGGCCGTCGGCGCCAGCCCCTTGCAGGCGGTGTTCCACCATGTCCTGCCGCTGGCCATGCCCGGCGTGCTGACCGGCACCATCATCGGCACCGCCCGGGCGTTGGGGGAAACCGCGCCATTGTTGATGATCGGCATGGTCGCCTTCGTCGTCGATCTGCCGGAGACCATTCTTTCCCCGGCCACGGCCTTGCCCGTACAGGTGTTTCTGTGGGCGGACAGCCCGGAGCGCGGATTCGAGGAACGCACGGCGGCGGCGATCCTGATCCTGCTGGCATTTACCATCCTTATGAACCTGACGGCCGTATTGTTACGTAAAAAATATGAAATTCGCTGGTAATGGAGATATCTGAAATGACCTCTTCCGGAATGGAAGCGTCCCCGGAAACACAATCCGGGGCAAATGTGCATGTCCTTGATAGCGCGCAACCCGTCGCCAAGATGGCGACCGAAGACCTGACGGTTTTCTATGGCGACAAGCCGGCCCTGCACGACATCAACCTGGAAATAGAACCCCACCACGTCACCGCCCTGATCGGTCCCTCCGGGTGCGGCAAGTCGACCTTTATCCGCTGCCTTAACCGGATGAACGATGTCGTTCCCGGCTGCCGGATCGAAGGCCAGGTCAAACTGGACGGTGAGGACATCTACGCCTCGGGCCAGGACGTGGTGCAGCTTCGCACCCGCATCGGCATGGTGTTCCAGAAACCCAATCCGTTCCCAAAATCCATCTACGACAATGTGGCATACGGCCCGAAAATCCACGGCATGTGTGCAAACAGCGAGGAACGGGACGCCATCGTGCTGCGCAGCCTGGACCGTGCCGGCCTGCTGGATGAAGTGCGCGACCGTTTGCGCGCGCCGGGCACCAGCCTGTCCGGCGGCCAGCAGCAGCGCCTGTGCATCGCCCGCGCCATCGCCGTCGAGCCCGAAATCATTTTGATGGACGAGCCGTGCTCGGCGCTCGACCCGATCGCCACCGCCAGGATCGAAGAACTGATCGCGGAGTTGAAGGAGCGATACACCATCGTTATTGTCACCCATTCCATGCAACAGGCCGCCCGCCTTTCGCAAAAGACTGCGTATTTCCATCTTGGACGGCTGGTTGAGAAAGGCGATACCGAAACCGTTTTCGGCGATCCGCAGGACGAACGCACGCGTGATTACGTGATGGGTCGCATCGGGTAGACCGAACAGAAAGAACCGGCTGGTCCAGAGCTAACACCATGTCTCCGCTTGTCCTCATCATCGAAGACGAAATGCCCCAGGCTGAAATGCTTCGCTATAACCTGGAAAAGGAAGGCTTTCGCACGCTTGTCGCCGACACCGGTGAAGAGGCGATGCGGCGCGTCGATATGGAAGTTCCGGATCTGGTGGTGGTCGACTGGATGTTGCCGGAACGCTCCGGCATAGACATCTGCCGCGAACTGCGCGCGCGCGCCGAAACCCGGCAATTGCCCATCATCATGCTGACCGCCAGGGGCGAGGAGGGCGATCGGGTGCTGGGCCTGGAAGCCGGCGCCGACGATTACGTGGTCAAACCCTATTCACCTAGGGAAATGGTTGCCCGCATCAAGGCGCTGCTGCGCCGGGCCGCACCCGAGGCTTCCGGTCCGGCCAGTGCCTATGCGGGCGTCGTGCTCGACAGGGAAACCCATAAAGTCACCCGGGACGGCGTTCCCGTGGAGCTGAGCCCGACCGCTTTTCGGCTGTTGGAAGTGCTGATGGAACGGCCGGGACGGGTTTTGTCCCGCGAACGCCTACTCGGAAAAGTCTGGGGCGGCGACGTGTTCGTCGAGCCGCGCACGGTGGACGTGCACATCCGGCGTCTTCGCAAAGCCTTAAACAAATCCGGCGATGGCGACATCATCCGCACCGTTCGCGGTGCAGGGTACGCGCTGGATGCGGGCGAAGAGTAAGGCGTCTTTCAGGCCGCGCCGGCCTATTCCATCACTTCGTTTCTGAGCACACCCCAGAATTCCACGCGGCGGAGAAAGCCTTTCCGGTTCCCGGCCTCGATGCGGCACCATCCGTCCAGGTCGGGACACGACAGAAGCTTGCCGATGGCGCCGGCCTCGATTTTGGCGATGGCCCCGCTTTTGGAATCCGGCTTACGGCGGAGGGTGCGTGTTTCACCGATGACGATAAACGTGCGCGCGCCAGACACCATGCTCTGGTGGACCCAGCCCTGGGTTCCCTGCCAGTCGCGGATTTTTCGCCAGGTGCCGTATTCGGCGATGATTTCGACGGGAAGGTGCTGGCGCAAATAGACCCAGTCGACCGGATATTGCACGCCGGGGCCGGTGCGAAGGTTAACCTCTCCGGCGCGCAGGCTGACGAAGCGGGGCAATGGCAGCCCGGTGCCCTTGCCCTGAGCCTGTGCCTTCGTCCCATATGGGGCGGGCACGCCAACAGGTAAAAGAAAAAATCCGAGAGATAGGCAGAAGAAAAGAAAGCAACGAAAATGTGTCATCGGTGATAAAGTCCACCCCTGAAAAAGCCGTAAGGATAGGCTAGTATAGGCCGGGACGAACGCTAACGGTAGCGCCCCGTTAAAGCTTTGGCGACACAGAGGGGACAGCGGGGGCCAAGCGGGGACTAGACAACCGGGATGAGGGTTGCTATGGCCTGAGCGGAACGTCAACGAAGTAGTATCTGGGCAGCGGAGGGAAAGACATGAACAAGAAAAAACCGCATGTGGTGGCGACCCGCAAGCTTCCGGATTCTACGGAAACCCGGTTGATGGAGCTGTTCGACGTCAAGCTCAACGTCTCCGACGAGCCGATGTCCGATAGCCAGTTGTCCGCCGCCATGCAGACGGCGGATGTGCTGGTCCCGACCGTGACCGATCATATCGATGCGGGGTTGATCAACAACGCAGGGGAGTCCCTGAAACTGATCGCCAATTATGGCACCGGCGTCGATCACATCGACCTGGACGCAGCCAATGCCAGGGGCATTACGGTGACCAACACACCCGATGTTTTGACAGAGGATACCGCCGACATGACCATGGCGCTGATCCTGGCGGTGCCGCGCCGCCTGGTCGAAGGCGAGCGGCTGCTGCGCCAAGGGGAATGGTCCGGCTGGGCGCCGACCTGGATGCTGGGCCATCGAATTTTCGGCAAGCGCCTCGGCATCATCGGCATGGGCCGGATCGGCCAAGCCGTGGCCCGGCGGGCCAGGGGCTTCGGGCTGTCGATCCATTACCACAACCGCAAACCCGTGCACGACGAAATCGAGTCCGAACTGGAAGCCACCTACTGGGAAAGCCTGGATCAGATGCTGGCGCGCATGGATTTCATCTCCATCAACTGCCCCCATACGCCGGCCACGTTTCACCTGTTGTCGGCCCGGCGGCTGCAACTGCTGCGACCCCATGCCGTCCTCATCAATACCGCGCGCGGCGAGGTTATCGACGAAGCCGCCCTGACCCGGCTGCTGGAAGCCGGAGAAATCGCCGGCGCAGGACTCGACGTGTTCGAGCACGAACCGGCGGTCAATCCGAAACTGCTGGCCTTGGATAATGTTATCCTGTTGCCGCATATGAGTTCGGCGACCTTCGAGGGCCGCCAGGATATGGGCGATAAAGTCATTATCAATATTCAGACATTCCGCGACGGGCACACGCCGCCCGACCGGGTGATCGGCGACATTAACTAGCGCCCCCTTTCTGTTCCGCCGTCGGGCCTGGCCCGCAAGCGGGCGTTTGGCACCGGAAGCAACATGACCGAGCGGCCTTACATCATTCCCCTGAGCTATCGCGAGCCGTTGGACGCGTTCGCCGCCGTGGCCGGAGATCCGGTCACAGCCTTCCTCGACAGCGCGGCAGAAGCGGGCGGGCGCGGGCGCTACGCCTATATCGCGACGGATCCTTACCGGGTCATTACGGCCTCTGATACGGTTGATCCCTTCGCCGAACTGGCGGAGGCTCTTGAACCGGTTCGGGTTCGAAACGATTCCCGTCTTCCGCCCTTTCAAGGCGGTGCGGTCGGGTTTCTGGGCTATGAACTTGGCTCCAGGCTGGA
>JACKQG010000508.1_pt1 | contig 56867 bp, 49 predicted proteins | sample 8237621 | NCBI WGS metagenome assembly JACKQG01 (sample SAMN15677084, study PRJNA649215) | marine metagenome | biome: marine; feature: Black Sea; material: saline water; isolation source: suspended particulate matter (SPM) from the Black Sea western gyre | collected 2013-06-09/2013-06-10 | depth... | reverse complement strand
TCTATCGGTCATCACAAGTAAAGCTGATTTATGATGAGCTCCCATCATTAAATCTATGACACCGCCGACAGCAATCTGCACGCGATGAGCGCCGTGCTGACCCGCGACATTTACAGCGGTATCCTGCGGCCGGGTGCCTCGGAGAAAAGCCGGCTGTGGGTCGGGCGCGGCGTGATCGCGGCAGCGACACTGCTGGCACTCGGCATGGTGTTCGTCAGTCGGAGCAGCGAGAGTTTCGACCCGATCGGAATGATCATGCCGATGAGCCTGTTGGCCATCGCCTTCTCGAGCCAACTGCTGCCGGTGACCTTCGACGTGCTGTTCCTCAACCGCGGCTCGAGGCAGGGTGCGATCGCCGGGATCGTCGCCGGAATGCTGGTCGTGCTGATGTTCAGCCCGTTGCTGGCAATCGTCACCGGAAGCGACTCGGCGGCGGTGAACCTATTCGCCCGCCTCAAGCAAATCGCCGACATCGGCTTCTGCGGCGTGGTGATCAACGTGTCGGTCTTTGCACTGCTCAGCATGATCGACAACCGGAGATAAACGCGGGCGCGGCGGGGATGGCCGAATGCATTTGGCCAACCGCCGACCGGGACGGTTAACTTGCACTTGACAGTATGAATGATAAATGTTCTTCTACCCCCTTCAGGCTTTTGAAACAAATTATCGCAATGATCGCAGCCGCGCTGTTGGCGGGGTGTGGGGAGGCGCAACAATCGGCTACACCAGCAGAAGCGAACCCATCTGCATCAGTTCCCAAAGCGGCACCCCCAAAACCCCGGACTGCCAAAGCAATAGACATCTCGGTTATTAAGGCTGCCAATAAAGGAGACATCGAAACCGTCAAACAATACTTGGAGGCCGGCATGGATGTGAACGCAAAACTTAAGGGAAGGACCCTTTTGCATGCGGCGGCTGGCAGAGGTCGCGAGGTAATTGCGGAACTACTCATCGACAACGGTGCAAACGTGAACGTAAAGGATGCATTGGCCGCAACGCCGTTGCACGAGGCAGCTAATATAGGTGACAACGAACTCGTAGAACTGCTCATCGCAAAAGGTGCGGACGTGAATGCGAACGACCTATACGGATCGACTCCCTTGCATCAGGCGGCTCATAGAGGCCGCAAGGCAGTCGTTACATTGTTCATATCAAAAGGTGCCGATGTGAACGCGATGAACCGGGAAAGCAGAACGCCACTGAATTTGGCCGAAAAAGTGGAAATATACCACTCACCGAAAATCAAGGCCGCCAAAAAAGAGACCGCCGATCTCCTCCGTAAGCGCGGCGGGAAGACGGGCAAAGAGTTGAAGGCTAAAGGGAAATAGCGTGGCTGTCGGTTGCGCTTGCTTACTTGAAAAGATCACTGTGGGTTCCGGTGCGTACCAACACGACTAAGTCGGCCGTCGTGCGGTAGATCAACACCCAGTCCGGCTCAAGATGGCAATCTCTTGAGCCGGGCCATTCGCCAGCCAATGCGTGATCCCTTAGACGGCGATCCAGCGCCTGCCCCTCGACGAGCCACTGCACGACCCCCTTTAGTTTGGCTACCTCCTTTCCACGGCGTTGCAGTCGTTTTATGTCCCGCTTGAACTGCCTCGTCTGAAGGACGGCTTTCACGCCTCCCAACTCTTGAAGAGATCATCGACGTGATCGAACGCCTCCAGATTCTCCCCGGCCCTCGATTCCTGGAGCGCCTTTTTCGTGGTCTCGTTGGGGATGCGTACCGGAAACGGCAGCCCATCATGGAGCGCCACCTGCGTGTAAAACAAACGAATCGCCTCCGTGGGGGTCACGCCAAGACGCTTCAACACCTTCTCCGCATTTCGTTTGATCTTGGGCTCGATCCGGCTATGGACAACAGCAGTCTTCACACCGACAAGATGTGTTGCATTCGCAACACAGTCAAGCGGTTTTTTGGGGCATGAAAAACCGTGCCTGCCTCGCGACCTTTGGATTGCGCGGGAGCGTCTTGGCAGGACGCGTTCGGCTTGATTCCTTCTCCCTCCGGGAGAAGGTGGCCGCAGGCCGGATGAGGGTAAAAACTTCCGGACGGTTTTGTTACGAAAGCCATGTTTTCTCCCTCTCCCCTGCCCTCTCCCGCTGGGAGAGGGAGCCGCGTCTGCGCTGCCCGCTTGGCCAAGCGGGCGGATGGCTGGGACAGTCGTCACTGCCTCGCCGTCATTTTTTTAGCTTGGCCAGTTGCCGGCGGAGGCGCTTGGATTGTTTGTCGTTGAGGATTTGCCAGACGGCCAGACCGTTGCCGACCAACTCCCATTCGTCGAATTCCCACACGACTTTTTTGTCGCGGGTGATCTCGAAGATTTGCGGATTGCCCTCGCCGGCGTGGCAGTTGCCGATGATGAAGTTGCCGTTCCGGAGTTCCTGCAACGCGGTCATCCATCCGAGGCTTATGTCGGTGCCGGGGACGTTGTCCTTGATTTCCCAGACGACTTTTTTTTTGGGCGTCACCTCGACCACGCTGTGGCCGCTGCCAGAGGCGATCAACGTGTTGCCGTTTTTCAGGCGTATTGCGCCGTAGCAGCGGGTGTTGATGAGGTACTCCCAAACGATCTCGCCCTTGCGGTTGTACTCGGTGACGACCCCCGGATTCTCGGAGGTGACGAGGGGGTTGCCCTCCGGTGTAAAACGCACCCAGCGGGTGTTTTGGCGGCCGTCTCTTTTCATCGGAATCTCATGGATGATCTTGCCGTTTTTGTCGACCTCGATGATGCGCCCCACCCCGCTCTCGACGATCGAGGTGTTGCCGTTTTTGAGCCGAGCAAAGGCGTGCACGTCCACCCGCTTGCCCTTGTTGCCGTTCATTGTGGCGGAGTCGTAGGTCCAGACGACTTCCTTGGCCAACGTCATTTCGGTGAGCTTGGTCCAACTATCGTGGTAGAGGATGTTGCCGTTGGGCAGGAGGTGAACGTCGTGGTGACCGGCGTGGCCCCGCTGCGGCCCGGCGGTCTTGTGCGACCAAATCACGTCGCCGTCACGGTCCGTAATCGCGACGATGTTTTTGCCGTACGAGGCGCTTACCAAAACCAGGCGCTCGGCCTTGGCTGCGACGGCGGTGAGCAACAGTGTGAGTGCGAGTGAGCAAAGCAGTTTGGTTTTCACGCCGGGGAAACTAGCCGCTTGGCCAAGCGGCGTCGAGCGCGGGTTGAGAGGGATGATCAGCGGAAGAGGCGGGTCTCGAGGCGGTTGCTGTCGTCGCCCAAGCCGACGCTGGGTATGGCTTTGAGCGAGAAGACGAGGCTGACGCTGAAGTCGTCTTTGCCGGCGCGGTGATCACGCAGGCTGAATCGCAGCGCCGCCGTCGCGCTGGAGAAGTCGCGGTAGAGGCTGTAGCTCTGTTCCTCCATCGTGCCGTCGCTGGCCTCGAACTGGTGAAGCATCCGGAAGCCCCACTCCTCGTTCAGGCGATAATAGACGCGGCTGAACAGCAGGTCGTTGCCCCAGCGCCAGTCGGCGTCGAGTTGCTGCCGGAAAAACGGGTCGTACGGGTAACGCTCGCGCAACTCGTCCGGCGATAAATCGCGGAGATAACGGTGGCCAAGTGTCCAGCTCCAGCGGTCGTTGGGCAGCAGCGAAAGGGTGTGGTTGGCCTCGTTGAGTCGGCTGTCATTCGGGTCGAAACGCACCTCCGAACCAAGCAGGAGCCACGAGCGCGGCTTGAGCTCCAAGTCGGAGTAAACGTCGTTGAAGCGCGCCTCGCCCGCATCGGTTTCCAGCCGCCAGTCGGTGAACAGTTCCCAGTTGAGCAGGTCATCGACTTGGCCGTTGCGCTTGGTTTGCAGCCGATTCCGGACGCCCAAGCGCACGACGTTGCGCGAGTCGATGTTGTCGATCGAGTTGTAGTCGGGAAAATCGATCGGCCGCAGGCGCAGCGTCTGCAGTTCGCGGTCGAACTGCGGCAGCTCCCATGGGCGCTTGTCCGGCTTCGACACGTAAATGTAATTGGCCAACGGCTGCACGATGTGTCGCAGTCCGTAGACATCGAGCAGGCGGCTCGAGGCGTTGGCCCACGTGCTCGACGCCTTGAACGAAAGCTCGACGCCAGTGTTGAACACAGAGCGATCCATCCCGCCGGCTTGGCCAAGCGCGGGATCGCCGCCGGCCGTCGCGCCGTAATGCGTCAGCCGGACACCGGCGTGTGGTGTGACGTTGAGCCAGCCGAAGTAGGTGCGTGGCAGCAGCAGTTGGTGGTGCGAGTCGGCGCGGAACGCCTCGTAGTCGTGCAGGCCAACGCCGGTGTCGGCCGGGCGAAACCGGAAATGGCCGACCGAGGTTTCGCTCTCGTAAAAAACCGGCGACGAGCCAAGCCGCTGGCGAAGGCCGGCCAGACGAATCTCCGGCAGCCGCTCGACCGCCTGGTAAAAGTCATCGATGCGCGGCTGGGCCAGCAGGCTGACGCTGAAGTTGCGCCAATGCTTGGCCAGCTCGATGTGCGACGCCGGCTGCGGATTGCGACGAAATTGGCTCTCGAAAAAGTCGCGGTTCACGAACGCGTCACTCTGCTCCTGCAACAGCAGCTTGGCCGTGAAGTCCGGCCGGAGGTTGACCGTGTGGTACAGGCTGAGCCGATGCCGGTTGTTGCGGTCGGCAAAGTCGGCGCTGCGGGAGCGGTCGTCCGCGCCGGCGGCGGGATCGCGGTCGTCCAGCAGGTAGACCGACGCCTCGCCGGCGCCGGCTTGGCCAAGGTCGTAGCGCGTGTCCAGCCCGGCCGCCCAACCCCGGCGCGTGCGGTAGTCGAGGTGCGCCTTGCCGCCCAGCCGGTCGCTCAATTGCCAATTGTACGAGCCTTCAAAAAACAGGCCGTATCGGCTGCGGTAACCGGGCGTGAGGCCCCATTGATTGGACGGCCGATCGAGGCGGTGGCGGTAGTACGGAAAATAAAACACCGGAACCTTGCCGGCGTAGAGCGTCGCGCCGCGTGCCTCGATGTAATTGCCGGGGACGATGCTCAAGCGCCGTGTGCGGAGTCGCAGCACCGGGTCGGCGCGGTCGTCGGTGGTCAGCCAAGCGTCGTCGGCCGAGAAGTGGTTGTTCGTGGCGTCGCCTTTGATGTTGGTGCCCTCGACGAAAAACGGCGCCTGACCGGCGCGGAAATGGTCGGTCTGCATCGCGCGGGTCTGGAAGTTGTACAACAGGCGTTCGGCGGTGAAGACGCGATCCCGGTTTTGCAGCGTGACGTTGCCCTCTGCAAAAATCTCGCCGGTGGATTGGTTGAGCCGGCCGCGGTCGGCGATCACGAAGGCGCGTTCGCCCTGCTCCTCGAACGTGATGCGGAATCGGTCGTTGAGGATGACCAAGCCGTCGTCGAGGTGGTAGTCGAACTCGCCCGGTTCGAGCGACTCGATCTCCCACACCAGCCCGGCAGGCGGCACCGGCTCGGCCGCCCGGCCGTCGCTTGGCCAAGCGACGAGCAGCGGGAAAACTAGACCAGCCCAACGGAGATGCATCAACGGCCGTTGAGTTAAGCAGAGCCGGGGGTTGGCGACAAGCCAAGCGCTTGGCCGCGGGACGAAAAAAGGCGGGGCATTTTACGCCCCGCCTTGGATTGCTGTTGTTATTGGAACAGCGCGAATTACATCATGCCGTGGTCGTGGCCCCCGCCGCCCGCCGGCATGGGCGGCTCCTTCTCCGGAATCTCGGTGATCAGGCACTCGGTGGTGAGCAGCAACCCGGCGATGGAGCCGGCGTTCTGCAGCGCGGTGCGGGTGACCTTTTTCGGGTCGACAACACCAGCCTTGACGAGGTCCTCGTACTTCTCGGTCGCAACGTTGAAGCCTTGGTTGCCCTTGCTGTCCAGAACGTTCTGTACGATCACGGCACCCTCGAGGCCAGCGTTGGCGGCCAAGGCGCGCAGCGGTGCCTCGACGGCGTTGCGGATGATGGTGACCCCGATCTGCTGGTCGCCCTCCAATTGTAGCTTTTCGATCGCCGGGCGGGTGCGCAGCAAAGCGACACCGCCGCCGGGAACGATGCCTTCCTCCACCGCGGCGCGTGTGGCGTGCAGGGCATCCTCGACACGGGCCTTCTTTTCCTTCATCTCGGTCTCGGTGGCTGCGCCGACATTGATGACGGCAACACCGCCGGCCAGCTTGGCCAGGCGCTCTTGCAATTTCTCGCGATCGTAGTCGGAGGTGGTCTCCTCGATCTGCCGGCGGATCTGGTTCACGCGGCCCTGGATCTCGGATGACTTGCCGCCGCCCTCGACCATGGTGGTGTTTTCCTTGTCCACCACGATGCTCTTGGCTCGGCCCAGGTCGCTCAACTCGACGGACTCGAGCTTGATGCCGAGATCCTCGGTGATGCAGCGGCCGCCGGTCAGGATGGCGATGTCCTCGAGCATGGCCTTGCGGCGGTCGCCGAAGCCGGGCGCCTTGACGGCGGCGATGTTCAGCGTGCCTCGGATGCGGTTGACCACGAGGGTGGCCAAGGCCTCGCCCTCGACGTCCTCGGCGATGATGAGCATCGGCTTGCCGGTCTTGGCAACCTTCTCGAGCAGCGGCACCATGTCCTTGAGGCTGCTGATCTTCTTCTCGAAAATGAGAATGTAAGCGTCCTCGAGGCGGCACTCCATGGAGTCGGTGTCCGTGACGAAGTACGGCGAGAGGTAGCCCTTGTCGAACTGCATGCCCTCGACCACATCGAGCGTGGTCTCGATGGACTTGGCCTCCTCGACGGTGATGGTGCCATCCTTGCCGACCTTGTCCATGGCGTCGGCGATAATGTTACCGATCTCCCCGTCCCAGTTGGCGGACACGGTGGCAACTTGATTGATCTCCTCCTTGTCCTTGACCTTCTTGGATGCCTTGTCTAGCGCGCCAACGGCGGCTTCCACCGCCTTTTGAATGCCACGCTGGATGGCGATCGGGCTGGCCCCCGCGGTGACGTGCTTGAGGCCGCCGCGGAAAATCGCCTCAGCCAAGACTGTGGCTGTGGTGGTGCCATCGCCGGCGGCGTCGCTGGTCTTGCTGGAGACCTCGCGCACCATCTGGGCGCCCATGTTCTCGTACGGATCCTCCAGGTCGATCTCCTTGGCCACGGTGACACCGTCCTTGGTGACCGTGGGGGAGCCGAACTTCTTGTCGAGGACGACGTTGCGGCCCTTGGGGCCGAGGGTTGCGGTCACGGCCTTGGACAGCGTGGTCACACCGGCGAGCAGGGCCTGCCGGGCCGCTTCGTTAAACTTCAGTTGTTTTGCTGACATGTTTCGTTATTCCTTTCCAAATTGTTATTCAACGATTGCAAGGATGTCGTCGGAGTTCAAAATCTTGAGTTCCTTGCCATCGACCTTGATCTCGGTGCCGCCATACTTGCTGATCAACACCTTGTCACCCTTCTTGACCTCGAAGGCAATTTTGTTGCCGTCGTCGTCAGTCTTGCCAGTGCCCAAAGCCAAGACCTTGGCTTCAGTCGGTTTTTCCTTGGCAGAATCCGGGATGATAATGCCACCCTCCGATTGCTGCTCCTTGTCCTCGATCGGCTCCACAATGATGCGATCGCCGAGCGGTTTTAGTTTTAGTGCCATGTTCGTTTTTTATCTAACTTGCTGTGTTGGTTCCCACCTCGGGCGGGAAAGTGTGCCGCGCCGGAAAGTCAGGGCCACCCGGCCCCGGCCAAGCGCGGCTAAATTATCGGTCGGCCTTTTCCTCCACGACCTCGGCGTCGATGATGGGCCCCTCGTCCTTCTTGGCCGGTTCGTCCTCGTCGGCCGGGGCTGCGTCGCCGCCCGGCTCCGCGCCGCCGGCGGCCTGGGCTTCCTGGGCGGCCTTGTAAATGTCACCGGAGGCGTCCTGCACGACTTGTTGCAGTTTCTCCGTGGCGGCCTTGATCGTGTCGGAGTCGGAGCCTTTCACCGCCTCCTTCAACTCGTTGTTGGCCGCCTCGAGCGCGCTTTTTTTGTCACCGGAAATCTTGTCGCCGTTCTCCTTGAGCAGCTTCTCCGTCTGGTAGGCCAGATTGTCGGCGTTGTTACGCAGGTCGACCTCCTCGCGGCGTTTTTTGTCGTCGTCGGCGTGCGCCTCGGCATCCTGCTTCATGTTCTCGATGTCCTCCTCCGAGAGGCCGCTGCTGGCGGTGATGGTGATCTTCTGCTCCTTGCCGGTGCCAAGATCCTTGGCGTTGACGTTGAGAATGCCGTTGGCGTCAATGTCAAACGTCACCTCAATCTGCGGTGTTCCCCGGGGCGCTGGCGGGATCTCCGTCAATTGAAATTTGCCGATGCTCTTGTTGTCGTTGGCGAACTCGCGCTCGCCTTGCAGCACGTGGATGTCCACCGCCGGCTGGCTGTCGGCGGCGGTGGAGAAAATTTCTGATTTCTTGGTCGGGATGGTGGTGTTGCGCTCGATCAACTTGGTCATCACCGCGCCCATGGTCTCGATGCCAAGCGAGAGCGGCGTGACGTCGAGCAGCAGCACATCCTTCACGTCCCCCTTGAGGACGCCGCCCTGAATGGCGGCCCCGACCGCGACCACCTCGTCCGGGTTGACCCCCTGGTTGGGTTTCCTGCCGATAGCCACCTCGGCGGTCTCCACCACCTTGGGCATCCGGGTCATTCCGCCGACCAGGACGAGATCCTTGATGTCGCTTGTGCTGACTTCTGCATCTTTTAAACAGGACTGCACCGGCCCGAGGGTGCGCTCAAACAACTCGTCGCAGAGCTGCTCCAGCTTGGCCCGCGACAACTGCACGTTGATGTGCTTGGGGCCGCTGGCATCCGCCGTAATGAACGGCAGGTTCAGGTCGTAGCTCGTGGAGCTGGACAATGAAATCTTGGCCTTCTCGGCCTCCTCCTTGATGCGCTGCAATGCATCCGACTGGGTCCGCAGATCCATGCCGTTCTCCTCCTTGAACGTGTCGAGCACCCAGTCGATAACAGCGTTGTCCCAGTCGTCGCCACCGAGTTGGGTGTCGCCGTTTGTGGCTTTCACCTCGAACACCCCGTCGCCGATCTCCAGCACCGAGATGTCAAACGTCCCGCCGCCAAGGTCGTACACGGCGATGTTCTGATCCGTCTTCTTGTCGAGCCCGTACGCCAGCGAGGCGGCCGTCGGCTCATTGATGATCCGCAGCACGTCCAAGCCGGCGATCTTGCCGGCGTCCTTGGTTGCCTGACGCTGCGTGTCGTTGTAATAGGCGGGAACTGTGACGACGGCCTCGGTGATCGTTTCGCCCAAGCGCATCTCTGCGTCCGCCTTGAGCTTGCTCAAAATCATCGCGGAAATCTCCGGCGGACTGTACTGTTTCGCCTCCCCGCCAACCTCCACCTCCACGGCGGCATCCCCGTTGGACGCCTTCACCACCTTGTATGGCACCCGCTTGGCCTCCGAGCCGATTTCATCGAATTTGCGCCCCATGAACCGCTTGATGGAGAAAATGGTATTCCTGGGGTTGGTGACGGCCTGGCGCTTGGCTGCATCGCCCACCAGTCGCTCGCCATCCTTGGCAAATGCCACGACCGACGGCGTCGTCCGGCGGCCCTCTGAATTCTCAAGCACGAGCGGTTCCCCGCCGTCCATGACAGACATGCAGCAGTTCGTCGTTCCCAAATCGATGCCTAAAACTTTTCCCATAACAATACCGACACCCTTGAGCAACCCAGATGCCAAGCGCCAATAATGAGAGTTAAAATACTGTAATTGAGTTACTTATGTGTTTTACAACCTGACGAAGTACAGCCATAAAACCGGGTCATATGTGACATAATGTCTCAGTCGTTGGCTTCCGAGGTTGGCAAGCGTCCCGCATTGGGCTTGGTTTCGCACCCGCTTGGCCAAGCGCCGGGCCGCTCAACCGCTGCCGAAAGGGTTGCCCGGATTCTCTGAAGGATCGTCAAAGGGATTGTCTTCCGAACCGCGCTTGGCCTTGGTTTTCTTCGGCTTGGCCTTTTGGGGCTTGGGCGGTTTGGGGGCGAGGATCGGAGAAAGCATCAAATACACCCACGACAACACCAAGTGCACACCCCACACGACGAGCAGGCCCACCAAGTCGAGTTGCTTCAGGCCGTAAAGCACGATGCCGATGCTCATCACCAACGCGCCCGGCAGCTGGGCGGCAACCGCGATCTTCCTGGCGCCAACCCAACCGACCCGGTTGACGGAGAAGACCTTGACCGGAAACGCGTACAGCAAACCGAGCGCGGACCAGGCGATCAGCAGCATCACCACGACCAGCAGGCCAAGCCCGGCCAGCACCATGTGGGAACGCGCCCCCCACCACGGCTCCAACTCGGTTTTGTTGAACGACCAGATCCAGCCGTTGGGATACGGCAGCGGCAGCAGGCCAAGCCCAAGACTGCTGCCGATCTTCAGTTGATCCGGCCCGAAGGCCAGTACGAAATCGGCCGATTCCACGACATTGGTGAAGCCACCGGGACGGACGTCGATCCGCATAAACGGCCCCTCCTGCTGAACCACGGCCCCGCTTGGCCAAGCGAGCCGGCCGCCTCGGATCTCCCCGGTCGGCGGCATTTGCCGGATCGACTTGTCAATCACCGGCACCCAGGCCTGCTGGACGAACCACACCCCCGTCGTGGCGACCATCAGCGCAAAGACGAGTTCCACCGTCAGCAACCGCCAGCGGCTGGCCACGGCGAACCGGGCCACGCCTCCGAACGTCAACGGCTGCCAAGCTTCCTTCGGTCGATCATCCGCCACTGCGCCCGCACGCTACCCGTGGGCCACCGGCCGGGAAACCCAAATTCATGTCCGGCCAGTCGTTTTTGGTCAAAAAACCAAAAAACAGCCCATCCGGACGGCCTTTTGCACTTGACGCTGCTCAGCCGGAACGACTAGCCTGAAGCCGGTTGCCACCCTTGGGTGTCAGCGTAGTCAGTCAACTCTGTTGGGAGTGAGTGAAGTCGGAGAGCAATCTGCCGGCTTTTTTGTTCGGCACGAACGGTTTAGGGCTTGTCGAAAGAGGATAACGATGAATGCGGAATTTATAGCCAGCATGGAGTATTGGGAGCGCGAAAAGGGGCTCGATCGGGAGATCCTTATCAGCGCTGTCGAGGACGCAATGGTCTCCGCGGCCAAGCGAGCGGTCGGCCCGGCCCGGGAGTTGCGGTGTGAAATCGACCGCAAGGACGGTGACATCCGCGCCTTCGCCTCCCTGATCGTGGTGGAGACCGTCGCTGACAAACAAAACGAAATCAGCCTTGAGTCGGCAAGACGCCACAAGCCGGACGCTCAACTGGATGAGGAACTGGAAGTCGAGGTCACCCCAAAAAACTTCGGCCGGATCGCCTCGCAAAACGCCAAGCAGGCGCTGATGCAAGCCATTCGCCGGGCGGAGAAGGCGTTGATTTACTCCGAGTTCAAAGATCGCGTCGGCGACATCGTCAGCGGCGAGGTTCGGGGTTTCGACCGATCGGATGTCCTCGTTGACCTGGGTAAATTCGAGGCTCTGCTGCCCAACCGCGAGCGTGTGCCCACCGAGGAATACCAGCGGGGCGAACGCATCCGGTGCCTGGTGAAAACCGTGCAAGGCTCGGACAGCCACTCCGAGATCATCCTCTCACGGAGAGACACCGACTTCGTGCTCAAGCTGTTTCAACTCGAGGTGTCCGAGATCAACGACGGCACGATCGAGGTCAAGGGCATCGCCCGCGAGCCCGGCTTCCGAACCAAGCTCGCGGTGCACTCGAGGGATGAAAAGGTGGATCCCGTTGGTGCCTGCGTCGGCCTCCGCGGACAACGGGTGAAAAACATCGTCCGCGAACTCAACAACGAGAAAATCGACATCATCCGCTGGGATGACGACATCGAGACCTACGTGACCAACTCCCTCGCCCCAGCCCAGCTTAAGCGGCTGGAGATCGATCATGACAAAAAAAGGGCCCACATCCTGGTGGATCCCGATCAACTCTCGCTAACCATCGGGCGCCGCGGCCAGAACGCCCGCCTCACCAGCATCCTCACCGGGTGGCAGATCGACATCGACCCGGAGGAAGAGGTTCGCGTCGGGTTCGAGGAACAGGTCGCCGGAGCCGTCGAGGCGCTGGCCGCCATCCCCGGTATCGAAAAGGAGCAGGCCGACGCCCTTGTCCACGCCGGTCTGCTGACACTGGATGCCTTGATCGGCCTCGAGGCAGGCGACCTTGCGGATATCCCAGGCCTCGCGGATCATGCCGAGTCGGTCCAGGCCGCCGCCATCGCGGAGAAAGAACGCCGCGCAGGATTGAGCGCCAACCCGCTGACCGGGGAGGCTCCCCCCGAAGCCGCCGCCGAGCCTGAAGAGGACACCCCCCCCGAGCCCGTGATCGCTGAAGAGGCCGACCCGACGAAGGAGGCCGAGTAACCGCGGAGAGTGCCCCGCCGCTTGGCCAAGCGGCCGTTCCCCTTGGCCAAGCGCAAGAATACGATTTTTTATGCCCGTTCGCATTTACGAGATTGCCAAAAAGGCGGGGATTCCCAGCAAGGAAGTCCTGGCCAAGGCCAAGGAGTTGGGGATCACCAACGCGAAGGTCGCCTCGAGCACCCTCGACAAGATCACCGCCGAGTACCTCGAGGAACAGATCGCCGGCACACAGGAGCCCGAGCCCGAGCCCGAAGCGGCCCCGGCCGCGGCCGAGCCGGTGATCATCACCGCGCCCGCCGAGAAGCCGGAAGAACCGGAAGAACCGGAAGAACCGGAGGAGGTGGAAGAACCGGAAGAACCGGAGGAGGTGGAGGAGGAAACCGAAGAGGAAACCGAGCCGGAAGAGTCCCAGGACACCGCCGAGAAACCGGAGGAAGAGGAACCAAGCGACCTCGGCAAAAAAGTGGGCTTCATCGAGCTGGGCAAAATGCCGGTGCGCCCGGCGGTGCGGGAACGCAAAAAGAAAAAAGACAAGCCCGCCAAGAAACCGTCCAAGGCCGACGAGGCCAAGCAGGGCGCTCCAGCCCCCGCGCGCGAACCGGGCAAGCCGAGATTCGAGGTGCCAGCCGACGGCCCGCTGATCGCCATGAAGCCGCCGATCATCGTCCGCGACCTCGCCGAGGAGATGAAGCGCAAGCCGTTCCAGTTGATCGCCGACCTGATGTCGCTCAACGTCTTCGCCAACATCAACCAATCCATCGAGGAGCCGGTCGCCCGCGAAATCTGCGCCAAGAACGGTTTCCGTTTCCGGCTCGAGCGCCGCGAGCGCGGTGCCGGCCTCGTCAAGGTCTCGACCCGGAAAAAGGTCGTGCTCGACGCGGAGGACAGTGAGGAGGATTTGCAGCCCCGCGCCCCGGTGGTCACCATCATGGGCCATGTCGACCACGGCAAAACCACGCTGCTCGATGTCATCCGAAAGTCAAACATCACCGCCGGAGAGGCCGGCGGCATCACCCAGCACATCGGCGCGTACACCATCGACGTCCCCCACCCCGAGCACCCGAAGCAACTGGAGCAGATCACCTTCCTCGACACGCCGGGCCACGCCGCCTTCAGCGCCATGCGCGCCCGCGGGGCCAACGTGACCGACATCGTCATCCTCGTCGTCGGCGCGGACGACGGTGTCATGCCGCAGACGATGGAGGCCCTCAGCCACGCGCAGGCCGCCGAGGTGCCGATCATCGTGGCCGTCAACAAGATCGACCACCCCAGCGCCAACCCGATGAAAGCCCGCACCCAGTTGCAGGAAAAAGGCGTCGTCTGCGAGGAGTGGGGCGGGCAAACCATTTTCGTCGATGTCTCCGCGTTGAAAAACACCAACGTCGACAAGCTGCTCAGCATGGTCCTGCTTCAGGCCGAGGTGCTCGAGTTGAAGGCCAACCCGAACCGCAAGGCGGTCGGCAACGTTGTCGAGTCCGGCATGGAGGCCGGCGGCCCGACCGCCACGCTGCTCGTCCGCAAAGGCACGCTGAAGGTCGGCGATGTCATGGTCTGCGGCAACTTTTTTGGCAAGGTGCGCGCACTGGTGGATCACGAGGGCAAGCGCATCAAGCAGGCCGGCCCCTCCTCCGCCGTGAAGGTGCTCGGCCTGAACGGTGTGCCGGGAGCCGGTGCCGAGTTCAACATCCTGCCCGGTGAAAAAGAGGCCCGCACCGTCTGCGAGGAGCGCGAGGACAAGGAGCGGGACGAAGCCGTCACCAAAAAGCGCAAGATGACGCTCGAGTCCCTGTTCAACCGAATCAAGGCGGACGAGGACAAGACCCTCAAGCTCATCGTCAAGGCCGACACGCAAGGCTCAGTCGAGGCGATTGTCGATTCCATCAACAAGATCGACTCGGCCAAGGTGGAGGCCGAGGTGATCCACTCCGGGGTTGGCGCCATCTCCGAGTCCGACGCCACGCTGGCCAGCGCCTCGGATGCGGTCATCCTGGGCTTCCACGCCAAGATCGACACCGGCGTCGGCGACGTGGCCAAGCGCGAGGGCGTCCAGATCAAGCTTTACGCCATCATCTACGAGTTGATCGACGAGGTGAAAGAGGCGATGGCCGGCCTGCTCGACCCGTTGATGAAGGACGTCGTCACCGGCCAGGCGGAGGTACGCAAGATTTTCGAGCTCAGCAAGGGCGGCAACGTCGCCGGCTGCGCCGTCACCAGCGGCAAGATCGTGCGCGGCAAGATGCGCGTCACCCGCAAGGGCGATCTCGTGTACGAGGGCATCTCCCACACGCTCAAGCGGTTCAAGGACGAGGTCAACGAGGTGCGCACCGGCATGGAGTGCGGCATCCGGCTCGACGGCTTCGACGACTTTAAGGAAGGCGACATCGTCGAGTGCTACACGCAGGAGAAGATCGCCCAGTCACTGTAACCCACCGCCCGTCCGGCCATGCCCAACTTGCGCCACATGCGCGTGCGCGAACTGCTCAAGCGGGAACTCAACGAGATTTTCCGGCGCGAGTTCCCGGTGGAGCTTGGCCTGGTCAGTGTCAGCGAGGTCGGCGTCTCGAATGACCTCCATTCCGCCACGGTCTTCGTCTCCTCCATCGGCGACGAGCCGGCCCAGCGCAAGGCGTTTCGCGCCGTGCGCAAGGCGGCCGGGAAAATCCAGGCCCAGCTTGGCCAAGCGGTCGAGCTGCGCTACACGCCCCGGCTGAAGTTCACCCTCGACGAGGCCCGCAACCGGGGCGACCGGGTGCTCCACATCCTCGACGAGATCGAGAAGGAACCCCCGCTTGGCCAAGCCGATGACAAAGGCCCGACTGAAAACGATTGACCGGATCCTCGAGATCCTCGGCGAGAGCCACACCATCGCCGTCTGCAGCCACATGCGGCCGGACGGCGACTGCATCGGCTCGACGCTTGGCCTCGCGCTGGCGCTACTCGAGCAGGGCAAGGAGGTCACCTGTTGGAATCAGGATCCCGTCCCGGCCAAGCTGCGGTTCCTCGACCCGGACCAGCTCATCCAGGCGCCGCGGCCGATCAAGCGCCCGTTCGACTGCGTCGTTGCTGTGGACGCGGCCAGCATCGACCGGCTCGGCACCGCGCAGGAGCACATCGCCAACCGCAAGAGGCTCATCAACATCGACCACCACGCCAGCAACACCCGGTTCGGCGACGTGAACTGGATCGCCAGCAAGGAGCCGTCGAGCGGGGAACTGGTCTATCAATTGATCAAAAAAGCCGGCTGGAAGGTCACGCCCCGAATCGCCGACTGCCTGTTCACCGCCATCTCGACCGACACCGGCTCGTTCCAATACCCCACCACCCTGCCGGAGACCTACTACGCCGCCGGAGACCTCGTTAAAAAAGGCGCCGACCTGGCCACCGTCTGCGACGAGGTTTACCAGTCGTACCCCCTCTCCCGTGTGAAGCTGCTGCGGCGCGTCTACAACAAGTTTCGCCTCACGCACGACAACCAGATCGCCTATTTTTGGCTGAAGGAGGAGGACTTCGCCCGCACCGGCGCCACCGCCAGCGACACGGAGGGGTTGATCGACCATATTCGCGCCGTCGAGCCGGTCGTTGTCGCCTGCGTGTTCGAGGAGCTGGAACCGGAGCTGACCCGCATCAGCCTTCGCTCCAAGGACAAAAACGTAAACGTCAGCGACATCGCCGGGCAATTCGGCGGCGGCGGCCATCAGGCTGCGGCCGGGGCGCGCATCGCCGGCAAGCCGATGGGGGTGCAGCGCCGCGTCGTCGCCGCCATCCGCCGGGCACTCGACGCCCGCCCGTCATGAGCATGAAGGAGTTCAACGCACTGGACGGCGCACTCCTCATCGACAAGCCGGCCGGCCCGACCTCGCACGACATCGTCGACACCGTCCGGCAATGTTACCGCATCAAGAAGGTCGGCCATTGCGGCACGCTTGACCCGGCCGCCACCGGCCTGCTCATCCTCCTGCTCGGCCGGGCCACCAAGCTCTCCGAAAAAATGATGGCCGACGACAAGGTTTACGTCGGCTCCTTCAAACTCGGCGAGACCACCAACACCTACGACGCCGAGGGCGAGATTGGTGAAACCAAGCCGGTGCCCGACCTCACCCTTGAGGCGCTGCAGGAGGCGGCCAACGCCTACCTCGGCGACCAGATGCAACTGCCGCCGATGGTCAGCGCCATCAAGATCAACGGCACACCGCTGCACAAGCTCGCCCGTAAGGGACTGGAGGTCGAGCGGCGCGAGCGGTTCATCCACCTGTACAAGTTTCTCATCAGCGCATACGAGCCGCCGTACGCCTGGTTCAAGATTGCCTGCACCAAGGGCACCTACGTGCGCTCGCTCGCGCATGACCTCGGCCAGGCGCTGGGCTGCGGCGCGCACCTGGCCGGGCTGCGCCGGACGATCTCCGGACGGTTCAAGGTCAGCGCCGCCACGCGGCTCGAGGAGTTGACCACCCTCTCGCTGGACGACCTGGCCAAGCGCGTCGTGCCGCTCCTCCAGCTCTCCGCCGCCGCCGAGCCGTGAACCATCTCGACCAACCGGCCGACCTGGCCAACGGCAGCCGCAGAGTGTGCCTCGCGATCGGCATGTTTGACGGCGTGCACCTTGGCCACCGGCAGGTGCTGCGACAGGCCATCGAGGACAGCCACCAGCACGAGGCGCTGTCCGTCGCGGTCACGTTCGACCGGCATCCCGCCACCGTCATCGCGCCCGGCCGCGCCCCCGCCCTGCTGCAAACCCGCGCCCAGCGGCTCCGCGCCATCGAGTCGCTTGGCCTCGATGCCGCGCTGGTGATCGAGTTTGACGAGGAGTTTTGCCGCAAACCGGGTGCGGAGTTCGTCCGCGATCTGGCCGCCGGCTTCGGAGCGATCCACAGCATTTGTGTCGGGGCAAATTTCACCTTTGGCCACCGGCGCGACGGCAACGTCAAGCTGCTCCGCACGCTTGGCCAAGCGCTTGGCTTCCGCGTGCACGGCCTGCAGGCCGTCGCCCTCGATGGCGAGCCGGTGAGCAGCACACGCATCCGCGCCGCCGTGCGCGACGGACGCCTCGACGACGCCGGGCAGATGCTCGGCCGCACCTTCGCCATCGAGGGCATCGTCGTCCGAGGCGACGGCCGCGGCCGCGGGATCGGGTTCCCCACCGCCAACCTCGACACCCTCGGCCTGGCCCTGCCGCCGAACGGCGTCTACGCCGCGCACGCCCGGCTTGGCCAAGCGACGCACCGCGCCGTGCTCAACATCGGGCTGCGCCCCACCGTGGCCAAGCCCAACCCAACGCCGCAGGTCGAGGCGCACCTGCTGGACTTCGACGGCGACCTGTACGGCCAACGGCTCGAGCTCGAGCTGGTCGACCGGCTGCGCGACGAGCGGCGGTTCGGCTCGGCCGGCGAGTTGGCCGCGCAGATCGCACGCGATATCGAGAGCGCCCGCACCTTGTTTTAAGTTCGATTTTTTTTAATACTCCGCCGCCCATGAACGCAGGGATCACTGCCATCAATGAGGAAGTCGAGCGCGCCAGCGCCTTCGTGCAGCCGTTGCTGGGCGAGATGGGAAAAGTCGTCATCGGGCAGAAAATGCTCGTTGAGCGGCTGATCATCGGCCTGCTGGCCAACGGCCACGTGCTGCTCGAGGGCGTGCCCGGCCTGGCCAAGACCCTCTCGATCAAGTCGCTCGCCCACTGCATGGACGCCCAGTTTGCCCGGCTGCAGTTCACGCCGGACATGCTCCCGGCCGATGTCGTCGGCACGCAGATTTACAACCCACAATCCGGCAGCTTCACCACGCGCAAAGGGCCGGTGTTCGCCAACTTGGTGTTGGCCGATGAAATCAACCGCGCCCCGGCCAAGGTGCAGAGTGCCCTGCTCGAGGCCATGCAGGAACGCCAAGTCACCATCGGCGACAAAACGTATCCGCTGCCCGAGCCGTTCCTCGTGCTCGCCACGCAAAACCCGATCGACCAGGAAGGCACCTACCCGCTGCCCGAGGCACAGGTTGACCGGTTCATGCTCAAGGTGAAAATCACCCACCCGGATCGCGACGAGGAACGCGAGATCCTCGACCTCATGGGCCGCACCAGCGCCGCACCGGAAACGCAGCAGGTCGTCACCGTCGATGACATCCTCAAGGCCCGCGACGTCATCAACAACATTTACACCGACGACAAGGTCAAGGACTACATCGTCGACATGGTCTGCTGCACGCGCGACCCGGAGCGGTATGGCATCGACGTCGCCGACTTCATCCAGCTGGGCGCCTCGCCGCGCGCCACCATCGCCCTCACGCTCACGGCCAAGGCGCACGCCTTCCTGCGCGGCCGCGGCTTCGTCACGCCGCAAGATGTTAAGAGCGTCGCCCAGGATGTCCTGCGCCACCGCGTCTCGGTCACCTTCGAGGCGGAGGCCGAGGAGAAAAGCTCCGAAACCATCATCCAAAAAATCCTCGACGAACTCCCCGTGCCGTAAACGAACCCGCCGCTGCGGCCGCAGTCCCGATGACTCGCTGGCTCAAGAACTACTCCCCTCAACGCTTCCTGATCTCCTTCGGGCTGGCGGCGTTCATTGGCCTGATGGCGTCGATCGCGTCGGAGGCATTCGTCGAGGGCATCGCGTGGATTAACGACAAGCTGTTCATTGCGCCCCACGCTCGCACCGGCGACGGCGTGGCCAAGCTGCTCCCGTGGTTCACGGTGCTGGCCCCGGTCGTGGGCGGACTCATCGTCGGAGGACTGCTGATGCTCCTCCGGGGCAACCGGCCGCACGGCATTCCGGATATCATCTTCGCGGCGCAAACCGGCAGCAGCAAAATCCCGGCTCGCACCGGCCTGTTAACCACGCTCACCAACTTCACCTCGATCAGCTTCGGCGCGTCGGTCGGCATGTATGGCCCGTTGGCCAGCCTCGGCGCGTTTGTCGGCTCGCTCCTGGCCAAGGTCACGGCGGATCACCGGCGCTTGGGCGTGATCGCGGTCGCGTGCGGCGTGTCATCGGCCATCTCAACCGCGTTCAACGCGCCGATCGCCGGCGTCATTTTCGCGCACGAGGTCATCCTGCGCCACTACTCCATCCGCGCCTTCGCACCGGTGACCATCTCCGCCTACGTCAGCCAGGTGATGGCCACGGAGGTGTTCGCAAGACCGCGACTGCTCGAGGTCGGGGAGGTCAGCGTTCAGCACGCTTATGAGTACGGTGCGTTCCTGCTGGTTGGCGTGGTGGGCGCGGCGGTGGCACTCTTTTACATGCGCGGCGTGATCCTGTCCGGCAAACTCGCCGGCAAGCTCATGCTGCCGCTCTGGGCCAAGCCGCCGCTGGCTGGGCTGGTGCTTGGCCTCGTCTGCCTCGCCGTGCCGGAGTTGCTCGGGGCGGGACTGGAAACCACCAAGGCCACCCTCAACATCGAGCAGGTGCGCAGCGGTAATCTCGATTACATCATCGGCATGACGACGATGGACTCGGTCATCGGCGCGAAGGAGTTTGTGCTTAAGGCACTGTTGCTGCTCGCCGTGTTGTGCCTCGGCAAGTCGGTGATGACCGGCTTCTGCCTCGGGATGGGGTTCGGCGGCGGCGTGTTCAGCCCGGCGCTGTTTATCGGGGCAACGTTTGGCGCGCTGTTCGGACTCGCGCTCGAGGCGATGGTGCCCGGCCCGTTGAACCTCTCGTTTTACGCGATCTGCGGCATGGGCGCGGTAACCAGCGCCGTCATCGGCGCGCCAATCTCGACCATCCTCGTCGTGTTCGAGCTGACGGAAAACTACGACTTGGCCAAGGCGGTGCTCATCAGCGTCGTGTTTTCCAACATCATCTGCTCGCGGCTCTTCGGCCGGTCGCTCTTCGACGTGCAACTACTCGCGCGCGGCTTCGACTTCTCGCTCGGCAAGGACAAGGTCGTGCTTCAGCAAAAGACCATCCACGACTACGTGACCCACGACTTCGTAAAGATTACCCCCGAGTCCCGCTGCAGCCAGGCGCTCGACCGCCTGCTCGCCGCCGACCAGACGGAAGGCTATATCGTCAGCGAAACGGACACCTACCTTGGCCAGGTGACCCTCAACGAGTTGCTGCAGATTCAACGCAACCCGGCGCAGGACGATCCTGCCGTCGGCGACCTCGCGCAGCACGAGCAGATCACGCTCACCGACATGACCTCGATTTTTGCGGCGATGAAGAAAGTGGAGGAGTTCGTCGGCGAAAGCGTCCCGGTCGTCAGTGCCAAGGATCACCTCAAGCTCGTCGGCGTCATCCCCGAGGGCAACATCTTCAAGGCCTACTCCGACGCCATCGGCGAAATCCGCCAGGAGGAATACGGCGACAGCTAAACCCACTCCACGCGAAACACCCCCTCCTCGGCGGAAGCGTCAATCTCCGAGTCGGCGACGGCAAGGCCGTGCTTGGCCAAGCGCTTGGCCAAGGTCTGCTCGGTGTGGCGGTAGGAGTAAAAGAGACGCAACGAACGCCCGGCGGCAAACTCGACCGACTCGTCGGCGACTCTCAATCGAACCGTGTTCAAAAACTTGAAGTTGGCGACGATCCGCAGCAATCCGTCCACCTCCTCGATGCCAAATCGCAGTTGGCCCGCAGCCGGCGACACTCCCATTCCCTCGAGAAACGACAGCAGCCAAGCGCGCGTCTCGGTGTTGTCGTATTGCGGCAGCACCGTCTCGACGCCGTTTCGATAATTGTCGCCGGGCGCGAGGTTGGCGCTGAGCAGCAACCGGTCGCCTTCCCGTAGCAGCGCCGCCAAGCGCGGCAGGATCACGGCCGGCTCGAGGTTTGGGATCATCCCGAAGAAGGTGAACACGCGCTTGGTTTCCGGCGACACGATTCCGTCGAGCGCTTGGCCAAGGTCGGGCGCGTTGGCCAAGTCGCACACGAACGGGTGGATTCGTTCGAGCGGCAACTCCGCCGCCGCCGCTTCTCGCGCCACCCGCGTCATCGCTTGGCTGACATCGCACGGCACGTAATCGATCGTCGAATAAATCGACTTCAGCTTGGCCAAGTAGCGGGTGTCCTTTTGCCCGCCGCCGCAACCCAGGCCAACGAGACAAGCCGACTCGCCCGCTGCTTGGCCAAGCGACGCGTCAAACGCTTGCTCGTAAATCGACTGCACGCCGGCATCGATCCGCGACGGCGAATGCGCCCGGTGCACCGCAAGCCACTTTTGCGTTTGCCGATCGCCGTCGTACAAAAACCTGGGCGGCACCTGGCCAAGCCGAAGCGCATCGAGCAACTGCCGCTGCACGGAGACAGGGAACTGGCTATGGTGAACGATCACTTTTGCAGGCGGTCGCCTAAAACGATTTTTTGATCTGCTTGAGCTGATCGGACTCGGGACGGTTTTTGTAGTAGTCGTCCAGCGGGTAGCAGCCGCTGACGATGCCGTTGCGCGGGGCGGTGGTGCAGTCGCTGAATGTGCGGCAGATGCGCTTGGGCGTCAGCGCGCCGTTGGCCATCGCGTCGGGGAGCATGTCCGGATAACTCAAAACCATCCGACCCAATCCGACGACATCGACCCACCCTTCCCGCACGAGGCGCTGCGTCACGTGCGGCAAATAATCCTGCAGATAACTGTAGGCGCACCCGGCGATCGCGAGGTTGGCGGGTGCGGCTTCGCGGATTTGGCGGACAACTTGAACCTGCCGCTCGACGTCGATGAGTGGATCGTGCGCCGGCTGATAGCCGTCCGACGGCGGATATGCGGCGGGACGCTGGATGTGGGGATTGTAATACGGCGACCCAGCACTGAGACTCACGAGCTTGACACCCAAGGCGCCGCACAGTTTCACAAACTGCTGCGGCTCCGTGAGATCGACCTCGAGCGGGTTATTGGGATTCAGCCCGAAACCGTAGTGATACGGAAGGCAGTGGGAGAAATCCTCCGGGACGCCGGGGCCGAGTTTGCCCGGCTGCGCCCGGGTTGGATCAGCCCGGAACGGCACGAAGTCGAACGCGCTCACTCGCACGATCACATCGATGGTGTTCCCGTCGGCGCGGATGCCGTCGATGATTTCGCACAGGATTCGGGTGCGGTTCTCGAACGAGCCGCCGTACCGGCCGGGGCGCGTGTGGGCGCTGAGAAATTCGTGCAGCAGATAGCCGTGGCAATGCTTGAGGTCGACGAAGTCCGCCCCTGCCCCGGCGGCGAGCCGCGCAGCGCGGACGTAGCTGCCGATGAGTTCGCCGATCTCGTCATCGGTCCAAGTTTGGTCGTCGCTGGTGACGTTGAACTTCGCGTCGAGTATCGGATGCCGATACGCGACTCGCGGCTCGAATCTGGTTTTCTCATTCGGTCGGCAGAAGCGTCCCGAATGCGTCAACTGAAACCCGGTCACCAAGTCCTCGGTCGAGCCGTAGCGTGCGGCGTGCGCCGCAATCGACGTCTCGCGCAACCCGGCGATGCCGGCTTGGTTTTCTTCGTTGAGAATAAGTTGGTTCGGGTTGGCTCGACCGTCGGGGCGCACCGCCATCGCCTCGCCGCCGAGGATCAGCTTGGCCCCGCTTTCGCCGAAGCGTTGCCAGCGGCGTGTCATCTCGTCGGTGACCCCGCCGCTCGTCGTGCCGTCCCAGCCCTCCATCGGGTGAATGGCGATGCGGTTGCCGGGCGTCTTGCCGCCAAGCGTAACGCGCTCGAGCGGCTTGGCCAAGGGCGACTCGGCAGCGGGCAGGATCGTGTCGTCGCACGGCAGGTCGAGGCCAAGCGTCGCTGCGTGTTCGCGGAAAGCTTCCGGAGTTTTTAACGACGGGACGCGCGTGAGTTTGAACGGCTTGGGCACAGTCAGCTCAGTAGTCGAAAAACGTGAGGTAGCATTCGCCGCGCGCCTCGCGGAGGAGCATCAGCGCCAGTTCGCGCGCGTGGTAGTCGCCCCACATCGAGCTTTCGCCGCACGGGATTTTGCGGCCGCGCGGGATGTGATCCCAGCCGTTGGGCCGATGATAAACCGAGTGCAAAACCAGACCCTGATGTTTGGCATCCGTGGAGAGATACGGTTCCTGCAGCAAGGTGTTGGCGATGGTCAATCCGGCCTGCCGGTAGCGCGTGCCGTCAGCTTTTTTGCCGCTATTTTTCAGGAAATTGCCCAAGCGGACCAGCCCCTGCGCCGCGATCGCCGCTGCAGAAGAGTCGACCGGCTCGAAGTCGTTGCACGGCTCCGAGCGCTTGGCCAAGTAGTTGCCCAGACGGTGCAGTTTCGGTGCACCGGTGTCCCAAGCGGGAACGCCGTCGGTGCAACTGTTGCTGACGTAAAAATCGGCGGTGGCAGTGGCCGCCTTCAGCAGCATGGCCGTCAACTTGTGCCTGCCCCCGAACGGCTTGAGCGCGGCATCGGTGAGCGTGCGGAACAACTCGAGCTGCTCGGCATAGCCGCAGACCGCCCAAGCCAAGCCGCGCGTCCACGTGCTGAACGGGGAGTAGCCCTGCTGCGAGTTCGGGCAGCGGTAACTGCCATCGTTCAGGTTGAAAATGCTCTCGTGCGCCGTGCGGCCGCGCACGTCGAATGCGTCGCGGCCTTCGCCGTAATAAACACCGTGCGCCGCTGTCGCCCCAGCGTGCTGCACGAGCCGGCCGAGCAGTGAGATTTTCCGATCCCGCTCACCCATCAGCGCGTGGCCAAGCTGGTGCGCCACGGCGAGCGAGCGCAGCGAGCGAATCGTGTCGATGAACAACGAGTGCGGGCCGTTAAACGAATAAATGTAGCCGCCGCCGGGAATATCGGTCCAGCGCGCCGCCTGTACGGCGCCGGAGACCTTGAGCGCCAGTTCGTAAAACTCCATCTCTCGCGGGTCGTGGACAATCTTTCCCTCGCGCATGAGGCGGCGGAGGTTGCCGTAAGTCGAGACGTTATTGAAACCGTGATCGTGCACGCCGGTGTGCGACACGTGCGACGCCATGTGCTTCACCGTGCCACGCCGGCCGATCTTCAAAAACCGCTCGTCGCCGGTGGCGTCGTACTGCAGCACGGCCGAGCCGAACTGAAAGCCGTGCGTCCACTCGGTCCAGCCGCGCGTGGTGTATTGGCCGTTCACGGTGAACACCGGCGTACCGTTGGCCGCACGCCATTTTTTTTGGATGGACAAAATCTTTTGCCCGGAAAGCTCAAAGAATCGTTCCAGTTTGGGAACGAGTTTTTGCGGCGTCAGTTTGCGGTCGATCTTGATGGCCATGGGTTAAAGTTTCCGGACGTTGAAGCCGCCGTCCACGTTGAACACCTCGCCGGTGGTGAACGGAAAATAATCACGCGCCAACGCAACCACTGCCTTGCCGACATCGCTTGGCTCGCCCCAGCGGCGGATCGGTGCCAGCCCGTCGGCGATCAGCTTGTCGTATTTTTCGCGCACCGGCGCGGTCATGTCGGAGGCGATCACGCCGGGGCAGACCTCGTACACGTTGATGCCGTGATCGGCCAGGCGCGCGGCGAACAACTTGGTCACCATCCCGAGGCCGGCCTTGGCCACGCAGTAGTCGCCGCGATTGGTCGAGACGGTGTGAGCGCTAACGGAGGAGATGCTGACGATTTTTGGGCGACGCGCGGCGTCGGCCTCGGTCTGCCCGATCATCCATCGGGCGGCGAGTTGGCTGAGAAAAAACGGCCCTTTCAAGTTGATCGCCATGAGGGCATCCCAGTTTTCCTCGGTGGCATCGAGCAGGTCGACGCGGCCGATGGAGGTGATGCCGGCGTTGTTGACGAGCAGATCGAGCCGGCCAAGTGAGTCGCGCGTGAAGCCCATCAACCGCTCGCGATCCGCCGCTTGGCCAACGTCGCCTTGGCACACCTCGGCGCGGATCGTGTGCTTGGCAGCGGCGGCACGCTCGGTGCAGCGCTTGGCCGTCTCGGCGGCGGCGGCTTGGTTTCCGGCATAGTTGATCACCACGTCAAATCCCTCCGCAGCCAGCTCCAGCGCGATGCCCCGGCCAATCCCGCGAGACGCGCCCGTGATGAGAGCCACCTGATTCATGCGCGGCGAAGCGTAAAGAACAACCGGCCCGATGAACATTCAAAACCCCGCTTGGCCAAGCGCCGGAGCTACGCCGCTTTGCTGACGATTTGCACCAGCGCCTGTTGCAGGAGCAGAGTGTCGTCGGTGCTCGACGAGACCAACTGCCGGTTGCAGCGCAGCAGAATATCCATCGCGCGGGTGAGTTCCTCCTCCGAATAGCGCCGCGCGTGGCCAAGCGCGTTGAAGAGCATGTACGGGTGCATCGCCTTGGGGTTGAACTTCCGGTCGTCCGGCATGCGGTCGTCCGGGATGGCTTCGAGTTGCGACTTGAACTGCGGGTAGCCGCCGCCGGTGCGGATCCATTTCAGCCGCAACATTTCCCGGAGAAAAATCATCGTGCGCACCTTCGAGATCAGGCCGTACAGCAGCGCGATGGGCGATTTTTTGGCGTCGAGTTTCACCGCCCACAATTCCTCGTCGAGTACGCGCAGCAGCTTGGGCAGATTCCGCTCGCCCAGCGCGTCGGCCAGCGCGAACGCCTGCGCCTGCTTGGTGCGGGTGGCAATCGCGTGCACGTCTTCCCGCGTGACCTCGTCGCGCTCGCCGGCGAAGGCCGCGAGTTTATCGGCCTCACTGTGCAGTTGCTGAAGGTTGGTGCCGGCCAGGAGCACCAGCTCGTCGGCATCGTGCGCGGTGATTTTTTTGCCCAGCTCGGCCAAGCGCTGCCGCACGATCAACGCCGCCCGGCTGCCACGTTCCTTGTCGGCAACGGACAGGTCCTCGACCGCGCCGATCTTCTTCGCCGTCTTGAAAAAAGTCTTCCGCTTGTCGACCTTGCCGGAGCTGATCAGCACGCGCACCCCCTGCCAGTCGAACGTCTCCCAGCCCTTGGCCAAGCTGTTGAGCCGGTCGGTCACGTGGCGGCTCGAGGCGGTGCGCTCGTCGCCGAGAAAGTTGGTGTCGCGCAGCCAGACCACCTTGGCCCCGCCGAAAAACGGCAGCGTCTGCACCGCCTCATTGAGCTTGGCCAAGGCGTCGAGCGCCTCGGCGGCGTTGCGGGCGGTGCCGTCGATGATCTCGTGATCCTCGCCGCCGGCCTCGGCGCACCATCCGTCGTAAACCTGGCGGGCACGGTCGCGCACGAGAAAATCCTCGTCGCCGTAAATAAGGCAGAGCGGTTCGGTGGGTAGCTGTGGCTTGGCGGCGGGCATGTGGCGTCAGCCCTGCTCCTCGTCGCCGGCCGATTCCTGGATCTGCGCCAGCACCTCGGACATGTCCTCAACCTCGGCGAACAGGTCCGCCGCCACGAACACGGGCGACTTGTAATGGGCGGCGAGCGCCAGGCAATCGCTTGGACGGGCGTCGACCTCCACGATCTTGCGGCCCAGCTCGTTGTCCTGCTCGAGGATCAGCCGGGCGAAATAGGTGGAGTTTTTCAGCTCCGTGATGACCACCCGCAGCAGCTTGATGCCGAACCCGTCCAGCACGTGCCCGATCAGGTCGTGGGTCAGTGGCCGCTCCTTCGGGGTGTCGTTGAGGAACATGCCGATCACCGCGCCCATGTTGTGCTCCACCTGGATAACGAACACCTTCTCCTCGTTGCCGATGAAGACGGCGCAACCGCTGTTCGCGGGAAGTATCCCGCGCACTTCAACGGATATCGCGTCCTGACCCATCAGCGATGAAGCTAGCACGGCACAAGCCAAAGACAAGCCCGGCGCAGGCGGAAAACTCACCCCGATTGCCCGCCAGCAAGCCGCCGGATGACCTCCCCGGCTGCAGCAAACCCAAACGCCCCGGTCACAAAGGCCGCCGCGCCGAACCCCCATTCGCAGTTGAGCTTCAATGAGCCCTCCGGCCCGCCCGCCTCCGCGCGGCTGGCGCAGACGGTTCCGTCCGGCTTCGGATAGACCGGGGGCTCCGGCGAAAACACACACGGCACGCCCATCCTCTTCCCCGCCCGTGGAAAGCCGTGCTCCTTCCGCAGACTCGCGCGCACCTTGGATAACAACGGATCCTGCACCGACTTGGCCAAGTCCGCCACCTGCACGCGCGTGCCGTCCAGCCGCCCCCCCGCCGCGCCGCTGGTGATCACCGGGATTCCCCGGCGGCAACATTCCGCGATCAGCAGCACCTTGTTGCGAACATTGTCGATCGCATCGACAACAAACTCAAAGCCGCCCGACAAGATTGCCTCGCAGGTTTTGGAATTGAAAAACTGTGGCCGCGCCTCGACCGCGCAGTCCGGAGCAATCTGTTTCACGCGCTTGGCCATTTCCTCCCCTTGGACCTCCCCAAGCCCGCCGACCAGCGCGGGCAGTTGCCGGTGGCCGTCCGTCACGCAACCCTCGTCGAGATCCACCAGCGCCAGCGCCCCGCCCCCCGCCCGGGCCAGCGCCTCCACCGTCCACGCCCCCACGCCCCCCACGCCAGCGCAACCAGCCCGCGCTTGGCCAAGCGCCCGCAGTCCCGCCTCCCCATAAAGCCGCGCAATCCCGCCGAAGCGTTCAATGGGATCCGACATCAGCGGGCGAACTGGTCAGCGGCGGCTTGCTGAAAGGCCTTGCGCACAGGCGAATTATCACCGTTCGGGAAGCCGGCCCGTTGGATCATCATAACGTAAATCAAGCCGGTTTTCGGGTCGGCCCAACTTTGTGTGGCATACGCACCGCCGTGCCCGTACGTCCCGGGCGAAAGCATTGCGGTCACTCCCAACGGCTCTTTCACCACCTGAAAACCCAGCCCCCAACTCATGCCGGTCACGAACCCAGTTTTGATCTCTCCGGTTTGAGTTCGCGTCAATTCTTTCACCGTTTTCTTTTTCAACAAACGCTTCCCGTCAACCACGCCACCGTTCAGCATCATTTGATAAAAACGCATCATGTCCCCGGCGGTCGAAAACAATCCGCCAGCCGGCAACGGAGTGCGATCGCGATTACTCAAACTACTCTTGAAAAAATAAATCTCGGCTTCCTTTAACGCGCCGTTTTCATTCGGTCGATAGGTCTTGGCCAAGCGCTTGGCCTGTGCTTTATCCGGCCAAAACGTCGTGTCCTTCATCCCGCACGGATCCAAAATTCGCTTCTGCAAAAAATCCTCAAATCGCTCCCCGCTGAGAACCTCCACAATCCGGCCAAGCGTATTGATACCAGTGTTGCTGTACTGCCATCGAATTCCCGGCGCGTGGTTCAGTGGCGTCTTAGAGGCCGCCAATGTCAACCCGGCCAATGTACTCTCGTCTCTCGGTGACCGAACGTTGGCCAAGCCGGAGGTGTGCGCCAGTAAATCGTGGATTGTGATCGGCCTCGGTGGTCGCTCCAAAACCAAGCGATCCTTCGCCCGCTCCCGCACCATCCACTGACCCTTGAACTCCGGCAGGTGTTTTTCCACCGCATCCTCCACGGACAACTTGCCCTCCTCCTGCAGCATCAAAATGCATACACCGGCCAACGGTTTGGTCATGCTGGCGATCCAAAAAAGATGATCCTCGCGCATCGTCTCACGCTTGGCCAAGTTTGCGACCCCCACCGTCTCCAGTTGCAGCAGCTTGTCCTTATTCGCCACGATCGTCACGCTGCCGGAGATCACGTTTTGGTCGACAAAACCCTGCATCGTCTTCCGCACCAGCGACACCGGTTCCTTGGCAAACACACCTGCCGCGATCGAAAACACGGCAGCCAGCACAATCCGATTAATCAATTTGCCCATCATCCTTTAATTCTATCGATCAAAACTCTTGGCCAAGCAATACACCCCCGGTAGGGAATCCAGTCTGCATTTGGATGGCCTCGCCGCTCTCGCCACAAAGCTAAATCGCCTGCTCGGCCCAAGCGAGAGGAAAGCGCCTTGCGCCGGGAGGAGGGGGAACCGGCGGCCAAGCGCAACCATCCAAACAACAGAGACTTCATTTTTGAGTTGAAATCATGTTTTTATTGTCTATATTTGCATCTTTTTGAGAGGGTATTTTATGAGAATAACAGTTGATATTGCTGAAAAAAAGATGCGCGAGATTTTAAAGGTTACGCGGCAAAAGAAAAAATCGCCGGCCGTTGCCCAAGCGTTGGATGAATACTTGAAGAATCGCAGGCGGCAGGCGTTTTTGAACAAGGTTCTCAGCGGCCAAACCGACTACGCAGCCACCAACGATGAGGTCGAGTCATTCGCACGGATCGAGCCGTGACCGTTCTCATCGACACATCCGCCTGGATCGAGTTTTTCCGGGCAGCCGGCAACCCCGCCATCAAGTCGCAGGTGGCCGAAGCGCTCAATCAAAACGCAGCCGCCTACACTTGCCCCGTGCGTTTCGAGTTATTCATCGGGGCGCGCCGCGCTGAACGGGATGTTCTGAGGGAGGGGTTAAGTTACGCACGGCGAATCCCCGCAACACCGGCCCACTGGGATGCCGCCGCCGAGTACGGTGCGAATCTCCGGGCCAAGGGAGCCACCGTTCCTGCATCCGATCTTCTCATCGCAGCGGTTGCCGCCTCCACGGGAATTCCCCTCATCGTCTGTGACAAACACTTTGATCTCATCCGAAAAAAAGTGCTCCCCAAGTTAATCTTCCTGTAAGCTTGGCTGCCCGACGCCCGTCGTTCATCAACAGGTGAGCGGTGCTTGCAAGCCGGGGGGGGCGGGGCTAGCTTCCGGCTCTGATTTCTCTGCTAAACTATGAAACGTATCATTGCCATTCTCGCCGTCGCCCTGCTTGGCTTTGTTCAGGCTCAAGCCAAGCCGAACGTGTTGTTCATCGCCATCGATGACTTGAACGACTGGATCGGCGCGCTGGGCGGGCATCCGCAGGCCAAGACCCCGAACCTCGACCGCTTGGCCAAGCGCGGCACGCTGTTCACTCGAGCCTACTGCCAGGCCCCGGCGTGCAACCCGTCGCGCGTGTCGCTGATGACCGGCATCCTGCCGTCGACTTCCGGCGTGTACCTGAACAGCCAACCGTGGCGCGCCGCCTTGCCGGACGCGGTGACGCTGCCGCAGCATTTCATGAAGCACGGCTACTGGGCCGGAGGGGCGGGCAAGATTTATCACGGGCCGTTTCCCGACCCGGCATCGTGGAACCTCTTTTGGCCAAGCGCGACGAAGAACAGGCCAAACGACCCGCAACCGGCCAAGCGCCCGGTCAACGGCATCCCCAGGGCGGCGCATTTCGACTGGGGTCCGCTCGATGTGCCGGATGAAAAAATGGGTGACCACCAGGTCGCCGACTGGGTGACCGGGCAACTCGTCCGCAAACACGACAAGCCGTTCTTTCTGGCGTGTGGCCTCTACCGGCCTCACCTGCCGTGGTATGTGCCACAGAAATATTTTGACCTGTTCGATGTTGATAAACTGACTCTGCCCAACGTGCCGGACGGCGACCTCGGCGACATCCCGGCCGCCGGCGTGAAGATGGCCAAGCCACAGGGCGACCATGCTCGCGTGCTCAAGCACGGCCAATGGCGCAAGGCGGTGCACGGGTATCTCGCCTCAACCGCCTTTGCCGACGCGCAGGTGGGCCGCGTGCTTGCCGCGCTTGAAGAAAGCGGCCGGGCCGACAACACGATCGTCGTGCTGTGGACCGACCACGGGTGGCATCTCGGTGAGAAGAAACATTGGCGCAAGTTCGCCCTGTGGGAGGAGGCCAGCCGCACGCCGCTGATGTTTGTCGTGCCCAAGCGGCTGGCCAAGACGCTGCCGGGCGGCACCCGCGCCGGCTCGCGGGTGGATCGGCCGGTGGGGTTGATTGACCTTTACCCGACGCTGCTTGAATTGTGCGGACTGCCGGCCAACCCGGCCAACGAGGGCCGGAGCCTCGTGCCGCTGCTCGCCGACGAGAAGGCGGAGTGGCCGCGCCCCGCCCTCACCACGCACGGGCGGAACAACCACGGTCTGCGCACCCCGCGCTGGCGGTACATCCGCTACGCCGACGGCGGCGAGGAACTGTACGACCACAAGGCCGATCCCAACGAGTGGCGCAACCTCGCCGACCACCCGGACTTGGCCGAGACGAAGAAACGCCTGGCCAACTGGCTGCCGAAGACCAACGCCCCCAACGCCAGGCAGCGCAAATGATGATGGGCGTTGGCCAGCGCTTGGCCAAGCGCAGGCGGGCTATTCCGGCGGCGGTGGGAGGGGATAAGGCGGCGGCGGAAACGGAGGGAGCGGCAGTTCATCGTTGTCGAAGATGATCTCGCCCGACACTTCATCCTCCGGGAAAAAATCACTATCCTCGCTGACGAACGCCTCGCTAACATCGTCACCCACGGTCATTTGAACCGACGACGTTCCGACGGCTCCCGGCGTCATTTTGATCGAAAGGTTGAACGCTTCGCCGGAAATATCGCCGTCGCTGCTCGTGCTCATGACTTGAACCGAGCGGGAGGAGCGGTTGTTGTATTGGCCAAGCTGCTCCGGGGTTAGGAAGCCGGCCAGACGCGTCCGCTCCTCCCCTTTCAGTCGCTGGAGGATTTCTTTCATGCGCTTGGAGTCAAGCGGCTCGCCGTCCGCCGGCATCATGGCGTCGCGGCGCTTTGACTGAAACTCGTCACGGACCTTCGCCAGTTGCTCCGACTGAAACGGGTTGAGGCCAAGCTGCTTGGCCAACTGCTGGTTGCGCCGCTCGTGCGACCGGGCCATGGCCTCCTCGTGGCGCTGGCGCTGCTCGTCCCGTTTGCGCGCTTCACGATCCTCGAGGTGCTGCTCGACCAGTGGCTCAAGGGCCAACCAAAGATCGTCGGTCCCGGGCGGCACCGGCGCCGGCTCACCCTCCGCTTGGCCAAGCGGCTCGGCGCGGAGCTGGTTGATCAGCCGCGACTGGCGGCCGACGGTCTGACTCAACTCGCCCAACTGCTGCTCCAGTGCCTCGACGGTTTGCTCGCTGGACTGAAGTCGCGCGGCGATTTCAGCCCCCTTTCTTCGGCTCGCGACGACCAGCAGCATCAGGGCGAGCAGCCCCGACACCACGCCTACGGTGACTTTAGTGTTCATCGGTTGAAATCCGGGCGGACACGGGTTCAGGCATCGGTCGCGTCCTTGGAACGGATGGAACGCCGGAGGCGTTTTTGCAGTTTGATGCCGGGCTGGTTCGGCTGGTTTCCCGACACCTCATCCAGCCATTCCAGCACCTCGGCGGGGGCCTTGGCCTTTTCCTCGTCGGTGTTGATCGGGCCGTCGAACAACACCTTGCCGTCCGGGCCGACCGCCTTGAGCGTGGCGTTGCCATCGGCTTTCGAGTAGTGCAACTCGCCGCGATTGCTGTCCTTGACGACGCGGGTGATTTTGCCCCCGGCGTGAACTGTCACGCTCGAGTTGGAGGAGGTACCGGAGGCACCGCCCCCGCTGCCCTTCAGCTCTTCCGGATTGTCCTCGTCACGACCCGCCTTTTTCTCGCGACGGAAAAATGGATCGTCCCTGTCCTGACTGAATTTCCGGATGTGCTTGCGGATGGATTCCGGGAGGTCTTCATGAACGCCCGCGCCGGTGTGATATCTGAATGTTCTCTGGGGGTGATCGTTATGCTTGAGCGGACCCCCATCGAAGTCGTGAACCTCAACTGCCACCTCCTGCTCGCCAAGCGTCGCCTCGAATTGCTTGGCCTTGCCTTGCCGCAGGACGGTCAAGGAAACCTTGTCGCCCGATTGCTTGGAGCGGATCAATGCCGTGAGTTGCGCGAAGTTGACGATGATCTGGTCGTCAAGGTTTTGCAGGATGTCATGCGCCTCGAGTCCCGCCTTCGCCGCCGGGCTCTCGGGAGCCACGTACTGCACGGTCAGGTAAAACCCGGTCTTCAACCCGAGGTGAGCGGCCAGTCCCGCATCAACCGGGGTGGTGCTCACACCGAGGAATGTGGCCTTGGCCCCTGCATTCGTTGCCACCTCACCGGCGGCCATCGCAGAGGCCACCACCAACCCCATGGCGAACAGGGTCACTTTCGATTTCAATGCCCTCACGGAGTTCATAACCCATTCGACACCGGCGCACCCCGACTGTTCAACGTGTCCACCCGTCGATTCAAAAAAAAACAGGGCGAGACTGCATACGGAATTATGCCCCACCCTGTCACCCCCTCACTCGAAGGGGTTTCGGGAACCATCCATCCAGGCTCCCGGCTGAGTCAACCCGTTTTTTGCTTTTTTTCGATGCTCGCCTTGGCCAACCGCCTCCGGCATCCTCCTGCGAATGAGTCCTTCGAGTCACGGCGTTGCCGCGATCTGTGTTTTGTTCGGGCTTTGCGCCACCCAACCGGCCGCCCAGGAAACCAAGCCGGTCGACATCTGGTTGGCGGCGGCCCGGGGCGACCTCGACCGGCTGGCCGAATTGCTGGACGCGGACGAGCCGGTGAACGCCCGCGACGCGGACGGCAATTCCCCCCTGCACCACGCCGCGTGGAACAGCCAACTCGCCGCGATGCAACTGCTGCTCGACCACGGGGCCGATCTCAACAGCCAAAGCAACCAGCTCTGGACACCGCTGCACTGGGCCGCGCGGAACGGACGCGCACCGTCGATCCGGTGGCTGCTCGACCACGAGGCCAAGGTGGACGTCCCCGCGCACTTGGATCAGACCGCCCTGCACCTCGCGGCCGAACACAACTACCGGGTCACCCTCGCGCTGCTGCTCGAGGCCGGGGCGGATCCCAACGCAAAAGACGCCCACGGCCAGACGCCGGTGCACCTTGCCGCGCTGGACGGCCACACGGATTCGGTGACCAAGCTGCTCGACCACGGCGGCGACATCGAGGCCAAGACCGGCTGGGGCGCCACGCCGCTCACCGCCGCCGCCGCCCGCGGACGCACCTCGACCGTCGCCGCGCTGCTCGTTCGCAAGGCGGAGGTGAATCCAAAGACCGACGCCGGCTGGACGCCGCTCTTCGCCGCGCTCGTCGGCAAGTACAAGGGGCCGGCGCAATTCCTGCGCAACAGCGGCGCGGCCCTCGACATCGTCACTGCCGCCGGCGGCACTCTGCTGCACGCCGCTGCCTCGAGCGGCATGGATGAATGGATCGTCGAGTTGCTCGACGCCGGGCTTGGCATCAACGCCGAGGACGACGGCGGCCGGACGCCGCTCGACCACGCCCGAGAAAACCTGTGGACCGAAACCGCCAATCTGCTCGTGGCCAAAGGGGCCAAGCCGGGGCCGAAGCCGACACTGCATCACGCCGCCCTCTCCGGTGACTTGGCCAAGGTGCGGCGGTTGATCGCTGCCGGGGCCGACTTGGCCAAGCGCGACGACTGGCACCTCCCGCCGCGCAACTGGACGCCGCTCCATTACGCCGCCGCGGGCGGCGACGGGGCCGTGATCGAAGCCCTCATCCGCGCCGGGGCCGACCCGCGCGCGGTCGACTACTCCGGCTGGACGCCGATGGTCGCCGCCTTGGCCAAGCGCCACATCGCCGCCGCCAACGTGCTGAAGAAATGGCAGTCCCTCCCCGGCATCGTGCGAACGAATCACGACGGGCAGATGACCTTCGAGGTGATCGGCATCGCCGGCACGCGGTGCGACATCGAGGCGTCACTGGATTTGAAACAGTGGAGCCGCGTTGGCCAAGTGACCCTCGAGAACGGCCGGGGCCATTTCCGCGACGTCCGCCGCATCTGGCTCCCCCGCTGCTTCTACCGCGCCAAGGCGATCGAATAAAAAAGGGTTGCAAAGCGACTGCGCCGCATTACGATAGCCGCTTTAACCAATAAACCAATGAGCCTCAAAAAAGGAGCAAACCAAATTACGGCTAGTTTGTTTTCCTGCTTTTTCGCCACCGCATTGCCGTCGATGAGTCGCGCTGCGGACACGGCCGATGCCATCCGGAAATATCAGCAGTCTCTGATTGAAAACGAAATCACCGGCAGCAACGTCGTGATGATTTATCGTGACGGAAAACGGGTCTACCACGAAGCCGTGCAGTCAGGAAAAACAGGTGACCGGGATATCGATTCCAACACCCTGTTCCCCATCTGGTCGATGACAAAACCCATCACGACAGTCGCTATGATGATCCTGCATGAGCAGGGCAAGTTCGACTGGAACGATGAAGTCTCCAAGTACATCCCCTGCATGGCAAATCTCACATGGCGCGACGGCGACGAAATCAAGCCTTGCACCAAGCCGCTGCGCATCATCCACCTAATGACGCATCGTTCCGGCTGGGATTACGATGTGCGGCCCGGTTACAAGACGGTATACTCGCCGAACATCGCGTTCGACTCGATTTACCCCAGCCAGTCTCGATTCGACGATCTTCAGTCGTACGTCGAAGCGTGCGCGAAACACCCCCTCGCATTCGAACCCGGCACCCGGTATCTCTACGGCATCAGCCAAGCTATCCAAGGCCGAATCGTCGAAATCATCACAGGGGTGACGTTCGAGGCGTATCTGCGCAAGACACTTCTCGAACCCCTCGGCATGAACGACACCGGGTTCAGCATGACCTCCGAGCAGCGATCCCGATTTCAACCACTCTGGATTAACGCCGGGCATCTCAAGGGATACACCCATCTGCTCGATGAGCTATCGTACAGCCCGAAAAGCCAAGCGCACTTTGGTGATGGGGGACTCGTTTCGACGATGGAGGATTACGCCCGATTCTGTGAAATGCTCACCCACGGAGGGGTTTTCCGTGGCAAACGGATTCTCTCACAAAAAAGCATCGACACCATGACCGCCCGTTGGTCGGACGGCTACCCGCAAGAGCCCAATTCCTTCCCGCCCATTCGCGGTTACACCAACGGCTTTTCGTTGTTCGTGTTGGATGATCCATCGGTTCACGAGCACAACGTGCCCAAGGGCATTTACGGCTGGGTTGGTTATCACAACACCCACTTTTGGATCGATCCAACGAACCGCCAATTCGGACTCTTCATGAGCCGCGCTCGGGCGTTCAATTGGGAAGTCGGTGTTGGGTTGCGAAAGGTAGTTTACGCGCAATAGCGCCGGCATCGTGTGCGCTTGGCCAAGCGGGCGTGAGTTGCGCGGGCAGGCTGTAAGCCTGATTTTACATAGCCAAGGGCAACGCCCTTGGATTCTCACGCACATCCCAACGTATCACAGGCTGGTCGGCTTGAGCCGCGACTGCCTCGCTGCCCAGGCGAATGCCAGCGCCGAGAGCCCCATCAGCGTCGACTCTGCGCCGAGGGTGAGCCAGGCGGCGGCGGCGTTGCCGTGGATCGGCAGCAGCCAGAAATAGAGCGCGCCGGAAATCAAACAACACGGAAGACAGCACAGCACCGGCAGCTTGTCGCGATGTTCCGCCCACAACGCCCAGGTAAACATCGCCGTGCCGACCGCGAAAAACTTGCCCAACACCAGCACCGGCAACAGGCTCGACGCAGTCGCGAAAGCCTCTCCGAAAATCAGCGGGTAAAGCCACTCGACAATCAGCCACAGTCCGCCGGAAAACAGCAGTCCCGCCGCCGCCGCGCCCCCGGCCAGCAGCAGCACGCGCCGCCGGAACATCGCCACGTCGGCCTGCCGCCACACGACGAGGCGCGGCGCCATGATGATGCCGAAGTAATGCAGAAACATTTGCAACGCGACCACCAGTTGCTGCGCCGACCCGAACAGGCCGCTGTCGGTTTTGCCGAGGAGAAAATAAGTCATCGGCAGCGCCATATTGGCCAACAGGAAGTAGCTCAAGTTGAACGCCCAAATCAGCCTCGCCTCGCGGAATAACGCGCCGGCCTTGGCCAAGCGCTCGAGGCTCAGGCAGCGAAAGCCCAGCTCACCCGACATCCGCGACCACACGAAGCCGACGACCAGCACGTTCACCCCGAGCAGCACAAACAAGTCGCTGCCAAGCGCCTGGCCTTTTTCAAAAAACAGGATGAACCAAAGGCTCGCCATGAACGACGAGGCCAGTTGAAACCGCGATGCGCGCGGCATCTGTTCCGTGGCCTGAAAAAGCCAACTGTAGTCGAGGCTCAGCACCAGCAGGAACAGCGCGCCGGCCAGCCACGTCCACCGCTCCAAACCGTCGAGCGGACTCAGCCAGACACCTGCCGCCCACAACACGGCAGCAACGAGGCCGAGCAGAAGGCGGAACGTGAAAATCGGCGGGGCGATCTCGCCCGCGTTGGCCAAGCCCTTGGCCACGTGCCGCACCGCGACGGCGTCCAGCCCGAACGCGAGGCACAACTGCAGTGTCATCGCCAGCGTGATGATCGTGCGCGACACGCCGATGTTGTCCGGCCCAAGGCAGCGGGTGGCGTACACCATACCGACGACCTGAAACAGTTTGCCCAACACCTGCCACAGCATCGTGCCGGAGAAGTCGCGAAACAGTTTGGCCTTGAACAGATCGTTCGCTGCACTGCCTTGGCGGGGGGTTCCCATCGCTGCGCGGGACAGTAGCAAAAGACCGACAGCGAGCCACCTAAAAGCCGGCGATGTAGCTCGGCTCGTAAATGGTCTCGCCGAGGACGGTTCGCAGGTCAGCGACGAAGCGGGCGATGCCCTGTTTTTCGCGGTCACCCAGATCGAAACGGATGTGCTCGCGCAGATAGGCAGCTCGCAGCTCGGCGTCGAACTCGGGATGCGTGGCGATGATCTCGCCAAGCTTGGCCAAGCCGTCCTGCTTGGCCTGCAGCAGCGCTTGGCCAAGGCCGGGCGGTCGCTGGTCGCGGCGAATCGCCCACACGGCGTAAACAAACGGCAGGCCGGTGTCGTCGCGCCACGCTCGGCCAAGATCGAAGATTTTGTGCTCGTGCGGCGACCGCAGAAACTCGAGGCCCGGGTTGCCGATCAGCAGCACGGCGTCCAACTCGGCGGCACGGCCGTAGTCGCCAAACGTCTCAAGCCGGGGCGAGAGCCCGCGCTTGGCCAAGATCACCTTGAGCAGATTGAGGCTCGAGAGCGACGCCGTGTCGCAATGGATAACCTCGACCTGATCGAGTGGTTTTTTGTGCGCGACGAAAACGCTTTTCACTGCCCCGTCGGACGCCACCGCCGCCCCGTCGAGAATGTCGTAAAGATTGTTGAGCAACACCTCGGTGAGGCTAACCAGTCCGGCGGCCAACTCCCCGGCCCGCAGCCGCTTGGCCAAGTGGCTCGGCGGCAAAAACTCGGTCTCGGCCTCAATGCCGCAGGTGAGCGGCGCGGCATTGAGATACGGCACGGAGCCGATGCGCTTGGCCGTCGATTCCCCCATCGCTCAGGCCATGGCCTCCTCCCCGGCCCGTTCGCGGATTGGCTCGTAAAACGTGTCGCGCTGAACCGGCACGCGGCCGGCCTCGCGGATGGCGCGGATCATGTCGGTCTCCGTTTGGAGTTGCGGTGTGTCGGCGCCGGCCATGTGAAAAATTTTCTCCTCGAGGATCGTGCCGTGCAAATCGTCAGCGCCGTAGTTTAGAGCGACCTGCGCGAGCTTCATTCCCATGCCGACCCAGTACGCGGTGATGTGGTCGATGTTGTCGAGGTAAAGCCGTGCGACGGCAAGCGTGCGCAGCATGTCGAAACCAGTCGGCGAATGCTCGACCGGGATCTCGTTGTTGTCCGGCTGGTACGGCAGCGGAATGAACCCGGTAAAGCCGCCGGTCTCGTCCTGCAACTCGCGCAACTGCCGCATGTGATCGACGCGATCCGCAAGCGTCTCGAGGTGGCCGAACAACATTGTGCAAGTGCTCCGGCCGCCGAGCATGTGCCACGTGCGGTGCACGTCGAGGTACTCCTCCGCGGTCTCCTTGCCGCGGGCGATGCGGTCGCGAACCTCTTTGCGAAAAATCTCCGCGCCGCCGCCGGTCAGCGAGTCGAGGCCAAGCAACCGAAACTCGGCGAGCACCTCCGGCACCGGTTTTTTGGCCAGCCAGGCGAGGTGCAAAATCTCGATCGCCGTGAAGCACTTGAGCTGCAACCGCGCATCGACCGCCTTCAACTCGCGGATCATTTCCGTGTAATAGCTGAACGGCAGCGACGGGTGCAGCCCGCCGACGATGTGCAGTTCGGTGATGCCGATCGAGAGCGCCTCCCTCGCCTTTTGCACCATGTCGGGAATCGCCAGCTCGAAGCCGTCGGCGTCGCGTTTCTTGCGCGAGAAGGCGCAGAACTGGCAGCTCAGAATGCAGTAGTTCGAGTAGTTAAAATAGCGGTTGAGGATGTAGCTGGCGCGGTCGCCGTTCTTGCGGCGGTTGGCCTCGTCGGCCAGTTGGCCAAGCGTGTTGAGGTCGCCGCACTCAAGGAGCTGCAGCGCCTCGGCCTCGTCAAGCCGTTGGCCAAGCGCGGTTTTTTCGCGGATGCCCCGCAGTTCATCTGGAATGAAAACAGTCACTGGATTCGGCGGAAGAACGGGAACAGAACCTCGGCGGCCACGACCGCGAAAAAGACCGAGCTGATCACGGCGTTGAGCTTGAAGAAGGCCGTGTTGATCCATTTCAGGCTGCGCTTGCGGGCGATCCAATGCTCGAAGGCCAGGCAGAGCAGGATGATCAGCCAGCCGATGATAAAGGCGACCCGAAACTGGAGCAGCAGCCCGTAAATCAACAACAGCCCGATCATAACCACGTGCGAGAGGAACGCCGCCGTGAGGGCGTTGCGCGGCCCCCACGCCGTCACGAGCGAGCGCAGGCCGTGTTGCCGGTCGAACTCGAAATCCTGTGTCGCGTAAATGATGTCGAAGCCGATCAGCCAAAACACCACGGCGGTGCCGAGCACCAGCGGCGGCAGGAGGCTTTGGCCAAGCGGCCACAGTTGAAACAACTCTGCCATCGAACCCCCCTTCACCGCGATCCACGCGCCGACCGGTGCCAACGCCAGCGCGACGCCGAGCCAGACGTGCGTGTAGTCGGTGAAGCGTTTTGTGAGCGAGTAGAAGCAGATGAGAAACAACGCCACCGGCCCCAGCACCAGGCAGGCGGTGTTGATGAAGCCAGCCGCCACGAGAAAGCCGGTGCCGCTCAAGACGCACAGCGACCACGCGCTGAACAAACTGATTTCGCCAGTCGGCAGATGGCGGTCAGCGGTGCGCGGGTTTTTCGCGTCGAACTGGCGGTCGACAATCCGGTTGAACGCCATCGCGCACGTCCGGGCGCAGACCAAACAAACGACGATCAGCAGGAACAGCCCCACGCCGGGAAAGCCGTACCTGACCGCATCAGCCGGCAGCGCGGCCTTGGCCTTCTCCATGTAGAAATAATGTTCCCGCGAGGCGACCATCATCGAGGCCAGGGCGAACGGCATCGCAAACAGCGTGTGGGAAAACTTCACGAACCCGCCCCAACGAATCAGCAGGCCTAGCGGGCCGCGCCGCCTCGGCTTCGGGGCGTTGACCAATTCCGTCTCGATCATTCCTCCTCCTGCCAGCGCGGCGACGCCTCATTCTCCACGCCCAAGTGGTCAAGCACCCGCGACACCACCGTGTCGGCCACCTCCTCGACGGTCTGTGGGTTGAAATAAAAATGCGGGTTCGCCGGCAGGATCGTCGCGCCAGCTTGCAACAGCAGCTCCATGTTCCTGAGGTGTATCAGGTTCAGCGGCGTCTCGCGCGGCACAAGGATCAGTTTCCGGTTTTCCTTCAGCGCCACGTCTGCGGCACGCAACAGCACATTGTCGGCATGGCCGTTGGCGATCCGGCCCATCGTGCCCATTGTGCACGGGATTACGACCATCGCGTCGGCGGCGTTCGAGCCGCTGGCAAACGGCGCGTTCATGCTCTTGAGCCCGTGCGTCTCGACGCCTTTGGCCAAGCGCAAGCCGTCCGGCAGTTCCTGCTGAATGACGGTTTTTGCGTAGGCGCTGAGCACGACGTGTGTCTCGTGCCCGGACACCACCAGACGGTCAAGCAGGCGCTGGGCATAGAGCATCCCGCTGGCTCCGGTTATGGCGACGACTGTTCTCAACTGGACGTAAACGCCTCCCCTCAAGGCGCGTCAACAATGCGACAGGCCAAGCCGTCTTGTCGAGCCAACGTGGCGCGTGCCACTTGACAGCCGCGCCGCCGGATGACACCAAGCGGCGTGCCCGACGCACCACACACCCTCATCACCGGCGGCGCCGGCTTCATCGGATCGCACCTCGCCGAGCGGCTGCTTGGCCAAGGCGAACGCGTCGTCGTGATCGACGATTTCTCCACCGGCTCGCGGGCCAATCTGGCTGCCGTCGCCGACGATCCCAACCTCACGGTGATCGAAGGCACCGTCACCGGCTGCGAATCGCTTGGCCCACTCGTCGCCGGATCGCGCCACGTGTTTCACCTCGCCGCCGCAGTCGGAGTGGACCTCGTCGTGCAGTCGCCGATCCGCACCATCGAAACCAACCTCAAGGCCACCGAGGCCATCCTCGAGGCCGCCGCGCCCAACCGCACGCCGCTGCTGCTGCCGTCCAGCTCCGAAGTGTACGGCAAAAGCTCGCGGGAGGGCTTTGCCGAAACCGACGACCTGCTCATCGGCCCGCCGACGCTCGGCCGCTGGAGCTACGCCTGCTCAAAATTGATGGATGAATTTCTCGCGCTCGCCTACCACGCCGAGCGCCAGTTGCCGGTCACCGTGGCGCGCATTTTCAACACCGTCGGCCCGCGGCAAACCGGGCGGTACGGCATGGTGCTGCCGCGCTTTGTCGAGGCGGCCAAGGCGGGCGAGCCGCTGCGCGTGTTCGGCGACGGGCAACAGTCGCGCTGCTTCTGCCACGTCAATGACACCGTCGAGGCGCTGCTGCGCTTGGCCAAGTGCGACCGCGCGCCGGGCGGCGTGTTCAACATCGGCTCGACGGAGGAAGTGACCATCCTCGCCTTGGCCAAGCGGGTGATCGAGTTGACCCGATCGGCCTCCAAAATCGAGCTCGTGCCGTACGACGAGGCGTACGAAAACGGCTTCGAGGACATGCAGCGCCGCAAGCCGGTCGTTGACAAACTGGAGGCGTTCACCGGGTTCCGGCCGATGACACCGCTCGATGATATTATCCGAAGCACCGCCGGCTTGGCCTGACGGTGTCATCCGCGAAGGCATCGCCAAATCACGGATTATTGCTAAAAACTAGGGAAAACGCCTGTTTACCGCTGAACCGAGGTGAGGAAACGATAAGCTTTCCTTATAATAAGAAATATTTTAGCTTGTCAATCCACCCCCAAAATAGGTTGCTTGAGGATACTTTAGGCGATATGGTTTCCATTTGGGTGCGTTGTCGCCAATTCACGGCTCTTGAGCCGACCAAGGCATAGCTCGGCGGTTGTGTCTTGTTCTCTGTTTCCCCACGGACAACGCCTCAAATGGAGGAACTCTTTTAGAAATAACCATGTCGAAACAGACAGATTCAAAACCAAAATACCCCGGCATTCCCGTCACCGTAAACGGCAACTATCTGGTTGCAAAGTGCGTGGAGACTCGAGTCACCGAGGGCGGAATTTTTTACCCCATCACCCCCTCGACCGAGGGCGGTGAACTGTACCAGGAAGCCTTCGCGATGGGCGAACTGGATGCCTGGGGCAACTCAAAGATCGCGATCGAGTGCGAAGGCGAACACGCCGCCCAAGGCGGTGCCACGGCCTTCGCCGTGACCGGCAAGCGCGCGGTCAACTTCACCTCCGGGCAGGGCATCGCCTACGCGATGGAGCAGTACTACCACGCACCGGGCAAGCTCTCCACCATGGTGGTGGAGGTCGGCGCCCGCGCGCTGACCAAGCAGGCACTCAATGTGCATTGCGGTCACGACGATTTTTACGGCGCACTCGACGTCGGCTGGACGATGATGATGGCTCGCGACGCCCAGCACGCGGCGGACGCGGCGATCATCCTACGCAAGGTCAACGAACTGGCGCTCAACCCGGGTATGAACATCCAGGACGGCATGCTCACCACCCACTCGGAGCGAACCTATCGCTCCCCGGAATCCGAGTTGCTGCGCGAGTTCCTCGGCGCGCCGGACGACACGATCGACTGCCCCACCGAGGCGCAGCGTGAATTGTTCGGGCCAACCCGGCGGCGGGTGCCGGCGATGATGGATTTGAAAAACCCGGTGCTAATAGGCCCGGTGCAAAACCAGGAGCACCACATGAACGGCGTGGTGGCCCGGCGCAACAATTTCAACGAGCCGATCCTTGGCTTCATCGAGCAGTGCAGCGAGGAGTTCGCGCAACTCACCGGCCGACGTTACGGACTGCTGCACGAGTACAAGACCGGCGACGCCGACACGGTGTTCGTCTCGCTTGGCTGCGCGGCGGAGAACATTGAGGCCGCCTGCGACTATTTGCGCGATCAGCGCAATGCCAAGGTGGGATCGATCCACGTCAACGTCATACGCCCCTTCCCAGAGGCGGCGGTCATCGAGGCGTTGCGCGGCAAGAAAACCGTCATCATTCTCGAGCGCACCGACGAGGGCATGGCCGGCGACAACCCGTTGACCCGCGACATCCGCACCGCGCTGGGCAAGGGGCAGGAAGCGGCCAAGTTCGGCGGCGAATTGCCGGCCATCACGCCCGAGGAAACCCCGCGCATTTTCCGCGGCAGCTACGGCATCGGCTCGCGCGACTTCCGGCCGGAGCACACGCTCGGCGCGTACGAGTTTGCTACAGGCCAAACCAAGCGCACCGACGGCAAAAGCGCCGCGGACGGCGAGACCTATTTCACGCTGGGCATCAGTCACCCGTACGCAGTCATCTCGAAGGACACACCGTCCCTACTGCCAAGCGGCGCGATCGCGGTGCGGTTCCACTCGATCGGCGGCTGGGGCATGATCACCACCGGCAAAAACCTTGGCGAGATCATCGGCAACTTTGGCCAGATTATTTCCGAGCGCACCCCGACCTATGACGACCTTGGCCAACTGGAGGACAAGCTGTTCATCATGGCCAATCCGAAGTATGGCTCGGAGAAAAAGGGCGCGCCGACGAACTATTACCTGACCGTGGCGCCGGAGTGCATCCAGGTGAACTGCGAGCTGAACCACGTGGACGTGGTGCTGTGCTGTGACCCCAAGGCGTTCACGCACACGAACCCGCTCGAGGGCATCAACAAGGGCGGCTGCCTCGTATGGGAATCGAGCGACTCGCCCGAGGAGGCATGGAAACGCATCCCGGCCAAGCACCGGCAGTTCGTCAAGGACAACAACATTCGCATTTTCATCCTGCCCGGTTTTGATGTCGCCCGGGAGGCAACCAGCCGCGAGGATTTGCAACTGCGCATGCAGGGCAACTCGTTCCTCGGCGCATTCTTCAAGGTGTCCTCCTTCCTCAAGGATCACGAAATCAGCGAGGAGCAGTACCACGATATCGTGCACAAGCAGTACGAGAAAAAGTTCGGCCGCTTCGGCGAGGCTGTTGTCGAGTCGAACATGAAAGTGATGATCGGCGGCTTCGAGCGCGTGCAGGAAATCAATATCGGCGAGATCGAGGATGCCGACACATCGACCATGCGCAACCCGCTGCTCGCGCCGAATGACGCTGGCGGGATTGAGATGATTCCCACCTCCGGCTGCGAAAGCACCGGCTGCCCAAGCTGCTCCATGCCGGAGGGACAGGAGCGCGCGCCGTTCCAGACCATGGCCAAGTTTGACTCCGAGTTCCGCAATGACCTGGGCTACCATCAACCGGCCGGCGCGCTGGCCAGCGTGGGCCTGATGGGCGCGGGCATCGGCGCGACGCAGAGCAAATACGTCGCCCGCCGCGAGACGCCGGTTTACATTGCCGAGAACTGCACCCAGTGCATGGAGTGCATCACCGCGTGCCCCGACACCGCCCTGCCCAACACTGCGCAGGACCTCAGCACCATCCTCGTCACCGCCGTCCGCAACTACGTCACCGACAAGGAGCAACAGAAAAATCTGCTCAACGAGGTCAAGGGCCTCGAGGATCGTTGCCGCACCCGCATGATCGACAACGCCAAGAACAAGGGCAAAGAACCGTTCAAGGACATTCTCCGCTCCGAGGTGGATCAACTCGCCACGATTTCCGAGAAGGCGCGCGGCGAGTTCACCCAAATCATCGATCAATTGCCGCTGGCGTACAACGACGTCACTGCCATCTTCCGCAGCGTCGAGAAAAAGAACCCCGGCAACGGCGGCATCTTCTCCATTTTCGTCAGCGACCTCTGCAAGGGCTGCGGCGAGTGCGTACAGGTTTGCGGCGACCACGACGCCCTGCGAATGACCCGCGAGACGCCAGAGCTCAACGCCGAACTGGCCACCGCGCAGGTCTTCAGCCGACTATTGCCAGACACGAGCCAGAAGTTTCTCGGCCTGTACAACGACGACACGCCGGAGGACTCCCGCGAGGCAGCGTTGCGCAACCACCTCATGGTGCGGCGCAACTACGAAGCGCTCGTCAGCGGCGACGGTGCCTGTGCCGGTTGCGGCGAGAAGAGCGTGCTGCGCGCCGTGGCCTCCGTCACCGAGGCGTACATGCGCCCGCTCTATCATAAGAAGGCCAAACGCCTCCGCGAAGTCGCCACCGAGTTGGAAAACAACGGCGTGGCCAAGCTGCAATCGCTCAAGGCACGGAGCGAGGACGAGTACAAGTGGTACACCTGGTCCGTAGCCCACTCGATCATGGGCCTGGGCGGCGAGAACGACGACGACACAGCCAAGCGCTTGGCCAAGCACGGCGAAATCAGCGATCAGGAAATCGTCGACGCCCTTTGCGCCGTACTGCGGCAGGACGCCTTCAACCACCGCGACCTGCAGGCGATCGACGGCCGGCACGCAAACGGCATGAGCGTCATGTTCATGGGCGCGCACACTGGCTGCAACACCGTGTACGGCTCCACGCCGCCGTCCAACCCGCATCCGTATCCGTGGATGAACTCTCTCTTTCAGGACGGCGCAACCATCAGTTGGCTGTTTGGCGAGTCGGCCACACTTGACCACGCGCGCCACTCTGTCGTGCCGGAGCGCTTGACCAACGCGCTACTCACCCGCGACGACGACGTCAGTTCGCACAGCGAATATTTTGAGCTGACCCACCTCGACGACACGCTGATGACCGACCAGGAAATCCGCGAGCTGCCCAAGGTCTGGGCCATCGGCGGCGACGGTGCCATGGGCGACATCGGCTTCCAAAATGTCTCCAAAGTGGTGCTGCAGAACCGCCCGAACGTGTTGATGCTCATGCTCGACACGCAGGTGTACTCGAACACCGGCGGCCAAAACTCCGACAGCTCCAACATGCTAGGTGGCTACGACATGAACCAGTTCGGCGCCGCCTCGCAGGGCAAGCTCGTTGAGAAGAAGAGCGTCTCCGAGGCGTTCATCAGCGGCCACGGCTCGCCGTATGTGGCACAGGTTTCCATGGCCAACTCCGCCAAGACCTACCGCGCCATGCTCGACGGCCTTGAGTATCGCGGCACCGCGTTCTTCCAATGCTACACAACCTGCCAGCCCGAGCACGGCGTGGCAGACCACTTGTCCGCCGACCAGGCGAGACTCATCCGCGACAGCCGAGGCATGCCGGAGTTCGTGTACAACCCGCGTGCCGGTGAGTTGATGCAGGAATGTCTCGAGCTCAAGGGCAACCCGACCATCAAGCGCGACTGGTGGGAAACCAAGTACAAGTCCACCGGCGAAAAATACAACTACACCGTCGCGCACTGGGCGATCACCGAGGCGCGCTTCCGCAAGCATCTCAAGGCCATACCCGAGAGCAGCGCTGCCGAGTTCATTCACATCGACAACATGCTTACCTGCATCACGCAGCAGGACGTCACCTATCGCAATGTGTTCAAGGAAGACCACGTCGCGTACGTCCCGGACTTTGGTGTGTACTTCAAGGCCGAGGTCGGCGGGAAGTTCAAATACTTCACAGTCAGCCGCCAGATGGTCCTCTTCGCCGTCGAACGCCGCAAGGCGTGGCGCATGCTGCAGAGCAAGGCCGGCGTGGAAAACAAGGATTACTCCGCGCAAAAGGCGCTGCTCGAAAAAGTCGAGAAAGGCGAACTCACCCGCGACGACCTCCTGAACCGCGGCTGGGAACTACTTAACGAGGAGGTCGAAGCCGCCAAGGCTTAACCGACACTCAAACCCTTTCACAAAGCCCCCGCCCGTTCGGGGGCTTTTTTATTGCGCTTGGCCAAGCGCGGACACGACACCCGTTTCGGGCTCAGCGCGGCAGTGTTCACGCAGGACATCGACCGGGCGATCCGGTTCGCCCGCGAGGTCGACAGTGGCAACTTGCACATCAACTTCGGCACCGCCTAGTGCGCCGAGACGATGCCGTACGGCGGCTTCAAGGACAGCGGCATGGGCAAGGAAGGCCCCAAGTACGCGATCGAGGAAATGACCGAGACCAAGATGGTCATCATCCACTGATCGCTTGGCCAAGCGGATGCGGGCTGTTCACCGTCCCGGCTTTTCGATGCGATACAGGTGGGTGTCGCTTCGCAGGAAGAGCGCGCCGTCGGTCACGGCCGGGGAGGCCTTGAACGTGCCGTCCAGTTGGTTGACGGCCAAGACCTCGAACTGGTCCGAGGCGGCGACGATGGTGCTCTTCCCCTCGCGGTTGCAGAAGTAAACGCGGCCGCGAATCTCGACGGGCGAGGCGTCGTGATTGCCGCCAAGGCGTTCGCGCCAATGCTCGTTGCCGGTCAAGGCGTCGAGGCAACTCGCCACACCGCCGTCGTGGACGACGAAGAGCCGTTTGCCCACCAGCAACGGTGACGGGACGTGGGGAATACCCTTCGAGTTTTGCCAGACAATCTGATCGTCACGCAGCCGGCCGTTGCCGGGGCGCACGGCGTAAACGCAAAAGTGATCCTGCCGGATCGAGCCGACGACGTAAAACAGGCCGTTCCTGTACGAGGGACGGCCCACGATGGAGAAGCCGTCATACGGCATCCACCACAGTTCCGCTCCGGTGTTGAGGTCGTAAGCCGCAACATGATCGGCCCCGGAGCAGACCAGTTGCGTGACGCCATCGACCGGCTGAACCAGCGGCGTGGAGTAGGCCATCTTCGCAATGGCCCGTTTCTTGGCGGCGGCCTCGAGGTGCGCCCTTGGCTGCTTCCACCTGACCTTTCCCGTCCGCTTGTCGAGCGCCACAATGAACTGGTGGTCGATGCCGTCGCACGTGAGGATCAGCAGGTCGCGGTGAAGGATCGGCGAACTGGCCGCCCCCTGAATCACGTTGTAATCGAACCCGGTGTTTTTCCAGAGGATGCCGCCGTCCGTGTCGAGACACACAGTACCGCGCGGGCCGAAGTGGACGTACACGCGCTCGCCGTCCAGCACCGGCGTCGGCGAGGCGTAGCCGTTCAAGCGGTGACGCGGGCCGGCGTCCTCCGTCGTCAATACCTCGACATCGTGCAGCAACGCGCCGCGGGTCTTGTCGAAGCAAACCGCATGGAGCGACTTGCCCCCGGCCTTGGCGCTGGTCATCCAGACTTGGTTGCCGGCGATCACCGGTGAAGACCAACCCTGCCCCGGCACAGCTGATTTCCAAGTGACGTTTTTGCCTTCCGCCCAGCGGATCGGCACGTCCTTTTGGTCGGAGTGACCCTGGCCGTCCGGCCCACGAAACTGCGGCCAGTCCGCTTCCAATCGCGCGGTGGCCAACAGGAACAACAGAAGGAAATGCAACCGGGATTTCATTGGATTCAATATTCAGTGATGCCCACGAAGGGTAAAGCCGCCTCTCGGATCATCAAGGCCCTTTCGTCTCATTGTCCGGGTCGAGCCATGGCGGATCGTACGGCGTCCGTGCGGTCACGCCGGCGAGGTGGTGCAGCACATTGCGCAGCAGTTTCGCCAACTTGGGGTCGGCGTCGAGCGCCCAACCGAAGGCAATCGCACCGGCGTTGAACACCTTGCCGCCCTGTGGGCGCTCCCAATAAATCATATCCACCAGCGTCCCGGTTTTCTGCTGGCCGAACCGGGCGAAATAATCGAGCACACGCGCGTTGTCGCGCTGGAGGCTTGCCATCGTCTCGATGCCGGACGGCTCGATTGGCAAAAACGCCCCCGCCGGAATCGGGCCGGTCGGCGGCGCGTAGGAGGAGAGCCGAATGTCGCCCTCGTGCCCGCAGGCCCGACGATGCCCGCTCTTCGCCCCGCCGAACACAACACGATCAGCGAAACGGACATGCTCCGGTTTTTGAAACAGAAAGTGCTTCGGTGTTGCCACGGTGTAAACGCCATTGTTTGCGCCGCCCCACCAACCGCTGCATTCCAGCCCGATGTTTCGCCACGGCGGATGGCCACAGTTGCGCATCAGACTGCCGCGTTTGCCGTCGGCGCTGTGGTAGATTTCGCCGACGCTGGCCAAGGCCCGGCCGCCGATATTCGGGCCGTATTTCCGGCACTCGATCGTGCCCAGCGCGTCGTCCACCGAGATGCGCCAGAACATGGTGTTGCCGGACAGCACCGCCGCCGCCCCGCCATTTTTCAGGTAGCGATCCAGCCCGTCGTACATTTTTGCGGACCAATATTCGTCGTGGCCGTTGATAATGAGCGCCTTGTAACCGTCGAGCAGCGCGGGGTCGCGGTGCAGGTCGAGGTTGGTGATGACGTCAAAATCGTAGCCCTGTTTTTCCAACCAAGTGTGCGTGAACCGCTCGCCGCGCATGAGATGGGAATACCCGACACCCGGCGCGCTGTAACGCACGCCCGGCCCGGCCACCGGCCACGGCATCCGCAGCCCCAGTTTGTACGTGGGCTGACCGTGCGCGTGATCCCGGTAAAAACAGGTCGCCGGTGGATTCGCCGGGTCGTTGGCCTGCCCGCCGGTGGGCCAGTTTCGGGTTTCGTCCGGCACATTTTTGGCAAACGGCGTTCCGCTGTAGGCTCGCCACGTGGTCGAGGAACACATCAGCGCGAGCGGCGCCTTGGCGGCGCGCTTGGCCTTGTTGACGACAAACGTGACGGGGTAACGATGCGGTTTGCCCTCGAGTTCAAAATGAAACCAAGCCGCGTAAAGCCCGCTTCCCGCGTTTTGGGGAACGCGAAAAACCTCCGTCGCCTCCCAGCCGCAGTCGTAAAGATCGTCGGAGGCCAAGCGCAGGCCGTGTCCCCGGCTCGGGTCGGTTCGCGGATCGTAAGCCGTGTCGTAACGCCCGACGCGGCCGCCGTCGAACGACGGGCCACCGATCATCCACGTCCCGAGATTGACGATTTCGCCGTCGCGGCCGTGCCCGGAAGCGTCCGCCACGGTTGCACCGCGCTCCTCGTCGAGCGGCCAAAAGGCGGCGAGCGCCGGGTCGTTCACGATGGGCGCAACCAGCCCGCGCTTGGCCAAGCGCGCGGCGATCTCCTCTCCCGAAAGCGCTCTCGTGTAGATCGCCGGCATCGCGATGTCGCCGTCGAAAAAACGGCCGGTCACGCCGCGTTCGCTGTACGCCCCGAGTTGCAACTGGGCCGGCCCGGCCTGTCGCGGCGGGAGGTTGTCCGGTGCCCGCCACTCGGCGGCGCGTTTGCCGTCCACCCAGACTGCGGCGGTCTTGGTTGCGCCGTCCCAAACTCCGACAAGATAATGCCATTGACGGTGGTTCAACTTCGTCCCGGTGACGAGGCTTTCGCCATCGTACGCACCGCCCGAGCCGATCGAAAACACCGCCCGGCCCTCGGCATCCAAAAACAGGCCAAAGCCGCAGCGGTCGGGATAATCGTGCTGGGTGAGAATCCCCTGCCACGGCGAAAGTTTCCAAGGCCGCACCCAGCACTCAAGCGTCAACGCCGTCAACTCGGCGTCGGCCGGCAACCCGTTTTTCACCCGCACATACGACCCCGGATGAATCGGCTGCACGCGCGCGGGGAACACTTTTTTCGGCGGGAGAATGGTTTCGTCGCTCGCCCGGTCATCCACCCGCAATCCCAGCCGCGAGACCCCGAATCGGTACGGCACTTGGCTGCTGACATGAAACCGGAGGGTCTCCCCGGCCGGCACGCTCTCGCGATCCGCGTAGGCGTGCAGCCCCTGCAACTCGATCGCCGAACGAGCCGTGGCGGCCCGGCCAACCGGCTGCGAAGTGGTCGACACGCAAACCAACATCAGCAAGCCGGCTGCCCCTGTCCGGGCCAGCCGGAACGTCGGTATATTTCGCGAAGGTCTCATGCAGCGACCGTGGCCGGGCTTGGTTACTTGGCCCCGCGCAGTTCCAGCAGCGCTTGGCCAAGCGCGCGGCCGATCCGGGTAAAGGTGATCGTGCTGCCGAGGTAGTGGTACGGGAAGTCGGAGCCGAGTTTTTCCCACTCGGCGACGTTGTCGCGCCACGTCGGGAAGGCGGCATCAGCGCGCTTGTCCCAGTGGACGTCGGTCGGGATGGCGCGGACGTTGCCGGCGAACTCGGGCACGTCGTTCATCGACGCCTGCGCGGCCTTGACGATGGCCATGTTGCCCTTGGCCGGCGCAAAGCCGTTCTGCCCCATGATGCCGATGACGAACGGAAGATCCGGCTTGGCCAAGTCGTTCCGTACGTCGCGGATGAAATTTTTCATGTTCACCGCGTACTCGTCCTGAAAGCCGTTGTACATGTCGTTCCAGCCCTGGAACCAGACGAATCCGGCGATCTCGTAGCCGCGCCCGTCGTAGTCCGGGAACCGCGTGTTCAACTCGGCCAACGTCGTTTTGATTTCCGACATCATCAGGCGATAGTACAGCCCGTAACTCTCGATGACTTCCTTTCGATACTCATCGCCCTTGGCCAATCGGATGCCGTCGATTGAGGCGTCGCTTTTCGCCTCGATTTCCTTGCGGGTGATTTTTGGGTTCTCCTTTTTTGCCTCGTCCCATTCTCGCCGGATGAGGTTGTTGTAGTCGCGTCGGCACATGTTCTCGACGAACTCGTCGATTTTTTCGTTCGACTGCAGGCCGGAGCTGGGTGGCCGGAAGTCGCGCCCGATGCTTTTGCCGCCCCAAGCCGTCTTGATAAGCAGCACCGGTTCCTCGAAGTGGCTGCCCATCACGTGGCCGAACTCCAGTTCCAGCCCGATGCGTCCCTGCGAACCGTAGCCGACGGTCAGCCTGCCCCGGCGCTCGAGGTAGTTGATCCAGACATCGTCGCGCTCAATGTACTTCCCGTCGTTGTGAAAATGCGCGAAAAACATCTTTGTCTCCGGCGCGCGAATCTGGTGGTTCAGCAGCGGGTCGATCTTTCCCTTCCCCTCCATGTTCGACTGGCCGGCGAGGAGGAACACCTTCACCGGTTTTTTGTCTGCGGCTATCGGGGACACCCCACACGCCAAGCCAAGCGCGAAAAGTAACAACGGTCTCATGATGTGCGGGCAGGCTACCGGCTGGGGGGATGCCGGCAAGTGGAAACTGGGCCATTTTGCTTTGTCGCCGGGAGCCGTTTGCTACCATCCGCCGCCGTATGGCGCGCAAGATTCTCATCCTCACCGAGGGGCTCTCCTCGCCGCACGCGGCCAAGACCGCCTGCGGGGTGATCCGCTACCGGCGCGACGAGGTGGTGGGCGTGCTCGACACCACCGTGCCGCCGCAGCCGGCGCAGGCGCTGCTCGAGGTCGGCGGCGACCTGCCGGTGGTCAACTCCCTCGACGCCCTGCCGGAGGCCAACGAGCTGCTCATCGGCATCGCGCCGTCCGGCGGGTCGCTGCCGGCGCCGATGCACGCGCTGGTGCTGGGCGCGATTGAGCGCGGGATGGACGTGGTGTCGGGGCTGCACGAGTTCTTGAATGACGACGCCGAACTTGCCGCCGCCGCCGCCGCCAGCGGCTCGACCCTCCGCGACCTGCGCAGCAACCGCGAGCGCGACGTGGCCAAGCGGCGGGATATCTCCGCCGACTGCCTTCGCATCCACACCGTCGGGCACGACTGCAGCGTCGGGAAAATGGTGACGACCATCGAGGTGGCGCGCGGCTTGGCCAAGCGCGGCGCGGGTGCCAAGGTCATCGCCACCGGCCAGACCGGCATGATGATCGAGGGCGACGGCTGCCCGGTCGATGCCGTGGTGGCTGACTTCATCAGCGGCGCGGTGGAAAAACAAATTCTCTCGCACCAACACCACGAGGTGCTCGTCATCGAGGGCCAGGGCAGCATCACGCATCCGTGCTATTCCGCCGTGACGCTTGGCCTGCTGCACGGCTGCCTGCCGGACGGCCTCATTTACTGTTACGAGATGGGCCGCAAAATGGCCAAGGGCGCGGCCTCCGTCGCGCTGCCCACGATCGAGTCGCAGCGCGACCTCTACCTCGCCATGGCCAACGCCGCCCACCCGTGCCGGTTCGTCGGCGTGGCCATCAACAGCCGCACCGCGGACGAGACGGCCTATCTCGCCGAGCGCGACCGCATCCAGTTGGAATGGAACCTGCCGGCGTGCGACGTGTTCCGCGAGGACGCCGGGCCGCTGGTCAGCGCAGTGCTGGAAATGCGGAAAAACTGAAATGGAACTGCGGCTGCACGAATACGAGTTGCCGTTGACGCATCCGTTCACGATCTCGCGCGGCACCACCACGGCGCAGCGCACGTTGATCGTCGAGCTGCGGCAGGACGGCGTGAGCGGCTACGGCGAGGCCATCGCCAACGCCTACTACGACTCGCCGATGGACTCGATGCGCGCGCGCCTGCAATCCGTCCAGCCACTGCTCCACGGCGAGACGTTTCGCGACACGGAATCGTTCTGGGAACTCTGCGCCGGGCGCCTCGCCGACGCGTCGTTTGTGTTGTCCGCACTCGACTGCGCCGCGCACGATCTTTGGGGACGCCTCGAGGGCGCGCCGGTGCATCGCCTCTGGGGACTCGACCCTGCGGACGCCGTGCTGTCCTCCTTCACCATCGGCATCGCCGGGGTGGACGAAATGGAGGCCAAGCTCGCCGAGAAGCCGGGGTGGCCGGTGTACAAAATCAAGCTCGGCACAGCGAACGACGTGGAAATCATCCAGTGCCTGCGCAGACAAACTGACGCCGTGTTTCGCATCGACGCCAACTGCGGCTGGGCACCGGCTGAGGCCGCGCAGCTCTCCGCCGAGATGGCGCGGCACGGCGTGGAGTTCGTCGAGCAACCGCTCCCGCCCGAGGCACGCGAAGCGCAGGCGCGGCTGTATCGCGACTCGGCCCTGCCGCTCATCGCCGACGAAAACTGCGTGGGCGAGGCTGACGTGCCGCGGTGCGTTGACCGCTTCCACGGCATCAACATCAAGCTCTGCAAGTGCGGCGGACTCACCCCGGCGCGCCGGATGATCGCCGCCGCGCGCGACCACGGGCTCAAGGTGATGGTCGGCTGCATGACCGAAAGCTCCGTCGGCATCTCCGCCGCCGCCCAACTCACGCCGTTGCTCGACTACGCCGACCTCGACGGCGCGCTGCTCCTGGCCCGGGACGCCGCCGACGGTGTGCAACTGCACCACGGCCGGTTCACCTTCCCCGACGAACCCGGCCTCGGCATCCGGTCGCTGAAGTAGTTCAAGGTTGAACCCAATCCTTCCTTGGGTCACGGTTTTGAGGACATGAACGCACGCGACGAAACCGAGGCTTTTCGCGAGCAATGCCGCCGCCAGATGGCCCGGCCGCTCGAGAGCAGGATGAGGTACGGTTTCTGCTGCGTCTATCGGCCCGTGTTGGACGATGCCAGTGTTCGCGTGTTTGACACCATGAAGGAGTACCGCGAATGGTGCGCGGAAAATTTGCCGGCCTATCTCGGCTTCCAGCCCGCCTGATGGATCGCACCCCCTTCAACCCGCTGCAGGCGCAGGAAGTTGCGGAGGCATTCAACCAAGCCGGCGTGGAGTACCTGTTCATCGGCAAAGGTGGCGCTATTCTTCTCGGCTTCCCCGGCACCACGCAGGATGTGGGCCTGTTTCCTGCCAAGTCCGAGGAGAATGGCCGCCGCATTGTCACCGCCTTGGCTGGGCTGGGTTTTGAACTCGGTGAGACCACCCGGGCTGAAATTGTCCTGGGCAAAGATTTTGTGCAGTTGAAAAGCGGCCCGTTCGATATCGACTTGGTGTTCGCCCCGGACGGCATCGAGAGTTTTGAGGAAGCCAAGGCACGGGCCGTTCAGGAAGGGCAATTCCCCGTCGCAAACCTCCGGGACATCATCGCCAGCAAAAAAGCCGCCGGCCGGAAGAAGGACCGGCTGGACTTGGAATTGCTGGAATTATTCCGCTTGGAATACGAGGCCCGGAATCAGTAACGCCAATTAAAACTCACCCCCCTTGGCCAAGCGGCGAGGATTCGTTTCAGCCGTTGGCCAAACTCCGTGGCAGTGACGCCGCCCTCCGCCTCGAGGGTGTTCGCGCGGTGCACGATGGCGAGATCCCATCTCGGGATGACCAGCACCTTGTGGCCTCGGGTGCCGATGGCGGAGATCGCTCCGTCCGGCAGGGTCATGCTCATGCGCATCGAAAGGCAATTGAACGGCCGCTTGGTCTCGCTCCATTCGGCGGCGTCCGCTTGGCCAAGCGCGGCGGCTTGGCTCCCGGAAAAAAGTTTACACGGCGGACGGATCATGCTGCTCTCGCCGCCGCATTCAGTTCAAACACCATGACGTCAATTCGATTCACCATTTCGATCTTCTACCTTGCCCTGCTGCCGGGCTTGGCCGCCGCCCCGCCCTTGGCCAAGCGGGTGGACGAAGCCATGCACGACGAGATGGCCCGGCAGGAGTTGGTCGGCCTGGCCGTCGGCGTCATCCGGGATGGGCAGGTCGCCCACCTGAAAGGCTACGGCTTGGCCGACCGTGAGCAGCGCGTGCCGGTGACGCGGCAGACGATGTTCCGCTGGGCCTCCATCTCCAAGTCGGTCACCGCCGTAGCGGCGATGCAACTCTGGGAACGCGGCGACCTGGACCTCGAGAGTGAGCCGCGCCGGTACGTGACGGAATTCCCCGACAAGGGCACGCCGATTCACGTGCGGCACCTGTTCTGCCACCTGGGCGGCATCGTCCACTACACCAACGGCAAGGTCATCCGGACCCAGCGCGACTACCCGGTGGCGCACCCGTTTGAGAGTGTGATTTTTGCGCTGGACACCTTCAGGGAGTCGCCGCTCGTCAACCCGCCGGGCGAGAAGTTCTCCTACACCACCCACGGCTACATCCTGCTCAGCGCGGTCGTGGAGCGGGCCGGCAAACAGAAATTCGCCGACCAAGTGCGCGACCGCATTGCCGAGCCGATGAAAATGCAGACGCTGCAACCGGACTACCAGTGGGTGGACCTCCCGCATCGTGCCGTGGGCTACCGCAAACGGGACGGCAAGGTCGTCGTCTCCACCGACACCGATGTGAGCTGGAAACTGGGCGGCGGCGGCTTCATCTCGAGCATCGACGACATGGCCAAGTTCGCCGTCGGCCTGCTGAATCATCGCTTCGTCAAACCGGCCACGCGCCGAGCAATGTGGGAGCCACAAAAGACCAACGACGGAAGGCGGATGAGTTACGCGCTTGGCTTCAGCCGCAAGCATTACCGGGATGGCGCACTCCGCTCGTGGAAAGCGGACGGGACCGGCGTCGAGACGGCAGGTCACGGCGGCGCACAGGAAAAAACCAAGACGTTGATGGTGGTGTTGCCGGAACAACAGCAGGCCGTCGTGGTCATGAGCAATTCGGAGTACGCCAACCCCCAGCGCATCGTCGAACGGCTGCTGAAAATCTTGCTGCCACAATCTTCAACGCCGTCCGATTAATCAGAAACCGCTAAGCACTCCAGAAGCGGGTTCTTCGACATCGAGTGGGTACAGAGGCAGGGGATTTCAGTTTGCCGGCACCGCGCTTGGCCAAGCGCGGAAACAGTCAGTTCCTGTTGACTCATTAAGAAAGGACACCGAAGGGGAGGCGCTAGACTGTGGTTAGC
>JACKQG010000507.1_pt1 | contig 56944 bp, 55 predicted proteins | sample 8237621 | NCBI WGS metagenome assembly JACKQG01 (sample SAMN15677084, study PRJNA649215) | marine metagenome | biome: marine; feature: Black Sea; material: saline water; isolation source: suspended particulate matter (SPM) from the Black Sea western gyre | collected 2013-06-09/2013-06-10 | depth... | reverse complement strand
TAGAAATGCATCCAATGGATAGAGCTGATAGGATTAAAGAAATAAAAGAAGAGCATGGATCAGGTATGTGTAATATAACTAGATGTTGTACTGAGGTATGTCCTGAAGAAATTCAGATTACTGACGATGCTATAATTCCACTTAAGGAAAGGGTTGTTGACAGATACTATGATCCTGTTATGATGCTTTTTAATAAGCTTTTTGGCAAGAAAAAGAAAGAAATTACTGATTAAATTTTATCTCCTCCAAGGATATTGCAAGAATGAATAGCAATTTAATGAAGGCATCTTTTAGCAAATAATTCAATTTAAAATAAATTCTTGGATTAAATCCCACCCCGCCCTAACATCAAGTTCTTCGGGGAAATAACTAACTTTTTCAGGAAACCTTCTTTTAAGGAAACTTCCTGAGTCATATTTTTTATTTTGATTTGAATCAAACACAATCCTAATATAATATTTTCCAGCATCTATATGTCGGAATTCTATTGGATTCAAATCCTCAACATATTGTTCATATTTAACTTCTCCAGCTCTATTGACTAGCTGAATTATTATAGGAGTAATAGCATTTTTTAATGTTAATCTTAAATTTCCATAATCATCATATGTTTTTGTTTTTAACTTATAGAATAAGGTATCATTAGTATTGCCATAATAATCTTCTATAGCTGATGGTAAAAACTCAAAACTATAGGATTGATCTTGATCTTTAGAGATATTAAATTTATAGATGTTATTTATAGTATCTAACTCGTAAGTGAAGGGAACTTGAATGGAATCTTTATCAAGCACTTGTATTCTTTTAACATCAATTTTATTATAGGGTATATTTGCATGTAATTCTAGATTCTCATCAAATTTTAATACATTACTCTGTAAGGATTTAATTTGCAATGAATCTATTTTATTTTTTCTTAGATTGATTTTAAATGTGTCAATTTTTGTTTTAGTTGAAACTAAAAATTTAATTGAATCTATGTCTAATGATGGCTTTAACCAATAATATAGCGTATCCGAATCACGATCTTTTATTATTCTGTTTTGTAATTCTAGATCTATTGGCTGTATCAAATCAATTTTAAATTTTCCTATTTTACCCTCAAAACCAAAAGCAAAGGAATTTTTTGTTTTCTGTTTAGGCTTACTTATTTTAAACGGGAGATCTTCTTTAAATATTTGAATTTTAGCAGTGGAGTCTTTTGGAATTTGTATAAAAGTTTCAGCAAACCCGATCTTGTCTGATTTGGTTTGAAATATGTAATCTCTTTCGCTTTCTTCTTCCTTTAAGGCGATTAATAGGTAATTTCCAGTTTTTAAATTTTCTAGGCTAAATGTTGATGTGCTGTCTACCACTTTAGTAATGTATTTTGGTTTTTTCATATATACAATGGAATCATTGTAGGATGAATCTACCTCATATAATAATACATTTATTCCATCCTCAACCTCTCTTTCTAGCGCATCTTTTACATACCCTTTTATTATTAATGAATCAATGTATTTTCCGGTTGAAAAAACATATTTAAAGTTTGAAAAGGGATTACCTTCATTATTGTCTTCAATGCTCTCTCCAAAATTGAAACTATAGGTTGTATTGGGGCTAAGAGAGTCTAGTCCCTTAATTGCAAACTCTTTGCTTGCTGCTCCAACAGGTATTATTTCAGGGATAGGATCAATAGGAGGAGAAATAATTAATTCCTTTTGTAAGTTCCTAATTTTAATATATTCATCAAAAAGAATATTTACCTCTGAACTATTAAAATTATTTGTAAAATTTTCAGGCTCAGATTTTATAATTGATGGAGGTGTAGTATCAAAATCTCCACCTGATGGTCTACCTCTATTTGCACATGAATTTAGGGTTACAAGCAATACAATCCCGATAATATATTTTAACTCTTTCATGGATTCAATACAAATTAACGTATAATTTTAAAAAAAAGCATTCCTTTAGTTAAAAGCGTTTTATATTTTTGTAGCATGAGTTCTATGGATGATAAATTCAAAAAAGTAATTTCCCACGCTAAAGAATACGGTTTTATTTTTCCTAGTAGTGAAATCTACGATGGATTAAGCGCTGTATATGACTATGGACAGAACGGTGTTGAATTAAAAAATAATATCAAAAATTATTGGTGGGCATCTTTGGTTCAAATGAATGATAATATTGTGGGCCTTGATAGTGCAATATTTATGCATCCACTTACATGGAAAGCTTCTGGACATGTTGATGCATTTAATGATCCTTTAATTGATAATAAAGATTCTAAAAAAAGATATAGAGCAGATGTATTAATAGAAGAATACTGCCAAAAGATTGAGTCAAAAATAAACAAGGAAATAGCTAAAGCAAAAAAGAAATTTGGAGATGATTTTGATGAAAATGAGTTCATTACTACTAACGATAGAGTTGTTAACTATAAAGAAAAAATAGAATCAATTACTTCTCAAATGAGCAGAGCTCTTGAAGAAGATGATTTAAAATCTTTAAAGAAATTAATAGAAGATTTAGAAATTGTTGATCCAATATCTGGATCTAAAAATTGGACTGATGTTAAACAATTTAATTTGATGTTTAGCACTAAAATAGGATCAACAGCTCAATCAAGTTCTGATCTTTATTTAAGACCTGAAACTGCTCAAGGAATTTTTGTAAATTTTTTAAATGTACAGAAATCAGCTAGAATGAAAATCCCATTTGGAATAGCTCAAATAGGAAAAGCATTTAGAAATGAAATTATTGCAAGACAGTTTATTTTTAGAATGAGAGAATTTGAACAAATGGAGATGCAATTTTTTGTAAAGCCCGGAACACAACAGCAGTGGTATGAAAAATGGAAGAAAAACAGAATGAGCTGGCATTTATCACTAGGACTGAGTAAAGACAATTGTAGATTCCATGATCATATTAAATTAGCCCATTATGCTGATGCGGCATGTGACATAGAATATAACTTCCCCTTTGGATTTAAAGAACTTGAAGGCATTCATTCAAGAACGGACTATGATTTATCTCAACATGAAAAACATTCAGGTAAAAAACTTCAATACTTTGACACGGAGCTTAATAAAAGCTATATCCCTTACGTAGTAGAAACATCTATTGGACTTGATAGAATGTTTTTAGCAGTCTTATCAAATTCTCTTGTTGAGGAAGAATTAGATAATAATTCGTCTAGAACTGTACTAAAAATTCCATCTATTTTATCTCCATACAAAGCAGCTATATTGCCTTTAGTAAAAAAGGATGGCTTGTCTGAGATTGCCAGAGATCTTTATAATAAATTAAAAACAGAGTTTAACATTATTTATGATGAAAAGGATGCTGTTGGCAGAAGATATAGAAGACAGGATGCTATAGGAACTCCTTTATGCATTACAGTTGATCATCAAACTTTGGATGATAATACAATAACTATAAGAAATAGGGATACTATGGAGCAACAAAGGATTTCTATTGATAGTGTATCAAAAGAAATAACAAAAGTGGTTAATTTAAAAAATTGGTTGAAGAAGAATTCATAGCCAAAGAATTTTATATTCTGGATCAAAAATCATAAATTATCCCACTTTTTAAGTATAAAAAAAACAAATACAACTATTATGAAAACAAGAATTACAGTTTTATTGATTGCCTTTTTATTATCATTGTTTTCCTTTTCACAGGACAATGATAGGGTTGCCCCAATAGAAATAGGAACTTCTGAGGAAATGTATGAAATACCCTCACTAGCATCTAGAATCAATGATCTTATTCCTTATGTAGATAAAACACAAGTAATGCAAGATGGTAAGGCAACACCTGACGATATTGTTGCAGGAAAAGGATCTACTGGAGAGGACTTGTTAGCAAAGGATCCGGGAGAATTATATCAAAAGATTCAAGGGAAAACGCCTAGTATTGTTTTTAATGCAGCATTTACATCATCTTCACCTACTGATCCTGCTGGAGCTGTTGGCCCTAATCACTATGTAGCGGTTTTTAATACAGGTTTTAGAGTATTTGATAAGGATGGAAATGCATTAACTGAACAATTAGCTCCAGGAAATGTGTTTGGAGTAGGTAGTTATTGTTGTGATTTAACCGTTTCATATGATGCAGCCGCAGATAGATTTGTAATGTCAATACTTGGAAATGGTTGGACAGTTGCTGTTTCACAGGGTCCTGACCCTGTTAATGATGGATGGTATGTTTATAATTGGGGAACGGGAAGTGACTATCAAAAACTTTCAATTTGGAGTGACGGTTATTATGTGACAGACAATCCCCCTTATTTGCATATCTTAGAGAGAGATGCAATGCTTTCTGGTGATCAAACAGCACAATTTGTAGATTTTCCTTTACCAGGGTTGCCTGGTAGTGGCTTTCGAAGCCCTCAAGCTTTTAATATTACTGATGATAATTTACCTGCTGCAGGATCAGCTCCAATAGTATTTATGGCTGATGACGGATGGGCAGGAGTATCTTCAGATCACTTAAAGGTATGGACAGCAGATGTTGATTGGAACACCCCTTCAAACTCATCTATTTCTGCATCTCCCCAAGAAATATCAACAACACCTTTTATATCTATATTTGATGGCGGATCTTGGGATAATCTACAACAGCCAGGAGGTAGTGCAATCGATGCGCTACAGTCTACAATAATGAATCAGGCACAATTTAGAAAATTTTCTAGCCATAATTCTGCTATACTTAATTTTGTTGTTAATATTAGTGGTGATGCTACTAATTTAGCAGGTGTACGCTGGTTTGAATTACGTCAGGATGGTGATGGCCAACCGTGGTCACTTTATCAAGAGGGAACATATGCTGCTCCTGATGGAAAGCATGCGTGGAATGCGAGTATGGCCATGGACCTACAAGGAAATATTGGTCTGGGTTATAGTGGTATGGGAGGAAATAATAATCAGTTTGTAAGTTCATACTATACAGGAAGATACGCTTCAGATGCACTTGGAACTATGAGTATAGCTGAAGAATTAATTGCTGCTGGAAATGGCAATATACCCGGCATTAGATTTGGAGATTATTCAAAATTAGCAGTAGATCCTTCCAATGATAAAGCCTTTTGGTTTAACAATGAATATATATCTGGATCAAGAGCTAATGTTGTTGGAGTTTTTCAAATTGCAGCAAATTTTGCCAATGATGTTGGAGTTGTAAACATAGATTCTCCAACTTCAGGAACATTAACTTCTACTGAGGATGTTACGGTTACTATTTTTAACTATGGTGAGAATGATGCTTCAAATTTTGATGTTACCTATCAAGTTGATGGAGGTACTACTATAACAGAGACTTACACTGGAACTATTGGATCTGCACTAACAGATCAGTTTACTTTTTCTGCTACCACAGATATGTCAACAGTAGGTAGTACATATGCTATTACAGCAAGTACAGCAATGTCAGGAGATGAGGATAATACAAATGATTCATATACAACAGATGTGTCTCACTTAAATGCAAATGATATTGGAGTATCTGCTATTAGTTCTCCATCGTCAGGAACTAATTTGTCTGCTACCGAACAAGTAACAGTAACTATCACAAATTTCGGAGGTGGTACTCAAACTAACTTTGATGTTACAATTGATTTAGATGGAACAATTGTTACAGAAACAGTTGCAGGACCACTAGAAGGAAATTCTACTATTGACTATACTTTTATTTATCTTGCTGATCTTTCAGCATTTGGTTCTTATACTATTACTGCATATACTTCATTAGCCTCTGATTATGACAACTCTAATGATTCAATTACTGTTACAGTAAATAATGCTAATTGTCAGCCTGAAGGAGATATGTCTTTTGGTGATGGAATTCATTTATTCCAATTAGGAGATATAGATAATGCATCTGGAGAAGGAGGTACTGGATATCAAGATTTCACCAATCTTTCTACTGATTTAGAACAAGGATCAACAAATACTTTAACTCTTGCTACGGGATATGGAAATCAATATTTTAGAGTATGGATAGACTTTAATGATGATTTTGTCTTTTCATTAGATGAATTAGTAGTTGATAATTATGTATTAGGTGTAGGTGGAGGCGCAGGAACATATCAAGGCAATACAGCTCTAGTAGTCCCAGCGGATGCAGCACTTGGTCAGCATATCATGAGAGCTAAAACAAACTGGAATGCTGGAGTTCCTGATGATGCTTGCGAGGAAACTACTTATGGAGAGACAGAAGATTACACGGTTAATATTGTAACCTCTCTTGGAATAGATGACTTAAATCAAAATTCTGAATTTTCAGTTATAAGTTTAGGGAACAATCAATTTGATGTTAACCTAAATTCTCCATATGTTGGAAAAATTGAATTGACAGTATATAATGCTCTGGGACAAAGAATGGTTTTCCATAGATTTGAGAATACAGGTACATTTAATTATGCACTAGATATGTCATATGTAGCCAAAGGAATTTATTTAGTTAAAGTTGGAAACAACTCCTTTGGAAAAGTACAGAAAATTATAGTTAAGTAAATTAAACTGTAAAGGTTTTAAGAGAGAGAAACATGTCGATATATGATGGAAAAAAAGTATTAATTACTGGGGCTTCTGCAGGCATAGGATATGCATTATCTAAAGAATTAGTCAAAAGGGGATCAGAAGTAATAGTCACTGCTAGAAGAAAAGATAGGCTAGAAACATTGGCTCAAGAAATTGAAAAAACTGGTGGAAAGGCTCACATATTTGTCGAAGATTTATCCATACCTGAATCCGGTAAGAAATTATATGATCAAATTAAATCTGCAGGTTTAAATATTGATATTCTTATCAATAATGCTGGTTACGGACGTTTTGGTGAGCTGACAAGCAATGGAAGAGATGACTATTCAAAAATGTTGCAGCTTAATGTAATCACCCTTACTGATCTTTGTCATTTATACATTCCGGATATGATAACTCAAGGTGGTGGCGGTATTATTAATGTTGGATCGATGGCATCTCTTTCGCCAATTCCTTACGCAAGCGTTTATTCTTCTTCAAAAGCATATGTTTTAATGTTTTCAGAGGCAATTCGTTATGAGTACCAGGAAAAAGGAATAAAGGTAATGGCTCTTTTGCCTGGAGGTACGGAATCAGAGTTTGCAAGAGTTGCTACAGAGAAGTCGGAAACACTTACTAAAAGATATCAAAAGAGAGTGGGTACAGCAGCTGGAGGCACTATGCAAACCTCTTTGGAAGTTGCCATCGAATGTTTGGATGCTTTTGAGAAAAATAAACAATATCTTATTTGCGGTAGCAGAAACCGCTTTTTATATAAACTAACAAGAATTATGTCACGTCAACGTGTTCTTAAGATGACAGGCAGAATTTTTAAAAAAATAGCAGGCTAATATTTTTTTTAAAAGATAGCTCGTAATTGAATATTGCCGTTATGTATAGAATTGCTATTTTTACTTTTACGTCCAAAATAGGAAAGATTTAAGTCCAAGAATTTGGTTAATTTCTTTTGTGCAGTGAGGGACCAAGTATAATTTGATCCTACTTGCAAACCCTCCATAAGTATATATCCAATAATCGTATTGGGATTTCCTTTAAATGAGTTGTTAAAATAATTAATTTCAGAATTAAAATTGATTTTGTCACCTTTTGAAAGATAACATGATAGGCCAAGCTTTTGTTGCTTTAGTTCTTCAAAATCTCCTATTGTATTTTCATTTGTAGAATACTGGTAATAAAAATTTAATCTATTAGATTCATTAAATATATATGTTATTTTAGGGTTAATTTTAAATTCGTCAAGATTGTAATTTTTACTTTCAAAATTCTCGCTGATACTTACTTTATTTTCAAGAATTGAATTAAGGTCAAACAACCAATTTGTATGTAGTTTATGAATAAAATTTAATTGGTGTGATTTTAAATTATTTTCAATATATCCGAAGGAAAGTGTATTTTTTGATTTATTAGATGAGTAGCTATAAGTTGTAGAAAAATCTTGTTTTCCTCTATTATAATGTAGGCTATTTTTGAAATTTGAAGTCAAACCTAATAAACCATTTTCAGGAATAGTAAAGGGATTAAAATTAAAGGTCTCAATACTTTGATTAGTTTTCTTATCAATCATATACTGAGATTGATTTGAAAAATGTGATAAGAATCTTTTAAATTTTCTGTTTGAATTTTTCCATTTATGAAAATTTATTGCTAGAGATTGACTAAACTTATTTTGATAGGTTTTTAAATATATTTGATTTGGGAGAAATACTCTTATGTATAGCCCTTCATCTTGAAATTGCGCTAATTCAAACTCTTCCAGTTCTTGTATGTTATTGCCATTAATATCAATCCATTTATAATTTCCCATGCCTGGTTCAACTTCGACATATGTATATTCTTGCTGTGGCAAATTCCCTGAGTTTGTTTCATAGAGTAAATTAGATTGTACTATTTGATCAAATAATTTTTGATTGTAAATTAATCTTGAATTAAGAAATTTTTCAATATTATCATTACTAGTCCTAGTCAATTCTCTATAGTTTAAAAATACACTAAGGTTGCTTTTTGCATCCTTTAAGAGTTGTGACTTTAAATAATATATGTTGGAGGAATTAACTTTCCCTAATGAACTGCTATTAACTAAACTATCATTAATTCTTTTCTTATATCCTATTTCAATAAATCTATCAGAAAGGGATCCAATACCTGTAGCAATTTCATATAATTTATAGCCATGATTTGAATTAGCCAGGGAATTATCTAGCAAATTTGTTTTTAAATTTTTTTCAGCATCTATATTGATTTTACTCCATCCATTTTTATAATTTATTTTTAGCTTATTATATGTTCTAAAGAATTCAGATGTATAAATTGAAGATTCGGAATTTAAAATACTAGAATTAGACGTATAGTCAATATTTTTAATTTTTAAATCAAGATCTAATTGCTGTCTAATCCCATTATATTCCTTTTCAAATTTTAGATTTTCATAATTGTAATTTATTTTTCCAATTTTTTTATTAATTAGATTTATACCTCCCTGAATTAATAATTGATTTTTTACTTGGTTAATGTATGAGTAGCTTGTTAAGGAATCTAGATTCCAATCTCTGTTAAATTCAGGATTGTATATCATTTCTATTGACTGAAAGTCTTTATCGATATAATCTAAATTGGCTTTTGCATATATTTCCCATAATTTATTTTTTATAAGTTGATTTGATGTTGAAATTTTAGCTGCTATTCCATCATTATTGTTGTCGTCAATAGTAGAGAATAGGTTCTTATCATTTTTGCTTGAGGCAATTTCAAATGTGACATTAGTTTTTTCATTTGGAATATAATCTCCATTAATTATGGCTATTTGTAATTTTTCTGGAGCTACAAGTTTTACTATTGGATTATAATCTCCTTGTTTTATTCCATTAATTGGCGCTATATATTCATATATATTGTCGATTGCATTATTTGTTAGTAGTATATAATCACCTAAACTGTTGCCTACATTTGTGAATCTGACAGAGTACAATTCTTCATTAGGATCGTTTGAATAGGCATAAACTTCTTGACTATTAATAATCTCTTTTTTATATAGAATCCTATTTTCACTATATGTTTCCTGGTATGCAGATGGAGCATTCATTAAGGAGCTATCATCTCCTGCTTGGTTTAAAATAGAAATTTGTTCATCAGATAAATTTTGTTGCAGGGATTGGTTCTTAAGATCATTTTCATTATAAAAAGATATATTTAAATTGATTTTATCTCTTTTTAATTCTACTCCTGAAAATGCTATAAATCTTGAATAATTCCTTTCACTTACTTGATAGTTTACATTAACTCTCGTATTACCAGTAATTGGAATAGTAGTATTGAATATTATCTCTCCAGCATTATAATTAATCGTATAATCTTTATCAATTCCTCTTTCTAATTTACTTCCATTAATATATACTGTTTCACTTCCTGAAACAACTAAGACATAAAGCTCACCTCTTGATCCGACTAATTTATATGGTCCTTGATTTCCATTTTGACCTTGGAAACTGCTGGTCTTAAATTGACCTTTAACTATAGCTCCAGATCCATAGATATTAACTTGATCATTAGGGCTTATACTGAAATTTAGTCCTTGTATTCTTTTTTCAAATTTTCCAAAATATGAATTGCTATTTTTTAAATCAATATCACCTGCTCTTATTTGCCAATCATCACTTATTAACTCTATAAATATTTGATCAAATTCATCTAATCTTTGAGAATATCCATTATCCTGAAGTGGTATATTGGCATCTTGAATAGATGCTTTTAGGTATATTTTCTCATTTAATTTTCCAGATATCTGCAGGTCTAATTCACTGTTTAAAACAGAGTTTTGATTATTCCCTATATTAAATCCTCTAGAAATACTACCTGAACTTTCTAGCCCATCAAATAACGACTGTTTTTGTTGAATATTAGAACTAGAAATCTTATATAGCTTATTAATATTATCGTTATTAGAAACAATATTTTTTTTATCTAAATAAAAATATTCTTTAGTTAAAAATCTTGGATACTGGGTTTTTTCAAGCTCTAATTCTAATGAATCATTACTGATGTTATTATAGTGAGAATCTTTAAAATATAAGTCATTACTATACAGATTAGTGATAGTAGAGAATAAAATAATGAAGCTTAGATATTTCATACATTAGATAAAACTAAAAATAACCTAAAATATTTTATTAAAATAATTTATATGATTACAGAAATTTATTAGTTGATTACATATTTTAGTGTTATGAAAATAATATCATATAATGTAAATGGGATTAGAGCAGCAATTAATAAGGGTTTTATTGACTGGCTTGTTAGAGAGAATCCTGACATTATATGTCTATAGGAGATTAAAGCCCTTAAGAGTCAATTGGATTTAGATTTATTTAATAAAGCAGGATATATATATAATTATTGGTTTAGTGCTCAAAAGAAGGGATATAGTGGAGTTGCTATCTTATCTAAAACTAAGCCAATTCATGTTGAGTACGGTACTGGAATCAAATCAATGGATTATGAGGGAAGAAATTTAAGATTAGATTTTAATAATTTTTCTGTTATGAGTTTGTATTTACCATCGGGAACCAATATTGAAAGATTACAACATAAGCTTGAATATATGGACATGTTTCATGATTACATTAATAGGTTAAAATCAGAAACTAGTAATTTAATTATTGCAGGTGACTATAATATATGTCATAAAGCAATTGATATCCATGACCCCATTAGAAATAAGAATATATCGGGTTTTTTGCCGATTGAAAGAACTTGGTTGCAGGGCTTTATGGATTCAGGATTTATTGACTCCTTTAGATTTTTCTCTGATTCTCCAAATAGATATAGTTGGTGGAGCTATAGAGCAAATTCAAGATCCAATAATAAGGGTTGGAGAATAGATTACATCATGGTATCTGATGGTTTAGAAGAAAATCTAGTAGGTGCTGAAATTTTAGAGGATATATATCATAGTGATCATTGTCCAATTTTAGTAAGATTAAAATTCTAAGATAAAATTATACTCTATACTTTTTTCTATACTTATAGTTATAAGTATAGAGTTATGTTAAAAAAAAAGTCCTGCTACTAACAGGACTTTTTTTGATTATAATTTAATTATTTTACCATCTTCTTGAGTAAAGTGATATTCTAGATATTTATAAGCATCTCTTGGAATTATTTTTACCCATTTTTGGTATTTAAAGTACCACTTTAATCTAATTGAAGGATATCCTCTTTCAAGATATGCAGCAATAAAGGGATGCGTATTTAAATTAAATTTCTTATACCCCTTTTTGTATATATCCTCTAGTTCTTCAGATATTCTCCTTACTAAAATAATTGGTGCCTCTACTTCATTTTTATTGTTGCTAGGATTTTCTTCGCTAGTTTTAATTTTCATTTCTGGTCTGACTCTTTGCCTTGTAATTTGTATTAATCCAAATTTACTCGGTGGAAGTATCTTATGTTTAGCCCTATCTTCTGCCATCTCTGTTTTTAGATGACCATATAGTTTTTTTCTATTTTCGGCTGTATTTTGATCTATAAAATCAACAACGATAATTCCTCCCATATCACGGAGTCTTAATTGTCTAGCTATCTCTGTAGCTGCTATTAAATTAACCTCTAATGCTGATTCTTCTTGATTTTTTGATGTTGATTTTCTATTACCACTATTAACATCAATCACATGAAGCGCTTCAGTGTGTTCAATAACTAGGTATGATCCTTTAGTCATTGATACAGTTTTTCCAAATGAAGTTTTTATTTGTCTTTCTATTCCAAATTTTTCAAAAATTGGAAGATCTGATTTATAAAATTTAACAATAGATTCTTTTTGTGGAGCAATTTTTTGCACATAATCTTTTATTTGTATGTGAAGTGCTTCATCATCTACAGCAATTGAGGAGAATGTCTCATCAAAAACATCCCTTAGGATTTTAGATGATTTATTCATTTCACTCATTACTTTACTTGGTTGATTTGCTCCTTGCAACTTTCTGCACATTGCTACCCATCTACTAAATAAGTTTCGTAAATCTTTGTCTAGTTCAGCAACTTTTTTGCCTTTTGCAACTGTACGTATTATTACTCCAAATCCTTTTGGAGCAATACTCTTTACAAGCCTTTTTAGCCGATCCTTTTCTTTATCATCTTCAATTTTTTGCGAAATTGATATTCGATTTGAAAATGGAACCAATACTAAGTATCTTCCAGCTATTGATAATTCTGAGGTTATCCTAGGCCCTTTAGTTGAGATAGGTTCTTTTACTATTTGAACAAGTATACTTTGATTTGGTTTTAGTACATCTGACATCAAACCATTTTTTTCAATATCCTTTTCGAATGAAAAATTTTTCAGTGAAAAGTCCCTTAATTTTCCAGCGCATACACTTTTAATAAATTTTTGTAATGTTGGAAGTTTTGGACCTAAATCATGATAATGTAGAAATCCATCTTTCTTGTATCCAACATTAACAAATGCAGCATTTAATGCTGGCATTGCTTTTCTTACTTTAGCTAAAAAAACATCTCCTACAGAAAAATTAAAATTTTCATCATCTTTTTGAAATTCAACTAGTTTCCCATCTTTTAATAAGGCAAAATCAATATTATTTGAACCAGAACGAATTATTAATTCTTTATTCATTTTTTCAATATTTATACAGTTATAATTAACTGATTATTAATAATTATTCAATTCAAAAAATTCATTAATTGCAAACGCTATTATTGCAACTATTAAATGAATTTAATTTCAAAGAACTTGGTTGAATGTATTAGTTTGACTAATATAAAATATATTAATCTTTTTTCTTGTGACGATTAGCTCTACGTCTTTTTTTTCGTTTATGTGTAGCTACTTTATGTCTTTTACGTTTTTTACCACTAGGCATATGTCAATATTTTTAATCAATCTTAACTTTATCTTTAACTCCTTTTACAAAAAATTTAGAGGGTTTAAATGCTGGAATATTGTGAGCAGGAATTTTTATGGTAGTATTATTCTTTATATTTCTACCTGTTTTTTCTGCTCTTTTTTTTACAATGAAGCTTCCAAAGCCTCTTAAATAAACATTTTCACCATTTTCAAGTGAACTTATTATTTCTTTCATTACTGATTCAACTGTAAGTTGAACATCTATTTTTTCAATTCCTAAATTCTTAGAAATATTAGATACAATATCAGCCTTAGTCATAGATTAAATTTTTATTAATTACTAATATATTTCAACAATGGCGCAAATATATGTATTTTAATTTCAATATTTAAAACATGAATAGTTTAATTTTTCCCCTAACCATCTATTTTAGATATAATATTTGTTAGATATGAATTTTGCTCGTGCCATTTTAAATTGGTATATGGTCAATAAGAGAGATCTTCCCTGGAGAAACACTAATGACCCTTATTCAGTCTGGCTTTCTGAAATAATCCTTCAACAAACTAGAATTACTCAGGGCCTACCTTATTATTTAAAATTTATTAATAAATATCCTACAATTAATTCTTTAGCAAGGGCTAATGAAAATGATATTCTAATATTATGGCAGGGATTAGGGTATTATTCTAGAGCTAGGAATTTATTAAAGACTGCCAAATTTATAGTTGAGGAGTGCAATGGAAAATTTCCAAGTACATATACAGAATTAATAAAACTAAAAGGCATTGGAGAATATACTGCAAGTGCTATTTCATCAATATGTTTCAATGAGAGAAGAGCTGTCCTTGATGGCAATGTATATAGAGTAATTTCTAGATTTTATGGAATAGATGTGCCAGTTAATAATCATTTTGGTAAAAAGTTTTATATGGACTATGCTCAAAAGTTAGCCCCTAAAAAATCTTGTGGCGATTATAATCAAGGAATAATGGATTTTGGATCTCTTATATGTAAACCAAAGTCGCCTTTATGTGATAAGTGTATCCTAGAAAAGGACTGTATTGCAAGTAAAATGAAAAATATAAATTATTTCCCAGTTAAATTAAAAAAAAATGCCCCTAAAATTACACATTTTAATTATCTAGTATTACTAGATTCTGATCATATGATTTGGATAAATAAAATTAAGAATGGAATTTGGAAAAATTTGTTTCAGTTTCCAATGATTGAATCAAAAAAAGAATTAAACAAAACACAAGTATTATCTAATGAGATATTCAAAAGCATAGCCCCAATTTCTAATTCAGATATTATATTATTTAATTCTAGTCCAATAATACATAAATTATCACATAAAACTATATATGCAAAATTTTGGATTTTACCTGTTGAGCACTCTAATAGTAATTCAATTAAATTTTCAGATGTTAATAAATATCCAGTACCTAGGCTTATAGAAAAATTCTTAGATAAATTTAATTACAAACATTTTTAAAAACATTTAGTTATAAATAATATATTTATTTAAATTAGACAAAAAAAACATGTCAGGAACATTAAATAAAGTTATGCTTATCGGTCACCTTGGCGATGATGTTAAAATTCATCGATTTGAGGATGGTGGTTGTGTAGGAAGATTTCCACTTGCTACAAATGAAACGTATTTAAATAGGCAAACTAATGAGAGAGTATCAAATACCGAATGGCATAATATTGTTTTAAGGAATAAAGCTGCTGAAATATGTGAAAAATATTTGTCAAAAGGTGACAAAGTATACATTGAAGGCAGAATAAAAACAAGAAAATGGCAGGATGATAAGGGCTTGGATAGATACTCAACTGAGGTTAATTGTACTGAATTTACTTTCTTATCTAATAAACAAGATTCTCAAGGGGAAATGAATTCAAATACCCCAAGTAATAACAAGGAAGCAGATTCTTCAAATTCAGAAGATACTAGTTCAAGTGATGATTTACCTTTCTAGTTTGTATATAACTTTTAATTAGTTGAATATATTATTTACAGAAATACTTTATTATTTAGGTATAAATTACCAATTTAACTTTGATATTTTTTTATTGGTTATCCTATTAATATTTTCTGGATTCATTTCTGGATCAGAAGTAGCATTATTTTCATTATCTAAGAGTGAAATTGAATCAAAATCTGATCTTAAATCTTTTAAGATAATAACAAATTTATTAGAAAAACCAAATAAGCTTTTAGCGACAATTTTAGTAGCAAATAATTTAATAAATATTGGTATAGTTATTCTGTTTACTAAACTAGGAGAAATATTCTTTAGTGCAATTGAATCTCCTTTGATAAAATTCTTTCTAGAAATTGTTGTCGCTACTTTTTTAATATTACTTTTTGGTGAGATTTTGCCCAAAATTTATGCATCACGTAATAATATTAATTTTTCAAGGATAATTGCATACCCATTAAGAATTTTAGATATAATTTTTACCCCATTAAGTTTCCCAATGCAAAAATTTTCAAATTATATTAAGAATAAGTTAGCCATACAAAATTCAAATATTAGTATTGATCAAATTTCTCATGCTCTAGATTTGACAAGACCTGAGGATACCACTAAACAAGAGCAAAAAATATTAAAGGGAATAGTGAATTTTGGCAACATTGATACTAAGGAGATAATGCGTCCAAGAATTGATATTTTTGCACTAGATAGTAAACTTAAATCAGAAGAAATTATCAAATCAATCACAACTACTAATCATTCAAGAATTCCAGTTTTTGATGAAAATTTAGATAAGATTATCGGAGTTTTGCATATCAAGGATTTATTACCATTTTTAGATAAAAAGGAGTTTCAATGGAAGGAATTACTGAGGGAGCCTTTATTCATACCAGAAAATAAAAAATTAGATGACCTAATGTTAGAATTTCAAGAGAAGAAAGTTCATTTAGCTATTGTTGTAGATGAATATGGAGGAACTTCTGGTTTAGTTTCCTTAGAAGATGTTATTGAAGAGATTGTAGGAGATATATCTGATGAGTTTGATGATGATAATTTATTGTATTCAAAGATTGACGATCAAAATTTTATTTTTGATGGAAAAACGAGCTTGCATGATTTGTGTCGAATTATTAATGAAAACAAAAATATTTTTGATCAATATAAAGGAGATGCTGAAACAATTGCAGGTTTTATATTGGAAATATCAAAGAGTTTCCCCAAAAAAAATAGCAAAATAAATTTTATGAAATTTATTTTTACAATTGAATCAATAGATAAAAAAAGAATTAAACAAATAAAACTGACAATTTTAGATAAATGAGAAATTATATATTCGTAATTTTTATAGTTTTATTTGGTTGTGAGAATTATTTCCTTCCAAAACAATCAGCTTATTTAAGACTAGATTACCCTAAGCCTGAATATAAATTGATAGACGATAAAGATTTTCCATTTTTTTTTGAAGCAAACACTATATTATCAGAAATTTCAGATATTGATATTAACCCAGAATCCATTGATTTTATTATAAACTATAATCAGCTTAATGCACAAATAAATTTTCAATACAAAAATGTTAATTCCAATGAAAAATTAAATGCTTATATATTGGATTTAAAAATGACAATTGAAACGCATTCAACGATGGCAAATAGTGTAAAGATTAAGGATTATAGTTTAAAAGAAAAAAATATTTTTGGGCGAATATTTGATTTATCTGGGGATGTAGCATCGCCTTACCAGTTTTATTTAACAGATAGTACTAATAATATCATTTCTGGCTTGGTTTATTTTAATATTAAGCCTAATTATGATTCTATCTTACCCGCTATTAATTATATTGAAAATGATATTATTCATTTGATTGAGTCTTTTAATTGGAAAAATTATAATAAATAATTGCACATGAAGAAGTGGACATATCTTATTAGCTTATCACTAATATGGGGAACTTCATTTATTCTTATAAAAAAGGCTCTAATAGGTTTAACCCCTATTCAGCTAGGGTCGTTAAGAATAATATTTTCATCTATTATTATTTTTATTTTTGCTTGGAATACCTTAAAATTAATAAATAAAAAGGAATGGAAATGGATAATTATTTCAGCATTTCTCGGAAGTTTTTTCCCAGCTTTTCTTTTTGCATTTGCTGAGACTGAAATAGATAGTTCAGTAGCATCTATATTAAATTCCTTGGTGCCGCTAAATACTGTTATTATTGGTGCGATTGTATTTAAGATAGCTTCTTCAAAAAAACAAATTATTGGTGTTGTAGTAGGGCTTATTGGGACTTACTTATTGATTGATGGAGGAATACAACTCAACCCTGATCAAAATTATTTTTATGCCGGACTAGTTATCCTTTGTTCATTTCTATATGGGTTTAATGTAAACATTATAAAAAAGTATTTAAATGATATTCCTGCAGTTACTATTGCTGCAGGACACTTTTCTGTAATTTTCATTCCTGCAATTATTATTTTTTCTTTTTCAGGATTTAATACTGATCAGATGTATGATCCAATTACCTTAAAGTCTATAGGTTATGTGCTAATACTATCTGCTTTTGGGACAGCACTTGCAAAAGTCTTGTTTAATAAATTGGTGCAAATATCTACTGCAGTTTTTGCGTCTTCTGTAACATATTCTCTGTTAATAGTATCCTTATTTTGGGGGATATTAGATGGAGAACTCTTTAGTTTTAACCAGCTAATGGCTACAGTACTAATCGTATTAGGGGTCTTACTATCTAGCAGAAAACCTAGGCAATCTTTAGATTAAAAATCTGAATCTTTTAATTCTTCATTAATAAGAATTTCAGTAACATTTAATTCAAGTTTTTGTGATGGAATTTCAGTACTGAATGGAAATTTAATTCCATCAATATCTCTATAGTCACCATAATTTGTAGAGACTATATTATTATTATCATCTTGTTCTTCAACACTTAATAATAACCCAGAATCTACACCATAGTATCTATATGAAACTTTTTCACCCTCAGTAATTTTTACTTTATATGCATCTTTAAAGTCAATAGAATTAATGCTCATTAATTCTATTTCATCTTCAGAATAATATAATTCTTCAAAAATTCCTTTAACAGCTTTAGCTTTATCAATTTCTTTTTCATCCATTGCTTTTCTTTGCCCTTGCTGTTCTATATATCCTGTTTCCCCATCAAAACTTGATTTCATTAATGTCATTTTCTGACCATTCATATTTACTTCCATTTTAGTTGAGGACTTATTTGGAGCCATTTGTTTTATAGTCATCTGAGGTCTAAAAGGAGCTCCAGGAATTGTTACTTCAGCTTTAAAAACTAAAGTATTAACAGATTCAAGCAAGTCTCTGCCACCAATTGCATTAATATAATTATTTATTACCTCAGATGCAGTTAATCCTTCAGGAATAGCTTTATTAAATACAGGTTTTGCAATAGGATTTGCATAATGATCAAAATAGGTAACTGGCCAACCCACATTTTCTGTAAGATTATCAGCTACATCACTTCCTTTCCCAACAACAATAATTCTAGTACCATTAGGGTAATTAAAATATCTATTTGCTACTCTTTTTACATCAGCAGCACTAACTGCATTTATTTTTTCTAAGTATGTTTCATAAAAATCCTTAGGGAGATCATTCAGCTTAATATCTACAGCATATTTTGCACCAACCTGAGGATTTTCTATTCTTCTTATAAAACTCCCAACATATTTTGCTTTTGCATTTTTTAATAATTCTGCATCTACATTTTCTGTTTTAATTCTATTAATTTCTTTAATGATTTCCACTACAGCACTATCGGTAACTACATTCCTTACTTTAGCTCCAGCTGTAAATCTGGAAACACCATATCTGCTAGATCCAAGACTTGAGTAAGCCCCGTATGTATACCCTTTATCTTCTCTAAGATTTTTAAAAAGATAGCCTTCACCACCTCCACCTAAGATATTATTAGTAATTAGAGCTGCATGATAATCTTCATCATTCATTTTTAGATCAACATTATTTGTAACTGAAATTGAGGATTGAGTGGCAGTTGGCAAGTCAATAAAATTAATTTCTGTTAGATTAACATTGGGAGTAAGCAATGGAATAGGATCAGTGTGTGATTTTCCCTTTTTCCAAGCACCAAATTTATCAGAGATCATTGATTTGATTTCTTTATAATTTACATCTCCAATTACCACCAAATATGAATTATTTGGTTTGAAATATTTTTTATGGTATTCTAAAACATCTTCAAAAGTTATATTATTTAGCGTTTCTTCAGTTATAAATTCACCATAAGCATGATTTTTCCCATAAGACAAGGCTCCTCCAACTCTACCAGCAATAGCATCTAAACTTTTTTTATCAGCTTTTAACGCTTCAATTAGTTTATCCTTTTCTTTATTAAATTCTTCTTCTGAAAGTAATGGATTAATAACTGCATCTGCCATTAATTCAACAACACGTTCATTATTCCTAGTTAATGTACTAGCAAAACCTCCGCTAAATCCAATATTTAAACTGGCACCTAAAAAATCAATTTCTTCATTAAATTCATCTTTAGAGATAGTTGTGGTACCATTACCTAGAATAGATCCAAGTAGACTTGTTACTCCTGCTTTTTCGCCTTCAATAATAGGACGGTTATCTACACTTAAACTATAAGTTACTCTTGGTAATTTATGGTTTTCAACAACTAATACTTTTATACCATTTTTTAGCTTAAATTCTTGAGGTTTTTCTAATTTAATTTTTGGAGTTGGCCCACCTTTAGGTTGTATAGATCGGTCAAGTTGTGCATTAACATTTATTGAAATAATTAATGCTGTTATTAATAGAATTATTCTTCTTTTCATTTTTTAATACTTTTTATAATTATTCTCCTGGTAAATATTCAATATCTACCCTTTGATTAGGACTTAAATACTTTTGAGCAACACTTCTAATTTCTTCTCTTGAAATAGATCTATATATATCAATTTCTTTATTGATTAAAGTAACATCACCATATAGAAGATAATATCTAGCAAGAGAATTTGCTATTCCTGCAATACTAGAGTTTGAGTTTACAAATTGAGATTCAAATTTATTAAGCAACTTTTGGTGATCTCTTTCTGAAATCAACTCATTTTGAACTTTTTCAATTTCTTCTTCTATTTCGGTTAATAAAGTGTCAAGAGATACATCTCCAAGAGGCAATGCTAGGATTGCAAATATATTGTAATCTACTTGTCCTAAATTAATTACTTGAGTTTGTAGCGCTTGTTTCTGATTATCTACAAGTTTCTTATATAAAACAGAGCTTTTACCACTACTTAAGTATGTTGAAATCATATCTAAAACATAAGAATCTCTACTGGCAAATCCGGGTGTTCTAAAACTAGACAAGAGCATGGGGATTTGTATATTTCTATCATATGCTATAGCTCTAACATTTTCACTTATTGGCTCTTCTTTTGGAAAATTCCTAACTACTTCATTACCTCTTGGAACTTCATCAAAATATTTTTTTACAAGTTCTATTGTTTCCTCAGTATCTATATCGCCTGCTACAATTAGAACAGCATTGTTTGGCCCGTAATAAGTTTTATGGTAAGCCATAAATTCTTCTAGTGTAGCAGCATCTAAATGTTCCATTTTCCCAATATTTTCATCTTTATAAGGATGAACTTTGAATAAATTTTCATTTAATACTTTTAGCAATTTTCCATAGGGGGCATCATATCTTTGTCTCTTTTCTTCTTTAACCACTTCATTCTGCGTATCAACACCTACTTGATCAATTACTGGATGTAGCATTCTTTCAGATTCCAGCCATAATCCTAATTCAAGTTTATTAGAGGGAAAACTTTCATAATAATATGTTCTGTCTTGAGATGTATTTGCATTAAAACTACCTCCATTGGCAGGGATAATCTTCATGAATTCTCCTCTTCCAATATTTTCAGATCCCTCAAATAATAAATGTTCAAAGAAGTGAGCAAAACCTGTTCTTTCTCTGTCACCATCTTTTCCGCCTACATCATACATTATAGAGGTTGTTACAACAGGAGCTGAGTTGTCTTGATGTAATATGACATGAAGCCCATTGTCGAGATCAAATTCAGTGAAATCTACTTGTTGAGCCAATAAATGACCGCTTATAAGCAGAAAAACAGAAAATAGTAATAGAATTTTTTTCATTTTTTTCATTTTTTAAATTACTAAATACTTATATGTATAAGTATTAATTTCGGACAGCAAATGTACAAAAATTATCATTCATTAGTTTTTACATGAATTTTGATGATTTTTATAATATAAAAAACATTTGTAGGTTAATATATAAACTTTATATTTGCAGACGTTTTCGAATGATATAATCATAATAAAATGTATGCAATTGTTGAAATAGCAGGGAAACAATTTAAGGTTGAAAAAGATCAAAAGTTATATGTTCATCGTTTAAAAGAGGATGAGGGTAAAAAAGTAACTTTTGACAAGGTCCTTATGGTTGATAATAAGGATAAGGTTTCATTTGGTTCGCCAATAATTAGTGGCGCTCAAGTTGGAGCTAAGGTTTTAAAGCATTTAAAATCTGATAAAATAATTGTTTTCAAGAAAAAGAGGAGAAAAGGCTACAGAGTAAAAAATGGACATCGTCAACTATTGACTCAAATTCAAATAAGTGATATATCATTAACGGGGGCTAAAAAGCAAAAGAAGTCTGTTAAAGCAGTAGAAAAAGCAAAAGATAAAAAGTCAGATAAGAAAGAAGATATGACTAACTTATCTGTTGCTGCTTTAAAAGATTTAGCTAAATCAAAAGGTATTTCAGGTATTTCTAAAATGAAGAAAGCGGATTTGATTAAGGCACTGAGTTAAAAAGGATAAAAAATGGCACATAAAAAAGGAGTAGGTAGTTCTAAAAACGGTAGAGAATCAGAATCGAAACGGTTAGGTGTTAAGATTTTTGGTGGTCAGGCAGCAAGGGCTGGCAACATAATTGTCAGACAAAGAGGAACTGTACATAACCCTGGCGAAAATGTCTACTTGGGCAAAGATCATACTCTTCACGCAAGAGTGGATGGTGTTGTTAAGTTTACAAAAAAGAAGGATAACAAGTCTTTTGTTTCTATTGTCGCTTCTAAAGCATAATCTTTAATTTTCAGAGTTGTACTTTTATAGCATATAATTTGTTATAATGCCAATTATTCGAATAATAAAACCGAATGATAATACCATAGTTGGTATTTGGAAGATTACAGAAACTTTGGATAATTTATGTAAATCGGTTAGCCTTTCTTCTACATCTAGAGAATTATTGAAAAATAGAAAGAGCAGAATTCATAAATTACAATTTCTTAGTGTTAGAGCTATTCTAATTGAGCTAGGATATGCTGATGATAATTTATCTTACCAAGATAATGTCCCGATATTAAATGACAGCAAAAAAATATCTATAAGTCATTCAAATTTATTCTCTTGTGTAATAATTAGTGATTTAAGGGTAGGGATTGATGTTCAACAAGAAGCTAATAATATAATTAATACGATTGCCAAAAAATTTATTGGATATGAAACTTCATACTTAACACATGACGATTTTAAAAGGAAATCAATAATTTGGAATATTAAAGAATCAATTTATAAGATTGCTAATATTAATGGGCTAGATTATAAAACCCATTCATTAGTAGTTCCATTTAATTTATCTGATAATTTTACATACTCATGGCTTATATATAAAAATTTAAAGGAACGATATGCATCTTATTTTTTTACAATAGAAAACTATAGTTTTGCATATTTAATACATACAAATGATGAATGAAATTTATGATTTTTTTTTAGAGGCATATTCAAACTCCCCAACATTTATAATTGTACTTGAATTTCTTGCATTTATTTTTGGAATAATTAGTGTTATATATGCCAAAAGGGAAAACATATTAGTTTACCCAACAGGAATTATTTGTACTGTTATTACAATATATCTTCTATATAGGGCTCAATATTTTGGAGATATGATGATGAATGTATACTATTCTGTAATGAGCATATATGGATGGTGGAATTGGTCTAGAGTTAAGGATAACCATCACATAGTTTTAATTTCTAGAACAAATAAAAAGGAATATTTGATAGCATCTTTTTTCTTTTTACTAACAATTGGAATTACATTTTCTGTTTATAAAATGAACCTAGATTTTCTTGAAATACCAAACTATATTGACATTTTTACTTCTGGTGTGTTCTTTACAGCAATGTGGTTAATGGCAAATAAGAAAATTGAAAGTTGGATATTTTGGATTGTTGGCGATATAATAACAATACCTTTATATAGCTATAGAGGTTTAGGTATACTATCTTTACAATATTTAATTTTTCTGATATTAGCAATACAAGGATATTACGAATGGAAAAAAACCTTAAACAAACAAAGTCAAACTGCATAAAGGTTGTTTTATTTGGTCCAGAGTCTACTGGAAAGACAACTTTGGCTCAAAAACTAGCCAGACATTACAATTCAGTCTGGGTTAGAGAGTATGCAAGAGAATATTTGCAGAACAAATGGAATAATCAAAGAAAAACTTGTGAACCAAATGATCTAATTGAAATTGCTAAAGGTCAAATTAGGACAGAAAATGAACTATCTCAAAAAACTAATACAGTCTTAATCTGTGATACAGATTTATTGGAAACTAAGGTGTATTCAGAATCATATTATTCTGGCACATGTGATCCAACTATAGAAAAATATGCTATAGAAAACACCTATGATTTATATTTTCTAACATATATTGATGTCCCATGGGTTAAGGATGATCTTAGAGATAAACCAAATGAGAGACTTGAATCTTTCAATACTTTTGAAAGAGCATTAATTAAATATAATCGGCCATATGTTATTTTGAAAGGCAGCAAACAAGAAAAATTAGATTTAGCAATTAATCATATTGATAATCTTTTAAAAAATTAATATATTTGCCCCGTGAAAAAATTTTATAGCATTTTTCTTTTATGTGCATTAACTATACCAAACTTAGTCAGTATAGAGCATATTTTTTCAGAAAAACACATAATTTGTGATGATATAGACATACATGTTCATCAATTAGAAATGGACTGTTCTATTTGTTACTTTTTCAATACAACTTATGATTATAGTTTTGAGAATTTTGATAAAAACTATGAGCAATTATCTAAAATATATAAACTAAATCTAGTTTATACTAAACTTTATACTTCTAATTTTTTATTTTATTTTGATTCTAGAGGCCCTCCTTCAAATTGTTAAAATCAATTTCAACATTAACAATTAATCAAACAAAAAATAAAAATCATGAAAAAAATCATTTCATATGCCTTTATGGCATTATGCTTATTATATACAAATAAAAATATTTCTCAGACCTCAGATGAGGTAATTATAACAGAAGATTTGGATGAAGTAGTAATATCAATTCCATTCAATGAATCTAAAAAAAACAATATAATTAATGTTACAAAAGTCTCAGTTGATTTAGATAATCCTCTGATGTTTCAACAAATTTCTAAATCTATTGAAAATATTCCTGGGGTATCTTTTATGACAACTGGTCCTGGAATTTCAAAACCTGTTATTAGAGGACTAAGTGGAAACAGAGTAGTTGTTTATAATCAAGGTATTAGAATGGAAAACCAACAATGGGGAGACGAACATAGTATGGGTGTCAGTGGATCAGGAATTAGCTCTATAGAGGTTATTAAGGGTCCAATGTCAATCTTATACGGAAGTGATGCAATCGGCGGTGTCATTTATACAGTGCCTGAAGAATATACAAAAGATGATGGCACTAAGGTAGATCTAAGTACCTCATACAACTCAAATTATAAAGGGAACACCACTAATTTAGGCGTAAAAGGAGGGTCAAATGATTTGAAATATATTATAAGAGGTAATATGACTGATAATGGCAACTTTAATACGGCAGATGAGGAAGTTGAAAATACTTTTCTTGAAGAAAAAGATATTAAGGTAGCTTTAGGATATAGTACGAAGTCTTACGAATCAAACTTTAGAATGAATATGACAGATACTAAAGTTGGTATTCCACATGAAGAAGAACATCATGATGAGGACCATGAGGATGGTGATGATGAAGATGAAGACCATGATGATCATGAAGAAGAAGGTGAGGCTTATATAGAGACAGAAAATATGATTTTATCTTGGGAGAATATTTTTAATTTTAGTGATTCAGAGTTAAACGTCAAATTGGGTTACTCAAATAATATATTAAAAGAATATGGGGAACATGAAGAACATGATGAGGATCATGAAGATGGTGATGATGACGAAGATGGTGATGATGACGATCATGACGACCATGACGAGCATGAAGGTGCTCATCTTGATATGGGATTAAAAACTACAAGTCTTGACTTAAAGTATAGCTTACCAAAACTAGAAAATTTAGAAACAATAATTGGTACAACTATTTTAAGCCAAGAAAATAAAAATTATGGGGAAGAAATGTTAATTCCAGATGCTGAAAAAATGGATATTGGAATATTTGGAGTTTGGCATTATCATCTTGATAATGTTGATCTTGTTTTTGGATCCAGATATGACAATAGAGAAATAAAAGTTGGTGGAGATGAATATGAATATTTTGGTTTTGTAAATTCTTTAGGATTAAAAACAAGCCTGGGATCAAGCTCTACCATTAGGTTAAACTTCTCATCTGGTTATAGAGCTCCAAATTTATCAGAACTATTTTCTGATGGGGCTCACCATGGAACAAGTCAATATCTAATAGGTAGCACTAGCTTAGAAGAGGAAAAAAACAATCAATATGATGTTTCTTATGAGTACAAAAATAATGAAAACTTTGTTTTAGGTGTAGACGTGTTTTATAATAACATAAGGGACTACATATATTTGAATCCAACAGGCGGTGTTATTGATGAACTACCTGTGTATAATTATGATCAGATAGATAGTAAGCTCTTTGGTGGGGAAATCCAATTATCATATCAAACTGGAATTGATTGGCTGTCTTTTAACACATCAATAGAATATCTGAATGGAGAGACATCTGATGGAGATTATCTTCCAATGATTGCTCCATTAACATTTAGGCAGGATTTTACTATAGATCTTAGTGATAATATTTTTGAATTGGATTTCTTATATAAATCAAAACAGGATAATGTAAGTGAATTTGAATCTAGTACTGATTCTTACTTTACAGTTAATCTTTCAGGCTCACATAAAATTGATATTGCAGAGAATTCTTTAAATATATTTTGGTCTGTAGATAATTTATTGAATGAAGAATATTTTGACCATATGTCAAGACTGAAAAACTTAGGAATTCATGAAATGGGCAGAAATATTTCTGTAGGATTGAATTATAATTTTTAATTATTTGTTTTTGTTTAGTAAAAGCGGTTATGCTTTTTTAGTATAGCCGCTTTTTTAATAAATATTTTAAATTCAGATATAATAAACATTAGAAAAATATTATATTTGATTGTTCTCATAAGGGGGTGCTTTTTAAAGCTGAGATCATACCCATTGAACCTAGAACAGATAATGCTGTTTAGGAATAACAAATGAATAATTCCTCTTTTATTCTTTATAAATGAGACTTATGAAAAAATTAATCATTTTTTTTTATCTATTTACTCTTTCTGGATTTTCTCAAAAAATTGCTATTGATTCAATGAAAATAGAGAATCTTGAAGAGGTTTTAGTATCATCAGTAAGGGTAAAAAATAATATTCCAATCGCATATAATAATATTTCAAAAAAAGAAATTTCAAATAGAAATTTGGGCCAGGACTTGCCAATTTTATTAAACTTTTTGCCTAATGTTGTTACAACATCAGATGCAGGGGCAGGTATTGGTTATACTGGAATTAGAATAAGAGGTATTAATTCACAATCAACAAATGTAACTATTAACGGTATTCCTTATAATGATGCTGAATCTTTGGGAACTTTTTGGGTGGATCTTCCTGATTTTTCATCATCGATAGAAAATTTACAAGTTCAGAGAGGAATTGGTACATCTGTTAATGGCTCAAGTGCTTTTGGAGCTAGTATAAATATCTTAACAGATAAAATATCTCATGATCCATATTTTGAAAATTCTAATTCTATAGGCAGCTATAATACATTAAAAAATACATTTCGATTTAGCACAGGCCTAATAAATGAGCAGTTTGAATTTTCAGGAAGATTGTCTAAAATTGATTCAGATGGTTATATTGACAGGGCATCGTCAGATTTAAAGTCTTATTTTTTTCAGCTATCATATAAAAAAAATAAAACACTTGTAAAATTTTTGAACTTTGGAGGACATGAAATAACCTATCAAGCTTGGAATGGAATTGATCAAGAAACTTTAGAAATAGATAGAACATTTAATCCCTCGGGGTTATATTATGATATAAATGGAGAGATTAGATTCCATGAGAATGAAGTAGATAATTATAAGCAAGATCATTTTCAATTACATTGGAGTGAAATAATAAACAATAGAATAACTTCAAATCTTGGAATTAATCTTACAAATGGTTTAGGATACTACGAACAGTATAATGAAAACAATAACCAAGATTATATAACTAGAAAATGGCTAGACAATCAATTTTTAGTATTTAATTATTCTCTTGAATACAAATACAAAAAAAATAATATAATTTTTGGAACAACATATAGCAAGTATGATGGAGATCATTTTGGTGAAACAATTTGGGCACAAAACTCAGATGATATTGAATTTAATGATTTGTTTTATAATGGAAATGGACTAAAAAAGGATTTTAGTAATTTCTTAAAATATATTTATCAGTTTTCAGATGAAATTACTATATATGGAGATTTACAACTAAGAAATATAAAATATAAAACTATTGGAAGCAGTTCAAATTTAGAAGATTTTTCAATTGATAAATCATATAGTTTCTTTAATCCAAAGGCTGGACTCAATTTTGAATTGAATAAAAAAAATAGATTATATTTTTCTATTTCCAAAGCATTTAGAGAACCAACTAGAAGTGATTTTGAAAGTAATCCTGAAATTAAACCTGAAGAGTTAGTTGATATTGAATTAGGATGGAATTATAAATTAGAAGGAATTCTAATAAATGCTAATTGGTATTATATGAAGTATAAGAATCAACTTGTATTAACTGGCGAAATAGATGATGTTGGAGCACCAATTAGAGAAAATAGCGGTCAAAGTTATAGACGTGGTTTAGAAATAGAATCTTTGCTAAACTTGTCAAATAAAATTACTATTAATGCAAATATGAGTTTAAGTGAAAATAAAAATGTTAATTACATTACTTCATTTAATGGTGAAATAGTAAATTTAGGCAATACTCAAATTTCATTTTCTCCAAAATTAGTTTCATCTATAGGCTTTAGTTTTACCCCAACAAATAAATTATATTTAGCGCTTATAACTAAGCATATTGGAGATCAATTTATGAGTAATACAGATTCTAATTTATCAAAACTAGATTCATACACCATATCTGATTTTAATATTGTATACAAATTAAAAAAAACCAAATTATTCGATGAAATTACTATTTCAGCTATAATAAATAATTTACTTAATATAGATTACGTTTCAAATGGATATTATTATACTTATGATGATACATGGACTGACCCTAATCAGGCAGTAACATATGAAGGAGTTGGATATTACCCTCAAGCTACACGAAATTATTTGTTAGGAATTACTTTTAAGTTTTAGAAACTAGTAATAAGCAAGTTACTTCCAACTTGATCTACTCTGTATGTTTTTAAAGCACAGTTTAATTGAGTCTCTAGGGATTGACCTGTTATTAAGCTATATTTATTTTCATCAGGGCAACTGCATGAAGCTTCTAGTCCTTCAATGGATAAAATAGAGCATTGGCTAAAAGTGTGATTTGGATCAGCAGCATCCCAGGCTAAAAAACCTGTGCCAGAGTTTGTTACTATTACGCCGCCATTACCAATATTTGGAATATATACTGAGTTGCTAATGAAATTCAAATCATTGTATTGCGGTAGATTCATATTTAACTCATGTGTAACTTTTGTATCAAACAGGAAATTGCAGTTTGGGTCAGAATCAGAATCAGAGCATGTTAAAAATGTACATATAATGATACATAAAAATAGCAGTTGCTTCATTTTGCGAAATTACAATAAAAATATATTGAAATAAATATTTTGTATATTTGATATAATCTCGTGTGAACGAGATTTTTTTAATATAAGTAGGTAATAGCATTAAAATATAGATCATGAGTAACATCTCATATTATACTGAAGAAGGGCTAAAAAAATTAAGACAAGAGCTTAATACATTAAGGGATATTGAAAGACCTAAGATTTCTAATGCAATTGCTGAGGCAAGAGATAAGGGAGATTTAAGTGAAAATGCTGAATATGATGCTGCAAAGGAAGCTCAGGGGATGTTGGAAATGAAAATATCAAAATTAGAAGAAACTTTAGCCGGCGCTAGATTAATTGATGAATCTCAGCTAGATACTTCTAAAGTTTTAGTTTTATCAAAAGTTAAAATTAAAAATGAGTCTAATAACATGGAAATGGACTATATGATTGTAGCAGATGGTGAGGCAGATTTAGCTTCTGGAAAGATATCTGTTAATTCTCCAATAGGCAAAGGCTTATTAGGGAAGTCAGTTGGTGATATAGCTGAAATAGATGTGCCAAGTGGGGCATTAAAATTTAAAATTCTAAAAATTTCAAGATAAATGTCTTCAATATTTTCAAAAATTATTTCTGGTGATATTCCCTCATTTAAGGTTGCTGAAAATGAAAATTTTTTAGCTTTTCTTGATATAAATCCCAATACTAGAGGCCATACTCTTTGTATTCCAAAAAAAGAAGTTGATGATTTCCTAGATCTTGACCCTTCACTATTTAAAGAATTAATAGGGTTTTCTAGAGATGTGGCGCTAGCTATAAAGAAAACTATTCCTTGCGAAAAGGTAGCTTTATCTATTGTAGGACTGGAGGTCCCTCATGTTCATGTCCATTTAATTCCAATTACAGCAATTAAGGATGTAACATTTATAAATAAGGTAAAATTGGATAAGGATGAGTTTATATCCACTTCAGAAAAAATTGCTTTAGCTTACAGTTCTCTTTAATTGAATTTTTATTGTTGTTCCTTTACCAATTGTTGAAGAAACTACCACTATTGATCCTTTATGATAATCTTCAATTATTCTTTTAGATAACGAAAGACCTAAACCCCATCCTCTTGTTTTCGATGTGTATCCGGGATCAAATATTTTTTTATGTAGTCTTTTTTCAATTCCACTTCCTGTGTCAATTATAAGAACATCTACTAATAAATTTGTCTCATTTATTTCTATAGTAATATCACCTGATCCCTTCATCGAGTCAATACTATTTTTTAATAAATTTTCAATTGTCCAACTGTAAAGCTGTGAATTTAACAGGGTAATGATTTTCTCTTTCGGTTTTACTAACTTAAAATTTACTGAATTTGAAGATCTAGTTTTCATATACTCAATTGTAGATTCTGTTTCAGATATAATATCTTTCTTTTCTAGAGAGGGAATAGAACCAATTTTACTGAATCTGTCAACAATAGTATTAAGTCTTTTAATATCTTTTTGAATTTCATCTATATAGTTATCATCAACATTTTTATTTTTTAGAATTTCAATCCATCCCATAATTGAAGATAATGGTGTAGCAATTTGATGAGCAGTCTCTTTAGCCATTCCTGACCATAATTTATTTAGTGTAGCTGTTTTTGAGCTTTTATAAAAGAAATAAACAACTGATCCAAAAAGGAAAATTATTAGAAGAAGTGCTAAAGGGTAATATTTTAATTTATTTATAACTGTTGAATTTCCATAATATAATACGGACAATAATTCATCATTATATTTAATTTCTATTGGTTTATTTTCTTTAGAAAATCTTTTAATTAGTTTAGAGACTGCAGTTGTATCTGTAATATTAAAATTTTCTATATTGTTATGTTCAATGCTCCCATCATTATTTACTTTAATCATTGGTGTAGAAATATTATTTCTTATAATATCTAATGTTAGTGGTGATATTTTTTCTTGATTAGAGTTAATCAGTTCAATTTGTGCTTTAGACCAAAGTTGCATTTTAATCCTTTCTTCATTTTTAAAATTTTGAAAGAAAATATAAGTATTCCAAAGAATCGATGAAATTATAAGGAATGAGCCCAAAATAATAGACCATCTAATAATATTTGTATTACTGTTCATAATTTCTTTTAGAATAAGAGTATTAAATATAGTGAGATTAAATCAAAATAAAGTATTCATTAATTTGCAAATAATTGCCAATCTTTATTTTAGATTGTTAAATTTGTCAGTTCATATATTAATCAGAAATTAAAATAGATGGAAGTTCAAGGTAAAATCAAATTAGTAGGTAATGTTCAAGAAATAACAGATAGTTTTAGAAAAAGGGAGTTAGTAATTGTAACTCAAGAGCAATATCCACAGACATTGTGTGTTGAGTTTGTTCAGGATAAAACAGATTTGTTAAATGATTTTCAGGAAGGGCAAGAAGTAAAAATAGGAATCAACTTAAGAGGTAGAGAATGGAAAAATCCAGAAGGAATAATTAAATACTTCACTTCGCTTCAAGGATGGAGAATTGAGCTTTTACAGAATCAAAATTTAGAAGATGAACAACCCGGAGTAGATTCACTAACCCCGTTTGAACCAGCTGATGATATTAATAAAGAGGATTTAGATGACCTCCCTTTTTAGCAGTTGTTAAATTCTGTTTACTAGTTTAAATATTTATCAATAAACTCATTAACTTTAGACGCATTAGTTATTTTAAAATCTCCTATTTCTGTTCTTTTTAGATTTGACAGATATGCTCCAGAGTTAAGATTTTCACCAAAATCATTAGCAATAGATCGGATATATGTTCCTTTGCTACATGATATTTCAAAATCAATATTAGGCATATCTATTTTCATAATTTTAAAGTCAAATATTTCAATTTTTCTAGAGTTTATTTCAACTTTTTCTCCAGCTCTTGCATACATGTAAAGCCTTTTGCCATCTTTTTTTATTGCGGAGTATATAGGTGGTTTTTGGCTGATAACTCCAATAAAATTATTGATATTTGACTTTATCAATTTTTCTGTAATATGACTAGTTGGGTATGTGTTGTTAATAGCTGTTTCACAATCATATGATGGGGTTGTTGCTCCTAATGTAATTGTCCCTAAATACCTTTTTCTTAATATGCTTAGGTTGTCAATTTTTTTTGTCATTTTCCCTGTACATAATACTAGTAATCCTGTGGCTAATGGATCAAGAGTCCCTGCATGTCCAACTTTAATTTTTTTTATTGAAAATTTCTTTTTAATTGCACTCCTAATTTTATTCACCACATCAAAAGATGACCATTCCTTTTCTTTATCGATTAGAATTAATTTTCCTGAAATGAAATCTTCACCGTTCATTAGAATGAAGTAATTATAATAGATATTAATCCAAGGATTATGCAATATGCACTAAATATATTTAAGCTGTTGTTTTTAACGATTTTTAACATCAATTTACATGCAAAGAGCCCTGTTATAAATGCACTGAAAAACCCAAATATATACACCATATAGTCTATATTATTAAAGTCTATGTTATCGCTAAATAAGTCTTTAATTATTTTTCCAAATATTAAAGGAATAACCATTAGGAAAGAAAATTTGGCAGACTGTTTTTTATTATTTCCTAGAAGTAATGATGTACAAATCGTAGCTCCAGATCTGGAGATCCCTGGAATAATGGCAAATGCTTGAGAAAGTCCAACTATAAATGAGTGAGAATAAGAGATTTGGTGTCTTTTTTCTTTACTAAACTTAGTTAATAATAAAAGTATTCCTGTAATTATAAGCATTGATCCTACTAAAGTTATATTGCCAGTAAATAATATTTCAATTTCTTCTTCAAAAAATAAACCTATGAATACTGCTGGAATCATTGAAATAATTATTTTAAATAAATATTTGTGATTTCCATTAATAGAATTGGCAATAGAACCTTTTATTAGGTTCATTATATCATCTTTAAAAACAATTATTGTACTTATGGCAGTTGCAAAATGTAATATTATTGTAAATAGTAGATTTTCACTTGCTAATAGGTCGGCATTTAATACTTCTCTTCCAATTTCTAGATGGCCACTTGATGATACTGGAAGAAATTCAGTTAATCCTTGAATAATACCTAAAATTATTGCATCTACTATATCCATTAAATTATTTTTTAGAAGAAAATAAGATTGCATAAACTTGCATGCCCAGTCCTACCAGAACTAGTAATGGGGCAATTCTTATTCTTCTAAAATTATATATTTCTTTGTTAAAAATATTAGGATCATTGCTTTCTCCACCAGACATAATAATAAAGCCAACTAGAATCAAAATTAATCCAATAGAACTAATTAAATAATTCTTTTTTGTAAATAATAATTTCTTATTAGATGATTTTTTTTCTTTCATATTAGAAATTAAATTTTTCAGTATTCAGATTCAATATATTTTGAGTTGCAAAGAAAGTACTTACCCAGCTAATTATCACTCCTAGTATTAAGATAACAATAAATAACCCAATCAATAAAAGTTCATTTATCATATCTAGCAGGGAGATGCTATTATCAAGGTAAATAATTAGCGTTGCAAGACCTAGGGAGGCAATAATTGAGCTTATTATGCTTAGTTTAATGTTTTTAATTATAAATGGATATCTAATAAAATGTTTTGTTGCTCCAACCATCTGCATTGTTTTTATTGTATTTCTGTTTGAAAAGATAGAAAGCCTTATAGAACTATTAATGATTAAAAAAGCTATAATTGTGAATATTAATGAGGCTGGAAGTATCCAAAAAGCAATTTTATTAAGATTATTATTCATAATGGATATTAAATCCCTATCATAAATTACTTCATCTACAAATTTATTTTCTAATATTTTATTAGAAATACTGTCTAATATTCTATTATTTATATAGTCAGATTTTAAATTAATATCAATAGAATTAACCAGAGGATTGTATCCTATATCATCCGTAAAATCTTCTCCATATTCCTCTTTCATAAATATTGCTGCTTCATCTTTTGAAATAAAACTTAGATTTTTTATGTAGGAAGACATTGTCAAACTATTTTTTAATTGATTTATTTCAACATTTTTTATGTTTTCTTTAAGATATATTGATACAGTCAATTTTTCTTTAAATGAATTACTTGCTGATTTAATGCTTATTACTGAGAGCCCCAGAATTCCAAAAAGGAATAGAACTACAGATATAATTATAATAACAGAAAAATATGATGTAAGTAATCTCTTTTTCTGAAATTCTTCAAATTGGTTATTCATGTTTGTCAATTAGTTTCAGTAAAAATAATGAACAAAATCAAATATTTAAAAAGATTTTCTTATAAGAAAATGTAAATTTGTTTAATATCAGTAGTACAAAGTAAATGAAGTATAACTTTAAATCAATAGAAAAAAAATGGCAAAAGTATTGGACAGAAAATAATACATATAAAACCAAAATTGATTTAGATAAGAAAAAATACTATGTAATGGATATGTTTCCATATCCAAGTGGAGAGGGCCTTCACGTCGGTCATCCTTTAGGTTATATAGCTTCTGATATCTATTCTAGATTTAAAAAATTAAAGGGATTTAATGTATTACACCCCCAAGGTTATGATAGTTTTGGATTGCCAGCAGAACAATATGCAATTCAAACGGGCCAACATCCAAAAAAAACTACTGAAGAAAACATAAATACCTATAGAAATCAATTAGATAAAATCGGATTTTCATTTGATTGGTCTAGAGAAATTAGAACTAGCGATCCAGACTATTATAGATGGACTCAATTTATTTTTATTGAACTATTTGAATCATGGTATGATAAGGATCAAGATAAGGCAAGACCAATCGATGATTTAATCAGTATTTTTAATCAGTCAGGGAATCAACAAATAAATCTTACAACTACTAAAAATGCCTTAAAATTTTCTTCAGAACAATGGAATGATTTTAATAAGGAAAAAAGGGAAAAAATACTACAAGATTACAGAATTGCATATTTAGCTAAATCAGAAGTTAATTGGTGTCCTGAATTAGGAACGGTATTGGCTAATGATGAAATTGTAAACGGTGTATCTGAAAGAGGAGGCTTTAAAATAGAAAAGAGATTAATGTTGCAATGGAATATGAGAATTAGTGCATATGCAGATAGACTATTAAATGATTTAGACAAAATTGATTGGTCACCTTCAATAAAAGAAACACAAAGAAATTGGATTGGGAAATCAATTGGTGTTTCCATGAAATTTAATATTATTGGGCATGATGATTCTATAGAAGTTTTCACCACTAGACCTGACACAATATTTGGAGTTAGTTTTATGACGTTAGCACCTGAACATGAACTTACATTAAATATTACTACTAAAGAAAACAGGGCTGAAGTTCAAGAATATATAAGATTAGCATCAAACAGAAGTGAGAAGGATCGTATTTCAGAAGTAAAAAAAATAACAGGAGTATTTACGGGTTCTTATGCAGAACACCCTCTTACTAAAGAGAAAATTCCAATATGGATCGGAGATTATGTTTTAGCAACTTATGGAACAGGAGCAGTAATGTCTGTTCCGTGTGGAGATCAGAGGGATTATGATTTTGCAAAGTATTTTGATATTGATATTCCTAATATTTTTAAAGGGAAAGACATATCAAAAGAAGCTTTTGTTGATAAAGAAAATTTTGAATTACAAAACAGCTCATTTATAGATGGTCTTTCTTTTGATGATGCTACAGACTCTATTATTTCTAGATTAGAGAAAGATGGAATTGGCATTAAAGAAATTAATTATAGATTGAGAGATGCAGTTTTTTCTAGACAAAGGTATTGGGGTGAACCATTCCCTGTATATTATGTAAATAGCGTACCAAAAATTATAGAAAAAGCCTATTTACCTATAAAACTTCCAGATGTTGAAAAATATCTTCCAACAGAATCGGGAGATCCTCCTCTTGGAAGAGCAGAGTATTGGGCATGGGATGAAAAAGAAAAAAAAATAGTTCCTAAAAATAAAATAGACAACAAATCAATTTTTCCAATTGAATTAAATACAATGCCAGGATGGGCTGGAAGTTCCTGGTATTTTTTAAGGTATATAGATCCTAAGAATTCTAATCATATATGCAGTAAAAAAACTTTAGATTACTGGTCAAATGTAGATTTATATATTGGGGGTAGTGAACATGCAACTGGACATCTTCTTTATTCAAGATTTTGGACTAAATTTTTATATGACAGGAAACTTATTCCATTTGATGAACCATTTAAAAAATTAATAAATCAAGGCATGATTTTAGGCTCTAGTGCAATTATATATAGACTTTCAGGGACTAATAAATATATCTCAAAAGATTTATTAAAAAACGAAGATGTTGAAGAAATTCATGTTGATGTCAATTTGATCAATTTTTCTGATGAATTAGATATAGAAGGGCTAAAGAAATGGCAACCAATTTTCGAGGAAGCTGAATTTGTTTCTAAGAACAATGTATTTATGGTTGAGAGAAAAATAGAAAAAATGTCTAAGAGATGGTATAATGTTGTAAATCCAGATTTAATATGTGAGGACTATGGTGCTGACAGTTTAAGATTATTTGAAATGTTTTTAGGACCTTTAGAACAATATAAACCATGGAATACTTCAGGTATAGTTGGAACGCATAATTTTTTAAAAAAATTATGGAAATTATACGTAGATGAATCGGGAATTAAAGTAAAAAACATAAAACCTGAGTTAGACAATTTAAAAACTCTTCATAAAACAATTAAGAAGATTGAAGGTGATATTGAGTCATACTCATTTAATACAGCTGTTTCAAATTTTATGATTGCAGTTAATGATTTGACTGACCAAAATTGTGTTAGTAGTGAAATATTATCACCGCTATTAATAATTTTATCTCCATATGTGCCACATATTACAGAAGAATTATGGAGTTTACTTGGAAATAAAGAATCCATAACAAAGGAATCCTTCCCTAATTTTGAAAAGAAATATTTAAAAGAAGAAAGCAAAATTTATCCTATATCAATTAATGGAAAAGTTAGGCTTAAACTAGAATTATCTTTTGATCTTACCAATAAAGAAATAGAGAAAATCATAATGGCTAATGATAATGTTTTAAATAAGTTAGAAGGTGTTAAGCCAAAAAGGATTATTATCGTCCCTGGAAAAATTATTAATTTAGTGATTTAGTTATGATTTTTTGGACAGTCTTTATTGTTGATGTTTTATTGATTTTTACTGGATATGTAGTAAATAAAAATAATGCTAAATATTTAATGGCGGGATATAATACCATGTCAGTAGAAGAAAGAAAAAAAGTTGATTTAGAAAATCTTCTAATTTTTTGGAAAAAGTTTTTTGTGATACTTACTTTTGCTTCTACTTTAATTTTTACAATCTCTTATCTTATGTTTTCTGAAGCGGTGACAGCAGTAATTTGGTCAGTATGTTTAATTATTCCATGGCCAATATTTATATATAAGCTTCAAAAATTTGTTAAGTAAAGTTATAATTTAAATGCTACCTGCTTTTCTTTAAATTTAATATTATATTCTTCTAGTTCTTTTAGAATTTGATTATTAATTCTTTCTTATATTTAGTGCATGAAGTTTAAAATTATCTTACCTATTTTCTTTCTTTTTATAATAAGTTTTTCATATGCTCAAGATTTAAATTTTGAAAAATCACCTGAAAATTATCAATTATATCCTCGTGATAAAAATAATAAAGCATCTGTTGTTTTTTCTGGAATTATAACTGAAAAAAATGAACTCAATGAGCTTGAATTAAAAGTTTACAAGGATGAAGCTTTATATGAATCAAAGTTTATTAAAATTGAAAATAAAAAGTTTGAGTTTTCTTATATTATTAATGCTGGGTTGTTTGAATATAGATTTGAATTGTATGATGATAAAAAAAACGAAAAAAAACTTTTATTTAGTGCAGATAATATAGTTTGTGGTGATGCCTATATAATTACTGGTCAATCTAATTCTCATGCTAGTAGTAATAAATCTATCTATTCGAGTCCTTTTATTAGGAGTTTTGGAGTCAAGACAGGTTATGAAAAATATTCTGATGAGGATAAAAAAATTAGATGGGGTTTAGCAACTGGAAATTGCAAGAATTGTAAAGGAGAGGCCTGGGAGAAAGGATATGATGGTGGCTGGTTTGTTAAAATTTCTCATGGTGTAGGAGTTTGGGGAATGGAATTAGCAAAATTATTAGTTGAGAAATACCAAATACCTGTGTCTATTATTAATGGAGGAAGTGGTTCTTCAACTATTGAAGAAAACATGCTCTATCCTGAAAAAATATCTTTAGAAACTAGTTTTGGAAGATTAGCTTACAGAGTTGATCAAGCAGGTCTTAAGAATAGTATTAAGGCTATTTTTTATCATCAAGGTGAATCGGATACTTATAAAGAGCGTGCTTTATCTTATGCCAACAATTTTGATATTTTAAATAAAGACTGGAAACGTGTATATAAAGGTTTAGAGAAAATATATCTGTTTCAGATACATCCGGGATGCGGCGATGCTTTTCAATCTGAAATTCGTGAAATTCAAACTCAGATTTCAAAAAAGTATGATCATGTGAAAATAATGTCTACTACAGCTGTTACTGGACACGATGGCTGTCACTTTTCTTTCGAGGGATATAAAGAGCTTGCTAATCGAATATTGCCGCTAGTATCTCGCGATTTATTTGAGGAAAAACAAGCATCAATTATTACTCCTCCACAATTATTAAAAGCCTATTACAGTGGAAAAAAAGAAATAACATTAAGTTTTGACCAACCAGTTCAAATAGAAAAGTTTTATGAGTTAAATGGAACCAAACATTTAATGAAGGATCAGTTTTTTTTTAGTTTAGACAAGAACAGACCCTATATTAGTGGGGTTGTAAATAGTGTTGAGTCTAAAGATGAACAAATCATTATCAAGTTAAAAAGTGATCAAAAATATTTTGCAGTTACTTGGTTACCCAATAAAGAATATATAGGCACTAAAGACATATACAATGGTCCATGGATTAAAGGATTAAATAATAAGATTGGAGCACTAAGCTTTGATAATAGAAAAATTTATTAAGTAATTTTTAAAGTTTAAATGGTACAAGCTTTTCTTTAAATTTAATATTATATTCTTCTAGTTCTTTTAGAATTGGTACATATATATCTTTAGAAACAGGCAATTGAACTCCAGTAGATTTTATTTTCTTATTTAATATGCCTAAAGTTGCAATTGCTAATGGTAGTCCAACTGTTTTTGCCATTGCTGTATATGTTTCATCTTCTCCAATGCTAACCATTGTAGAATCAATTTGATAATTTTTTTTATTTTTTTTATAACCAAACTTATGGTACATAACAACCATGTCTTTATCATTTTTCTCTAATTGCCAGCTTTGCAATAAGATATACTCAAGTATTTGAGCTGGTGTTGCATTTTTTAAAGGAATTTTTTTTGTACTACTAAAAATATCTAATTCTAGCAATTTATTCCATATCACATTTGTTTCATTAATCCCTAATTTATTCTTGATTCTTGATTCAATTGATTTAATTGAATTTGATGAAAGAAAATAATCAACATAATTACTATAGCTCATCATATGTGAGTTTTGAATGGAGTAGCTATCATCTGTCATACCAAGACTTACAAAAACATTCCAAGCGTTAGAAAATCCAGGCCTTCTAATTGTCCCTCTTAATATGGTATTGATATTATTTAGTTTGTATATACTTCTATATTTTAATGAATCTCTATTAGGATAAGCTTCAAAATTTCCATATCCATCAATTTTCAATGGTTCAGTATTCTTAAAGAGTTTACTATATGGAATTTGTTTCTGTTTATCTCTTTCAATAAATGTTGCATCACCACCTTGCCCCGCTAGAACGACATTCCTAGGGTTCCATGTGAATTTATAATTCCATAAGTTATTGTCACTTTCAGGAGCAATTAATCCGCCTGTATAGGACTTGAACATAACTAGCTCATTGCCCTCATCTTTAATCTTATCAATTATTTTCATGGCACTCATATGATCAATTCCTGGATCAACACCAATCTCATTCATAAATATTATTCCTAACCTTTTGACTTCATCATCAAGTTCATTCATTTGATCACTAATATAGGAGGCTGTTAAAAGACTTTTTTTGTACTTTAAACACTCCCTTGCAACCAAAAGATGAAATCTTGCGGGTAGCATAGAAATAACAATATCAGATTGAAAAATTTGCTCACTACTATTTTTTTTATTTAAAATATCAAATTTAATAGCTCTAATATTTGTAGAGCCAGCAGATAATTTCTTTGCATTATTTATATCTATGTCTCCAATAGTTAGAAATAAATTTTCTTTTGAAGACTTATGCGTTAAATATTTTACTATATAAGGGGTGGATTTTCCTGCTCCAATGATCAATATGTTTCTCATTTATTTTAAATAAAATATTAAGTAATATTACTAAAATAAAATTCTATTAATTAATAATTTTAGATTATTTTTACCAACTATTTATATAAATTTTAAAGTTATTTTCTATGAATAGTAACTCTAATATTTCAAGAAATATCTCCTTAGATGCTTATGGGATACATAAAGCAAAAATAAATTATAATCTTCCCGTATCAGATCTGTATGAAATATCAATTTCAAAAAATTTAGGACAACTTACCAATGATGGAGTTCTATCAATAAATACCGGAAAATTTACAGGAAGATCACCAAAAGACAGATATATTGTTAAGGATGAGATAACTGCAGAAAAGGTTTGGTGGGGAGATATAAATATTCCAATAGACCAAACTTCATTCGAAAATTTATATAATAAAATAACAAAGCATCTGTCAAACAAAGAGTTATACGTAAGAGATGCTTATGCATGTGCAAATGATGAATGTAAAATTAATATAAGAACTATTTGTGAAATTCCCTGGAGTGATATTTTTGTATATAACATGTTCCTTAGACTAGATAAGGCTTCAATTAAAGGGTTTAGGCCTGAATGGACCATAATTAATGCACCAAATTTCTATGCAGATCCATCAACTGACAATGTAAAAGACAGAAATTTTGCAATAATTAACTTTACAAGTAAGGTTATAATTGTTGGAGGCACAGGATATACAGGCGAAATAAAAAAAGGGATTTTTTCAGTTTTAAATTTTACTTTACCTACATACAAGAATGTGTTGTCCATGCATTGTAGCGCAAATACTGGAAGCAATGGGGATACATCTATTTTCTTTGGCTTGTCTGGTACTGGGAAAACTACCTTATCTACCGATAGCAGTAGAAGACTTATTGGAGATGATGAGCATGGATGGAATTCGAAAAACGAAATTTTTAATTTTGAAGGAGGGTGTTATGCCAAAGTTATAAATTTATCTAAAGATAAAGAGCCTGAGATATATAATGCAATCAAACCTGGAGCTTTACTAGAAAATGTAATTATAGATGATAAGTGTGCTGTTGATTATAGTAACAAATCAATAACTCAAAACACAAGGGTTAGTTATCCCATACACTTTATTGAAAACATAATGACACCTTCACAAGGAGAAAACCCTAGAAATATCTTTTTTTTAACAGCAGATGCTTTTGGAGTTTTGCCTCCAATATCAAAATTAAATCCTGCTCAGTCTGCATATCACTTCATATCTGGATATACATCAAAAGTTGCAGGAACAGAAGCAGGTATTAATGAGCCTGAACCATCATTTTCTGCATGTTTTGGCGCTCCTTTTATGCCATTACATCCAACTATTTATGCAAAAATGCTAATAAAGAAAATGAAAAAGTCAAATGTTAATGTTTGGCTAGTAAATACTGGATGGACTGGAGGACCATATGGTATAGGAAAAAGAATGAAATTAAAATATACAAGAGCAATGATCAATGCTGCAATGGATGGTGAATTAGACAGAATAAATAATAAAAATTATCATGTTCATTCTGTTTTTAATGTTAAGCAGCCAAGAGAATGCCCAAATGTCCCTTCTGATATTTTGAGTCCTAGAAAAACTTGGAATAATGACAAAGAATATTATGAAAAGGCGTATATGTTATCTAACTATTTTATCAAAAATTTTGAAAAATTTAACGAATTTGCTGATAAATCAATTTTAGATGGCGCTCCAAATGCTAGATAGTCTATTTTTTGTTTGATTTATAAATAAAATTATCTAAGGCCATTGTCATAGAAGGAAATTCTGGAGAAGGAGCATAGATATCTACATTAAGACCTTTCTCTTCTACAGCTTTCCTTGTTATTGAACCAAAAACTGCAATTTTTGTTCCATTTTGTTTAAATTCTGGAAAGTTTTGAAATAGAGATTCAATTCCTGATGGACTAAAGAAAACTAAAACATCATATGTGACATCCGCTAATTCAGTTAGATCGCTTATTACCGTTTTATAAAATACACATCTTTTCCATTTTATATCAAGACTATCAAGAAGTTCAGGAACCTCAGGTTTTAGCTTATCTGTTGTAGGTAGTAAAAAATTTTCATCTTTATGCTTTGATATTATAGGACATAGTTCTTTAAATGATCTTTTACCAACATATATTTTTCTTTTTCTGTAAACAACATATTTTTGAAGGTAGAAAGCTACAGCTTCTGATTGACAAAAATATTTCATAGAATCAGGAACTTTAAACCTCATTCTCTCACATACTCTAAAATAATGATCAACCGCGTATCTGCTTGTTAATATTATAGATGAAAATTTAGATAAATCAACTTTTTGTAATCTGATTTCTTTAAGAGTTGCTCCTTTTACATGAATAAAGGGAACGAAATCAATTTTTAACTTCCTTTTTTTCTGAAGATCAAAATATGGTGAATTTACCAATGTTGGTTTAGGTTGTGAAACTAAAACTGTTTTTATCTTTGCCATCTTTTAATAACTAACATCTCCCTTATATAGAAAGAAAAAAATTATACAATAATAGATATGGTATAATTTCGAGTGTGCAAAGATACAAAATAAAATAAAACCAACTTTTTTTTATTGTTTTTTGGTGCAATATGAATGAATTTATGTAAGCAGCTAATTTTAGCAACAATATGATATAAATGAAGATAAATAAGACGTTTATACTTGGGTTAAAGAAATATAATATTAGAATATTAATTAGGAGAATAATTAACCCAATTAGGCTATTGTAGTTAATTTTTTCATTTAAATATAGGTTAGTTAACCACTGGATATTAAAAAACCATGAGATTACGAGTTCAGTTAAATTTTTTAGTACTAAAAATGCTACTATAATTTGAATTATATCTAAAAATTCTAAAAAATTAAAGGATAATCTATTTCCATTGTATGTTACATTATATATAAAAACAAATAAACCAACTGAAATAACAAAGTTAATTTGTAAGAAGTAGTCAAATGGGTAGTATGTTACCTTTTCATACTTATATTTTTTTAAATATGAACTATTCCAAAAGATTTTAAGAAGGGAATTAAATTTTTTATGATTATTATACTTAATTAGTGTTATTATAATTATAAGTAAAAGGATAATGACTGTAAATGCATCTTTTAACAATATATCTCTGATCATAATAGCTAAATTATAGATAATAAACTACAAACTTTATCGTACAAATATTATATTTTTGCTTAAAAGATAAAATTAATGAATGATGTATTGATTATAATACCAACTTATAATGAGATTGAAAACATTGATAAAATCATTAAATCCATATTTGGCTTGTATAATGGTGTAAATATTCTTGTAGTTGATGACAACTCACCTGATCATACATCATCAAAAGTAATAGAGCTTCAAGCCATCTACAAGGAGCAATTATATCTTCAAATTAGAAAGGGAAAATCTGGGCTAGGTCCTGCATATATTCATGGATTTAAATGGGCTATAAAAAAGGATTATAATTTCATTTTTGAAATGGATGCTGATTTTTCTCACGATCCACGTGATATTAAAATTCTTTATAATAAGTGTAAGGAAGGATTAGCAGATATATGTATTGGGTCTAGATATAAAGAAGGAATTAATGTTGTAAATTGGCCTTTAGGAAGAATAGCGCTATCCTTATTTGCTTCATACTATGTTAGATTTTTTACGGGAATGAATATTAAAGATCCAACTTCTGGGTTTATATGTTATAAAAGGGATGTAATTGAGAAAATTAATTTAGATATGGTTAAATTTATTGGATATGCTTTTCAAATTGAAATGAAATACAAATCTTATCTAAGTAAATTTAAAATTCTTGAAATTCCTATAGTATTTACAGACAGAAAATATGGTAAATCTAAGCTAAACGCTTCAATAATTAATGAGGCAGTTTTTGGAGTTATTTACATGAGAATTAAAAGTTTTTTCTCTACAGATTATTAGTATGAAAAATAGTATATTAATCAAAAATGGAAGAATAATTAATCAAGGCAAAATATATAGGTCAGACATATATATTGAAGATGAAATAATTAAAGAAATATCTCCCTCTATTAGCCTGAAATTATCAGATACTATAAATATAGATGCTGAGGATAACTATGTTATCCCTGGATTAATAGATGACCAGGTCCATTTCAGAGAACCTGGGCTAACCCATAAGGGTGATATTTACACGGAATCTAGAGCAGCAGTTGCAGGAGGAATAACTTCATTTTTAGAAATGCCTAATACAATACCCCAAACTATAACGCAAGAAAAATTAAAGGAGAAATTTGCAATTGCATCAAAAAAATCAATAGCAAACTATTCTTTTATGTTTGGGGGGACCAATGATAATATTAATGAAATATTAAAATTAGATCTTAAGGAGGTACCAGCATTAAAAATATTTCTAGGATCATCTACTGGGAATATGCTTTTAGATAATCTTGAAGCATTGGAGGAAATATTTTTAAAATGTAATTTGCCAATTGCTGTTCATTGTGAGGATGAAAATACAATAAAAGAAAACCTCAAACTATATACTGACATATATGGAGAAAAAATTCCAATAAAATTTCATTCAAAAATTAGAAATGAGAAAGCTTGCTACCTTTCTTCATCCATGGCAATTGATTTGGCTAAAAAAACAGGTGCTAGATTGCATGTATTCCATCTTTCAACTAAAAAAGAAACTGATTTATTTTCAAATTCTATTGATTTAAAGGATAAAAAAATAACTGCTGAAGTATGTGTTCACCATTTAACTTTCAGTGAAGATGATTATGAAAAATATGGGACTAGAATCAAATGGAACCCCTCCATTAAGTCCTTAGTTGATCAAGAAGGCCTGTGGGATGCCTTAAATGATGATAGAATAGATGTTATTGCAACAGATCATGCGCCACATACATATGAGGAAAAAAGCAATGATTATCTTAATTGTCCTTCTGGAGGCCCATTAGTACAACATTCTCTTGTTGCTATGTTAGAGGGGTATCATAATAATAAAATTAAATTGGAAAAAATTGTACAAAAAATGTGTCATAATCCTGCTATTTTGTATGAAATAGAAAACAGAGGCTTTATTAAAGAAGGATATTATGCAGATATAGTTATTTTCAATCTAAATAATCCATGGACTGTTAATAAGGGAAATATTTTATACAAATGCGGATGGTCTCCTTTTGAAGGAAATACATTTAGATCTAGAATATCTCATACAATAGTTAATGGAAATATAGTTTATAATAATGATAAGATTTTTGACAATAAATTAGGTAAAAAGTTAATATTTAATAGATGAAAAAAATATTTCTTGTAATCGTTGTTTTATTTGGTTGTAATAAAAATATTCAGAAAACACCTATGCCAGATAACTTAATATCTGAAGAAAAAATGGTTGATGTTATTTATGAAATGACTTTAATAAGTGTTTCTAAGGGTGTTAACAGAATAATTCTAGAGAATAACGGGGTTATTCCGGAAAAATACATTTTTGAAAAATATAATATAGACAGTTTACAATTTGCTTTGAGTAATGAATTTTATTCAAATGACTTAAATAGGTATTTAGATATTTATGATAGAGTTAAGGTGAAGCTTCAGGAAAATAAACAGATAATTATGGATAGTATAGAGAATTACAAAAAGGATAGAGCTAAAAGAAGTTTAGAAATTGCAAAAAGAGAAAGATCAAAGACAATTGACAGTATTAAAATGAAAAGATCAATGATGCCCTTGAAAACAAATAATTAATCAATTACCTTTGATTATATTTAATTAAATGAAATCAAATAATTTTATTGATGAAATTAAATGGAGAGGCATGATTCATGATATCATGCCTGGTTTTGAGGATTTCTTGAAAAGGAACACAAGATCTGCTTATATTGGTTTTGATCCCACCTCAAATTCGCTACATATAGGGCACTTAGTTCCAATAATGTTATTAACACATTTTCAAAGATCCGGTCATCGTCCAATTGCATTAGTAGGAGGTGCGACAGGAATGATTGGTGATCCTTCTGGAAAATCATCAGAGAGAAATTTACTTGATGAAGTAACTTTGAAAACTAACCAAAAAAAAATTAAAGATCAGTTATCCCATTTTTTAGATTTTGATGAGTATAAATCTAATGCTGCATTATTGTTAAATAATTTAGAATGGATGAAAGAATTAAAATTTCTAGATTTTATTCGAGATGTAGGCAAGCATATGACGGTTAATTATATGATGTCAAAAGATTCTGTGAAAAATAGAATCTCTAATAATGAAGGTGAAGGGATGAGCTTTACTGAGTTTTCTTATCAGCTGGTACAAGGATATGATTTTCTTTATTTGCACAAGAATTTTAATTGCTCTATTCAAATGGGAGGAAGTGATCAATGGGGAAATATTACTAGCGGAACGGAGCTAATAAGAAGAATCGATAATAGCAAAGGCTATGCCTTAACTTGCCCATTAATTATAAAATCTGATGGTAGTAAGTTTGGCAAAACACAACAAGGGAATATTTGGCTTGATCCCAAGAAAACATCTGTTTTTAAATTTTATCAATATTGGTTGAATACATCTGATGAAGATGCTGAAAAATATATAAAAATATTTACATTTTTGACTGAAGAAAAGATAAAAAAATTAGCCTCAGAACATAAGAAGGCTCCACATTTAAGAATTCTTCAGAAGACACTTTCTAAAGAAATTACCACGATTGTACATTCTGATGAAGCATATGAAAATGCTCTGAAGGCTTCAAATATATTATTCAGCAATAATTTTAAGGAGGATATTGAGGCTATAGATGAATCAATTTTTCTTGAAGTATTCGAAGGGGTTCCACAATATGAAATAGAACCATCTATAATTAATAAAGGTTTAGATATGATCTCAGCCTTATCTAATACTACAAATTTTCTCCAATCCAATTCAGAAGCTAGGAGAGCTTTAAGAGAAAACTCAATTTCAGTTAATAAGAATAAAGTAAATGAGGACTATCTAATTGATAAAAAGGATTTAATAAGCAAAAAATACATAATATTAAACAAGGGAAAAAGACATACTTATATTATTAAAGTAGTATAGATTTAATCAGTCAGTAAATTACATCCTCTTTGATCAGAATTATCCAATCTTCCAAGAATCTCAAAATTACCATCTTCATCTAATTTACCAAGATCATCTGTTGCTATAAATGAACAAGAATTATAATTGGCTAAATCAATTATGTTTATCCCTCCAATTTTATTATCAGTTTTAATATTCATTGGATCTTCTGACTCCCTTATATAGATTTTCATCCATGGTGGGCATTTAAATTTTTCATTATTTATTGAATAGGCTTGAGACATTAATTCAGTCATTCCATATTCGCTATTAATATTTTTTACCCCAAAACCAATTTTCAACATTTTATGTAACTCACTTTTAATTAATTCCTTTCTTTTCCCTTTCATTCCTCCTGTTTCTATTATTGTGGTTTTTTTTAATTTAAAATTGTGGAAGTCAATTAAATTTAAAAGGGCATATGAAACTCCAAATAGAATAGTTTTTTTATTTCCTTCTTCTAGATAAAGTATTTTTTCCTTTAATTCTTTATAATTATCAAGATAGAACCCGCTATTTCTGTTTTTTGATTTTTCAATTAGGTGATTTACCATATATATTAATGATGAATTTTTATTCTCAAGATATGTAGGTAATAGAGCTATTATATTATATCTAGATGGATGTCCATAGAAATCCATAAATATTTTAAGAAAACAATCTTCATAAAGTTTTAAATCTATAATGTGGTGTTTGCTCAAATTATCTTTTGTAGTGCCACTGCTATGAAATGTCTTTTGGATTGGTTGATTTGAAGAAATTATTTTGTGATTTTTAAAAAACTGAATAGGAAAAAATGGAATTTCAAAAGAAGATTTGATGTTACTTGGGTTTTTTCCTGTCAAGTTGCAAAATTCTTTATAAATAGTATTATTCTTAAATTGGTAATTAAAGATTTCTATTGAGTTTTTTTCAAATTCTTTTGGAGATGTAATATTTAATATTTTCTTTGAATCAATCACATGTTAAATATAAATGAAAAAGAGCATTAAATTAATATCATCTTTTTTATTTAGATCTAATTTTATAAGTTGGTATCTTTATGAATAATAAAAAAAGCTCGTGAATCCAGAAGATATTAAAATTTTGCTTGTTGATGATGAGCCTGATATTTTAGAAATAATATCGTATTCTCTAAAAAATGCTGGATACAATGTATATACTGCAAAAAATGGAATTCAAGCAGTTAAGCAAGCAGAAAAGATTGAACCTCATTTAATTATTTTAGATGTAATGATGCCTGAAATGGATGGTATTGAAGCTTGTGAGATAATAAGAAAAATACAAAAAATAAAACACACACTAATTACTTTTCTATCAGCCCGTGGTGAGGATTATAGTCAAATAGCAGGATTTAATGCTGGCGCCGATGATTATATTACAAAGCCTATAAAACCAAAAATTTTGTTAAGCAAAGTTAAGTCGCTGCTTAGAAGAATATCATTAGATCAAGCAGAAACTATAAAGATCGGGCATTTAATTATAGATAGATCTAGCTATAAGGCATCTTATAAAGGAAAAGAAATAAATTTGCCAAGAAAGGAATTTGAATTATTATATTTGTTAGCATCCAAGCCAGGGAAAGTATTTAAAAGAGAGTATATCCTTGAATCAGTGTGGGGCAAGGATGTTGTGGTGGGAGACAGAACTATTGATGTTCACATTAGAAAACTTAGAGAAAAAATAGGAGATACTTTTTTTAAAACTGTCAAGGGTGTTGGGTATAAATTTGCTATTTAATGCCGTTAAAAAATACACAAAAAAATCCTTATCAATTTGCTCTGATTTCTGCTAGTTTAATAGCCTTAGCCAGTTATCTAATTCTTTTAATATATTCGTCAGATTCAGTAATTATTTCTTTATTGATTTTCTTAATCTCTTTTATTGTCATCCAATATAGAATTCAAAGTTTTTTATTTAAGAGATTTAAAGAATTGTATCAATATCTAGACATGTTAGATTCATTTCAAATTAATAAGTCTTCTGTTTCAACAGATATGGATTCATTGATAAAAAATATTGAAGATTTTGCAAAAGATAAAAAAATAGAAATAGAAGCATTAAAGTTGAAAGAACAATACAGAAAGGAATTTATTGGAAATGTAGCACATGAACTTAAAACGCCAATCTTTACAATTCAAGGATATATTTCAAACTTATTGGATGGAGCAATGGATGATAAAGATCTTTTAAATAAGTATTTAAAACAGACTGATAATAGCATTGAACGATTAACTTATATAATAAAGGATTTGGATCTAATTACTCAATTAGAATCTTCTACGTTGAATTTAAATATTTCTAAGTTTAATATGATTGATTTAATTTCCAATATTTTTGATCAACTTGAAATTAAGTCATCTAACAGGAATATAAAATTAGTTTTTGATAAAAAATATAATAATGAAATCTTAGTTTCTGCTGATAAAGAAAGAATTGTTCAAGTTCTTACTAATTTGTTAGTAAATTCTATTAATTATGGGAGGGATAAAGGAACTACTGAAGTTAGTATTAATGATTTAACTGAAGAAAAATTAATTATAAGAGTAACAGACAATGGAGAAGGAATTTCTGAGGAACATTTGCCTAGATTATTTGAGAGATTTTACAGGGTAGATATTAGCAGGAGTCGTAAACATGGTGGCTCAGGTCTTGGACTAGCAATTGTTAAACATATTATCGACGCTCATAATGAAAACATATATATAAATTCTAAGCCTGGTGTTGGAAGTGAGTTTTCATTTACTTTGCAGAAGTCTTTTTAAACCTCAAAGGTCTATAATTCAAATATTATATTAAAAATCAAAACAATAATTGGGTAGTAAAAATAAATTAAAAAGGTTTAAAGAAAACGAAGGGTTTAATAATGTATATCAACCCTCAAGAGAAGATTTACTTAATGACAAGTTTAATCTTAAGGGGAATTGGAATAAGTTAGCTTTTAAAAATAGCAATCCTATTGTTGTTGAACTTGGTTGTGGAAAAGGCGAATATTCAGTAGGTTTAGCAAAAATGTTCCCTAAAAAAAATTTTGTTGGAATAGACATAAAAGGTGCTAGATTTTGGAAGGGAGCTAAAATCTCTTTATCTGAGAAAATTAATAATGTACTTTTTGTCAGAGCTCAAATTGAGTTGATAGAAAATATTTTTTCAATGGATGAAATTAGTGAGATATGGATAACTTTCCCAGATCCACAAATTAAATATAAGAGAAGCAAACATAGACTAGTTAATAGAGATTTTTTAAGTAGATATAAAAATATTTTAATTAAAAATGGGATAATAAATTTGAAGACGGATAGTGAATTTTTACATGGTTATTTAATTGGATTAATTCAAGGTATGGGACATGAGATAATATATTCAAACCATGATATATACAATTGTTCTGGAGCTCCTATAGAAGCAACTGCAATTCAAACATATTATGAGAGCTTATATTTAACTGAGGACAAACCAATAACCTATTTAAAATTCAGATATAATAGCTAAGCAAATGAATTCTATAAATGAATCTTTTTTTGATAAGGTTTATACTATTGTAAGAAAAATTCCACATGGGAGGGTCACAACATATGGATTAATTGCAAAATGTTTGGGGACACCTAAAAGCGCAAGAATGGTTGGTTATGCAATGAATTCATCTCATAAATTTTCAGATATTCCAGCCCATAGGGTTGTTAATCGTAATGGACTTTTAACTGGAAAACATCATTTTTTTGGTTCTTCACTAATGCAGGAATTATTGGAGAATGAAGGAGTAATTGTAATAGATAATAAAATTAAAAATTTCAACGATGTTCTATGGGATCCTTCAACTAGGAATTAAATAAAGAAATCGTATTATATTTGTATTAATAAAAGATAATTTGAAGCTATCAAAAAAAAATATTATTTCATTATTTGAGGATTCTAAATTTAGAAATTTCACAATAAAAAATGTTGTGATTTTCGACAGGGATGTTGTTATTGATATAAGCATTAATAATCCAACACTTCAAGCTAGAAAAAAAGTAGAATCTTCAATTAAAGGTTTAATTAGTCAAAAATTTGGAGACAAAACAAATATTCAAATAAACACTAAAATTGAAAAACCAGTAAATAATTTAAATCAAATTAAGGGAAAGCCAATTCCTGGGATAAATAATGTAATTGCAGTAGCTTCAGGTAAAGGTGGAGTAGGTAAATCAACTGTTACATCCAATATTGCAGTTTCTTTAAAAAGTATGGGGTTCTCAGTGGGTATTTTAGATGCAGATATATATGGCCCATCAATTCCAATTATGTTTGATGTTGCTAATTCAAGACCACTTTCAGTTAACATTGATGGAAAAAATAAAATGAGTCCAGTTGAGAGTTATGGAATTAAAATTCTATCTATAGGATTTTTTACAAAAAGTGATCAAGCCGTAATTTGGAGAGGCCCAATGGCAACAAAAGCATTAAATCAAATGATATTTGATGCAGCTTGGGGGGACTTAGATTTTTTACTGATTGATTTACCTCCTGGTACAGGAGATATTCATCTAAGCATATTACAAGCTCTTCCTGTAACAGGCTCAATAATCGTTAGTACTCCTCAAAATGTTGCTTTGTCAGATGCGAGGAAAGGGGTTGCTATGTTTAAACAAAAGAGTATTAATGTCCCTGTTTTGGGAATTGTTGAAAACATGTCGTATTTTACTCCTGAAGAATTACCAAAGAACAAGTATTATATTTTTGGAAGGGATGGAGCAAAAAATCTAGCAAGTGATCTGGAAGTTCCATATTTAGGCGGGGTGCCGATAATTCAGAGTATTAGAGAAGCTTCAGACTATGGCCATCCAGCTTCATTACAAAAGGAATCATTAATATCAAATTTGATGGAAGATATTACTAGAAACATGGTTTCAGAACTTGTAAAAAGAAATAAGAATTTGCCACCATCAGAGTCTTTAAAAATAACTACTATGGCAGGCTGTTCCGCAGTAAATAAATAAATATGAGAAAATCTAATTTAAAAGACAGAATTGAAAAAGCTTTGGATGAGATTAGACCTTTTCTAGAAAATGACGGCGGAGATATTTCATTGATAGAAGTTAAGAATAAAACAGTAAAGGTTAGGCTGGAAGGAGCTTGCACTACTTGCTCCGTTAATCAGATGACTTTAAAAACTGGTGTTGAGATGACAATAAAAAAATATGCTCCAGAAATAGAAAATGTCATAAACATTGGTATTAATATTTGATTAATGATTAAAACTGATATAATAATTATTGGTGCAGGTCCAGCAGGTTTATTTGCAGTTTTTGAGGCAGGACTTTTAAAATTAAGATGCCATTTGATAGATACACTTCCAAACCCAGGAGGCCAATGTTCTGAACTTTATCCAAAAAAACCTATATATGACATTCCTGGGCATCCTGAAATTTTAGCTGGTGATTTAGTTGAAAATTTATTAAACCAATGCAGTCAATTTCAGCCTGGATTCACATTGGGAGAAAATGCAGAAAAAATAAGTAAGAATTCAGAAGGATTATTTACAGTTATTACTGATAAAGGGACTGCTCATCAAGCTCCAGTGGTTGCTATTGCTGGAGGACTAGGAGGTTTTCATCCAAGAAAACCAATTATTAATAATATAGAATCTTATGAAGGGAAAGGTGTTTCTTATTTTATTAAAGATCCAAATCTATATAAAAATAAGAATGTACTAATTGCTGGAGGTGGAGATTCAGCTTTAGATTGGACAATAGAATTAGCTAATATTGCATCTAATGTTACCCTAATTCATAGGAGAAATGAATTCAGAGGTGTTTTGGATTCAGTAGAGAAAGTACAGGAATTAAAAAATAAAAATAAGATTAACCTCATAGCTCCCGCAGAAGTTGTTTCTCTAATGGGAGATGATAAGTTAAAAAGTGTTGAAATTAAAATTGAAAATTCAGAAAATATAACACTGAATGTAGATTGTTTTATTCCACTTTTTGGATTAACTCCAAAACTAGGATCAATAAATGATTGGGGTTTAGAAATAGAAAAAAAATCAATAAAAGTAGATAATACTTTAAATTATCAGACTAATGTTCCTGGAATATTTGCAATAGGCGACATTAATACTTATCCAGGTAAATTAAAACTAATTTTATGTGGATTTCATGAGGCTGCTATGATGTGTCAGTCAGCGTATAAGATAATTAATCCAGATAAAAAGCTTGTTTTAAAATACACAACAGTTTCAGGAGTGAGTGGTTTTGACGGATCAATAAAAAAAGCTGAACCTATTGTTAGAAAATCAATAGATTAAATTTTAAATATAAAATCGATAAAATCGTATGAGTATGTTTCTACATTTATATCCGTCTCCATATTTTCTCTTTTTTGACTCCAAGATTTTTTTTGATTAGTTGTTTTATCTTGAAGGGAATCTTCTAATTCAATTCTTTTTTTGATTACGACCTTAGTATCTACTTTCTTAATCATTTATATATTATTTAAATGCATTTAATCCTGTAATATCTAATCCAGTAATTAGTAAATGAATATCATGAGTACCTTCATATGTAATTACACTTTCAAGATTCATCATATGTCTCATAATTGAATAATCCCCAGTAATTCCCATTCCACCTAAAATTTGTCTTGATTCTCTTGCTATTTTAATAGCCATTTCAACATTATTTCTTTTAGCCATAGATATTTGTGCTGAAGTTGCTTTATCTGCATTTTTTAACATACCAAGCCTCCATGCTAAAAGCTGTGCTTTAGTGATTTCAGTTATCATTTCAGCTAATTTTTTCTGTTGTAATTGGAATCCCCCAATTGGTTTGCCAAACTGAATTCTCTCTTTACTATACCTAAGAGCTGTGTCATAACAATCCATGGCAGCTCCAATTGCACCCCATGATATTCCATATCTAGCAGAATCTAAACATCCTAAAGGAGCACTTAGTCCAGATTTATTAGGAAGCAAATTTTCTTTAGGAACTTTAACATTATTAAATATTAATTCTCCTGTTGCACTTGCCCTTAAAGACCATTTGTTATGAGTCTCAGGAGTACTAAACCCTTCCATGTCTCTTTCAACAATTAATCCATGAATTCTTCCTTTTTCATCTTTTGCCCATACTATTGCTATATCTGCAAATGGTGAGTTTGAAATCCAAAGTTTAGCACCATTTAATAAAAAGTGATCTCCCATATCTTTAAAGTTTGTAATCATGCCGCTAGGATTTGATCCATGATCAGGCTCAGTTAAGCCAAAACAACCCATAAATTCTCCTGATGCTAATTTTGGAAGATATTTTTTCTTTTGATCTTCACTGCCATATTTCCATATTGGAAACATAACAAGTGATGATTGAACTGAAGCTGTTGATCTAATTCCTGAGTCTCCTCTTTCTATTTCTTGCATTAACAAACCATATGAGATATGGTCAAGCCCTGCACCACCATATTCTTCAGGGATATAGGGTCCAAATGCACCTATATCAGCTAGGCCTTTAATAAGTTGATCAGGGAATTTCGCTTTTTGTGCAAATTCTTCAATTATAGGTGAAACAGATTTTTTAACCCAATCACGGGCAGAGTTTCTTATTAATTTGTGTTCCTCAGTTAATAATTCATCAAGATTATAATAGTCTGGAGCTTGAAAAAGATCTTGTTTCATTTTATGAAAATTATACAATGCAAATTTAGTTAATGCTTATTTAAGTTTAAGTTTTTTTTAAAATAAATTATTGATGCTTTTTTATTGTTTGTTAATAAAATCAGAAATTAAACTATGAAAATGATGAACTCCTTTTTCTTTAGTTGGAGAAAATCTTCCTGTATTATAAAATGATGAACTTATTCCCTTTTGAACATTTTGAACAACATATTCATCTTCAATCTCAACTTTATCTAAATCTTCACTGGCTCCTAAATTTAATTTAGATTCATCAAATACATATGACCTGAAAATAATTTTTGTATGAGACATGCCCTGAGGTTTAACTAAATTAACAGATATTCCCCAAGGATAAACATTTAACATTAGGTTTGGGAAAATCCAATAATAATAAGCGGCTATTTTCTTGCCACTATCAATATGGCCTTCAGGAAAAACAAAACAATCATCCTTGCTTGATGCATAACCAGCCTGTAGATTGAAGTAATCATAGATCTCTGTATCATAATTTTCATAATCTAAAACTTCATCAAGATCTTTATGAATAAAAGGAACGTGAAATCCTTCAAGATAATTATCACAATACAAAGCCCAATGTGCATCTATTTCGTAATTTTTAGATAAAGATTCTTTAAGATATAATTTTTCAAGAGGCAGAAAACCAACTCTATCTTCAATTTGATTTAATACTTGGTTTAAATCAAATAATGGATTTAAACCAACAAAAAGTAATCCATGCCAGTTTATTAAGGGAAATCGATGAAGATTATCACATTCTCTAGGAAACCCTATTGTTTTATCAAACTCTGGCATATATTCAAATATTCCTTTATTATTAAATCTTCTTCCATGATACTTGCAAACTATTTTTTTTGTTTTACAAGGCTCATCAATTAAAATATTACCTCTATGTGAACATACATTGCTTATGCAATTAATCTTTTCATCTTCTGATCTAGTTAATAAAACAGGTTCAGCAAGAAAGTTGTCTAAAATAGTTATTGGGTATGCAGAATTTTTTTTAATAATACTTTGATCACCAATCCATTGCCATGATTTTAAAAATAATTTTTCTTTTAGTATTTCAAAAGTTTCAGAATTTTTATAAAATAATGCAGGTAATGTTTCAGCTTTTGTAATATCAGAATCTATAAAAATCTTGGTCTTCATTACTTACTATAATAATTACTTTAAATATAAGTCAATAAGTCCATTTGGTGCAGAAATATATATAGTTTTATTTT
>JACKQG010000506.1_pt1 | contig 57044 bp, 56 predicted proteins | sample 8237621 | NCBI WGS metagenome assembly JACKQG01 (sample SAMN15677084, study PRJNA649215) | marine metagenome | biome: marine; feature: Black Sea; material: saline water; isolation source: suspended particulate matter (SPM) from the Black Sea western gyre | collected 2013-06-09/2013-06-10 | depth... | reverse complement strand
ATGCAGTTGTCAGACTTCTCCCAGGCGTTCTTGGTCATGCAGATTCTGCCGATCAAGATTCCTTTTCGAAAAGGGCAACCGACGGCAAACGCCTACTCGACTGCCCACACTACACACGTCCCCGTGTATGGAATGAAAAGGAAGTGCCAGAAGTGCTACTGAGCGGCGACCACAAAGCCGTCGATCAGTGGCGACAGGAGCAAATGGAATCGCGAACCAAATCGCGGCGCCCTGAACTGCTCGACAATGAGGAAGTTGACCCCTGAGCAAGACTCAAGTCACCCCCGGAAGTAGCCATAATGCTGCAAAGGATGATTAAGAAAGGAACCCAACCATGGGCACCCAAAAGTTAGTTGAATCAATCACTGAAAACCAATTACGCGACGAAGATTTCTTCCCAGACTTTCACGTCGGCGACACCATCAACGTGCACTACACAATTGTTGAGGGTGAAAAAGAACGTATCCAAGTTTTTCAAGGCGTCCTCCTCGGACAAAAAAGTCGCGGAGTAAACACAACCATTACAGTTCGACGGATCGTTGCAAACGAAGGTGTTGAAAGAATTTTCCCACTGCATTCACCGCGAATTGCAAAAATCGAAGTTGTTCGCCAAGGCGATGCTCGTCGTGCGAAGTTGTACTTCCTCCGTGACCGTGTTGGTAAATCACGCCGCTTGCGTGATCGCCGCCGTGGTTTGAAGCACTAATACGCGTTTAAACGAATAATAAAAAAAGCGGCGTTCCAAATTGGAACGCCGCTTTTTTTGGATGAATACAAAAATAATTAACCGGCTTTTCGGAACTCGCCACGATCTCTAAAAAATGATCCAGTTGCTGATTGCGCTTTTGCTTTCGCTTTACCATTCTCAGCAAATGGGTTTCCGATTGTAAAATTAGCACCGATCGAGGTCGTCCCCTCCGACGACCCAGACCCTGTGCAAATAGTATCTGTAGTGGAACGCTTCGCCCTTGCTGCTTCAATGGATCTGGCCATCGCTGCGAGCATAGGTCTGATGTGTTCTGAGGCGTTTGTTCTGTTATTCATGGTTTTAACTCCTGTAAGACTTGGACTATTGGACTATCGACTTAAGAAATGGACGACTTTTGTACCATTTCAAAAAGTTTTACGTCCAATAACAACTATGCAATGTGGTTGTTACAGATAGAGAAGCCCCGAATGTAATCATCTCTTTCAGTAAACATGTGAAAATGACCCAGCGTGAAACAATCCCTAGAAATCAAGCGCAGAAAATTTGAAAAAAACGCGATTAAAACACCTGCGGTATAACTTAATCGTTTTTACGATGCTCAGATGCATTTCGCGAAACATCGTCATAGATTGTTTCAAGCAATCCAGCGAATGGAAATTTTCCCTGCATCGTTGAGGACCCTAGTCGACGCAACAACGCATGCGGCAGATGGTGCGGCATTGGAGATACATCAACTTCATGCGTCGGATATGGACACCGCCAAAAGTCTTCCAAACAATCCTCAACAGCAGGAATAACTGGCAAATCATCACTGCGAACCCCAGCATGCGCAACTGCCTGTCCCTTCGCATCAAGTGTTCTTGCTTGTCGTAACTTGCCAAGTAAATCTTCTGGTGTTGTCCCTCGTAATTCAAAGAACAACATCGGCATCGTTAACAATCGTTCAGCAGTAAGAAACAACGCTGCAGCTGCGTGTTTACATGGCCGCTTGTCGTTGCACTCACACACAGGTTTTAATCCGTTTGCAATTGGTTCTAAACCGCAATCCCGAAACATGCCAGCGAGAGATGAAGGAACTCTACCTGCAGAAAGTCTCGCAGCAATTCTCGCTTCAACTGCCATTCTTCGTGCAACTTTAACCCAATCGTCTGAAGATAAAATTGGAATATCAATCTGCAACTTGTAGGGTTTTTCTTCTGTGCACTGGACCGAAGCAGTAATCACGCCCTCGCGTATTTTAAGCACGCGCACTTGGCCGTCCATTGCATAGGTCATGCCCGCGACAACATTCGCTGGCGAGAACACCGTGTCAATCGTTTCGATCAGCCATGATGCTGGGGGATGTGAACGTAAATCTTCCATCGCACTTTTTAAGCGCATCGATAACTTTTTGGGCCGTGGCTTTGTTGGCCTTCTCATTGATCCATCTCCAATGCAGAATCGCGAAGTACAAGCATCTCTCTAAGTTGTCCAGCTGAAAGATCGGAAATCCATTTCTCTCCAGAACCAACAATGTTATCTGCGAGTTCCATTTTTTGTTCAATCATTTGATCAATTCGTTCTTCAAGCGTTCCAGTGCAAACAAATTTATGCACATGTACTGTTTTTTGCTGCCCAATACGAAACGCACGGTCTGTTGCTTGGTTCTCCACTGCGGGATTCCACCAACGGTCATAATGGAATACATGATTCGCAGCAGTCAAATTCAATCCAACACCACCAGCCTTTAGCGAAAGAATAAAGATTGGCACGCCACCATTTGTATCTTGGAACCGGTCAATAAATTGTTGACGTCTGCGTGGAGGCGTACCACCATGCAAGAACATTGTTTCGCAATCCAAATCATGCTGGATCATCGCAGTGAGCAATCGTCCCATTTCTCTAAACTGGGTAAACACGAGTGCCTTTTCACCGGTAGCAATAACTTCTTCGAGCAGAGACATTAACCTACTTGCTTTGCCAGAACGCTGTGTTTGCAAACCGGGTGCAAGAACTTCTGAGGCCGGTGCGCCATCGCGGTGCCCTGCTTGCGTGTAATGTCCTGGGTGATTACAAATTTGTTTTAGTTTTACAAGTGTTGAAAGAACAAGACCTCTTCGTTGAATACCATCAGAGCGTTCAACTTCACCAATCATTTTCCCCACAACATGTTCATACAAGCCAGCTTGTTCACGTGTCAAGTTTGCAAACTCTTTGGTTTGTACGCAATCTGGAAGGTCATCAATCACCGTTGCATCTGTTTTGAGACGTCGCAACACAAATGGTTGAATCATTTGTCGCAGTCGTTCCGCCTTGCGGGGATCGCGGCGCTGTTCAATTGGACGTGCAACGCTGCGACGGAACTTTGCTGCGGGACCCAGATAACCTGGGTTTAAAAACTCCATGATCGACCAGAGTTCGATCAATCTGTTTTCAACCGGAGTACCGGTGAGCGCAACTCTATGCCATGCTTTCATTGCGCGGATTGATTGTGCTTGTTTCGTTGGTGGGTTTTTAATGTACTGCGCTTCGTCAAGACAAACACGGTGCCATGTGATTGACCCAAGAGTGTCACGATCGCGATGCACTAATCCGTACGTTGTAATAACGACGTCACACTCAGCGATCGCTTCGTTGAATTCTTCACCAAGTGGCCGCTCTGGTCCATGGTGAATGTGCACTTTTAATTCTGGTGAAAACTTATCGATTTCTCGTTCCCAGTTTGCGACAACTGAGGTTGGAACAACGAGCAGAGTTTGCCCAACTGCGCCTGGATTTTCTGCTCTTTCGTGTTGCAACAGTGCAATGAGTTGAATTGTTTTACCAAGACCCATGTCATCTGCAAGACACGCACCAATTCCGAAACGTGAAAGAAACGAAAGCCATCGTAATCCTGTTAACTGATACGGTCGAAGTTGTCCTTCAAACAACGCTGGTTGTGGAATCTCTGGCAAAGTAGCGTCACTTGTTGTTGAATCAAGGAGTTCCTTCACCCACCCTGTTGCGCTCATGCCACTAATTTCTAGTGCCCTTGAAGCATCATCATCAACTTGAATTAAACGAAGCGCTTCGACCAATGGCATTTGTGTAGTTGCGCCATCAGCAAATAACCTTCTTGCTTCTGCAATTGCACCTTCTTGAAGATGCACCCAACGGCCGTTGATTTGAATTAGAGATTGATCTTGCGATAAAAGTTGTTCGAACTCTTCTTGCGAAAGAACTTGCCCGCCGATTGCGACTTTCCAACTGCACTCAACAATTGCGTGCAAACCAAGCATAGAACTATCTGTAGATGGGCCATCAAGCCTTGCAGCCATGACCTCTTCCATTGACTGCGCTTCAATATGTAAACTTGCGGAAAGGCGGCTTTGTTCATTGCCCCACCAGTTGGGAACTGCAACGAGAAAACCTGATTCCTCCAACAGTGGCATGTACTCAACGAGAAACTGGTGCGCTTCTTTTGTATTGAGAATCATTTCTGTTGGTGTTGATTCTTTTAAACTTTTTTCAAGTTTGGAATACATGAGAGATGCACGATCAAGTTCACCGAGCAGTAACTCCGGTAACCGATCATCATTCCCATGTTCACCGCCAGCCTCCGCCCAAATTTCTTCTGCAGAAACTTCGCGAGAAGCGTCTTCAGCAGAACGCAAACCAAAACGAAGAATCCAGTGATCTCGGTTTTCATGCGGTTCAGACAAATCAAAAAGCAAATGCCATGATAAATTTTCGCCAATATCACACAGTCGACCAAGCCATCTCCGCGCATCTGTAAATATTGTGAGAAGTCGGTCCGGATCGCCTTTTACGGCAGTATTTCTATGAAGCAACGCCTCGAGCCACGAGACGTGTGCGTCTTCAGCGGGGTTCCAGTCTTCTACTGCATCAATAAAATCGTCATCAATCAACGTCTCTCTGATCAAACCATCAGTCATATCTTCAAGTGCATTTTCAAGAAGTGATTGACCATCGATGCCTGTTGATCTTGCCGCAGCTGGCATTGCATTTAGCAATTTACCGAAGCGGTCGACGATCTCTTCGTCGTGTAACCACGCTGTCCATTTTCCGGAAAGATGTTTTCGATCCACCTGCTGTAACGTTGGAACAAATCGTTGGTCAACAAGAAGGTCAAGTGAAAAACGCGCAACGCTTGTCCAAAAACGAACAGAGTGTTCCACTTCGATTGTGTGTTTCTTGGCTTCCCTTGTGATAAGCGCAAGAAGGTGCACTGCAGCAGCAGGAGGAATTGCAATCGACTCTACGCGACACTCTGCGAGTATTGGTTCACCGCCATGCTCATAATCACCGATAATGCTGACGAGCCGATCGCTCGGCCAAGGGCCCAGTAAATCGTGAGGAAGATGAAGTAGAAGCGATTCTTCTTTGTATGATCCAAGATCTAAACCGAGTCCTTCTAATGCAGCAATAAGTGTTTTTGTTGACTCACAAAATGGATGATCGCTTGTTGCAATTGCAACACCACCACCTTCTTCTGCGTTTTGCTGCTGAACCGCAATTGCATTGCATCGACTCGGCATCAGGTTGAATCGCTCAAGGGATTCTGCCCAAAGATGAAGATGACCTGCCATCCAGTTGGCATGAATTACGAACATGGAACCTCCGTGCATGAATGATCGCGTTGGGATTCGAACCCAAGACCGCCTGATTAAAAGTCAGGTGCTCTACCAGCTGAGCTACGCGATCGATAAACGACACATTCTATCCAAATCGAAGCCCCTTTGAGGACAATTCAACGGAATAAATCGAACTCTTGTTACTTGTTTTTCTTGAAAGAATCTTGCCTGAGTGTGATTCTCTTCCTGACTCTCGTTCGTTCAAGCGTTCACTCGTAGTCGTCCGATAAGAGGGTTGGTCGAATGATCCCCAAAATGGAACTTTGGGCAAACCTACCAACCCCAATTTTCGTTCTACTCAGATGGAAAGAGTGAACGAGGCCGAGTACGCGACGAATTGTCGCATGCCTGATTTACTATGACTTTTTACTTAAACAATGAATGATCAAAGACCGATATTCGACAAAAAAACCTCAATTTTGCTTAATTTGGCAAGATGTATGACCGAGAACCTTTATATGACTGAAAAAACCAATACTACTTCCGATACCTCCCACAGCGTCGTCCTCATGAAGGGCGAGGTTCAATGGCGATTTGCTTGGAAAAATGGGGAAGAAACCGTCGCCGTCAAGGCAATTACTGATATCGCGAAATCAAATCTAAACGATTTTGACTGGTTTGACGCCGCAATGGTGTGCCACGAAATGACCAAAATTACGGCCAAGGCCGCCTAAAAACTGGATTCCAAAAATGAAAAAAAAGAATGTTGAACACTCCGTCCCAGTCGTTGCCGCTTTTCTCTCTTATCTATTGGAAGAGCGTCATTTCAGTGAATACACCGCAAAGTGCTACGGGGTAGACCTCCGTCAATTCATCGTCTGGATTACTGAAGAGCAAAATATTGCAATCGAATCATCGACAGAAGAATCTGCGTGGCAACGATATTCCTCAGGCGAAAAAGAAATTGCTGGGCATGTTGGCCCTGAAACTGTCACTGAACACATTGTAAATTCAGATACGGAGTACCTTCGAAGTTTTCTCGCATATCTTGCGGAGTCAAACTACTCCCCCGCCACGATGGCAAGGAAGATTGCAACACTTCGAAGTTTCTGCCGGTGGCTAGAACGCAATGGTGTGATTGATTCAAATCCAATGGCACTCATTCGCACACCACGCCAAAAGAAAAAACTGCCAAAAGCAATCAACGTTGAACAAGTTGAACAACTTCTTTCAGCACCAAATGACAAGACGCTTCTGGGCGCACGAGATCGTGCAATTCTTGAAACGTTGTACTCGACTGGCATTCGCGTCAGCGAACTTGTTGGCATCAATTTTGGTGACATTGACGAAACTGGTCAAGCAATTATTATTCGTGGTAAAGGTCGCAAGGAACGCATCGTTCCCCTCGGTTCGCACGCGATGTCCGCCATCGGACATTACTTGCAAGTATTGGGCTCACACAATGTGACAACTGAAACCGGCGAACCCGTGTTCATTAATAAGCACAACACACGTCTTTCCACGAGATCAGTTCGCCGAAATGTCAGCAAATACCTTGAAAAAGTTGGCCTTGATCCTGAAATCAGCCCACACACTTTGCGACATAGTTTTGCAACACACTTGTTGGATAACGGCGCCGATCTTCGCAGTGTGCAAGAGTTACTTGGACATCAATCGCTTTCGACAACTCAGATTTATACTCATCTGACAACGAAGCGTATGAAGGAATCATACGATCAAGCGCATCCTCGAGCTGAGGCTGGTTAAAATCCTCCCGAAGATACTCTCTTATTAAAGTAAAAAATAAACTACCCACGGGTAGTTTATTTTTTAGTCAATGATCGGTACGAGCATTTGATCAACGCCATCGAAAAATCGTTGTGCTTCGGCCTTTCCACGGACAGGGAAAAACGTTGCGTTGTGATTTATGAATTCGAGAGTTAATGGATTCGTTGGCAAAAGATACACTGAAAACAGGACATCGCGTGAATCACGTTCTGGTTTTTGCCGTGGAAGTTGATACGAACGATAGATGATTCGTTTCACGTCAATTTGACCACGACTAGGATTAATTTCTACTTCGTTTTCAAGCACGATCCAGCGCTTTGAGAGATCCTCTGATCCATATTCTGGAGAATCTGCTGTCGCTACCATCGCTGTCCAAAGATGCGATTGATCAACGTGTGGGTACGTCCGTTGTATTGGCGTACTACATCCAGCTAACACTATTGCGACGGGCACAAAAATACGAATCATTCTTCCATTGCCTCGTCTGGAATGTCAGCATTGGTGTACACATTTTGTACATCATCATGTTCTTCAAATGAATCAATCAAGCGTAGTATTTTTCCACCAAGTGCAACATCACACGCTACTGGAGTTAAAGGAACCATCGTAATTTCTGCGGAAATTGTTTCAATTTTCGCAGAATCCAACGCTTGGCGCAACGTTAAAAATTGCGTTGGCTCGCACGTCACTTCCCAGCCGCCTTCGGTTTGTTCAATGTCATCTGCGCCCGCGTCGAGTGCAACATCCATAAGTTGTTCTTCTGTCGCATTTTCGGCTTCAATCAAAATCACACCCTTACTCGTGAAACCAAACGCAACTGCACCTGGCTTGGCTAAATTTCCATTCCCTTTTTCAAACAATTTTCGCATTTCTGGTGCCGTACGGTTTACGTTATCTGTGAGTACATCAATGATGACCGCAACGCCACTTGGACCATATCCCTCGTAACGAACTTCTTCATAGCGAACACCTTCGCTGCCTTCGCCACTCGCCTTTTTGATTGCTTTTTCAATCGTGTCCTTCGCCATGTTCACAGCTTTTGCATCAACGATTGCATACCGCAAAGTTAAATTTGTTTCAGGGTCAGGGCCAGCGTTCTTTACAGCAACCATAATTGCTCGGCTGCACTTTGACCACGCCTTTCCTTTCACGGCATCTTGTCTTGCCTTGCGGTGTTTGATGTTTGCCCATTTACTATGACCAGCCATGATTAGTGATCTCCATTTTTCTTGCGTTCAAAAGGATCTCTTCCTTCTTGAACTGCCATAAGTTTCTCTTGCAGCCTTCGAACAATGCTGCCAATTTCTAAATCATACAACGCCTCGGGAGTGGCGATTGAAATACCCCAAACAGAGTAGATCGTCCCCTGAAATCCTTCAACAATCGCTTGATAATATTCAGGGGAACGAAGTGTAGAATACGCTTTTTGCCACGCAGAAATTGCATCTCTTCTTTGGTTCGCTTTCCAATAAGCATCAGCAAGATGATCAAGGATTTGTGGATCGCCACCCGATTCCTCGAGCGCGCTCACGAACAAATCGATCGCCTCACTCGATTTTCCTTGCATGAGTTTTGCATACCCATTCGTGTCCTGTACAAATCCAGCAGTTGGATCTAAATCGAATGCCTCTTGTGCAAAAACAATCGCTTGTTCGGTTGCACCATCTCGAAGTAATAAATTCCAAGCTAAGTTATTCACGGCAATAACATCTGTATTGTCTAGTGAAATTGATGCTTTATACAATTTGATTGCAGGATCAACACTACCAACTGAGGACATTGATTGTGCGGCAGTGGAAAGTGCATACGCGAGTGTTGCTGGTTCAAACCAACGAGGTCGAAGTGGTACTAGACCATCCTTACCAATCTCGGTATATGTAGTTAGCGTTACCGACCCGTCCCCACCTGCTGCAACTTCAATGATCGGCATAGCACTCAACACTGCCGCTTGCCTTTGCTTGTCGAGTTTTGGTGCGGCCATCACTGCAAGTTGCAATGCAACGCTAGGATTACCAAGATCAACAAGTTGTTGCATGATTGAGAGCCATACTGGTTCATTACCATGCACCAATTGCGCAAACGAAGCGTTGATTAAATCAACTCGATTTGTTTCAAACAATGCACTTGTTTCAAGATCACCAATTTTTTGAAGTGAAGTAGCGAGTGCTACATCTTGCAACAGTGTATTTGTTGGGGTGTTTTCATTTTTTTGAGAGCGTAGCCGCGAAAGCAGGTGTACAGCTTTTTGATACTCTCCCCCCATCGCAGAATCTAAACCAATTACGAAAAGCGCACGTTTGTTCGAGGGATCTCGCAGCAGCGTCTCGCCCCACGCCCTGAACGCCGCATCTGGTCTTCCAATTTCTTCGAGAGAATGTGCCATTGCAGCCCATGGCGCTGGCGATGCGTTATCAATTTCCACAGATTGTAGATAAAAAGAAATTGCTTCGCGGTGGCGATTCGATGCGGCCAAATCTCTACCCGTGACATACGCTCTTGCCGCTGGTCTTGTAGATTCTGAATCTTGGACGTTCGAAAACGGGGGAATTACTGCGTATTTTAAAAGTTGATCACTCAGAATGTCGGCGTGAGCGTACGAAAAGAAAACCGTGGCGAGTAATAAAGAAGAAATCACTTCTTAGCGGTCTTCTTTTTTGTCATTTTTTTCTTAGTTGTATTTTTCTTCTTCGCCTTTTTCTTAGGTGTACTTTTCTTCGTCACCTTTTTCTGTGCAGCTTTCTTTGGTGTTTTTTTTGCTGTCTTCTTTGCGACTTTCTTTTTCGTTGATTTCTTCTTCACTGCTGGCTTTGATTCTGCCCACGCATGCAAGGCGCCGTGCACTTTACTCACGTCCTTTGATTTCACTTGCCTGCCAAGCCAAGAAGCAGCTTCATCCATATCAGTTTCTTCATGCAACACGCCTTCTTGCATCAATGCGCAAAAAGTCTGATCGTCAATAGGGAAAACAGAGACACCAAAACAGAGCGCTAGAACCCTGCCCGAAACAAAATGCGACATCCCCTCAAGTGATTGAATATATTCCTTCGCCTCAGTCTTACCTGCTTCAGCAACGCTTACTAGTTTTACATCATGTTCTCGAAGATAAATGCCCCGCAACATTGCTCGAAGTCTTCGAGCACGGTCTTCAGCTTGTGGATACGACACACCGATAACTTCGATCGTTTCGTGTGGCATATTCATACGTAAATCATTCATATCGATGTACGCATTCTTCAGTTTTTTGTAGGCTGCATCTGCTTGTTTAGTTGTTGCGTTCCAAAGCATTTGGGAATAAATTAATTCAGCAACAGGTCCGTCTTCGTGCGCCTGTACTTCTGCCGAAGGTAGTTTCTTGCAAAATGTCTTAAATTTTTTCTCGTACTCTGTTGAGTTTTTCAATGGATTACCCTTCCGTTTTGTATTTCTTTGCTCTCGCTTCGTCCTCAATGCGAGCTTGTTCGATACTGGCCATGACATCATTTTCACGGCGAAGTTTTTTATCAACTCTAAAGTGCAATTTCGGCATTCTTCGAATGCGTATTTTATCTGCAGCTTTTCTTCGTACCCACCTTGATGCAGATTGCAATCCGTGCATCGAAAGTTCTTCGTCTTCTTGTGGCATCACAGAGCAAAACACTGTTGCATCTGCCAAATCCGGCGACACTTCGATCTTTGTAATGGTAATCAATCCCTTCACTCGGGGATCAGATAAACCGCGAACAATTACATCTTGGATTGCTCGCTTCAAAGTCGCTGCGACTTGTTCGGTTCGTTGGGTCATTATTATCTTGCGCTAAAGCGTCCGTTCAACTTCGTGGGTCTTGTAGCATTCAATAACATCGCCGACCTTAATGTCGTCGTATCCATTGATCTTCATGCCACACTCCTGTCCTGATTTTACTTCTTTCGCGTCATCTTTGAACCGCTTGAGCTGTTCTAAGCGGCGATCAGATTCAATCACAATGCCATCACGAGTGACACGTATTTGTTGGTTTCGTTCAACAGTGCCATCCGTAACATAACAACCTGCAATCATGCCGACCTTCGAAATCTTAAAGACTTCGCGGACTTCAGCATGACCAAGAACTTCAAGTTTGATTTCAGGGTCAAGCAATCCTTGCAACGCTTTCGTCAAGTCGTCAGTAAGGTCATAGATTACATCGTAGTATCGAATTTCAACACCTTTTTGTTCGGCTATGCGTCTTGATTTCGAAGTACTTGTTGCGTTGAAGCCAACGACGATGCCGCCGCATGTTTCTGCAAGGTTTACATCCGATTCATTAATTCCGCCAACTGCAGCATGTTTAATAGCAATTCTAGCTTCGTCATTTCCGATCTTGGCGATCGTGCTTCGAAGCGTTTCTATCGACCCTTGTACGTCGCCCTTAATAATGACGGGAAGTTCTCGCGTATCTACTGATTTCATTTGTTCAAAGATGTTATCTAATGTGATTTTATCTCTGGACAAATCTTTTTGACGTTCAACTTCAGCGCGTTCTTTCGCTGCAGCCTCTGCTTCTTTTTGTGATTTCACAATATAGAATTTGTCACCTGCATCTGGCACTTCACTGAGGCCAGAAATAGTCATTGGCATAGAAGGTCCGGCACTATCTACCTGTTTGCCGTGATCATCTGTGAGTGATCGAAGTCGTCCATACCCGCGACCCGCAACAATGTAATTGCCCTTCTTCAACAAGCCCTGTTGGACCAAAATGCTTGCCACTGGTCCTTGGCCTTCGGCGAGATGCGCTTCGATAACAGTGCCCTCTGCAGGACCACCAAAATCCGCTTTGAGGTCAAGAAGTTCTGCTTGATAATCCAAAATATCAAGCAGATCTTGAATACCCTCATTTTTAATTGCGCTTGTACGAATTACCTCTATGTCGCCACCCCAGTCAACTGGATTGAGTTCATGTTCAGCAAGTTGTCCAAGAATTCTCTGGATGTTTTCATCCGTTGCTTCTGCTTTATCAATTTTATTCAACGCAACCACAATTGGAACACCCGCTGCTTTCGCGTGGGCGATTGATTCAATTGTCTGGGGCATCACGCCGTCGTCTGCTGCAATAACAAGAACCACAATATCAGTTACTTTTGCACCGCGTGCACGCATTTCCGTAAATGCTTCGTGACCCGGCGTATCAATAAATGTCACCATACGCTCCCCTTCGCCGGCTGTAACAGGCACTCTAAACGCGCTCGTCGCTTGCGTAATACCACCTGCTTCACCGTCTGCAACATTCGCGTTTCGAATTCTGTCGAGCAATGATGTTTTACCGTGATCAACATGGCCCAAAATTGTGACAACTGGAGCGCATGGTTGTTCAGCAATTACATCCCGAGACGTAAAAGATTCAGCAATTTTATCAACTTCGGTTTTTGCTTCAACAACTTCAAGTTCGATGCCCCATTCCATCATCATCTCAATTGCTTTTTCTGTTTCCAAATAATCGTTCACGGTTGACATTGTGCCATCGAGCATTAATTTCTTAAGAATTTGATTCGCTTTGATCCCAGTAGTTGCGGAAAGTTCTTTGATTGAAATTGGTTCAGAAATTGAAACCGCACCACCAGTCTGTGCAAGGGTTTTTGCTTGAACAACAGGTTTTCCTGTGCGTTTTTGATTATCACGTCTTGCTTGTCGAAAAAATCCACCACTCTTGCGCAAACGATTTTCTCTTTCGAGTAGATCTTGCCTTCGCCAATTAGAGTCATTTCGATTTTGTGTTGGTTGATTTCGATTCGTCCGTTCACCTTGGTGGGTTGCACCACGGCGTTTGTTTCGGCGAGAATCCTGCCGCCCTTGTCCCGGAGGAGGTTCTACTGGCGCGCCTCGAGGCGCGCGGACACCACCACCACCGGGTGATGATTGTTGCGTCGGTGGCTTTCGTTTTGGACGTGGTGCCGGTTCTGGCTCTGGTTCCTCAACACGAATTACGCGGGGACCAGTCATCTTTGCTTTCACAGGCGCGTCCATTTTTCGGCCAACTGCCTTTACTTGTCCTCCGTTGTCCTGCGCTGTCTTTGTAGTCTTCTTATCAGTAGCCGAACTTTTTGCAGTTTTCTTTGTCGCCTTTTTACGGGTTTTTTTCTTTGCTTTTGCACGTGCTTTTTGCACGTCCACTTTCGCACTTGTTTCAACTGCGGAAGTAGATGCTTCTGCAGCCTCGCTAAACCACTCTGCAATGGTTGCAGAAAGCCCAGCAGACACAGGAGATTGGTGGTTAACAATATCTGGTACACCCTCATCGGTGCACTTCTTCACGATATCCTTGGAATTAACACCAAGCTGCTTCGCTAATTGATGAACTCTTGTCACTGCCTTTTTTGCCAAAACGTATTCTCCGTACACACTACAAATTATGCAGGTGTATCTGTTTGCTCCGATTGTTCACTTTCAACTGCGACGGATGTTTCTTCAGAATTATTTTCAACCGCTGGGGCTTCTTCACTTTCAGGAGCGCCGAGACCTAGAATTGAATCTGCAGCTGCTTCTGCATCATCATCGATTTCACCATCAAGAACTGCGGCCGCTGAGGCTTCTTCTTCAAGTGCTCGCGCCTCTTCTGCTTCTTTTTCTACTTCACGCTGCGCTGTCACTTCTTTTGCCATAACAATGGCCGCCTCAACACATCGGTCGGCAACTTGATCATCTATTTCAAGGTCGGTCACCATGACATTCCGCCCAATTTCTTCAACATCAAAAACACTGATCATTCCCATCGCAGCCATGCGGTCGAGCATTTCTTCGGATACACCTTCGATTTCCTTCAATGCACCCCAAAGAGTTTCAAGTCCCTTGGTGTATTCATCTGGAGTAAGAATGTCGATGTCCCAACCGGTGAGTCTCGCTGCAAGTCGAACATTTTGACCTCTACGGCCGATTGCAAGGGATAGTTGATCTTCACGAACAACGATTGTTGCTCGTCCAAGTTCAAAACAAAGACTCACGTCTTCTACTTCAGCAGGCTTCAGTGCATTTGAAATTAAAACTTGACTAGATTCGTTCCAACGAACGATGTCTATTTTTTCGCCACCAAGTTCTTCGACAATGTTACGAATGCGAGAACCTCGCACACCAACGCATGCCCCGACTGGATCAATTTTAGAATCGTTTGATGTTACCGCAATTTTTGTTCGGAAACCTGGTTCTCTAGACATTGCTCGAATTTCAATAACATGTTCGTGCACTTCTGGCACTTCTGTTTCAAAAAGTTTACGAATAAAATCAGCGTGGCTTCGTGACAAAACAATTTTGACTTGACTTCCCGTGTCACGAACATCGATCACAAAACATCGAATGCGATCACCAGCGTTAAACTGCTCACCTGGAATTTGCTCGCTTCTTGGCATAAAGCCTTCGACTCGTCCACCCTTATCGAGCTGCACGATAAGTGACCCGCCCTCGTATCTACTGCATGAACCTGTTAAAAGTTCACCGACCTTGTCAGCGAACTCATCAAAAATGCCCGTTCGTTCATCTTCTCGGAATCGTTGGATCATGACCTGCTTTGCAGTTTGCGCTGGAATGCGACCAAGATCGGCGAGTGGAATTTCAACTGCACCTTCAGGAAGATGCCGCCAAATTGTAATTTCACCTGTCAGTTGATCCATATTGCAAGAGAACTCTTCGGTATCAAGTGAGTTAAAATGTCGTCTTGCAGCACTAACCATTGCTTGCTCTAGATCGCCAATGATGACAGAGACTTCGATCTTCCGTTGCGCTGCGATTGTTTTAATGAGTTCTAATGTTTCGGTGTTCATGATTCTTAAACCTTATGTAGTTGTTGAATTATTGAGTTGTCGGCAGGTGCCATAAAAAATGCCACGGTTCGCGAAGCGGAACCAGTGGCCTAAAACCGTGAGGTCGATCGGAGTGAAACACTCCAGTGCTTGAGTTGGAGTAAAACTCAATGCACGACCAAATTCCTTTTGCAGGAAAAACCACCTGCTAGGGGAAGGCTCAAGGCCACAAGATGACTGCAATTAGCAGCCATGGCGGGAAAAAAGATGTAAGGATCCACCTTGGATCATTACCATACTCCTTAGAAGTTACCAGCCCACAACCGATGTGAGCCGAAGCGGTATAGGGTACGCCGACAAGCCCTTAAAAGCAACCTGTTATGCAACAAACCCTGCTCGAACTCGTTACATTAGGCGATACCCATGAAGAATCATATAACCCAGTTTTTAAGTCTTTTTATCGTGTTTTTCGGCTCTACCGCCCTTGCCCAACCGGGCGTTTTTCATGATTCGAGAGATCGAGTTACTATAGAAGTTGTCGTTGAACCCGAGCAGGTGGTCGCAGGGAGCGATTTCATCATCGCGGTTGTACTCGATCATGATGAACATTGGCATACCCATACCAACGATCCACAAGTGCCAGAAGCCCTTGGTGATCCTGAAGATTACATCGCAACCAAAATTTTAATAGAAACACAAGACGATTCACCGCTCACCATCCACAAAGGCTTTATGCAGTGGCCAAGTGCGGTCATGGTTGAGGTTGGGTTCATTGGTGAACCCGTTGACTACGGTGTATTTGAAAAAAAAGTAGTTGTATACATTCCTGTGTCAGTTTCAAAAAACGCCAAGCCGGGAAACGCTTCGTTCAAAGTGCGTACAATTTTTCAGGCGTGTGACGAAACAACATGTATTGCTCCCACACCACAAGAAGGGCAAGGATCACGGTGGGAAGAGTATGGAATTGAATCATCAATAGATATCGTTTCAAAAGCAGAAGCAGGTGGATCAGCAAAAACTTCTGTTCTTTTTAAAAACTTTGACAGCTCGATTTTTGGAAAAATTCATGCTGGTGCAACGCCGCCAAGTGAAGCAATTGAATTTGATTTGTTTGGGTTGCAATTTAGTCTTGACCCAAGCGGCTCGCTTGGCATGTTGTTGCTCATCATTGTTGCGATGGGTGGCGGTTTTTTACTCAACCTCACACCTTGCGTGTTGCCCGTGATTCCACTCAAAATTATGGGCTTGAGTAAAAGTGCAGGGAATAGAAAAACGACATTCATTCTTGGCGTGTGGATGATGCTTGGAGTCATGGCGCTCTGGTTGGCACTTGGTGCAGCTATTGCTGTGTTTAGTGGTTTTACTGCGATCAACCAGTTGTTTCAATATCCAACGTTTACAATTGGCTTGGGCATTTTTATTGGCGTGATGGCAATTGGTATGGGTGGATTGTTTTCAATTCAATTACCAAACTTTGTCTATACGTTTAATCCAAAACATGACTCTTGGATTGGTTCGTTTTTGTTTGGTGTGATGACAGCAGTACTTTCAACGCCATGTACCGCCCCGTTTATGGGCGCAGCTGCTGCGTGGGCAACTACGCAATCCGCAGTCTGGACATTAACAGTATTTGGCGCAATTGGTTTTGGTATGGCGGTTCCATATCTCGTACTTGCTGCGTTCCCACATCTTGTTGACAAGATGCCAAAAGCAGGACCATCGAGCGATGTGATTAAACAAGTCATGGGTCTACTGATGCTCGCTGCAGCCGCGTATTTCTTAGGTGTAGGATTAAGCGGGGTCTTCCAACAAGAGGGTGCACCACCAACACGATCCTACTTGTGGGCCGTTGCACTCTGTGTTGCCGCCGCAGGCGTTTGGCTTGCGTGGCGAACAATTAAAATTACAAACCGATCAGGCATGCGAATCATTTTTGTTGGCGCCGGAATTTTCATGTTCGTCGCTTCTATTGTCGTGGGCAATCGTCTGACAGAAGACGGCCCGATCGACTGGGCATACTACACACCAGAAGTGTTGCAAGATTCACTTGATGAAGGCGACACTGTTGTGCTGGAATTTACTGCAGAATGGTGCCTCAATTGCAAACTGCTTGAATCCACTGTCCTCCATTCATCGCGAGTTGTAGAAGCGTTTGAAAGTGAGCATGTTTCACCAATTAAGATTGATTTGACTGGAAATAATGTTGCTGGCAACGCGCTACTCGATGAAGTTGGTGGGCTTCGAATTCCCCTTTTGATTATTCTTGGCCCCGACGGCGAAGAAGTATTTAGAGGAGATTTTTACACTGTGGACCAAGTGCTTGACGCTATCGCTCCCACTTCTTCAGACTCCGTTCGTTAACACGCATTCTCTCTATCTTAGATAACGCGCGGGTAGAATCTGTTTTTTTGTAAATCTCATTCAGATCTACTGCTCGGTCATACGCTATAGGATAATCTACATGCTTCAAAGTCCACAAACAATCGGCAAGAAGGATCACTGCATGCAAACCGTTTGGATCAATAGCTCTAAGCTTTTGTGAAGCATGAAGCGCATCTTCAGGTGTGGCAGCGGCTTTACAACGTAAATACCACACAGCTGGAGTTGGATCAACATTTTCTAACAGCGTGATAACACTTTCATTTTCACCCACAGATAAAAAAAGTTTTGCTGCGATAAGTTTTGATTGCCTTGTGACACTTTGTTCACCGAGAGCAGTTGCAACATCACCTACGTTTTCTCCATCGATCAATGCTTTTGCAGCATTTTTCTGTAAATATTCGTCATGTGCAAGGGGCATGAATCCAAAATACAAAACAACACACGCAAGTGCAAACGGAATCATAGACACGATAGTATCAATTATTTTGGTTTTAGTTTGTTCATTTGAAAGTGCAGAGCCAATCCCAAGAACGCAAAATGCAAAGAGGGTTGAGCCAAGATCAAACATTATCAAATCAACTTGGGCATCAAGAACAACGATGATTGCAGCAAGACCAAGCCCTGCAGTGAAGCGTTGTCGGCGATTGGCCATGTCACCAATCCACAATTTTTTTCCAGCATTCCATAGAAATTTGAATAGAATTGCAATCCAGCAAAACGCATAGATAGAATAAGAAGCAAGCCAATCGAACACGATGTTGTGCGTCGAAGTAATTGCTTCCGTTGCAGATTCTGGGCGTACAGTCAGCCACGCATCTTGAAAGTGATCAGGACCAACACCAAACAGATGCGTCCCTGCAATTTTTAAGCCACCAACAAAATATTGACTGCGAACAAGGAGAGATCGTTCGCTAAGAATTGACTCTGCTAAACATCCACGGAAAATCACAATGGTCACCGATGCGACAACAACCGAAACAGCAATGAGACCGCCACGCTTTTTTAGCAGGATTTTTGTGCGTGGAAAGTAAATACACATTATAAAAACAATTGCAATCAACAGCAAAACTATTACTGTTTTTGAAAACGTTGCAAGCGCTGCGAAGCAGCAAAGCAAAGCGAACAAACTTGCGCAGAGTGAAAAGAGCTTTTGCTTACTCCACAACGACGCACACGCAAAGGTCCACATCACTGCAAGGCTAACTAACACACCGCCACACACATTTGGCGAAGAAAACCATCCCATCTGACTAAATGATCGAAGTCTCTCTTCAAAGACTGCGGCCATTGGCGTGCCATACTGCAAACCATTCATTCTGAGCACATCTCGCTTGTGCGATTCAAAGTACTGAATCAGTTGGAGGTGATCACCGTACGCAAAAGCTGCGCTTGCAAGAAGCGGAATCGTCAACGAAAGTAACACAATTGGTGCAAGCACAGAAACCCGCTGCCCTCTACAAAGATGTGCTAACGTAACGCAAGCCATGATTGCAGCTATCCACGCAGAACCGTGGACGTATTGCATGGCATCTCCATGCCCATGGAACCAAAGAACAACAATTGGAAATGCTGCTAAACACACAAAATACCAGTGAATTATTCTTCCTCGCAGTGTTTCCCCAAGAAGTGCCATGGAGCACAATGCGAGTACCAAAACATCAAGCAACACACTTCCGCTTGGACCAAGTACACCGGTTGGAAGTTCCTTCGTGATCAAGGGATTAAGATCAAAATATGGATTTGATGTGTGCAAGATCAAGCAACGTGAAACTGCGATCACGCAGATCATGAAAGATGCGCCTACTCTCATTGCAGCGCTACACATATTTTCGTCCTGTGTAATCAAAAAACGAAATGACGAGGAGCGCAAGACAAACCAATAGAGTAAGTAAAATTGCACCAGTTGCGTCTGATCTCCCAAGGAGAAGCCCTGCTATTCCGGTGACACCACTGATTGCGAAAAGCACCACGAGCGTGCCAATATTTCCTAGTCCACGTTGTGCAAGGCGATGAGAAAAATGTTGTTGATCCCCTTTGAATGGACTTTTTCCTTGGAGTATACGAATGGATGTCACTGTAAAAAAGTCATACAGTGGAAGAGCGAGTACAAAGATTGGCATCAGCACGCCATACCACGCAGTTCCGATTCCGGATGTCGCTTCTGGATCGAACCACGTCACTCTTGTAACAAGAACTGCGAGTGCAAAACCAATCACCAGTGAACCGCCGTCCCCCATAAATATTTTTGCTTTCGGTTTATTCCACCAGAAAAACCCTGTGTTTCCACCGACAAGCAAGGCGAGCATTGCGCCAACAAACCACTGGCTGCCCATAAGTGCTGCGATCATAAAAAGTCCACCCGAAACAATAGTGATCCCCGCAGTCACGCCATCCATGTTGTCGAGATAATTCATTGCATTGGTCAGCACCATGATCCATATAACTGTGCAGGAGATGCTAATGATTGAACCAGTTCCAAGCCAAGTGTCAAGTACCGAAAGCAAGCGAATGTCAAACCACACTACCAATGCAAGTGCACAACCAAGTTGGATGAGTGTTTTTGGTAGAACGCCCAAAGGTTTTCGATCGTCAATGAGACCAACAACATGCAAGGTTGTTAAACAAACAAGGAACGCAGTTGCCAGTGGTGTGCTTTCTGCAATTTGCGCTTTCCATGGAGCGAGAGATGGAATCAATTCGGTGATCGCATCTGGTGCAAGTTGCATTGCAATGAGACCCCCAGCGAGTGGAAGAACGAGGGTTGCCCAAATTGCGATACCCCCGATGTTTGGTACAGAACGAAGTTCTTTATCGTGACCCTCGAATCCGGCTGTATCAAGTACACCTGCCCGCTGACCAATTCGAACAAGTGCACCGGTAAGAACAAGGGATACAACGGCTGAAGCAGCAAACAAAATGAGAACCAGTGACGTCATTACCACTTATGGTAACCCATCAATCACCTTCAAAAATGTGAAAAATAATCCATAGAAATTGTCCGACGAGAAAAAGAGTTCCCAAAGAAGCATCAAAACCGTTTCTTTTAAGAAAAAGCGGCGTTCATTGGCATCAATATGGTAATTCCGCTTCCATGATGACCGGATGGTCGAGTCCATTCGTTGGTTTGCAGCGTAAAATACGCAAATGAAATCACTTGCCGTTTATTGTGCCTCTTCTACGCAGCTTGAACCTGCATTTCACAACGCTGCAGATGCTGTTGGATCAGGCTTAGCTGCTCGCGGGCTTTCCCTTGTATATGGAGGGGGTTGTATTGGGCTGATGGGTGAAGTTGCAATCGCTGCGGCAAAAGGTGGCGCAACAGTCACTGGCGTGATCACGCAAAAACTTGTCGAACATGAACAAGCCAATAACGATTGTGATGAACTCATCGTTGTGGACACAATGCAAGAGCGACGAACAATCATGATGGAACGTGCTGATGGATACCTTGTGCTTCCCGGTGGCATTGGAACGTACGAAGAGTTTTTTGAAGTACTTGTTGGCCGGCAACTTGGCGATCACACAAAACCAATTGGCATCGTCAATGTCAACGGATATTTCGATCCTCTGCATGACATGCTTGAACATGGAATAGAACACCAATTCATTCGACCCGCGCTTCGGGGTCTTGTCTTTATCGACTCCTGCCCCGATGCTGTTCTTGATCACATCATCGAGCACGAAGGCGAAGAACTTCCTGCAAGTGCAATTCTCCCCATGCACAGCGGGAATGATGGATAATGTACGCGTGTCACCAAACCCACAATCTTTAGGCATCATTGCTGGCAACGGGATCTTGCCATCACTCGTCGCGCGCGCTGCAAAAACTGCTGGGTATCGAGTTTGCTGCATCGGTTTGAAACATCAATTCGATCCCGAACTCCCAAATGTATGCGATGAGTTTTCAGAAGTAGGCGTGGCAAAAATTGGTCGATGGATTCGGCTCATGAAAAAGTGGAACATCGATGAAGCGGTCATGGTCGGCGGTGTTGGTAAAACCGTCATGCATGATCCATTTCGACTCCTTCGCATGATGCCTGATGTGCGAGGACTCCGTCTGTGGTATCGTCGTCTCCGCCACGACCGCCGCGACGCTACAGTGCTCGGTGCAATTGCCGACGAATTACACGAAGCAGGAGTTACGCTCATCGATTCAACAACACACATCAAGGAACACCTCGCCACAAACGGAATTATTGGTAGTGTCAAACCCAGTGCACAACAAACAAATGACATTGCTTTTGGCCTGCCCCTTTTGCGCGAGACTGTCGAATTACACATCGGTCAATCGATCGCTGTTCGTGAAGGTGACGTCCTTGCAGTTGAAGCAATTGAAGGCACTGCTGCGCTCATCAAGCGCGCAGGTGAATTGTGCAAACGCAAGGGTTGGACTTTACTAAAGACCGCAGCAACTGATCACGACATGCGTGCCGACGTGCCATCCATTGGCACAGAAACAATCTCACAGTGCGCAGTTGCAGGTTGCCGATGCATTGCACTGGGAACAAACAACGTTATTCTTCTTGATAAACCAGCAGTGATCGACGCAGCAAATAGCGCAGGAATCGCAATCGTTGGCGTCTGAACAACCGTTTGTTTCACGCGCAGGATTAAAACTTGAGCACGCGCTTGAGACGTTTCAATTTGATGTCACAAATTTCACGTGCGTCGATTTAGGGTGTAACGTTGGGGGATTTACTGATTGCTTATTGCAACGCGGAGCATCAAAAGTCTACGCTGTTGACACTGGATATGGCACACTTGCGTGGAAACTTCGAAGCGATGACCGCGTCATCACAATGGAACGAACAAATGCACTTCATGTTGAGCCAAAAGAAATTGTCGACTTGGCAGTTGTTGACCTCGGGTGGACAAGACAAACACTCGCAATTCCAGCCGCAATCAAGTGGACAAAAAGTGGACAAATCATCACCCTTGTCAAACCACACTACGAACTCACAAAAGAAGAAAAAACGCAGGAATCCGTGAGTTCTGGTCTCTCAGAGGAGATGGTAGAGCGTGTTTTGAAGAGAGTTCGTGCAGAAATTGAGTCCATGGGACTTTGTGTTATTGCTGAAACAAAGTCGCCAATTCGAGGCAAAAAATCATCTAAAAAAGGGAGCGGAAATGCAGAGCATCTGATGCTCCTTCGCTGCGAAAAGTAAGCCAAAAAACACGCACTCTAAAAGGCTTCAAACTGCGCGATCTGACTCTAATTGAGGTACAATAAACAGTTCGCACAGGCAATGAGTGAGACACCAAAACAACCCGAAAATACTGGCGATGAAGGCTCTGAAAAAGAACCTTCAAACCTTGGTCACGTTGTTGAACAACTCATTGAACGAGAACTGCACGACAGTTATCTCACGTACGCAATGTCAACAATTATGGATCGTGCACTGCCAGATGTTCGCGATGGTTTAAAGCCATCGCAACGTCGCATTTTGGTTGCGATGAACGACCTCAATCTTTCACCCGGTAGAAAACATCGGAAGTGTGCAAAGATCGCAGGCGATACTTCGGGTAACTATCACCCACACGGCGAATCAGTAATCTATCCAACGTTGGTCAACATGGGCCAAAGTTGGAAAATGCGAACGATGCTTGTCGACAAACAGGGTAACTTCGGTTCGATCGATGGTGATCCCCCTGCTGCGATGCGATACACAGAAGCCCGCATGACTGCCGCTGCAGTTGAAATGCTCGCTGACATCAAACTCGGCACTGTTGACTTCAAACCAAATTACGATGAAACACGATTAGAACCAACGGTTCTGCCTGGTAGATTTCCAAACTTGCTTGTCAATGGTTCAAATGGTATTGCAGTTGGCATGGCGTGTTCCATGCCGCCACATAATGTTGGTGAAATTTGCGATGCGATCATCGCAACCATCGATAACCCTGATCTTTCTTTACAAGAGTTACTTGAAATTGTTCCAGGCCCTGATTTCCCGACTGGTGGACTCGTTGTTGGCAAGCGCGGCATTCTTGACGCGTACGCAACTGGTCGAAGTCGATTTAAGGTACGAGGCCGTGTCCACCACGAAGAAATTGGCAAACGGCAAGCAATTGTCATTGATGAAATCCCTTATCAAATTGTGCAAAACAACTTGATTGAGAAAATGGTTGAATGTGCAAAGACTGGTCGCATCAATGATATTTCAGATATCAAAAACTTCTCGGGTAAAAAATGGCGGACGCGAATTGTTGTCTACCTAAAACGAGGCGCTGATCCTTCTGTCGTTGAACGGCAGTTGTATCAATACACGCCGCTCCAATCAACGGTTTCCGTCATCAACATCGCACTTGTTAGTGGACGGCCACAAACACTTCCACTTCGTGCATTGATTGATTGCTGGGTAGGCCACCGCCAAGAAGTAATCCGAAGGCGAACTGAGCATTTGCTTCGTGAAGCACGCAAAGCCGCGCACAAACTTGAAGGTTTGATTTACGCAGTATGTGACATCGATGAAGTAATCGCACTGATTCGCGGCAGTCGAACGCGCGACGAAGCGATCGAAAAATTGATCGCCCGAGCATTTACGATTTCAGAATCGCATGAATATGCGAAGTTTATTTCCAACCGACTCATTGAAACAGCGAAAGATGGCGTGTCACTTTCTCGCGTGCAAGCAGAATCAATTGGTGCGTTGCGATTGATCCAACTTGTTGGACTTGAAATTGAAAAACTCACGAGCGATTATGCTGAACTACTGGAAAAAATTGATTATTACGCAAGCATTCTTGCAAGCGAACAAAAAGTTTTTGACATGATCCGCGAAGATTGCCTTGAAATGAAAGATCGCTTCGCAACACCGCGGCTTACTGGCTTTATTGAAGCAGAAGAAGAAGAGTTTGATCATGGAGCGTTAATCACAGAACACGATGTGTGTGTAACAATTTCACATCAAGGCTATGTCAAGCGTCTCCCGATCGACACATTCAGAGAACAGGGTCGAGGTGGTCGTGGCATCAAAGGTGGAGAAACAAGAGACGGTGACTTTATTGAACACATCTTTGTTGCCTCAACGCACGATGATCTGTTGTGCTTTACTGATTCTGGGCGCGTGTTTAACTTAAAAGTGTATCGAATTCCAGAAGCAACCCGTACAAGTAAGGGTCGAGCATTAGTCAACTTACTGAACTTCAAAGATGACGAGCAAGTTGTGACTGTCCGAGCCATAAAAGATTTTGAAAACAATCAAGAAAACCTCGTGTTTGCAACCGCAAATGGAAAGGTGAAACGAACTGCTGTCGCTGACTACCACAACGTAAACAAAGGCGGCATCCGCGCAATTAAACTCAATGATGGCGATGCTTTAATCGATGTCATTAAAACTGATGGCACGGGACACATTCTTCTTGCAACAAAACAAGGCATGTCGATTCGCTTTGATGAAAATGACGCACGTCTGATGGGGCGTACTGCTGCTGGCGTAAAGGGAATCACGCTAGCAAAAGATGATCTCGTTGTTGGTGCTGTCCTTGCGATGGATGATGCCGATCTCATGACCATGACTGAAAATGGGTATGGCAAGCGCACACCGATGGAAGAATATCTTGTGCGAAGTAGTGAAGACGGTACAACTCGACCACAAGGCAGAGGCGGCAAAGGCCGGCGTGATATCAAAACTGGTGACCGAAACGGTCTCGTTGCAGATATTCGCGCCGTTCGAGATGGTGACAGCCTGATGTTCATCACTGCAAATGGGATGCTCGTTAGGATCGCTGCAAGCGATATTCGCTCCATTGGCAGAAATACCAAGGGTGTAAAAGTAGTGAATCTGAAAGATGACGATCGCCTCATTGCAGCCGCTAAAATCGAAGGCTCCGACGAGCCTGCCGAACTTGACGCTTCAACAGAATAAAATCACCCCCGAATAAAATCGCCCCCAGAAAAACTCACCCCCGGTGAGTTTTTTAAACAACGAATCAAAAATCCAATAAACGCACCGAGAGTGCGTTTATTTCGGGTATCCTCTATACCATGACACTGAATCAATGGTCCGAAGACGTACTCATTCTTGAACTTCAAAATGAGCCAGACTTTTCCGAAGACACGGATGCGTTGCTTACAAAACTTAAAAACAGCGACATTCTTGCACCCGACGTCATTATTGATTTGCAGCAAGTAACAACACTGAACTCATCTAATCTAGGCGCGTTGATTGAATGTAAAAAAATGCTCGCTTTAAAGGATCGCCGAATGATTATTTGCAATATCAACGATGGCATTTGGTCTACGATGCTTGCAACTGGTTTGGATCAAGTCTTTACATTTATTGAAGACACTACCACGGCTCTTACGAGTCTGATGGTCGGAGAGTAATCGCATGCGGCCATTGCGGCGCACTGAACATGACACACGGGTTGAGATCATGCCGTTGATCGACGTTGTGTTTTTGTTGCTTACATTTTTCATTTATGCAATGGTTCTCATGGTTCGGGCCGAAGTTTTGCCCGTTCCGTTCGAAACATATATGTCAGGCGAAACGGCGACGCCAAAGCCAGCAGTTTCAATTACGATTGCTGTTGATGGCAATGTCTATGTTGGAACAACTGTCGTCACACTTGATGATTTGGTAAAAAATGTGCGGATAAAACTCGCTGAAAAACCCGAAAGCGTCCTCTACTTGGTCATGGAAGATGGGCACTCTGTTGTTGATCGGGGTCCGCTGCTTACTGGTGCATGGGATCGTTTGCGGGCAGAAAGTTTGGAGGTATTCTTGGTAGGCGCTCCAAGTGAGGAAAACTCTCATGCTGCACCGTGAAGCAACGCCGCTGTGTATTGCTTTTGTTGCATCACTGGCAATTCACTTTACGGTGATACCACTTTTTACAAACAAACAGTTTGTATCTCCATTCGCACCTCCAACCGATGCTTCGCATCTTGAAACACCACCACTTGAAAAACCAGAAATCGTTCTTGGAATTGATCAATCTGAAGCATCGACTTTGACATGGATAGGGTACGAACAATACCAAAAACACCTCGCAAGATTAGCCGATGTTGAGCAAGCTGCTATGCAACTAGAACAGCCTTCCCCAAAACCTGCGGCACAAGAAGTAGTACTTGAACAACCCCAAAAAAACATAAAAAAAATACTTGATGATCTCAGTGAGACAATCGCGCCTGTCACCGATGCGGCAACAAAACTCATTGACGCACTACGAGGGCTTCAATTTTCATTTGCTTCACCAACACCACCGCCCACAGTGCAGCCCTCACATTCGCGTGAACAAGTTGTAGAAGCAAATCCAAAACCAGTTTCTGAATTTTCTGATCTTGAATCCGACCCTACTTCGATCGTAGAAGTGCCAAGAGAAAACTGGAAGACAGGACGCCCAATTGCTGCAGAAGGAATCATTCTCAGACCAAGAAGACCGTCGTTTACTGCACACCAATCTGTTACAAATGCACCCAATGGTCTCACCGCTGTTTTGGTGATTGACAATCGCGGCAGACCAATCGACGTTGAGATAATTCGCTCAACTGGCTCCTCTTCAATCGACCGATCACTTGTTGCGAGTTTGTATCGTTGGCGCGCTGCTGGTGAAAAAATAGATGCTGTCCTTGAAAACGAATCGATTCACATCACCATTCATATTTCACTTTCAAAATAAACTCACCCCCGGAAATAAACTCACCCCCGGTGAAACAATTTAGACCGCGGGTGAATTAATCTAGACCGCGGGTGAATTAATCGTGTCCATTTGCTACGGATCACCTCGCTTTGCGGTATCAACGATTATTTCACCCGGGGTCAACTCCTTCGGGTTTCTACCATATCTAAATTTTTTTGACCCTAGGTCAGTTCTTGCAAATAAACTCACCGGGGGTGAGTTTATTTCCGGGGGTGAGTTTATTGCAAACGAACATTCCAAAGTGACATTCGGCGCGTATCCGTTAGCACATAATCAAGTGGTGTGACTGTCGCGAATCCTGCCTTGAGCGCTTCGACATCACTGCCCTGCGCGGTATGCGCAAATGCCATGCCGTCACCCGCAGCCCAATAATACGTGCGTCCATACGGGCATTCTCGCTTGTCGTAATGACCAAGGTCGCCAGCGGCATTCATTTCAACCACTTTGATTTCGGGCATTGGCATATCTGGAGTTTCACATGTTGGAACATTGATATTCACAACCTCGTGCGGTTCAAGTTTGTTCTCTAAAACTTTGTCTATCACGTTTCTTGCAATTTCAGCTGCTCTGTCATAACAAATTGAATCGCGGTTATCTAAATGTAAACTCACAGCGATCGAAGGAACACCGAGAAATGCTGATTCAATTGCCGCAGCAACTGTGCCAGAATAAATAATATTGATTCCTACATTGGAACCACTGTTCATGCCACTGATCGTTAAGTCTGGTAGTTCGCCTTTTCCAAAACGCTCTTCCCATAACGTACGCAGTGCGAGTTTGACGCAATCTGCAGGTCGACCATCAATTGCTGTTCCAGACATCTGCTCTGTGACATCTACATGTTGGGTCATGAGTGGCTTGGTATATGTAATGCCATGACTTGTCGCAGACTGCACGGTTTCTGGTGCGATTACAATAAGTTCGCCTAAGCCCGCAAGTGCTTTATGTAACGCGATAATACCCGGTGCGCGTATACCATCATCATTCGTGAGTAAAATTCTCATTCCGCTCTTGGCTCCAATATGTATTCCTTGCCACCCCAGCAAATTGGTTTTCTGTTTCGTAACATTGATGCCGCGCCAAAAAGAATCCAAGCAACAACCATTGCTCCAATCGGCGAAAGCACTACAAAAATAACTGGCGCCCCGTTTATCTTATACAGCCATGCATTCACGAAAATAAACATCGTTACTGCTGCAATTGAAGTCCAAAACAAAGAAGGCGATCCAGAGGTTCCGAAATATATTCCAACAAATGCAATCAATGGCATACACACACCCACCACAAGCGCAGTCCATGCAGAACCGCGAAGTTTTTTCACGTCTCGGCTGTGCGATTCAATGTAGATCCGTTTCCAACCTGTTTTGAATGAATCGAAGGTTGGGTACATGGAACATTTCAACAAACCATCTGCAAACAGAAGTTGTACACGACCATCCGGTTCGCGTGCAATCGTTCTGGCAAAAGCAATATCTTCAAGAAGTGCTTCTTTTACTGCTTCATGTCCGCCAATTCCTTCGTACGCTTTTCTCGAAAACAAGAGAAACTGGCCATTTGCAAATGGGCGAGAACGATGCTCTCGGTTTACTCTGTCTACTGGGAATTGCCGTACTAAAAAAGTACTTGCAATTGGCTGAACAATTCGCTCAAAGGTTTTTGTAATCGTCAGCGTGCTCAAAATACTGAGCAATGAAGCTTTTCGCTTGATGGCAGACGCCACTGCACAACGGACAAGTTCCTTGTCAAATTTCGTGTCGGCGTCTGTGAATAACAACCAATCCCCAGTCGCTTTTTCTGCACCAAGCCTTGCAGCGTTACATTTTCCCGCCCAGCCCTCTGGGCAGGAGTAGTTTTCGATAATAGAAACACGTGTATCTTCCTTGGTGTGTTTCTGAAGAATTTCGAGTGTGCGATCGCTGCAACGGTCAAGAACAAATATGATTTGCACGTTTTTATGTGACTGACGCCGCAGAGAAGTTGCACATCTATCAATCACCCGCTCTTCGTTGTGTGCAGGAATCACGATACTCACCGATGCATCGGTGGGTGCTGGTAAATCTAGCCCCTCTCGAATGGTTGGTTTTGTACGAATCATCGAATTCAGTCGATACGCGAGTCCAATCCAAAAAAGCAATGACCCTGTCACCAAAACGCCCAAAATCCATGAAATGATTTCTGTTGCACTCATCAGTTGGTGCATTCTACCGATGTATCATTCTCATAACGATGTCAAATACAGAAAAAGAACAACCAATCGTCTTCTCGCGAAACGGTGTTCGCAATGTAGATCGAGATGCAATTGATCGGTATGGGATGCAGGGCATTGTGCTCATGGAAAATGCCGCTCGCGGTTCCGTTGATGTTATTGTGGATGTATGCAACAAAAATGAACTGCAACAGATCATCGTTGTTTGCGGGGCCGGAAATAATGGTGGTGATGGGTACGCAATCGCCCGCCATCTTCACAATCGAGGATGCAAGACAAGCGTCTTGTCAATCGCACCTCCTAAAACTCCAGAGGCCGTCACAAATGCAGAGATCGCAGAAAAAATGTGTATTCCATTTGTTATCTATAGAGACGATCTCTTTGAAGACGCCACGCTCATCATTGACGCCATCTTTGGCACAGGTATCAACCAAGAAGTACGTGGACCTGCGGTACCCATCATCGCATCCATTGGGCAATGCAATGCAAAAATCGTTTCAATCGATATACCATCGGGGCTTGATTGCGATACCGGCCAACCCTTGGGAATGGCGGTCAAGGCTGACCTCACAATCACATTCGCCGGATTTAAGCAGGGTTTTATGCAAAATTCTTCAGCGTGCTATGTGGGAGACGTTGTTGTTGTCGATATTGGCTGCCCGCAGGAATTAGTAAAAAAGTACGCATTACCCAACTCCTAGTACGATGCGTACTTCGTGTACCAAACACTTTTAACAAATCGATATTTAATGAGCCGCGTGATCCCGTTGATTGCAATCGCCGCAGTTGGTTTATGCGTTGCACTTGTCATTGTCGTTGTTTCGGTCATGACTGGCTTTCTAGATATGGTGCAATCTGCAGGTAAAACACTCATGGGTGATGTCATCATCACCTACGGTGTTTCGGGAATTCCACACTACGATACACTCGTTGAAAAATTAGAAGAAGATCCATCCATTCTTGCGGCGACTCCGATTGTTGATGGCTGGGGATTGCTGCGAATGCCTTACCCCGATTCAGATGCAAAGCAAAGTGAAACGGTACAAGTGTGGGGAATTGATCCAGATTCTTTTACACAAGTAACAGGATTTAACGATTCACTCCATTGGAAAACTTCAAGTAAACAACAGTTGGATTGGTTGCTATTCGATGCAATCAACAAAAACGCGAGTGCAATCTTACAGACTATGAGCGATGAAAAACAACAACTGCTCATCGACACCATAGGCGGTGCTCGGTCAACAATGAATTACCAATTCACTGATCTGTGGTCCGCAATGGAAGCACAACTTTCCGACAAACAATGGGAACTCGTCAAGGCATACGACGAACGATTACAAAATCCAGAAAAAGTTTTTGCACAAGGCTTGTCTTTGTCACGCAATGGAAAAGCGGGAATTGTCTCAGGATTACATGTTTCTGATGGGAACGAACGACAACAAGATGGTTCCTATGCAGTCATACGAAATGATCATTGGTGGATGCCAAGATTCGAAGGCACACTCACCATGTTGCCCATCGCTTCCGATGGTGGACTGATTGAACCAGAGTCAATCATCATGCCATTTACAAACGAATTTCAGTCTGGAGTCTTCCTCATTGACAGTTCGAGAATTTTTGTTCCAATTGAAACTGCGCAGCAGTTATTACACCTCGACAAGGCGGAGCTTGTTGATAATGATGACCCTACTGTTGTTGTTGGGGTTGATCCCGCTAGAGCAACGAGCGTGTTACTTTGTGGTGCCGATGGAGTGACTGCTGATGCGTTACAGCTCATTGCCGCAAAAGTGTACGACGAGTTTCGAGAAACACTTCGCGGTTCTACAACTGTCATGCCACCATCGAGAGGTGACCCAAGTTTGTCCATTCATACGTGGAAAGAACAACAAAAAAGTTTTACTGGACCAGTTGAAAAAGAACGCGAACTTATGCGAACGCTCTTTTCAATTATTTATCTTGTTGTCGCAGCGTTAATCCTTTCAATCTTCTGGGCAATCGTCTTTGAAAAAACAAGAGACATTGGAATCCTTCGCAGTCTTGGCGCGTCTCGCGCTGGAATTGTCTGGATTTTCTTACGATACGGTGGCATCATCGGAGTATTAGGATCACTTCTAGGTCTCTTGATAGGTTGGCTCGTCACAAAAAACATCAATGAAATTCACGCAGCAATGGGCGCACCGCCAATTGCAATTGCAATTGGTGCATTTGTTGTTTCAGTTGCTTCACTTTGGGTTGTAGTTGTTCGGGGACGACGTGGTGAAATTCTTCCAATCGTTGTTGGAATGCTATCGGCAATTACGTTTGGTGGAATTGGTGGAATTGTCCTTTTTGTGAGATCTCAGGGCGGAATCGTAATCTGGGATGCTTCGGTGTATTATTTCTCGGTTATTCCAAACAACATTGATTGGCCATCTGCATCCTTCACGCTTGTTGGTGCAGTGTTGTTTTGCTTGCTTGGTGCAGTTATTCCTGCAGCAAAGGCTGCAGATACCGATCCTGTAAAGGCGCTGCGTCATGAGTAATACACCGCTTCTTCAAGGCATTGACCTTCGAAAAACATACCACCTTGGTAAAACAGAAGTACCAGTGTTACATGGTGCTTCGCTTGAAGTACAACGCGGAGATTGGATCACCGTGCTTGGTTCAAGTGGCAGCGGAAAATCAACGTTGTTGCACTTGTTGGGTGGACTTGATCGCCCAGATAAAAACAGCGGAGAAGTTTTGTTTCATGGTGAATCTGTTTGGAAGAAAACAAACAAAGAAATAAACGAGTACCGAAACAGCGATATTGGTTTTGTCTTTCAGTTTTATCATCTGCTCCCTGAACTCAATGTGTTTGAAAATGTATTGCTCCCCGCGATGATTGGTGGTAGAAAAACAAATAACGATATGGCAAGAGAACGTGCTGCCTCATTACTCACACGTTTTGGCCTTGACCATCGAATGTTGCACCGCCCACGAGAACTCTCGGGCGGTGAGCGGCAACGCGCGGCGATCGCACGCGCCCTTGTAAACAAGCCAGAAGTACTTCTTGCAGATGAGCCAACTGGCAACCTTGATGAGACAACAGGAAACGAAATATTAGACGTGCTGCAAGGACTTCATCAAGATGGGCTCACAATTGTCATGGTGACCCACGAACAGCAGATTGCTGAACGTGGAAATGTGGTTATTCAACTGCGAAACGGAGTCGTTTGACCAAATCTTCTATGCCACAATGGCACGTTCATGGAGTTATAAATCACGCGTGGCACGGCTAAAACACTGAGGATTCAAGCATATTCGCAACATTTTTGTGGTTATCTGACGTTTTTACCCAAAATATGAAGATCTACTCAAATGGAACTCGACTTGCACCGATTGTATAGTTGTGGGCTCTGTTTATAGCCCATAGAAATTATCCCGCGTATCATGTGGGTGGAGAACTGAACACTATGTTTGAAAGATTGACAGATCGCGCTCGCAAAGTAATGGCTCTTGCTAATCAAGAGGCCCAACGCTTTAATCATGAATACATTGGCACTGAGCATATTTTGCTTGGGCTCGTGAAGGAAGGTTCGGGCGTTGGTGCGAATGTGCTCAAACACCTCGAAATTGACCTCCGCAAAGTTCGGCTTGAAGTCGAAAAACTCGTCAAAAGTGGCCCTGATATGGTCACGATGGGTAAATTGCCTCAAACACCTCGTGCGAAAAAGGTGATTGAATACGCAATAGAAGAAGCACGATCCCTCAATCACAATTACGTTGGTACTGAGCACCTTCTTCTTGGTTTGCTCCGTGAGCAAGATGGTGTTGCAGCGCAGGTTCTGATGAACCTTGGTTTGAAACTTGATGATGTTCGGGAAGAAGTATTGAACCTGCTTGGCGCTGGTGTTGACTGTGATGTCGAAATGAGCGGTGAAGAAGAAGAAATGCCTTCAGAGAGTGAGGGTGGTGGACGACCATCGCCTCGTGGTCGAGGTAAAAGTAAAACTCCTGCTCTTGATAGTTTTGGTCGCGATCTCACCGAACTTGCAAAGAAAGACGAGCTCGATCCAGTCATTGGTCGCCATAATGAAATTGAACGGCTCATCCAAGTCCTATGCCGTCGAACAAAGAATAACCCTGTTTTGCTCGGCGAAGCAGGTGTTGGTAAAACAGCAATCATTGAAGGACTTGCACAACGCATCATTGCTTGTGAAGTACCTGATCTTTTACATGACCGACGTGTTGTTGTTCTCGACCTTGCAATGATGGTTGCTGGAACGAAATATCGAGGCCAGTTTGAAGAACGAATCAAAGCAGTGATGAACGAAGTGCGTCGCGCAAAAAATATTCTTCTCTTTATCGATGAACTCCACACACTTGTTGGTGCTGGTGGTGCCGAGGGTGCGATCGATGCTTCCAATGTTTTGAAGCCCGCACTTTCACGCGGTGAAATCCAGTGCATTGGTGCAACAACATTCGATGAATATCGAAAATATATTGAAAAAGACGCAGCACTCGAACGTCGTTTTCAATCCATCGCCGTCAATCCCCCGAACACTAAAGATACGATTGCGATCCTGAAAGGGTTACGCGAGCGATACGAAACACACCATCGTGTAAAAATCACTGACGAAGCAATTAGTGCTGCTGTTGATCTTTCCAACCGGTATATTTCAGCGAGGGTGCAACCTGACAAATCAATCGACGTGATTGACGAAGCCGGTGCTCGCGTACGACTGAAGTCGATGACGAAGCCACCTTCAATGGCTGACCTTGAAGAAAAACTAGAACTTCTCAAGGTGAAAAAAGATGAAGCAGTCAAAAACGCTGACTATGAAGCCGCTGCTTCCCTTCGCGATGAATCCGAACAAATCCGTAAGGAAAAAGACACTATTCAAAAAGAATGGCGTGAAAAGATGAACGAAGTCAACGGTCTTGTTGATGAAGATGTCATCGCCCAAGTCATGTCTAGCATGACTGGTGTTCCACTCACTCGACTTGAAGAAGGTGAATCAGAACGTCTTCTTAACCTTGAAGATGAACTGCACAACACGGTCATCAGTCAACACGATGCCATCACCCAAATCGCGCGGGCGATTAGAAAAGCACGCAGTGGTCTTAAAGATCCCAACCGCCCCATGGGTTCATTCTTGTTCTTGGGACCAACTGGTGTTGGTAAAACGTTGCTCGCAAAAGCACTCACTGACTTTATGTTCGGTGATCCTGATTCTATGATTTATCTTGACATGTCTGAATACATGGAGAAGCACTCGATCTCACGATTGGTCGGCGCCCCTCCTGGATATGTCGGGTACGAAGAAGGCGGACAGTTGACTGAAAAAGTTCGCCGGCACCCATATTCAGTCGTGCTATTCGACGAAGTTGAAAAAGCACACGGTGATTTATTCAACATCCTTCTCCAAATCATGGAAGAAGGTCGATTGACTGACTCGTTCGGCCGACAAGTTGATTTCCGTAATACCATTGTCATTTTGACTTCGAACATTGGTGCGGATTTAATCAAAGGTGGTCAATCGTTCGGCTTCGGAAAACGTGAAGAAACAATTGATTACGACAAGTTGCAAAAACAACTCCTCGCCGAAACTGAAAAGTACTTCCGCCCAGAGTTCATTAACCGCCTTGATGATGTGATCGTTTTCCGACCACTCACCAAAGACGATCTCTATCAAATCATCGATATCGAACTTGGAAAAGTTGATTCGCGGCTCAAGGAAAAAGGCATGGAAATGCATCTTGACCAAAACGCCAAGGATTTTCTCATCGAAAAAGGGTATAACCCTGATTTTGGCGCTCGACCACTTCGTCGTGCTCTGAGTAGTTTCATTGAGGATCCGATGGCTGAATCGCTCCTTTCTGGTGATTACAAAAGCGGTGACCGCATCGATATTACACACAAGAAAGACGATGAACACTTGTTCTTTACTTCAACTCGAAAAGAGCCAGAAGAAGAAAAAGAACCAGAACCATCAGAAGCGTAATTTTTTCATCAGTTTATAACTGATCTACGCGGATGCACAGGCATCCGCGTTTATTTATTGACTCCGAGTTCATTAAAAAGGAACAGCGGATTCGAATGTCATAGATTCCAAAGTTACAGGATGCACAACTTGAAGTAACACCGCATGAAGCATCAAGCGAGGTGCCATTTCTCGTTGCTCAGGAGTTGCATACAAGTCATCACCAAGAATTGGATGACCAATTTCACGCAAATGCAAACGAAGTTGGTGGGAACGGCCTGTTTTTGGATACAACGCAAGGCGAGTACGGTCGCGCATCCGTTCAAGTACTTTCCAATTCGTCAACGACGGCTTCCCTTGTTTATGATCAACGCATTGCCTTGGTCGATTTTCCATATCCTTTCGAATCGGTAAATCAATTGTGCCAGTTTCTTCTTCTACAACCCCAAACACAATCGCTTCATACGTTTTTTCTACTTCTCGATCTTGAAATTGTCTACTCAGTTCTCGATGTGAATCTTTATCATTCGCCATGATCATGACCCCAGACGTGTCTCGATCTAGTCGGTGAACAATACGTGCACCCTCAACCGCAGAAGCAACGCGAACCGCGACACAATCTCGTTTTTCAAAACCAATTCCCGGAACCGAAAGCAAACTCGTTGGCTTATCCAACACCACAATAGATTCATCACGATAAATGACCGGAATTTCATGCGGCGTATGATCAAAGTTCGTAGAATGTAGTGTTCGGTCATCCAAGGAGTTCACCAATGATTACGTATTGTATTGTTTTGTTATCCACAGTTCTCTCTTCTAACAGTGACACTTTACACCCAGATGAAACGGGAAAGATTGGCACCCCCGTTTTACTCACTGATCCTGCTTTTTTCTTGAAGGCTGGTGAGAGCTACTTTGATCCCGCTGGAAAACGTGTTATTTTTCAAGCAATCGAACATCCCGAAGAAGGCGTTGCGCCTGACGACAATTATGGGATGTACCTTGGTGACCTCACGTTTGACGAAACTGGAACGATCTCAGGGCTTACGAACATCGAGCGAATCAGCAACGAGGGATCCGCAAACACATGTGGATGGTTCCACCCAACAGAAGAATCACTTGTCATGTTCGCTACGACAACGACACCGCTTGTCGAAGAAGACATTCCTGGCTACCAGCGAGAATCTGGGCGCTACCGCTGGGCATTTCCACCAAAGATGGACATTGTTTCGTGTGATCTAGCGCAAAACAACGCAACCTCAGCAATAGTATCTGACCCAGAACACTATCTAGCAGAAGGTTCATGGAGCCCTGACGGTAGGCATGTGTTGTTCTGTTCCCTCAAAAGTGGAATCGGTGACATTTACGTGACTGACTTGAAAACCGGTACAACCCGATTGATCGTTGGAGACGATGGATATGACGGAGGCCCGTTCTTTTCACCCGATGGCAAGCGAATTGTGTACCGATCTGATCGGAGGGGCAATGATCTGCTGCAACTATATGTTGCTGATCTCGCATTTAACGACGAAGGTTCAATTATTGGAATTTCAAAAGAATATCAACTCACTGACAATGTACATGTGAATTGGGGTCCATTTTGGCATCCAAACGGTCGGTTTCTCATTTACGCAACAAGTGAAGTAAGCCATCGAAATTACGAGCTGTTCATCTGCGATGCTGACAGCGGAGAACAAGATGGAACAACAAGGTACGGAACTCGAAAACGACGTGTCACACACGCAGATGGTTTCGATGGGCTTCCTGTCTTTAACACTGAAGGTGATGTGTTGATGTGGACGAGCAAACGAAACACCGGCACAAGTCAACTTTGGACAGCACCCTTTACTTTTGATCTTGAAGCTGGTCCACAAATGCCAAGCAGCCAACACAGTCATTAATGTTTCGAGCTCTGATCATTCTTTGGTTAGTCATTCCCGCTTGCACAACACAACGTGTTGAATATCATAAAAGACCTGCATGGCATTACGCAATGGACAAGGAAATGCCAGATGAGATTGTGAAAGAAGATGGAACAGTTATAAAGTATGCAACCGTCGGGGGAACAAGCAGCGAAGCTGTCTCTCAGTATCTCGATGGTATTGAACTGCGTAGCGAAGATGAAATTACTGGTGAGGTTACTCTACGTGCAGTTCTTCCTGAGCATGTTTTAGAACAAACACTCATCTGCTTACGTGATCGTGATTGGGATTTGTTGTACGAACAAATCCTCTCATCAGCAACTCGTGAAAACTATGAATCAAAAGAACGGGGACGAGAAGAGTTTCATGCATTCTTCAATACATACCGTAAAGAATTGGGTAAAACAGTTCAGCGGTTGCTTCGCGGAAAATCGTTCGGCGACGTCGTTCAACAAACTGTTGGTGATTACACCATTGTTACTTTCGCACCCGGTTCACTCGGTAACTTTAAGTTTCACACTGTGAAACTTGTCCGTGAAGGTGAGTTTCTTAAACTTGCTGTAATTGAATAACGTTACTCAGCGCGAAACGTCGTCAAACATGCAGTGTGTCCGTGTAAAAATGAACAACCGCCAACCGGTCCAATTTCACCTGCAGCAAAAAATCCTGCAATTGGAACTTCACCCAAGCGTTCACGAATAATGGTTAAATCGTGGTCATCTTCATGAAACAAATTTCGACCACGACCGTTGCATGTCACAAGCAAACCGGCAAAAGGTGTTTCGTCAAGTTGCTGCGCGTCAAGTAACAGTTGCAAATCTTCAACAGCGGTCTGCGCGTCTCTAACATGAAACTGCACCGTTTTTCCTAAACGATAAAACTCACCGCCAGCAACACCTTTCCGTTTTCGATCTAATCCCATGACGGATCGAACTAGAAAATCCCCTCTTCCAAAATGTGTTTTGTGCTCATCAATGACCCCTCCAAGAAGAAGTCCTGCTTCTAACAACGCGCGTTCGTGATCCGTTACGTTTCTTGAAAGTTCAGCAAGTTGATCAAGCGCAGGTTTTCCTCCAAGTTCAAGAACAACATTCCCATCCACCTTCGTCACGCGCAATGGTTTGCCAATTGGTCTACACCCTTGGCTCACGATGCAATCAAACTGGACGGGGCCTGAAATAGTCAAGCCCACACCCCCTGTTTTCAGAGATTGATCATTCAAGACAATCCGATTAAACGAAGCTTGAGAAGCCCCAGAAGCCATTCCGCCAATAATTGGCAACGTTGGTTTTCGGCAATTGGTCAATGCTGGGAGCAATCTTGTAATTGGAGTTGAGAATGGATCAGCAAAGAAAAATGCCGCTTTTGTGTCATCCTGCAACCCAATCCACGCAGGTATCTCTTCGGGCTTGGATATTGGAATTGGTTTTTCTGGCGTAGTTGTCCAAGGGGTTAATGTTACACCTGGCAAGTGCATTGCTATCGCTGATAGCCCAGCAACACCTTCGAGTTCAAGATCGCATCCAACCACTGCTTCTGTTGTTAAACCAATAATGACTTTTGGAGACAACGCGCGGCGAATATCTGCAACCGCTTGCTCCAAAGTTTCACGGTGGTGAAAACTTGCGAATACAAAGACCAGATCCGTTGGACCAGCCATTGCGCCTGCAAGTAACTGTGCAACTTCTATTGATGCAGTCCGCGTATCGAGATGTTCGCTGATTGCGGCAGCACCGCGCATCGCTTTTTCCTTAGACAGTTGCAGCCATTGACTTGGCAGCGTTTCGTGTTCGATTCAACAGTTCACTCGCATCTTCCATAGTCATCACCAAAGGCAATCGGAACCGTACTGATTTTTTACCGCACGGCAAAGCAAGCATTTTTTCGTTGAACATTGACTGCAACATGTTTGCACGTTGATCTGGATTTTCCATTGTGAACGCAATCAAGGATCCTTTGCCTCGCACGCTTGTATACACTTCTGTTTCTTTTTGGATATCTCGCAATCCTGCAATGATGTAATTGCCAACCTTTGTCACAAGATCTGCAATATTATCTCGTTCTATTATTTTGATAAATTGTGTGCAACGCACCATGTCAACAAGATTACCACCCCATGTAGAGTTAATGCGGCTAGAAAGTTTGAAGACGTTGTCTGGTACTTCGTCGATTCGACTTCCTGCATAAATACCGCAAGTTTGCGTCTTTTTACCAAAGGAAACAACGTCCGGTCTAACGCCGGAGTGTTGCCAAAACCAAGGCTTTCCTGAACCATAGAAGCCAGTTTGCACTTCATCAAAAACCAACAACGCTTCGCGTTCGTCTGCGTATTGACGAAGTTTTTGTAGGAATTCATCGCGGAAATGGTTGTCGCCGCCTTCACCCTGCATCGGCTCAATGACGATTGCGGCAATTCTGTTTGAATGTTCTTCAAAAGCACGTTCTATTTCCGCATACGTCTTTGCTTCCAACGCCTCGATGTCGTTACACACGTTGCCTTCATTATCAAACTCACAATGCGGAGTGGATACTCGTGGCCAATTGAATTTCGGAAACAATCCAATTTTATCGGGTAGTGTGTTTGTTAAACTCATTGTGTAACCACTGCGACCGTGGAACGCCTGTTCAAAATGCAACACTGCTAAATCGTTGACGTCATCTAAGAAATTTGTTCTACCGAGTTTTCTTGCTTTCCAATCAAAGGCTGTCTTCAACGCATTTTCAACAGCAAGCGCGCCACCTGAAACCCAGAAGTGATGTGAAAATCCTTCAGGCGTTACCTTTGAACCAAACGCTTCAACAAATTCTGCCAGTTCAGTTGTGTATAAATCTGAATTTGCAATTTTGTTTCGCGATACTTTAAGAATTTCATTACTAAATTCATCTTCCATCAACTCGGGATGATTAAAACCAAGTGGCCATGATGCAAAGCATGTGAATGCATCCAAGAAATCTTCGCCCGATGCAGAGTCGTGTATCCACACGCCTTTTGATTTATCTAGATCTACGACCATGTCATAGCCATCAGCGAGTTGATAGCGACTCAATAATTTGTGAACTTCATTTGGTTGAACGGTCATATTTTGCCTTTCGGTTGGGATAGGGAAGATTTCTGATTCTTGGGATTCAAAGCCCAACTTGGGGATTATACCAAACCAAAGGGGCTAAAAATACGCATTAATCACCCCTAATCTATGATAAAACCGGATCTTAGGTAAATGGAACTTGACGTAGAGGCGTACTGCTAAGACACTGTTCAACCATTGATTAGTGTCGGCTCTCGACGCTGTGGATTTTTGTATATACGCGTTGAAAAATACGCAGTTGGAGGTAGCCCAATATGGCTATTCGAAGCGGCGCCGGAACTGGTGTCATAGTATCACTCGTTGTATTTGTCCTCACCACTGTCTTTCTTTTGGTGCTCAGCATTGTGTTCTACACAGGCAAGGTAAGTGAAGCAGAGGCAACTGAAAAAGCGAAAACAGAACTTCGCGAGTTCATTACTTCTGAAGAAGAGAACCTAGATTCCTTTCAGCAAATTCTTTCATCTGCTAAATCTAGTCGAGTGTCAGTTGCTGAGTACTTGAATTCAGATCTTGAAGCACTTCGAGTTATCATTTCTGGTGCACCTGATACATCAACCGAATCTATACGAGCACATTTCAGTAGTTCACTCGGAAACGGTGGTTCACTTTTTCTCGCGCATGATCGCTTGAATCGACAATTACAAGAACGACAACAGGAGTTAGACGCAAGAGTCTCAGAACTCAATGCAGCGCGAGATCAAATCGCATCCCTTGAACAAACTTTAAGCGATGCAAGTGCAGCAACAACGCAAGCATTAGAAGCAAACAAATCTCAATGGTTGGACATCCAAAACGAATCTGAAGTGCTCGCACAAAACATGGATGAGCACTTTGCAAGCCGTGTACAACGCGACGGCCGTCTTTTAGGTGGCAAAACTACCCTGATCCAACAGTTAGAAAGTGAACGAGACCAATTGATCAAGGCAAAAACAATTCTCGCAAACGATGCGGCTGATCTCCGTGAACAGATCAATGCAAGCAGAATGGCTTCCATAGACCCTGCGATGCTCGTTGATGGAACTGTTCTTGATGCAGTTGGAACTGACAGAGTTTTTATTGATCTTGGTTCTCAAGACCACATTGTGCTCGGTATGTCATTTGAAATTTATGATGACCCGTCACAACTCCGAGTAAATGAAGATGGCGAGTTACCGCGAGGTAAGGCAAGCATTGAAATTATTAAAGTTGGCGAATCTACGTCAACAGCAAAAGTAACGCAATCAACACCAGGACGACCAATCGTTCGTGATAATATTATTGTCAACGCAGTGTACGACCCGCACTACCAGTACAAATTCATGGTACATGGTTTGTTTGATGCGAATGGAGATGGAGTGCCCGAGCACAACAACTCATTTATTAAAGACCGAATCACAACGTGGGGTGGCATTGTTGTTGAAACACAAGAAATCCTGCCCGGTGATCTTGACTTCCTTGTACTTGGAATCCAACCCCTTGAACCTCGACCACTTCCAAGAAATGCGACCGATCCTATGATTGATGATTATGCACGCAAGCAGCAAGCATTTTCCAATTACAGTTCACTTCTTGAACAAGCACAAGACGTAAAAATTCCAGTCCTAAATGCAAACCGTCTTGATGTTCTTACGGGGCAACCAACCCAGTAGAACCTTAGGGTACTACTGCCAACACAATTGTTGGCGAATCGAGTCATAGCGTGGCACGGAATCAATCCGCACTTCTGAATTGGTCTCAATATATCCCCTTGCGAGCAATTGCATCGATCGTTGGATGTTCGCCCATAGGTCTCAACATGCGTACAGCTTCACTCGTTGGCGATTGTTATTACAAATTTGTCAAACGACGACGCGAGGGTGCGATCACAAATATTGCGCGTAGTTTTCCAGAATGGGATCGCTCCAAAGTAGAAGCCACAGCACAAGCATCCATGCAACACATGTTTCAGCTGTTTATCGCAGAAGCAGTGCAAATGCCTTCGTTGATCACACCATCGACATGGCAAAAATACATTCGTTTTTCAGGTGTTGAAAAAATAACAGAGCGGTTAGTCAACAACAAACCGATTATTTTTATTACGGGTCACTGTGGTAATTGGGAACTGCTTGGATATTCACTTTCTGTGCTTGGGCATTCGATCGCTGCTGTTGCTAGACCACTTGACAATCCCCTGATCAATGATTGGGTACTTGGGATTCGCGAAAAATATGGTCTTCATATTATTACGAAGTGGGGATCAGTCCCTGTGTTACAAAACATCATTTCAGGTGGTGGAAGCATCGGTTTTATCGCAGATCAAAATGCGGGCGGTCGTGGCATGTACGTTCCCTTTTTTGGAAAGCTCGCCTCAACGTACAAATCGATTGGACTACTCGCGATGCGATACGATGTCCCCGTTGCGTGCGTCCATGCGAAACGACTACACGGACAGTTTAAATATGAAGTCTCGATGACTGATTACATTGAGCCACATGACTGGCACGATCAACCTGATCCCCTTTATTACATTACGGCTCGATACAACAGGGCAATCGAAACGATGGTTCGAGACGCGCCTGAGCAGTACCTCTGGTTGCATAGGCGGTGGAAAAGTCGGCCCAAGTTTGAACTCGACGGGTCGCCAATGCCAAAACGTCTTCGCAGTCAACTCGAATCCTTGCCTTGGCTCGGAGATGAGGAACTTCAAGCCCTAATTGGGTGATAGGATGTGCAGTTATGCCACGCCTTGATGGGTTTACAATTCTGATTGTTGATGATGACGAAGATATTCTCGCGTCGATGGAGCTTGCTATGCGTGCAGAGGGAGCGAAGACACTCACCGCGGGGGATGGGACAGAAGCGGTCTCGGAGTGTTCAGCCGGCTCACCAGATGCGGTGATTCTCGACATGATGCTGCCCAAGCGGTCCGGTTTTTTAGTACTTGAAGAAATTCAAGCGCTTCCAGAGCCACCCATTGTTGTCATGGTCACCGCCAATGAGGGAAAACGGCACATGGCGTATGCAACAGCACTCGGTGTTCAAGCGTATCTGATTAAGCCCGTAGGTCTCGATCGGCTTATAGATACCGTATGCTCCCTACTTGAGAAGAAAGAAGATTCATGAGTAAGCACTTTGTCATCCAATCAAGAGTGGAAGAAGATTCTACCGAGCGTACGTCTCTTGGTACACGCGAGACCATTCTTTCGTCTTTGGCAGAATACAACACAATGCCAGAAAAAGAGGGTGATGATATGTTGTGGGGTCCCGGAATTCGTATCGAGTTGCCGCCGACCGAGGGTGACGTGCACCAAATGTTATTACACATTGTTGAAGAAGAAATTGCGTGGTTTCCAATTGTTCGACTTGCAAGACAATTCAATTGGAGTGTGACCGATATTGAAACTGGACGAGAGTTACAACCGTAAAGTATTGGCAAGTTGCAATATTTTTAGAGACGACACAGAGAGAGACGGGGATACAAGTTGTTAAAAACTACCCCAGTGAACTTCACCGTTTCATAGTACTTAATGCTATAAAAACTTCATCAACAGGTGCATCAAATCGTTTTGGACCATGATTAAAACACACTGTTGTGACACCCTGCGCAGCGAGGGCTGCAATGTACATTGACGCTGCGTTTGTTGGCAGCCCGACAACACGTAATTCGGAATCATCTTCAACTATTGCTTGTGCTGCTGCGAGTGCTCTGTCACGATCAGTAAACACCATCGCAAGTGGGACATCTTCTTCAAACACAACCCATGGAACCGAAGCGTTTCGGCTTCCACACTGAACAAAGTAAAGGGTGTCCATTGAAGCAAGTTCATTCCACACAAGTTCCCGAGTTTGCGTAGTTTGTCTGTTTTGAAAAGTTTCAATGAGTTGATCTAGTGTTCTTTGTTCTAATCTAACCATGGTTTGGCACTCCAGCCTAATTGGTGTCATCCTGACGTTCTTAAACAAACCATCCTGCTGTTGAAACGCTGGGATTAGGGGGAATTTTGTTTCACAGCCCAATGCCAGAGTTTCTACATGCAGGAGAAAATCTGTACACCTATACAACCCTTACGAATCAAATGTCTTTCATGTTCTCGGACGCTCTTTTATTTTTAGATTATTGGCAATCGCTTGCGTTTTGTGTAAATCGATGGCACGCAAGCAGTAAGAGCCTTTGTATAAGGATGCGATGGCGATTTTAGAACCGTTGAAATTTCGCCACGTTCGACAATTTTTCCAGATCGCATCACGCAAATCTGATCTGCAACAGAGGGAACAAGGCAGAGATCGTGGGTGATAGAAATAATTGCCATGCCTCTGTTTTGTTGAAGGCGTTTGAGCAAACCAATGATTTGTAATGATGTAGATGCATCGAGTGCTGTCGTTGGTTCATCCGCAATCAAAAGGTCTGGTGAGCAGGCGAGTGCGATTGCAATCACTACACGTTGTCGCATTCCTCCAGAAAATTCGTGTGGATACGAGTTGTACCGAGATTTTGAAATACCGACTTCTTCGAGCGCTAACAAAGTTCGTTGCTTTGCCGCACGCCGAGTTATTGATTCGTGCGCCAATAGCGTTTCCATGATTTGTTCGCCAATAGAAAATACTGGGTTCAGCGATGTCATTGGTTCTTGAAAAACCATTGCTATCTTTTTACCGCGTAGTTTTTGCAATTGCGTGTTGTTTATGTTACAAATGTTTTGTTTGTCAAACAAAATCTCGCCTTCAACAAGTGCATTCTTTGGAAGAAGTCCAAGGATGGAAAGTGCACTCACGCTTTTTCCGCTTCCAGATTCTCCTACGATCGCGAGCGATTCGCCGCGCCCAACTGAAAAATCAATCCCATCCACCACAACGTGTTTGCCAAAAGTAATTTGAAGATTTTTTACTTCAAGCATGTTTGGGATCAACTTTATATCGCAAATGCTGACCAATGTAATTGATCACGACAAGCGTCATTGCGATCATTACACAGGGCCATAGCAGAAGCCACCAACGCGAATGTACGGTATTGAGTTGGCTCAAACCGTCCGCAGCAAGATTTCCCCAACTCGGAAGTGGCTCTCGAATTCCAATACCAAGAAAACTTAAAAAAGCTTCTGAAAGAATTGCTGTTGGTACAGTAAGTGTGGCATACACAATAATTGTTCCAAGGATTGAAGGAAAAATGTGATGCGTAAACAAACGGATACGTCCCACTCCAATAGTCCTTGCTGCATCAATTGATGGTCGTGAACGCAAACTCAACACTTGCCCTCGAATAACTCGAGACACTGTCAGCCAACTCACTGCACCGATAGCGATGAGTAGTGCGGTCACGTTGATTGTTTCTCGAATCGGTGGTGAAGTGATTGTCCCCTGCTCGACCAACCCACTCACTGCAACAGAGATGAGCACAACTAACATAATTGCAGGAAGACCATACAGAACATCGACTATGCGCATCATCACAGCGTCTATTTTTCCGCCACGAAAACCCGCAATCGTTCCCCACAACGTGCCAAGCACAACTGCGATTGTTGCCGCGGCAATACCCACTGCTATGCTAATGGCACCTCCAACGATGCATCTTGAGAAGAGGTCTCTCCCAAGCTGATCTGTTCCGAAAATCGAGAACTGCTCACCATCTGTTTGCACAGCCCAACTCGGTGGTTGTAGCGCAGCGGCCACATTAGTTCGTTCAAACCTCCTGCCAGAACCATCATCGGACATGGACCAAACCAAACCTGCAATCACAGTCACGAGCAAAAACACACCGATTGTGCCTCTTCGTTTGTTGACTGCAATCCACCTTCCAAACATGTTTGCATCATACTCGACACCCCTAAGCGACTCCATTAACAACGCGGCGAAACTCACCCCCGGTGAGTTTCTTAGATTATCTCACCCCCGGTGAGTTTATTGTTTTGTGTTCTCGCCAGCAAGAATTTCTGCGACACATTGTTCCACAACTTCATCAAAGCGTTCGCTTGTGTCAGCAAGCTGTTCTTTAAGCGCTTCCAAGTGTCGTTCAAGTCGATTCACGCTTAATGTTTGCACGCGGATGTTCAGTGCAGTTTTTGCGCGAACCAAACCACGTAGCGTTGCTATTTGAGCTTGTGAAACTTCTTCGTCAACACCAAGAGCGCGAATTGATTTTGTCACTTGAAAAATTTCAGCATCAAGTTTCAACTCGTTTAACTTCACTTCAAAAAGATCTGGATCCGATTCACGGATATGGACAAGTGAGGCAAGCCTGCGACCTTGACGGCGAATTATTTTTCTGAATGCCTCTGGATCATCGTGGCACATCGTTTCAAGTTGTTCAGCAAGTTCAGGGTCTATTTCCTTCGCAACTTCCATAACACGTTCGATCATCCGTTGCGGCATTTCGTCCATCATTTCTCTGTCACCCCGAGGACCACGCATCTTTGGATCCATGCCCTGACGATCTGGCCGAGGTCTTCGTCCATCCATTTCGTGTGGCATTGGCTGCATCAAACAGAGTGGAGCGAAACAGGTAAGTTCCGAACACCCTTGCTCTGGCGCAACAAAACCTAAGGAAAACATGGTGATGATCATTGACGTGCCTAGTACGATTGCGTGTTGCATAAGTGTTGTTCCCTTACTCGGTTAGTAAACCGTACTGCCACGACTCTAGATCTTCCCGAAGCCCGTTGAGTTCAAAAGACAATGCTGTGTAATTCAATTCACGTGCGTCTGCTAGGTATGCGTATTCACTTAAATCTAAATCATCAAGCAAGTACCCTTCTTCTTCAGCACTGAGTACATGGTTTTCTTGTGTTGGAGCATTTGTTACTGATGTTGTTGTCGTTACCACGCGTGGTGTGGAATGTACATCCATTCGGATTGCGACAAGGACCGCAAAGACAACGCACGCTGCAAGTGCAAGACGTTGCATTTTGACTGTAAAACCAATACGACCAATTACTGGTGATTCACCTTGCAATTCGTGTTGCGAAGCCGCCATGATTCGATCTTCAAGTCCGACTGGAGTATGTACTTTTGTTGCACTTGTAAGTGCGTGTTGGAATTCAGGCGAACCCAACATTGGTGCAGAGGCGGCCATCACACGCTCAGCGAGGCCAGCTGGAGGAGTCACGTGCGTTGTTTCCTCGAGCAATGCAGAGACTTGATCAAGCATTGGTGCCGAGGCAGTCATCACGCGGTCAGCAAGCCCTTTTGGGGTGTCTGCGCCAGAAAGCGCCTTGGATAGAACATCTTCCATCTTTTGCTCTTGCGGGTCGAATTGTCGGTTCTCGTTTCTCATATCGCGTATTGGGTTAACGCCCCACCTATGGGTTCGATTGCCCCCTCACGGCACCATTTTCTTCTTTACCCGCATATTCCATAAAAGTTCTCAATTTTGCCAAAGCTCTGTGCTGACGGGCTAAAACCGTGCCTAATGGTTCGCCAAGGATGTCTGCTATTTGTTTGTAACTCAGCCCGGCGGAGTGTCGCATGTGGATGATGTCCTGATCGGCACTCGAGAGCTGCAGAATGGCTTCTCTAAGACGTAGAACTTGCATTTGGGTTTCGTCACGTTCTCCAATATCTGGATCGCTCACCCCGCTTGCAAGTACACCTATCATCTCGTTCTCCATTGGAACGGCGTGCCTTTTTTGACGCCGCATCTCGTCTCGGAGCCGATTCATAGCGATTTGGAAGAGCCATGAGACAAATTTACCCGCTTCGGTGTAATCAGCAAGTTTCGCAGCGACGGTGCAGAACGTAGATTGGGTGATCTCTTCTGCGAGTTCGTCATCACCGCATTTTGACTTCAACAGTGCAAAAACTCGGTACGAATAGGCATCGATGATCTTTCTCCACGCGCTTTCATCGCCTGTAGCTGCTGCTGCAAGCGTATCGCGGAGTTCTTGTTTTTCAAGTGAAATGGCCATAAATGAGAAACGACTTTCTGGTAAACGTCTGAGAACTTACCAGATTGCTCGGTTTTAAGGTGCACCCTTCGCCATGAACATCTCTACAATTCGCCATTCCAATGGAATTTATGACACAAATCACCGATTTTGCTCAACATTGGTATGGATGGTCTACCTTATTCGTCCTCGGAATGGGGCTCCTTGTCGTTGGAGGTAACTTGCTCGTTGATGGTGGTGTTGGGGTCGCAAATAAATTCAAAATAAATACGATGGTTGTTGGATTGACCATCATCGCTTTTAGCACAAGTGCACCTGAACTTGCCTTCAATGTTCTTGCGTCAATCAATGGACATGGAGAGATGAGCCTTGGAAATATTTTTGGTTCTAATATTGCGAATCTCAGTTTAGTTCTTGGAGTTGGTGCAATCATTTATGGGCAGAAAGTATTAAAAGACGGTTCGCTAAAATTGCCCAAAGAGTACATCACTGCTGAACACAAGGGGTTAAAAAGTTTTACTGCAATCGTCTCAGTCTTTACAGTGGTGGCTTTCTTCTTTGGCAAAGAAAATCCACTACTTGGTTTGACTTGGCCATGCGCACTTCTTCTTCTGTTGATGTTCGCTTACTTCATCATCAAAATGGTTTTACCGTCGAAAAAGTTGGTTGATATTCCCGATGTAAAATCCTCAGCGAAAGCTTCCATCTGTTTACTTATCGTGGGACTCGTCTTTTTAGGCGTTGGGGGGAAATTTGCTGAAATTAGTTCGGTCGCAGCGGGAAGAAGTTTTGGATTAAGTGAAATTTTTATTGGGGCTACGATAGTTGCTATTGCTACAAGCCTTCCAGAATTAGTAACGACTATTGTCGCTGCGAAAAAAGGTGAGTCAGATATGGCTGTTGGAAATGTAGTTGGATCCAACTTTTTTAACATGTTATTTGTTTTACCAATCACCATGTTAGTCCACCCTATACCAATTCCAGCGGGGTACGAACCTTGGATCTATCTCGTTGTCATGTTGGGCATCACTTTTGTAGCATCAACGATGATGAAAAATGACAAAGATTTAACAAGTAAAGAAGGATATGTATTGGTTGGATTTTACCTCATGTTCCTCGTGGGCATCACGATCTGGAAATCCGTGGGTTAAATCGTCAAATCGGAAAAGTCGTCGTCTGCAAACGGATCTTTTGAAGAACCTTGGGGAACAACTGCGGCAAAGCTGCCATCGCCACCTGGCGGTGTCGCATCTGACCAATCATAAAATCTTGTGCAGCTTGCTTCCCACGTCATCTTGATTGTCGCAGTTGGACCATTTCGTTGTTTTGCAATAATTAACTCAGAGAGTGAATGCTTGTCTTCGTTCTCGGCCATCCAATCGGGGTCATTCATGTGATAGTACGACTCGCGATGCAACATTGTGACAACGTCAGCATCTTGCTCAATCGAACCCGATTCACGAAGGTCGCTCATTCTTGGACGGTGTCCTTCACGTTGCTCCGCAGCGCGGTTCAACTGACTCAAACAAATCACTGGCACGTTTAATTCTCGGGCGAGTGCCTTGATGCCTCGACTAATTTCACTTACTTCTTGTTGTCTAGATTCCGCACGCTTCCCACTTGTCATCAACTGCATGTAGTCAATAATGACAGCACCGATGTCGTGCGACTGTTTTAGTCTCCGAGCCTTTGCACGCAACTGCATGATTGAAAGTCCAGGCGTGTCGTCAATAAAAAGAGGTGATTGCATCAACTCGTCACACGCGCGAATAATCGCTTGCATGTCACTTTCGCTTAACATGTTTCGGCGAAGTTTGTGACCCGAAACTGCAGCACGAGAACTAAGCAACCGTTGCACGAGTTGTTGCCGGCTCATTTCCAAACTGAACATACCAACAGGTGTTCCTGACATCACCATATTTTCAGCGATATTCAGCGCAAGCGCAGTTTTACCCATTGATGGTCGAGCAGCAACAATAATCATTTCGCCGGGCTGCAAACCACTGGTGATCTCATCAAGATCGGTGTAACCCGTGGCAACACCTGTAATGACACGTCCGTCATTCTTTTCAATTTGCTCGATTGCTTCGTTGAGCAATTGTTCAAGCGACTCAGCGTGTCGTTGCTCTGATTGCTGTGCGATACTAAAGATGCGACTTTCGGCTGAATTGAGAACCTCCTGCGGTTCATCGGGCATCGAATATGCATCTTGCAAAATGCTCCCAGCTGCTGCAATGAGTTGCCGAATAACGGATTTTTCCTTGACGAGGCGAGCATAATGCGTCGCACTTGCTGCACTCGGTACTGCATTGGCGACCTCAAGGAGGTATTCAACCCCACCCACAGCCTCAAGAATCCCGCGATCCGCAGCAAGTTGCTGCAATTGCACAAGATCCACCGTTGAATACTTGTTGTACAACTCCACCATGACATCGAAGATCAACCCGTTGGCTTTGTTAAAAAAATCGTTTGCGCCGTTAATCACCAACTGCACATCATTGAGAACTGAGGGATCAATGAGAATAGAACCAAGCAAACTCCCCTCAGCTTCAACAGCATTGGGTTGTCTGCCATCAAGCAAGTGACCGATCGCTTCGGTTTTTGCCCTTGGGGCATGCGGCTCTTTTGTTTTAAATTGATCGCCCATCCTTGAGCACCTTACACTGAGTTTTCGTTGCGTGGACTCAAACGACAGATCATCCACATTTTAAGCACATCGGTTGAGAATCCGATCATCCCCACAAAAGAAACTTGTCTCTTACACCGTTGCAACTGTCGGAGTTGCTTGAGCGACGGTTTCTACAACTGGCATTTCATTCGACTCGCGAGGAAAGTCCACCGCAGCCTTCATGATTTTGCCCGGTTTAAACTTTACTGTGCGTCTTGCAGGAACTGGAACACGTTCGAGTGTCTTTGGGTTCTGTGCCATTCTTGGTGCCCGCTCATTCAATTCAAAAACACCAAAGTTTCGAAACTCCAACCGGTGACCTGCACTCAACTCTTTGATGACATCGTCTAAAAATGTTTGTACGATCAAACGTACATCGTTTCTTTTAAACCTAGTTTCATCTGCAATCCTGTCAATCAAATCTTTTTTCGTTGTTGCCGTCTTTGGGGTGGTCATGCTCGAGACCTCTACTTTCTTTGGTTTAATTCTCTGTGAGACGGTATGCAATTCCTCTGCAAATTGTCTCTATCCTTGGGAGCATTTTGAAGAGCTAGAACGACACGCGGTGAGATGCAAAAAGTAAACACTGCGGGTTGTTTCATCTCTTCATTCGTTCTGCAAGGCTCCCTTTGCTTCTCTCTACAAATCTCTCACGCGCTGGCTCTCAACCCAAACGTGAATGTACTACCAAGTACATCGACCTCAGTATGGTGAAAAAGTACCACTTCGTCAAGACCTTTTTTCCAAACTAATTGAGTTCTTGCATTTTATTTGCTCCGTTTTCAAAACTCAAATGAAGACCTTTTTCTCATACATGAACAAGGGGATCAAAAAAAATGAAAGAAAAAACCTCGCTGGCGTACTAAAAACAATGGTTATAAATAGTTTTACTTGGATTGCTTGCATTGCGCGGGTATTATCCCCGCCCCGACCTGATGGTCGATATCTGGAATACCGCTATGAATATGATCATTTGTGGCGCCACAGAAACTGGCGCACACGCAGCAGAAATTTTTGCATCTATTGGGTACAACGTCACAGTCGTTGACACAGATCTTGCTGCGCTCGAAACCCTCGGCGAAACACTCGACATTGCAACGCTCGAGGGGAAACCCGCATCTGCAAGCGTGTTAAAACAAGCGGGCGCAATAGATGCTGATGCCGTGATTGCAGCGACTGATGTTGATGAAGTGAATCTACTTTGCGCATCAACCGCCTCATACTTAGGAGCCGACCGCACATTCGCAACGGTCACGCACACTACGTATTTGGATCGAGAAACACTTGACTACTCACAAATCTTTTCGGTTGATAGTTTGGTTTGCCCAGCATTCACGACCGCGCAAGCGATCGCCTCACGATTGAGGAATCCTGCTGCTATTACAGTTGAACAACTTGCAGGACACACAATCGAAGTGCAACTGTTTGAAGCAAGCCGAGGCGCCGCTGGTCTAGGTCGCAGACTCGCAGATGTAGAACTTCCAACCGGCGCGAGGCTCGCGGCAATTACGCGCGGTGAAGACACGTATTTGCCAAGTGGAGTAAGTACGGTTGATGCGGGCGATCAAGTGTTGCTTGTTGCAAACTCAGATGTGTTTCATGAAGCACGAAGATTGTTCCGCTCAAAAGATGCCGGTCGCAGAAACATTGTCATCATGGGTGGATCGCCAATCGCGGTGTGGTTGTGTAGAGCCTTAAAAAACCGTGGATTTGCGATTCGACTTTTTGAAACCGACCGCGTTCGGGCAGAGGAACTTGCAAAAAAATTAGAGTGGGTCACTGTATTGCAGTCGGATCCGACTGATCCAAGTGTCTTCACAGATGAGCACATAGAACACGCCGATGCGTTTGTTGCGCTCACCAAGGACGAACACAATATTCTGAGTTGCGCGTGGGCAGCAAGTTTGGGCGTGGCTCAGACATATCCAGTTGTCAAGCGAACTGATTACGGTCCGTTCATTGAAGCAATGGGCATCACCAAAACGTTTAATCCACAAGATCTTGCCATTCGGGAAATTGAAAAGCGCTTTAACCGGCAACGATTAACATGCATTGCAGAACTTGCTGGAGGAGCGCTGTCCATTTATCGCATACGCGTAGGACGTGGTGCCCAGGTCATCGACAAGCCACTCTCTGCGATAGATCTCATGCCCGACTGCATGATCGTTGTACTTGAGCATGATGAACACACTGGTGTTGTGCCATCAGCGAGTGAGGTGTTGCAAGAAAACGATGTTGTGTTCGCTGTTGTACGACAAGGATTTGAAGAGGAACTTCGCAAACTTTTTGCAGTGAAGTAATGGTATGAATTACCGCCTTATCCTCAGACAACTTGGTTTGCTCGTTCTTGTGCTTAGTGGATTGCTACTGCTCATCTGGGGATGGGCTGCAATTGAGTTTGCGTTGATTGAAGACAGGCCACGTTCAATGCACCTACCAATGCTGTTGTCTGCAGCTTTTGGTGTGGTCATTGCTGGTTTTTTTCTGATAATTGGAAAAAAACCAAAGAATGAGCAAGGTACTGGTTCGATGGGAAGACGCGAAGCGTTGCTTCTTGTTTCATCGAGTTGGTTTGTAGGCGCGATCGTCTCTGCAGCACCTTTTTTACTTTGGGCAAGAATGGATGCAGAAAAAGATCATCCATTCCAATCTGTCATAAATTGTTTCTTTGAAGCGATGAGTGGGCTCACCACGACGGGCGCGACAATTGTGACAGATATTTCAACACTACCAGAGCCACTCTTGTTGTGGCGATCATTGATTCAATGGCTCGGTGGACTGGGCATTGTTGTTTTGTTTGTTGCGGTTTTGCCGAGCCTCGGCGTGGGCGCAAAAAAATTATTCCGAGTTGAAGCACCCGGTCCCGACCCCGAAGGTGTTCGTCCACATATTATAGAAACCGCTCGTGTGTTATGGATGATTTATGTGGGCATGACGATTGTTGAAATTGTCGCGTATCGAGTTGCCGGTATGAATTGGTTCGATGCAACGTGCCATTCGTTTACAACCTTAGCAACTGGTGGGTTCAGCACACAGAACGCAAGCCTTGGATATTACAATTCTCGCTGGATCGACATCATTACGATCGTTTTTATGGTGCTTGCTGGAGCAAACTTTGGTTTGTATTACGCGGCTTTCAGAGGAAAACTAAAAGTAATTTGGTCAGATCCAGAGTTTCGTTTTTACATTCTCCTTCTTACTGGCGGCTCGGCAATCGTTATTTTGTCATTAATTGGAAGCGGACAGCCACTTGTTTCTACAACTGGGGCAGTTGAATCAAGTTCAATCGGGAACACTATTACACAAGGTGTGTTTACGGTTGTCTCGCAGCAATCGACAACTGGTTTTTGCACAACTGATTTTGATACGTGGCCATTTGTCGCAAAAGCAGTGCTCATCATGTTGATGTTCGTTGGTGGCTGCGCGGGATCAACTGGGGGTGGCATTAAGGTCATCCGGATTTGGCTCGCATTCAAAATAATGCTCAGCGAACTTGAACGTGCATTTCGACCAAACGTGGTTCGTCCACTCAGGGTTGGAAAGGCTGCGATTGACCCTGAGTTAAAACTTGCAACGATTGCCTATGTTCTTGGAGTTGTTGTTCTTTTTACTGCTGGCGCTGGTGCGTTAATGGTGCTTGAATCTGGCAACCCAGAGTGTGATTTTTCAACGGCAGCGACCGCCTCCATCGCAACAATTTGTACCGTCGGACCGGGATTGGCAAAAGTTGGTGCAACACAAAATTACGAATGGTTTAGCGATGCTTCCAAATTGTTGTTGTGCATGCTCATGGCAATTGGACGGCTCGAAGTGTTTGCAGTACTCGTCTTGCTCACGCCGCGATTCTGGCGATCGTCGTGAACAAAAAAATAATCTCAAGATGTTTTATAGGTGGAGCGATTCTCATCATCGCTTGCCCCTTTGTGTCGGAGTATGTTTTTCATATTCGTCCAAAATATATCTTGCAGTCAATTGGCATTCGATATGTTCTTGATGAACATTGGTTTTTTGTAGCTGGTGGATTCATCATGGTCGCAGCTGCGTTGCAATTGCCGTTCAAAGAAGAAGAGGCGTGGCACTGTGCGTGCGGGTACGACCTTTCGTATGCAAATCAAAAATCAAAACAGTGTCCCGAGTGCGGGGAAGAGACACAATTAGAGTGGTCTGCAGTACCTGGGACATATTCAAGAAAAACTACAAGACGTCTCTACTGGGCAATTTTTTTATTTTTTGGATCACTCACCACCTTCGGGATTGGTGTGCTTGTAAAAATTTTAGAAAGTTGAGCGAATTACTGATTTACATCGGCTTGTCATTAATCGTGATGTCGTAAATTTCAAGCAGTTTTTCTTTGTCAAAAATCATTTCTTTTCGACTTGTGCCAACAACTTCATACCGTGGAGTTAACTCAATCGCATCACATGGGCACGCCTCTTCACACATGCCACAAAAAATACATTTCAACTCATCAATCTCGAAGGAAAGCGGGCGTTTTTCTCGATCATCCCAAGGAGCAGCCTCTGCCACGATTGAAATACAGTTCGCTGGGCATGCCGTTGAGCACATAAAACATGCAACACATCGTTCCCGACCCTGATCATCTTTGTTCAGTCGATGCACGCCGCGAAATGTTGATCGCTCTTGCCCACCTTCGAGGACCGAACGGTCATCTCGTTTTTCTTCTGGATATTGCACAACCCAGATGTTTTTTTTGTTTTTACCGTCTCTGCCTACATTTCCTAGGCAGTGTCGGAATGTTGTTCCAAGTCCCCGCAAAACAGCTGGAACGAAAAAATAATCCGATGCCTTCATCGGGCTTGGAGTGACATCCATAATGTGTGCATCGCGGTGACTCATAGATCTCCAATTATAGTGGCTCGGAGCCAAACTGACTCAGAGCCAAGAGGGCTCGTAGTCAACTACAATCCACGCGTGCCCCAAACACAAACAAACCGACTCTGGAAACTTTCCGCGATGGGATTCACATTTGTTTCGATGATCATCGCTGGCGGTCTCATCGGCTGGGGGCTCTCGTGGGTCTTTGGTCAAACGCAGCAAGAACGAATATTCATTGTCACGGGAGCCGTCATTGGGATTATTGTGGGCATGGTCGACTTCATCCGAGATGCGCTCAAAGCAATAAAGAACAACGAACAATGAATAACCCCGAAATATCACTCTCTTTTCGCACCATTGCTACCGCGCAATGCATCGCAACCACCCTTGCAGCCGCGCTCTGGATCACCGGTTCTTTTATTGGTGGATTCGGCGGTCAAATCGCTGCCATTGGAGCTGCTGAATCGGGTCTTTTATTGGTTGTTTCCCTCATCGTTCTGATTCTCTTTTCACCGAATAAAAAACGACCAGTTGCGACCTTGGCGACGCTCTGGTCTGCCACCTCTTTTATACGATTTCTTGCAGCACTTGGAGCGTCTACTTTGCTATACTACGCGGCTCAATTTGGGCTTCGCCCCTTATTGTTTTCGTTCCTTATAACTGCCGTTTTTCTACTTGTAGCCGAGACAAAAGCACTCGCTAAAAGCCTTTCAGAAATGAATTCGCCAATCAAAGAATAAGAGTATTCATGTTCCCATTCATTGCAAGTAACAACCCGATCCACCACATCCTCGACAAACCAGTGTCTGGGACTGAGCACATTGTCATTCTTGGCAAACCTGGGATCACTTTACACATGGCTTCTCTTGTACTCGCGGCGATTGTTGCATTCATTGTCCTAAGAATTGCTGCAAAACAAATTGCACTTGGTGATGAATCCCAAGGAACAAATCGATACCTCACCAAGGGGAGACTCTCACAGATTATTGAAGTGATCTCGATTTACATGCGTGATAACGTCATCCGACCAGTACTTGGTACCGACACTGCAAAATTTCTTCCGTACTTGTTATCACTCTTCTTCTTCATTTTAACTTGCAATATTCTTGGCATGATTCCATTCGCTGATGTTCAAAATGTTGTCGGAAACAAAGCTTTTGGATTTAGTGCTGACTTTGACTGGGCGATTTTTGGAGGCACTGCAACAAGTAACCTCGCAGTAACAGGCGGACTTGCAATCGTTTCTTTTCTAGTCATTCAATTCCACGCGTTCAAATCCTTAGGAATTGGTGGATGGGCACACCACTTGACGGGTGGCGCACCTCTGTACTTACTTCCAATCATGCTCCCTATCGAATTTATGGGCATGTTCATCAAGCCTGCGGCACTCGCAATTCGTTTGTTTGCGAACATGGTTGCTGGACACACGATGCTTGCCGTTCTCACAATGTTCGGGATGATTGCCTTTCAAGCCACAGAGAACTGGCTCATCACGGGTTCTGTTGAAGTAGTTTCTACAATTGCAGCAATCTGCATTAGTTTTCTTGAATTGTTCGTCGCCTTCCTTCAAGCGTTTATCTTCATGTTCCTTACCGCTGTGTTCATTGGTCAAATGTCACACCATGGTGAACACGAAGAACACGCTGAGCCTGCCACGACTTCATAATGATCTTTGGTCCGCGTGGGATGGACCATGAATGTTTTCTTTACTGGAATGCTCCCACGG
>JACKQG010000503.1_pt1 | contig 57079 bp, 56 predicted proteins | sample 8237621 | NCBI WGS metagenome assembly JACKQG01 (sample SAMN15677084, study PRJNA649215) | marine metagenome | biome: marine; feature: Black Sea; material: saline water; isolation source: suspended particulate matter (SPM) from the Black Sea western gyre | collected 2013-06-09/2013-06-10 | depth... | reverse complement strand
ATCTGCGACGACCAGTTGTGGATCGGCAGCTTGATCGGATCATCGGAATCCGCCGGCGCATCCGGAGTCGCTGTAGTCGTCGGGGCAGCGGTGGTGGTCGTCACCACCGGTGCCTTGGTCGTGGTTGTCGGCGTGGTGTCACCACCGCCGTCGGATCCGCAGGCCGAGGCGACGAGCGCCAGCGACGTGAGGATCAGGATCAGACGCTTCAACATCGAGTTTCCCCTCTGGTTGATCGAGAGGGTGACGATTCCACCCCCACATGCCGGCCGGCAGGGCGCCCCTGAATGGACTACTCCCCCGAACCTTGCACCAGAGTAGCGACACCTGCCACACGAGTCAAGAGAAATCTCTACTGTGAGGAAATTTCTGCAATCAGTGGGAAACGGCAGAGCCTTCCGTGGGTGGTTCGTCCGCTGGGGAGCCCCGGTTGTCGATCCGGTACGTTACGCACCAGGCTCCGTCCACACCGGGCCGGCGACGACCTCGAGGCACCACCACATGGGCATCTTCGACGAGATCGACCTCACCGACCTGGACGTGTTCGTCCAACGCATGCCGCACGAGTGGTTCGACGCCCTGCGCCGCCAGCATCCCGTGTGGCTCCACCCCGCCACCGAGGAGGAGCCCGAACCGTTCTGGGTGGTGTCCTCGTACGAGCACATCACCGAGGTCCACCGGTCCGGCACCCTCTACTCGCACCAGACGGGCCCCGGCCGCAACGGCGCCGGCGGCATCGCCCTCACCGACATAGAGGACGGCCGCGGCCCCGGCCTCCAGATGGTGATGACCGACCCTCCGCAGCACACCCGCTACCGCAAGCTCGTCAACACGGGCTTCACGCCGCGGATGATCCGTCGCCTCGAGGACACGATGCGGACCCGGACCGACCTCATCCTCGACCGGATCTGCGAGGCCGGCGAGGCCGACTTCGTCACCCAGGTGGCCGCCGAACTACCCCTCATGGCGATCGCCGACATCCTCGGAGTCCCCGATGCCGACCGGAAGCTGCTCTTCGACTGGAGCAACCGCACCATCGGCGGCAGCGATCCCGAGTTCTCGACCGACCCCAGCGAACCGGGGGGTGAATACGAAAAGGCCGTCATCGAGATGGCGGTGTACGCCCACGACCTGACCGAGCGCAAGCGTGCCGAGCCGGCCGACGACGTGTGGACGGCGCTCACCGAGGCCCGCATCACGCTCGACGACGGCACGGTGACCGAACTCACCGACCTCGAGCGGGACCTCTTCTTCACGCTGCTCATCGTTGCCGGCAACGAGACGACCAGGAACTCGATCAGCCTCGGGATGCTGGCGTTCTTCGACCATCCCGACCAGTGGCAGCGGGTCTGCGAGCGGGGCATGGACGCGACTGCAGTCGACGAGGTACTCCGGTACACCAGCCCGGTCAACTTCTTCCGTCGCACCGCCACCGCAGACACGGAGTTGGGCGGAGAGTCGATCCGGGCCGGTGACAAGGTCACGCTCTGGTACCCCTCGGGCAACCGCGACGAAACCGTCTACGACGACCCGCACGGCTTCGACCTGACCCGCACCCCCAACCACCACCTGGCGTTTGGTGGTGGTGGCGCCCACTTCTGCCTCGGTGCCAACCTGGCCCGACTGGAGATCGAGGTCATGTTCGAGGGCCTGGCGCGGCGCCTGCCGGACCTCGAGGCCACCGGGCCACCCGACCGCCTACGGATGAACCTGGTGAACGGCATCAAGCACCTGCCGGTGGCGTTCACGCCATCGACTCCAGTGCTCGCCGCGGGCTGAACGCCCGCCCTCGGGATCTCCGCCTACTCGGGCGCTGTGTAGACCTTCACCGACATGAACCTGACAGGCACTTCGATCAGGGTGGTGGGGCCGTGTGCCACCTCACCGTGGATCTGGATGGTGTCGCCCGCACCCAACCGGTAGGTGTTCGGGCCGTAGCCGTAGTCCATCGACCCCTCGAGCATGTGGAGGAACTCGACGCCCTCGTGCTGGAACAGGGGGAACACGTCGTCGGACGACTCGAGCAGGACCATCATCGGTTCGATGATCCGGTGCGGCCCGCGCAGCGATCCCAGGTCTTCGTAGACGTGGCCGGGCCGGGTCCCCTCGTGCAGGATCTCCATGCGCTCGCCGGCCCGGACTATGACGACATCGTGCTCCTCGTCGAGGCCACGGAAGAACGCCGTGATGGGCACCTCAGCCGCGTGGGCGAGCCGCGTCAGGGTGGAGAGGCTGGGTGAGGTCTGGCCGTGTTCGATCTTGGAAACCATTCCGAGGGAGATCTCGGCAACTTCGGCGAACTGCGCCATCGTCAGCCCGAGTGCCCGCCGTGCGTCGCGCACCCGCTCGCCCACGACCCGGCAGACGTCGTCCGAAGAGAATGCGTGCGCATCTCCGCCGTCGTGGACGATCATTCGGCACCCGTCCTGTCCGTGGCCACGGCGGCCACCTCCCTGTCGGTCGTCGCCAGCACCTTTTCGAGCCGGGTCGCCCGTGAGGTTACCTGTGCCCACCCGCCGGGTGAAGGACGATAGCCGGTCCGTCCGCAGTTGGAAAGCCCCGGTCGGCGTAAGCCGGTCGTGTCTACCCCAGGTCCTGCCAGGAGGTCGCCCCGCCGTCGAGAAGGCGGGCCGAGGACCGGTAGGCGGCCCTCGAAACGTAGGGCGCCACTTCTCCCGCCCGGGTACGGCACAGTTCTGCCTTGAGTTCTCGGGCGGCCACCACGAACGGGTCGTCGCCACCGGCCATGGCCAGGAGGTCGACCACATGCAGCGCCAACTGCGTCTCACCGGATGCGGCCAGCCCGCGGACCCGCTCGAGGACCGCCCCGGGGTCGACCAGCGCGCTGCGCACTGCGGCGGCGGCCTCGGAAGGCGGCGCAGGGTGCAGGGTCGTCGGGTTCCTGTCCCACCAGCCGTTCTCCTCGCGGTACAGGTCGCGGGCGATGTAGTCCGGGCAGCCGTAGTTGGGGGTCATCCACGGCTGGTCGAACAACTCGGACGGATACTCGAGGTCGGCGAGAACCTCCCCCTCCCCCATTCCCCGGTTCATGCGGTCGACGACCTCTCGACGCAACCAGCGCAGAGCCTCGGCCGTGTGCGAGAGCCGGTGGTGTACCTCCTGGGCCCCCTGCACCACAGGACCGAACTCGGTCACGAGGGTGTCGGCTCCCAGTGCCGCCAGGGCGTCGAGGGTGTCGGCCCAGCGGATCGTGAAGCGCTGGGTACGTAGGGGCGTCCCGATGTTGGGAATCGCATCGCCCGGCGTGGCCGGACCACCGTAGAGAAGGCCGTCGTCGGGGAACCAGACGGCGATGGCATCGTCGGTCTCGGACGGTGCCCAGCGAACCTCGACGGTGCGGCCACCCGTGACCACCACCAGAGAGTCGGCGAAGGTCTCGGTCGGGTCGACCATCCTGAACGCCGGGAGCATCCTCTCCCAGGCGAATCCCTCGCGGGACGGGAACTGCACCGCGGCCATTCGCGCCTGGAGGTGGAGCGTCTCGCGGTAGCGCGCGTACCGGTGCACCAGGTTCTCGTGGGCGACCAGTCGGGGAGGTGAATCGCCGCGCTCGTCGGCATGGGCCTGCCACGTCCCGACCGCTGCGTTGTACCCCAGGTGTCCGTGGCTGTAGCAGATGGCGTGGAGCGGCGAGTCCGTGACCGTCCGGAGGTGTTCGACCATCGCCGGTGCTGCCGGCAGCGAACCAGCGTCGACGAGAACCAGCCCGGCGTCTGTCTCGGCCACGAGTGCATTCCCCTGGCCCGGAAGGACGTGGAAGCCGGCGCCCAGGTCGGCTCCGGCCAGCGCTCCGCGCAGGACCCCATCGAGTGCCATGGGACGACAGTACGACCACTCGGCACGGCTTGCGCAGCCGTAGGCTCCGCCCGGAATCCCGACCAGGGCCAGCAACGGAGTGCAGCAGTGCCGGACGCGACATCCACGCCGTCGCTCGTCGACCTCGAGGGCGACCCCCACCCCCACCTTGCCAACCTGCGTGCGTCCGGTCCCGTCTCCTGGCTGCCGGTACTCGGTGGCTGGCTGGTGACCGACCGGGCCACGGCAATCGAGGTGATGCGCGACGACACCACCTTCACCGTCGACGACCAGCGCTTCTCGACGGCACAGGTCGTAGGCCGCTCCATGCTCTCGGTCGACGGCGCCGAGCACGACCGCCACCGCTCGCCCTTCAGCGATCCGTTCCGGTCCGGCGCCGTACGGGAGGAACTCGGGCCCTGGGTCCGGGAGGAGGTCCGGCGAATCGTCGGCTCGTTCGCCGGCGACGGCTCCGCCGAGCTCCGGAGCGCCCTCGCCGCACCGCTGGCGGTCTCGACGGTCGTCCACACCCTCGGTCTCGGCGACGTCGATCACGACCGGGTGCTCGCCTGGTACAGGACGATCGGTGCAGCCATCGAGGGAGTGAACGCCGGGCAGTCGGTCGATGATGGAGCAGTAGCCGCCGTGGCCGGGCTGCGTTCCCGTATCGACGCGACCGTGGCCGAGGGTGTCGGGTTGCTCGCCGACGCTGCCAGGCTGCTGGGCGCCGATGAGGTCTTCGCCAACGCCGCCGTGATCATGTTCGGCGCCATCGAGACCTCCGAGGGCACCACGGCCAGTGCCCTTCTCCACCTGCTGTCCGCACCGGAACAGCTCGCCGAGGTCCTGGTCGACCTCTCGCTGGTGGCCAACGTCGTCGAGGAGGCACTTCGGATCGAACCGGCGGCCAGCCTCGTCGACCGCTATGCCACCCGCAACGTGGTGCTCGCAGGGGTGGCCATCCGCAGGGGCGACCTGGTGACCGTGTCGCTGGCCGCTGCCAACCGGGACCCCGAAGTGTTCGACGACCCCGACCGCTTCGACCTGCACCGGGTCAACGCCCGCCAGCACCTGACCTTCGTGCAGGGGCCGCACGTCTGCCTTGGAATGCACCTGGCCCGGCTCGAGACCCGCGAGGCGATCGAGGCCGTTCTCGACCTGTTGCCGGGGATACGCCTCGAACCGGAGCGCTCGACGCCGGCCCGGGGACTCGTGTTCCGCAAGCCCGGTTCGGTCGCGGCTGTCTGGGACGTGTCACGGCGGGCGCGGACCGGATAGGCGCAGAAGAAACGGAGGTTGCCTCCATGGGGCCGAAACAGCACTGCCGGTACTGCGACGAGTGGCTGGGGTTCGGTGAGGACATGTGTACACGGTGTGGTTCGACCCAGGTCACCGACTGCTGGATCGGCAGGTGCCCCGAAGTCCTGGAGCCGGACGAAGACATGTGCCAGGTCTTCGGCACCGCCAGGGACGACGGCGATGACCGACCTCCCCGCATCGCATATGACGGCTGTGGGCACGCTGGCGTACGCTGCATGCATGGGAAGGTATCCCCGTTGCACGATCGAGGTCCGGGTCACGCCGCGGGCCGGGCGCAACGACATCCGGGTGAGCGACGGCCTCGTCCGGATCAGGGTGGCTGAGATCCCGGAGAACGGGCGCGCCACCGACGCCGCCCGCCGGGTCCTGGCAACGGCCCTGGGCCTGAGGCGCCGCTCGGTGACCCTGCGGACCGGAATGACCTCGCGGACGAAGCGGTTCCATGTCGAGGGCCTCTCCCGGGACGAGGCCCTCGAACGCCTGGACGGCTGAGCCCGCACCCTGTGCCCGTGGCCGGATCGCTCCGGAGAGGTCCGTGAACAGCCACCTGTTCGCCGGCCAGACCTACTCGCTCCTCGCCGACGCTGCGGTCCTCCTCCATTTCGGCTACCTCGTGTTCCTCGTGGTCGGCGGATTTCTCGCCTGGAGGTTCCCCCGGGCGATCTGGCCCCACCTGGCCACCGTGGCATGGGCGATCGGGGTCGTGGTGATCAGCTACCCGTGCCCGCTCACGGACCTCGAACGGTACTTCCGGCCGTCGGTAGAGGAGCGGGGCTTCATCGAGCGCTACCTGGAAGGCGTCATCTACCCCGAGGGGCACCTGGTCACCGCCCGCCTGGTCGTGGTCGTGGCCGTCACCGTCTCATACGCGGGGATCATCCGGAGACGACTCAGTCCCGGGCGCTAGCGCGACCAGCCGGCCTCGCCCAGCAGGGGCACGAACGACACCGGCAGGAGTGATTCGGGCACAGACCCGCCGACCCCCTCCTCGCTCCGGGTCACCCGGACCAGTTCCTGTCCGTGGCGACGCCCACCGACCGGCATCACGAGCCGGCCCCCTACACCCAGTTGGGCCACCAGTTCGTCGGGAACGACCGGACCCGATGCCGCCACCACAATGCCGTCGTAGGGGGCACCCGGAGGCCAACCCAGGCTCCCGTCCCCCTCGACCACGTCTGCTGCGTAGCACAGGTCGGCGAGTCGATCGCGCGCACCGACAGCCAGCGACGGCCGGCGTTCGACCGATGTCACGACAGCCCCCATCTCGGCCAGGAGGGCAGCCTGGTAGCCCGAGCCGGTGCCCACGTCGAGCACCGACCCGCCCGGCCGCAGGTCGAGGGCCTGCAGGGTGAACGCCACGATGTACGGCTGCGAGATCGTCTGGCCCGCACCGATCGGGAGCGGACCGTCCCCGTAGGCCTCAGCCTGCACGGAGGCGGGCACGAACAGGTGCCGGGGAACCACCGCCATCGCCGCCAGGACCCGGAGGTCTGAAATGCCGCGCGCCGCGATCTGCTCGTCGACCATTCGCCGACGGGCATCTACCGGGTCCGGGGCCGGCTGCCGGGGTCTCACCTGGACATCGTGACACCCGACGGCCCTTCATGTCGTCGACGACCCTGCTCAGCCGGGCGACCACCAGGCGGCATCATCCCGACCGACCACTACCCGCTCGCCCACCGGGTTGACCGGTTGCACGACGACGGTCGGACCATCGGCATCTACGAGGGTGTGGACCAGGGCACGGCCGTCCGGCGACCAGGTGGGCTGCTGGGCCGGCCGGTCGTCGTCGACGACGGGGGCGAGCCCGGCTGTTAGCGCTCGCTGCCGCAGTTGGGGCAGTTGGCGTCGCTGACGTCCATCCACTCGTTGCAGGCGTCGCAGTGCACGCCGCTGCGGGAAGGCACGTCGGCCGTGCCGCCCATGCCGACGCCGGGGCCGTCGTCGAAGAAGTCGCTCATGGTCCCTCCTTCCCAGGTCTCGTGTGTGTGTCTCGCTCACCCACATGGTCGCACTCCCCTGTGACAACAAGCCCTGCGACAGCGGACTTCCCCGGTCAGTTCTGGTCGAACCTGCTGGCGAACGACGGCACCCGTCCCGGTTGTGGCGGCACGCCCACCTCGCCACCGTGGTAGGCCCGCTCGTAGAGAGCTATCTCCCGTACGACCGGGCGGGGCGGCTCGGCGGCCATCCAGAGGCGCAACAGCTCCCGCCGCCGGTCGGTGTCGCAGGTGAAGGCCGTGCGGGCGTGGAGCACCGTGAAGTTGTTGGCGACAACCGCCTCACCCGGCTGGAGCGTGAAGGCGACCCTCAGGTCGGGGCGCTGTGCGGTCGCCTCGAACAGTTCGAGCGCCTCCCGCTCGTCGTCCGTGATCTCGATGGCCGGGTCCTCGTCGGCTGCGATCTCGACGAACTCCCTCACATAGCGGCAGCTGAGGAGGCCGTCGCACACGCTGTACACGGGAACCCGCCATGGGGTCACCGGCTCGGTGCCCTCCTCGTTCTCACCGAAGCGGTGGTACCGGAAGCCCCGGTACAGGTGCTCGAGCAGGTCCGGTCGGGTCGCCCTGATCTCCTCGTGGACGGTGGGCGAACTGACGAACCGGCTCTCGCCGCCCTCGGTTGCAGCGGCGAGGCAGAGGAACGACAACAGGTCGGCCGGGTCACAGTGGGGGGTGAGCTCGGAGCGGTTGCGGTAGGCGCGGGCGTGCGGGTCGACGTCGGACACGTCGATCACGTGGCCCAGGCGTTCGCCCATGACGCTCTGCGATACGGCCCGGCCCAGGCACAGGCCGATGCCCCAGAAGAACATGGCGACTTCATCTCCCGAGAGGCGGTCGACGGGGAACCCGCGCAGCAGGACCATGCCGGTGCCGTACAGGGCTTCGAGGCGAACTGCCTCGATGGTCGGGCCCAGGTCGCCGAGCGGCAGGTCCTCGGAGCCGGCATCCACCGGGTCGATGCCTTCGGCTACCAGCCGAACGGCCGCCTCCTCGAGCATGGCGTATGCCGCCGGTTCCATGTCGACCGCGAAGTCGTCGATCCCGCCGCCCTCCGACCCACGCCAGAGGGCGGCTTCGGGTATGACAACTGCAGAATCAGGTTCCACGGTCGCGCAACCTAGGCGCGGTCGGCGGAGTGGGTCATCCCAGTCGGCCGAAGAAGGTCATGCGGGCGTGTTCCGAGAGCGACAGCCCCGGCTCGGTGTTGTAGGCGAGAACCACGAGGATGCGTGTGCGGTCGCCAACCACGGGGGTGACCCGGTGGAGGGCGTCCCGGCCCCGGAACAGGGCGAGGTCGCCGGCCCGCTGGTCGAGGGCGACCGGAGGTCGGTCCGGCCTGCCGTCGAGAACTGCGGCGACCCCCTGCTCGTTGTGCTCGCCGCGTTCGGCGCTGCGCATGGCGTCGATGTACTCGAACGTGCCACCGGCGCCGGGTGCCTGGACGAGCAGCGTGACGGCGAACGACGAGTTGTCGAAGTGCCAGCCCAGTTCCTGTCCGGCGAGGAAGTAGTTGACGTTGATGGACGACAGCGGGTCGGCGTATTCGAAGAGTTCGTCCTCGCCGAGCACGTCGCACAGCATCGACCGGAACACCGGGTCGTCGTAGAAGGTGCGCAGCGCCGACTCATCGGGGACCAGGTCGGCGGTGACGGCACCTTTGGTGCTGGCCACCTCCCGGCTGCGGGCGTCGTTCTGCGGGTACGACTGGTCGGCGGTCTCAAGGTAGACGGTGTGCGTCTGCTCGGAGTGGAACGCCAGGTGCTGGAGCGATTCGGCCTCGGCCACGAGTTGCCGGACGGCCGCCGGGAGGAGGAAACCCGACAGCACGAGCGCCCCGTCCCGGTCGAGGGTGGCGCGGCACTGCGCCCTGTAGCCGTCGTCGTGGAGCGGATGGGCGTCGAGGTCGACGACCTGACAGAGGGATGGGACCGACATGGACCGGAGGGTACGTCTCTTCTAGTCTTCGCGCATGATGGCCGGCAGGCAGACGCCCGTGCTCGATCGGGAGCAGGTGGCCCGCTACGAGAGCGACGGCTACCTGTACCTCGAGGACGCACTGACCCCCGCCCGACTGTCCCTCCTTCGGGAGGTGTTCAACGGATGGGTGGACGAGAGCCGGACACACGAGGGACCGTACGGCGAGACCTTCGACGGGCGGCCCCGCTTCGACGTGGAACCCGGCCACAGCGCCGAGCATCCGGCGTTGCGGCGCGTCGCCTCCCCGGTCGAGGTGTCCGACGCCTACCTGGACGTGATGCGCGACAACCCGGCGCTCGACGCCGTGGCCCAGCTCATCGGCCCGAACCTGCGTTTCCGCGAGTCCAAGGTCAACTCGAAGCTCGCCGGCACGGCAACCCACCTGAAGTTCCACCAGGACCTCCCGTTCGGACCCCTGACCAACGAGGACCTGGTCACGGTCCTGTTCCACCTCGACGATGTGACTCCTGAGAACGGCCCCCTCGAGGTGGTGCCGGGCAGCCACCGGGGCCCGCTGTACGAGCACTGGCACGACGGGATCTTCACCGGTGCGGTCAGCCCCGAGGTGGCGGCATGGGCGCAGGAACAGGTCGTCACCTGCTGTGGGGCCGCCGGCTCCGCCTACCTCATGAACGCCCGGGTGCTGCACGGCTCGGCACCGAACCTCTCGGACCGGGCACGCTCGCTGTTCATCGTCCAGTACCACGCCGAGGACGCCCACCCGCTGGCCCCCAACCACCTGCCCAGCCGCTTCGACCAGGAGGTGGTGGTCGGCGTGGACACGGGGCGCGTCCGGTGCTCCGACTACGAGGTCACCATTCCCGAGATGCCCAGCGTGGCCTCGTTCTTCACCGTCCAGGCAGTCGGGAAGTAGGCGGAGCGACCCCTCGTCGCACCTCGACCCCCCAGCCTGTAGCCACACCTCCAGATCGTGGCAGTCGGCAGCCGGGTCGCCGCACCTCAGCCGAACAGGTCGGGTTGGGCGGACACGATCTGTTGCCTGGTGGCACCGGACGCCGGTGAGGCGGCGATCGCCGCAGCCGTCTCCAGCGCCTCGCCCACCACGTCGTCGCCTTCGACCACCCGGTTGGCCAACCCGACCCGCAGCGCCTCGGCGGCGTCGATGACCCGGCCGGTGAGGCACAGGTCGCGGGCCACGGGATCGGGCACGACGGTGCGCACCAGGTCGTAGGCGGCGGGGATGCCGGCCTGCACCTGGGGTTGGCCGAACGTGGCGTCGACGTGGGCGAGGCGCAGGTCGCACATCAGCGCCAGGTCCATGCCGCCGGCCACCGCCGGTCCGGCGATGGCGGCGATCAGCGGCTTGGCGAAGGTGTGGACGGCGTGGTGGTAGGCGTCGGCGTCGGCGAAGAGCTCATCGAGCGAGTCGGCCTCGGCGATCTCCCCGAGGTCGAAGCCGGCGCAGAACGTGGTGCCGGCACCCGTCAGGACGACGACCCGGCAGCCGTCATCTGCTGCGAGGCCGTCGAGCGTGTCGGCCAGCAGGTGGCGGAGCTCCGCGCTGAGTGCGTTGCGACGCTCGGGTCGGTCGAGGGTGAGCAGCACGACGCCGTCGCCCTGTGCCTCGACCCGCAGCGGTCCGTTGCCTGAGGATGTCGCCATGGGTGTCCTCCGGGGATCAGCGGTCAGTGCCGGGGGATCAGGCCCAGGCCCAGGATCGTGTTCAGGGCCTCGAGCAGCTTCTCGAGTTCTGCCGGGTCGTCGCTGGCGAGGCCGGTTCGCACCAGCGCCCACCCCGACTCCTGGAGGACGGCTGCTGCGGACTCCACGTCGAGGTCGGTCCTGACCGAGCCCTCGTCCTGGCCCCGGGAGAGCACGCCCCTAAGGAGGGCGCGGATGCGGTCGCGTTGCAGGTCGGATGCCATCCGGGCAACCTCGCCCTCGACCAGGTCGGTGTCGCCGATCAGCGAGGCGCGCAGGAGTTCGTCGTGGCCGTAGTGGTCGACGGTCGCCTCGACCAGGGAGCGGAGCAGTTCGGGAACGGCGCCATGTGCCGAAAGTGCATGCTCGGCAGCGTCCAGGAACCGTTCGAGCGAGTGCTCGACCACCGTCAGGTACACGTGCTGCTTGGAGTCGAAGTGGAGGTAGAGGCTGCCCTTGCCCGTGCCGGCCTCGACGGCGATGTCCTCGACGGTGGTGCGCTTGTAGCCGAACCTGCGGAACCGGGCCTCGGCGGCGGCCAGTAGCCGCTCTGCGGGATCGACGGTGGTGGCGGTGGCAACGGTTGCGGTCACGGGCGTCACCCTACTCCACTTGACAAGAAATGACCAGACTCCTATTCTGGTCACTGGTCATATCTCTTGCCACCTGCACCAAAGCGAGCCTGCTGTGCCCCAGTTACAGACCACCTACCCCCGGCCCCCGTCGAGCTTCCTGTCCGACGACCACGACGACTTCCGACGGACCGTGGCGTCGTTCGTCGAACGCGAGATCCGGCCCAACGCCGACGCATGGGAACAGGACGGACAGTGCAGCCGTGAGCTCTACGCGAAGGCCGGTGCCGCCGGGTTCCTCGGGCTCCGCTACGACCCCGAACTCGGCGGCAGCGGGCTTGACTTCATGGCCACCTGTGTGCTGGCCGAAGAACTGGCCAAGGGCGACTCCATCGGAACCGCCGTCGCCCTCATGGCCCAGTCCGAGTTCGCCCTCGCCATCCTCGCCGACGAGGCCAGCGACGAGCTCAAGGCCGCATGGATGGCACCGGCCATCGCCGGCGAGCTGATCGGCGCCATCGGGGTGTCCGAACCCGACGCCGGATCCGATGTGGCCGCCATCACCACCCGTGCCCGCCGCGACGGCGGCGACTACGTGATCTCCGGTCAGAAGACCTTCATCTCCAACGGCACCCGGGCCGACTTCATCACCCTCGCCGTGCGCACCGGCGAGGCAGGCCCCAGGGGCATCTCCCTCGTCGTGTTCCCCACCGACACGCCCGGCTTCGAGGTCGGACGGCGCCTCGACAAGCTCGGGGCACGTGCGTCGGACACCGGCGAACTGTTCTTCGACGAGTGTCGCATCCCGGCCACCAACCTGGTCGGCGAGGAGGGCCACGGGCTCCGGTACATCCTCTCCCACTTCGGCGGCGAACGCCTGGTGATCGCCGCCTTCGCCGTCGGCATCATGGAGCGCCTGATCGAGTTGGGGCTCGACTATGCGGGCAGCCGCGAGGTCTTCGGCGGGCCGATCCTCGGACTGCAGACCTGGCGGCACCGGTTCGCCGAGATGGCCACACGCCTCGAGGCCACCCGGCTCCTCGCACACCATGCGGCACGCCTGCTCAGCGACCACGAACCGCCGGGCGACATGGCCGTGTCGATGGCCAAGCTCCACGCAGCCGACGCCGTGCAGTTCGTGGCCGCAGAGGTACTCCAACTCCACGGCGGGTTCGGCCAGATGGAAGAGTCGCCGATCCCCCGCTACTACCGCGACGTCGCCGGCTTCTCCATCGGCGCCGGCACGTCCGAGATCATGCGCGAGCTCATCGCCCGCGCGCTCATCTAGCCACCCGAACCTGAGAAGGGACCAGACCATGACCACGACAGAAGACACCCCGAGGGTCGGCGCCATCGACGCCTGGATGACGATCCCGCCGCCGGGGTCCGCCGACCGCTGGCCGACCTCGTTCTGGCACATCTTCCGCAAGTACGGCGTCGAGGAGCGCTTCAGGCGCGGCTTCACCGTCGACGAGGTGCTCGCCGAGATGGACGACGCCGGCGTCGACATCGGCGTGGCGTCGTCGTTCAAGTTCCTCGACTCGTGGGTCGTCAGCAACGACGAGAACGCCGCCTACGTCCGGGAGGCCCCCGACCGGTTCATCGGCGCCTTCACCGTCGACATCCGCGACCCCATGCCGGCCATCCGCGAGTTCCGGCGCTGCGTCGAGGAACTCGACTACAAGGCGTTCCGCCTCGAACCCTTCCAGTGCGGCGACGGACGCACCACCGCCCCGCCGCCCACCGACCGCATCTACTGGCCGTTCTACGTGGCCTGCTGCGAATACGACATCCCGCTGTGCATCCAGGTCGGCCACACCGGGCCGCTGCTCCCCTCCGAGTGCGGACGCCCCATCTACCTCGACGAGGTGGCCCTCACCTTCCCCGAACTCAAGATCCTCGGCACGCACGTGGGCGACCCGTGGCAGGACGAGATGACGATCCTCGCCTGGAAGCACCCGAACGTCTACGTGGAGGCCTCCGCCCGGCCGGCCCGCCACTGGTCCGACAGCGTCAAGAAGTTCTCCGGCGGCTACGGCCAGGACAAGATGATCTGGGCCACCGACTACCCGCTGCTGCCGTTCAAGCGCACCGTCGACGACATCTACGACTGCGGGTTCTCCCCCGAGGCGACCCGCAAGATCCTGCGCGACAACGCCGCAAAGGTGTTCAAGATCGATGCCTGACCTGCTGTCCCACGAACGGGACGACCGCGGGGTCCACACGATCACGTTCCGCCGCCCCGAGGTGCGCAACGCCCTCAACCCGCAGGCGTTCACCGAACTGATCGGGGCGTGCGGAAAGGTCGGCGCCGACCCCGCCGCCCGGGCAATGGTGCTGACCGGCAAGGGGGTGGCGTTTTCAGCCGGCGGCGACTTCGACGCACTCCAGGACCTGCTCGACGGCGACCGCCGGTACGCCGAGGCGGAGCTGCGCCATGCCAACGACGGGATCCTCGCCATCGCCGGGCTCGAGGTCCCCACCGTGGCCGCCGTCAACGGCGATGCCTACGGCGGGGGTGCCGCCGTGGCGCTCTCCTGCGACTTCCGGATCATGGGCGACGGGGCCCGCCTCGGGTTCGTGTTCGCACGGCTGGGCCTCTCGGGAGCCGACACCGGCGCCACCTGGTGGCTCAACCGCCTGGTGGGACCGGTACGGGCCATGGAGATCGTCACCCTCGGGGCCGTCTACTCCGCCGAAGAGGCACTCGCCGCCGGACTGGTCACCGAGGTCACACCGGCCGACGACTTCGCAACGGCCGTCGACGGGTTCGTGGACCGGCTGGCCGGGCTCGCCCCCCTCGCCACCCGGGGCAACAAGCGGGCCCTGGCCGGCATCGGACAGCGGACGCTCGCCGAGCACCTCGACCTCGAGGCCGCCATCCAGGCCGAGGCGATCTCTTCCGGAGACTTCAGGGAGGGCCTCGACGCCGCCAGGAACAAGCGCCAACCGACCTTTCGGGGGAACTGATGGATGTCCACCTGTCACCACGCCAACTCGAGCTGCGGGCCGAGGTCCGTGCCTTCCTCGACGAGCACTATCCGCCCGACCGGATCCTCCAGATGGAACGGGACCTCGAGTACCCCGACGCCTTCTACCGGGAGTGTGCCGCCCGCGGCTGGACCGGCATCCCGGTGCCCGTCGAGTACGGGGGCTCCGACGGCTCGGTCCTCGACCTCTGCGTCTTCGTCGAGGAGGTCGGGAAGACGTCGATCTCGATGGCCACGCTGTACATCACCGGCACCATCTTCGGCTCGCACGCACTGCACATCTGCGGCTCTCCGGAACAGGCCGCCCGCTACCTCCCGGCCATCGTCACCGGCGACAAGCGGTTCGCCCTGGGCATGTCCGAGCCCGGGGCCGGCTCGGACTTCGCCGGCATGACCACCACCGCCGAGAAGGTCGACGGCGGCTGGCGGGTCAACGGCGCCAAGGGTCCGATCTCCGGCGCTGAACGCGCCGAGACGATCATCACCGCCGCCCGCACCAACACCTTCCCCGACCAGCCCCGCCAGAAGGGCATCACCCTCTTCCTCGTCGACAACCCCAGCCCCGGCCTGTCGTTCGAGCGCCGCGACTACCTGTCCATGAAGGCCCTGATGGTCAACGACATCGCCTACGACGACGTCTTCGTGCCCGACGATGCGGTGCTCGGCGACATCGACGACGGCTGGCTGAACCTCGCCAAGCTGATGGACCCGGAGCGCCTCGCCAATGCCGCCCAGTCGATCGGTGTCGCCCAGGCGGCGATCGATGATGCCGTCGTCTACGCCCGCAACCGGGAGCAGTACGGCGGCCCCATCTCCCGGTTCCAGGCCGTCTCCCACCCGCTGGCCGAATCACAGGCCGAGGTCGCCGCCGCCCGACTGCTCGTCTATGCGGCCGCCCACAAGCGCGATGTCGAGGGGCCCTGCCCCATGGAGGCCTCGATGGCCAAGATGCTGGCCAACAACGTGGCAGGCCGGGCCACCTCCAACGCCATGCAGGTGGCGGGCGCCCGCGGCTTCGAGGCCGAATCGCACTTCATGCGGCGCCACCTCGAGGTGCGGGGCTGCGAGCTCGGCGGCGGGACCAGCCAGATCCAGCGCAACATCATCGCCCACCACATGGGCCTGCGATGAGGGCCCTGGTCTACGAAGGCCCCGGTCGGATCACCCTCGGCGACATCGACGAGCCGGTCCCGGCCGACGGTGAGGTACTCCTCGCCGTGGACGCCGCCGGGGTCTGTGGCACCGACCGCCACATCGTGGCCGGCGACCTCGGGGTCCCGGCCGGCACCGTGCCCGGGCACGAGATCTGCGGCACGGTCCTCGAGGTGCACGGCGACGCCGACGGCTGGAGGCCGGGCGACCGGGTGGCCTCCCTCGGCCAGGCCACGTGCGGCACGTGCCCGCCGTGCCTCGACGGCCGCTCCAACCGCTGCCGCACCCCGGAGATCCTCGGAATGGCCCGACAGGGCGGGTTCGCCGAACGGGTCGCCCTGCCCGCCTCCTGCCTGATCGGCCTCCCCGACGGCATCTCCGACGCCGTCGGCGCCATCGCCTCGGACGCCATCGCCACCCCGTACCACGCCCTCGACACCGTCGGCCGGCTGCAGGCCGGCGAGACCGTGGTGGTCATAGGGGCCGGTGGCCTCGGCCTCCACGCCGTCCAACTCGCACGCTTTCTGGGCGCCGCCCGGGTCGTGGCCGTCGATCCGTCGGCAGCGGCCCGCGACGCAGCAATCGCCGCCGGGGCCGACGAGACCCTCGACCCGACCGTCGACGACGAGCCGGCCCGTGCGCTGCGACGCATCGCACGCGGCGCCACCCTGGTGCTCGAGTGCGTGGGGCGGGCCGAGACCGTCGAACTCGGCCTCGGCGCCCTCGCACCCGGCGGGCGCCTCGTGGTCGTCGGCGTCGGCACCGACCGGCCACGGCTGCCGCCCCTCGGCATGTTCATCGGCGCCGAACTCGGCGTCCTCGGATCGTTCGGGTCCACGACCGTCGAGATCCGCACCGTGCTCGACCTCATCGCCTCGGGGCACCTCGACGTGTCCCGGTCGATCCACCGCGAGGTCCCGATCGCCGAAGCCGCCACCGTGTTCACCGAGCCCCTCGGGCCCGGCCGGACCGTGATCATCCCCAGGGAGCAGGTCAAATGAACGACGACCCCACAGACAACGACGACGTCCTGGTCGACATCGCCGACGGCGTCGGCACGGTCACCCTCAACCGGCCCGACCGGCTCAACACGCTGGCCAACCCGACGGTCGGCCTGCTCGTCGACGCACTCGACGTAGTCGCCGCCGACGACAGCGTCCGCGTCGTGGTGCTCGCCGGCAACGGCAGGTACTTCTGCGCCGGCGCCGACCAGGCCGAGATGGTTGAGCGCAAGCCGCAGGAATGGGAGCCGATCGTGCGCCGCTACCTCGACCCGGTCCGGGCCATCGTCGGGATGGACAAGCCGGTCATCGCCGCCCTCCACGGCGACGCCGTCGGCGGCGGCCTGGGCCTGGCGCTGGCCTCCGACTTCCGCATCGCCGCCAGGGGCATCCGCCTCGGCGCCCCGTTCACCCCCATCGGCCTCGCCGGCTGCGACATGTCGGCCGGCTGGTTCCTGCCCCGCCTGGTCGGACTCGGCAGGGCGACCGAGCTGATGTTCACCGGGCGCCTGGTCGACGCCGACGAGGCGCTCGACATCGGACTGGTGCAACAGGTCGTCGACGCCGACGGGCTCTCCGACGCCGTCGCCGGGTTGGCGGCCAGGCTCGCCGACGGACCGCCCATCGCCCACGCCTGGACAAAGCGGGCCATCCACCGCTCCCTCGGCGTCGACATGGACGCAGAGTTCGAGTTCGAGATCTTCGCCCAGGTCCAGTGCATCCAGACCGAGGACCACCACGAAGGGGTCCTGGCGTTCCAGGAGAAGCGCCGACCGGAGTTCCGCGGTGTCTGACCCGACGTCCGAACAGGGCGCCCTCCGGGCCGAGGTGGCGAAGTTCACCGCCGCCGAGATCACCCCGAACGCCACCCGCTGGGACACCGAGCACGGCGACGGCGCCTACCCGATGCACCTGTTCACCCGCCTGGGGGAACTCGGGTGGCTCGGAATCGGTTTCGACGAGGCGATCGGCGGTTCGGGCGGTGGCCCGGTCGAACGGTGCATCCTGTTCGAGGAGCTCGCCTACGGCTCGGCCGGGGCGGCACTCGGCCTCTACGTGCACACGGCGCTGGCGGCCGGGGCGCTCGCCGACATCGCCGACGCCGCACTGGCCGAACGCTTCGTCCCCGGCCTGCTGGCCGGCACCACCACCGGAGCGTGGGCGTACGCCGAACCCGACTCAGGCGCCGACGTCACCCGGGTCCGCCTGGCCGCCAGCCGGGACGGCGACCACTTCGTACTGAACGGGTCGAAGGTGTACATCACCAACGGCACCTTCGCCGACCTGATCCTGGTGGTCGTCCGGACCTCGGGCGAGCCGGGGCGGCTCGGCGGCCTCTCGGTCCTCGCCGTCGACGGGGCCTCCGAAGGACTCACCCGCACACCGATGGACAAGCTGGGCATGCGACCGTCCGAACTAGCCGAACTGCACTTCGACGACTGCGTCGTGCCCGCCGACCGCCTGGTCGGCGAGGTCGACCGGGGGTTCCGACAGTGCCTGGCCGTCCTGTCGCAGGGCCGGGTGTTCGCCGGGGCGCTCGCCCTGGGCCTGGGACGCGCCGCCTTCGACTCAGCGCTCGCCCATGTCGGCACCCGCGAGCAGTTCGGCGCTCCCCTGGCAGACAAGCAGGTGGTCCGGATGACCGTCGCCGAAATGGCCACCCGCCTGCGCACGGTCCGGCACCTCGTCTACTCCGCTGCCGAGACGCTGGGCGGCGGCGGTGACTACGACACGGCTGCATCCATCGCCAAGCTCGTCGCCTCCGAGACGGCCACCTGGGTGAGCGAGCGCTGCCTGCACCTCCACGGCGCCCAGGGCTTCATGCTCGAGAGTCCGGCCCAACGCTTCTACCGTGACTGCAAGATCAACGAGTGGGGCGAGGGCGCCAACGAACTGCAGCGGGAGATGATCTTCGAAGCGACCACGAAGGGCTTCCGGCCCTGACCAGGAGGAACATCCCCATGACCCCGACCGAGACCGTCAACGCCTTCATCGCCGCCATCGAGCGAAAGGACATCGAGGCGGCCATCGCACTCGTCACCGACGACGTGTCGTACGAGAACATGCCCATGCAGCCGATAGTCGGCCCCGAGGCCATGGCCACCACCCTCGAGATGTTCCTCGCTCCGGCCTCGGAGGTCGAGTGGCCGATCCTGCGCCAGTTCGAGGTCGGCGACATCGTGGTGAACGAGCGCCTGGACCGCTTCAGGGTCGGCGACGGCTGGCTCGAGTTGCCCATCGCCGGCATCTTCGAGGTGACCGACGGCAAGATCAGCCTCTGGCGCGACTACTTCGACATGGCCACATACTCTGGGCAGATGTCCGAACTCACCGGGGGCTCATGACCCCGACCCCGGACAGCGCGCGGCTCGACACTTCCCCGCTGTCGCAGTTCCTCGACATCGAACAGGTCACCACCCCCGACGGGGTGGAGTGCCGGATCGCCATCGATGGTCGGCACCTGAACCCGAACGGTTCGATGCACGGCGGGGCGATGTTCACCCTGCTGGACCTCGCCATGGGGGTCACCACCAGCACCTACCTCGAGCCCACGCAGATGTGCGCCACCGCCGAGATCCGGGTCCGGTACCTCAAGCCGGTGTTCGAAGGGTCGGTCGTGGCAACGGCCTCTGTGGTCGACCACCAGGGACGCAGGATCAGCCTCGAGGCCCGGGCGACCGACGACCGTGGCGAAGAGGTCGCCACCGCCTCTGCGACCTTCATCGCCTTCGAACCCAGGGAAGGCTCCGCCTACGCCGGCTGACTACCTGCGTGCCGCTTCGGCCTCCTCAGTAGCCTTGCGGGCACAAGGGATCGCGGTCGCGGCCATTTCGCACCACGAACCGCGCCATCCCGCCCTCGTAGCTCAGTCGGATAGAGCGACCGCCTCCTAAGCGGTAGGCCACAGGTTCGATTCCTGTCGAGGGCGCATGCCAACGACATTTCACGACGCACCCGCCTGGTACCGACGCGCCCTCGACGTGCCCTACGCCGACCGCACCGTCACCGTCGACGGCGCCGACATCCACTACCTCGCCTGGGGCGAAACCGGACGGCCCGGCCTCGTGTTCGTCCACGGCGGCGCCGCCCACGCCCACTGGTGGACTCACGTGGCCGCCCAGTTCGCCGGCGTCTACCGGGTGGCGGCCATCGACCTCTCCGGGCACGGCGACAGCGACCGTCGCGACGAGTACTCCCTGGAACGCTGGTGCAACGAGGTCGTGACAGCGGCCGACGACGCCGACATGGCCGGACCCCCGATCGTGATCGGGCACTCCATGGGTGGCTTCGTCACGCTCGCCACCGCCGCCGCCCACGGCGACCGGATCGCCGGAGCAGTCATCATGGACTCGCCGGTCACCGCCCCCGACCCCGAGATGGAAAGCGGCCGGCGCAGCCAGTTCCGGGACCCCAAGGTGTACCCCGACGCCGCCACGGCCATCGCCCGCTTCCGCACCGTCCCCGAACAGGACCACTACGAGCCCTGGGTCATGGCCCACGTCGCCGCCACGTCGCTGCGCCCCGTCGAGGGCGGCGTCACCTGGAAGTTCGACCCCGCCATCTTCATGCCCCGCCGCTCCGCCGCCAACGAACTGCTGGCCACCGTCACCTGCCGGGTGGCGCTGTTCCGTGCCGAGCACGGGCTCGTCACCCCCGACATCGGCGCCTACATGTACGAACAACTCGGCCGGGTCGCCCCGGTCATCGAGATCCCGCTCGCCGGCCACCACCTCATGCTCGACCAACCGCTCCTGGTCGTCACCGCCCTGCGGACCCTGCTCGCCGACTGGGAGCACTCGGTTCCCTTCGAACGCGACTAGGCCCAGACGGGGCACACAGCCTCCCCGTCCCGCTACCGTTCAGTCCCATGCCCATGCGCCTCCACGACACCGTCCGCGGCGAGATCGTGCCGTTCGAACCCGGCCCCGACGTGTCCATGTACGTCTGCGGCATCACACCGTACGACGCCACCCACCTCGGCCACGCCTTCACCTACCTCACCTTCGACCTGGTCATCCGCCGCCTCGAGGACCTCGGGCACACCGTGCGCATGGTCCGCAACGTCACCGACGTCGACGACTCGATCCTCCCCAAGGCCCGCGAACTCAAGGTCGACTACCGGTCCCTCGCCGCCGTCGAGATGGCGCACTTCGACGCCGACATGGTGGCGCTCGACATGCGCCCCGCCACCGTCGAACCGTGGGCCACCCAGTCGATCGAACCCATGCTCGACCTGATCCAACGCCTCTCCGACGCCGGCCACACCTACACCGTCGACGGCACCACCTTCTTCGACGTCTCCACCGACGAGCACTTCGGCTCCCTGTCCGGATACGACGAGGCCACGATGCTGGCCCTCGCCGCCGAACGGGGCGGCCACCCCGACGACCCGAGGCAGCGCAACCCCCTCGACTTCATCCTCTGGCAGCCCTCCGGCACAGACGAGCCGGCCTGGAACTCGCCCTTCGGGGCCGGGCGACCCGGCTGGCACATCGAATGCTCCGCCATGGCGATGGCCAACCTCACCGGCACCATCGACCTCCACGGTGGCGGCGACGACCTCGTGTTCCCCCACCACGAATGCGAAGACGCCCAGACCCGCGGCGCCACCGGCGAGCCGCTGGCCCGCCACTGGATGCACGTCGGCATGGTCGCCTACGAGGGCACCAAGATGTCGAAGTCGCTCGGCAACCTCGTGTTCGTGCGCATGCTCCGCAACCTCCACGATCCACGGGCCCTGCGCATCGCCATGCTGTCCCACCACTACCGAGCCGGCTTCGAGTGGTTCGACGCCGACATCGACGACGGGGTCACCCGCCTCGAGCGCCTGGTCGACGCCGAACGCCGACCCTGCGGACCCGACCCGGCCCCCACGCTCGCCGCCGTCCGGGCCGCCCTCGACGACGACCTCGACGCACCGACCGCCCTCGACGCCATCGACGTGCTCGCCGGTGCGATCATCGCCCACGCCGGCGACGACCCTTCGGCGCCTGCCGGCCTGCGCGAGGCCGCCGGCCTGCTCGGCATCCGCCTCGACGAGTCCCCGGCGGGCGACGCCCCCTCCGGGACCTGAGCGGTTCGTCCGAACCTCCCTGCCCGACCCTCACCTATCCTGAACCGGTGCTGCGCCTCACCGACAGCCTGACCGGCAACAAGGTCGAGTTCACCCCCCGCGACCCGGGGAAGGCGTCCGTGTACTGGTGCGGGCCCACCGTCTACGACGCCCCCCACCTCGGCCACGCCCGCAGCACCCTCGCCTTCGACATCCTCGTCCGCTACCTGCGCTGGACCGGCCTCGACGTGACGGCGGTGTCCAACATCACCGACATCGACGACAAGATCATCGCCAGGGCCGCCGACGAGGGGACCACCGAACCCGAACTGGCCCAGCACTTCGAAGACGTGTTCATCACCGAGATGGACCGCCTCGACATCGCCCACCCCGACCTGCGACCCCGGGCCACCGAGTACGTCGACCAGATGATCGACATCATCAGCCAACTCGTCGACCGGGGCATGGCCTACACCACCGGCTCCGGCGTCTACTACGACGTCGACCGCCTCGACGGCTACGGCGCCCTTGCCGGCCAGTCACCCGAACAGTTGCGGGAGGGCGCCGGCGCCCGGGTCGAGGTCGACGACGACAAGGCCGACCCGCTCGACTTCGCACTCTGGAAGGCCGCCAAGCCCGGCGAACCCACCTGGGACTCACCGTGGGGGCCCGGTCGGCCCGGCTGGCACATCGAGTGCGTGGCCATGTCGCTCGACCTGCTCGGCGACGGCTTCGACATCCACGGCGGCGGCGACGACCTGGTGTTCCCCCACCACGAGAACGAACGGGCCGAATGCCTCGGCTGCGGCCGGCCCTTCGCCCAACTGTGGGTGCACAACGGCATGGTCCAGGTCGGCAGCGAGAAGATGTCGAAGTCGCTCGGCAACTTCCGGACCCTCGCCGACCTGCTCGACACCTGGGACCCACGTGCGCTGCGCCTGCTGGTCCTGCAGACCCACTACCGCAAGACAATGGAAATCGGCGAGGTCACGCTCACCACCGCAGCAGCCGCCCTCGAACGACTCGACGGGTTCGCCCGTCGCATCGCCGGTGCCGACCTTCCCGACGCCGCCGCCGACGAGTCAGCCGTCGAACGGTTCCGCACCGCCATGGATGACGACCTCGGCACCGCCGGCGCCATGGCCGTGGTCTTCGACGCCGTCCGCGACGCCAACCGGGCCCTGGATGCCGAGGACGAGAACTCTGCCGCCGCACTCGCCGCCGCCGTGTTCGAGTTGACCGGCGTGCTCGGGCTACGGCTCGGCAAGGGCGCCCGGGGTGCCCCGGTCGACGAAGGAGCCGACCGTGCGATCGACGACCTGGTCGCTGCCCGCAGCGCCGCCAAGGCGGCAAAGGACTACGCCAAGGCCGACCGCATCCGCGACGAACTCACCTCGCTCGGCATCGTGATCGAGGACTCGGCCACCGGCACCACCTGGCGTCGGAGCTGACCGCTCCCGGTTCCGGGGGTCAGACAGTCGGAGTACCGAGAAAGGCCCGGATCGCCGCAGCACCCACGCCCGCCGACTCCCCGAAGAAGGCGGTCATGTGGTTACCGGCCAGTTCGACCAGGCGCCCACCCGCCAACAGGCCGAGCGTCTCGGATGCCGCCGCCTCGGAAAGAATCGGGGGCGACCCCGGCGGCCCGAACGAACCGGTGGCACGGACCAGCAGGGTCGGCTGGCGGATCCGACGCACCGTGTCGGGCCAGTCGACTTCCAGGGTCCCCTCGACCGCCTCGGCGATGTTGTCCGATCGCGAGCGGGTCCGGACCGAGCCACCAGGCAGTTCCTCCACATCGGCACGGAAGTAGTCCTCGATGCGCGGATCCCACCAGCCCTCGTAGTAGGGCATCGCCCGGACCATCTCCAGGTACTCCTCGAACGAAGGGACCGTCGCCCCCAGACGCTCGAGAGCAGGCCGGATCTGTTCGAGGATCCCCGGATCCACCGTCGCCGGCGCATCCAGGACCACGCACCGCTCGACACGGTCCGCGTGGTTCGCAGCCAGGTAGTAGGTCAGCAGGCCGCCGAACGAGTGGCCACCGATGTCGGCCCTCTCGAGGCCGAGGGCGTCGAGCAGGCCCAACACGTCCAGGGCGTGGTCGGCCATCGAATAGCCGGACGCCGGCTTGTCACTCAGACCGCGACCACGCAGGTCCACGGCTACCACCCTGCGGTCGTCGGCGAGGCCGGCGGCCACCAGCGAGTCGAAGAACCGGGCGTTCGCCGTCAGCCCCGGCATGAGGACCAGGCAGCGGCCCTTCCCCTGCTCCACGACATTGAGCCTGATCCCGTTCGTGTCGACGTACCTGCCCATCGAACCTCACGCTACGTCAGGTGGTGCCCGACGTTTGCCCGGCTCAGTCCCGCGGAACTTCACTCCAGGCCACTGCGTGACCCTCCGGGGCGTGCCCCGGCCCGCCATTCAGACCATCAGTTCCTGGGAACCTCGGACCAGGCCACGCTCTTGTCGACGCGGACGTCGCCGGGGAGGCCCAGCACACGCTCGCCGAGGATGTTGCGCATCACCTCGGACGTGCCGCCCTCGATGGTGTTGGCCCGCACCCGCAGGAATGCGTACTTGGTGCTCTCGCCACCAGTGAGCCGCAGCCCGTCCGGCCGTTTGCGTTCGTAGCCGGCCTCGTGCACCAGGCCCTCGGCGCCCAGCAGGTCGAGGCACGCTTCATAGATGTGCTGGTTCATCTCGGCCGAAATCAACTTGCCGACCGACCCCTCCGGCCCGGGGTTGCCGGACTTCGAACTGTCGCGTGCCCGCCAGTTGGTGAGGCGCAGCGCCTCGGCCTGACACCAGAGGTCGACCACCCGGTCACGGGCCACCGGCAGCGTCGCAGCGTCGAGCGACCCCTTGCGCTCGTTCCAGACGCGAATCAGGTCGCCGATGGGGCCCGCACCCTTGCGGGGCACACCGCCCCCCAGGGCGACGCGTTCGTTCATGAGCGTGGTCACCGCAGCACCCCAGCCGCCGCCGACCTCGCCGAAGACATGGTCGTGCGGGATGCGGACGTCGTCGAAGAAGACCTCGTTGAACTCGGCCTCGCCTGTGATCTGGTGGAGCGGCCGGACCTCGACCCCCTCGGCCTCCATGTCCAGCAGGAAGTAGGTCATGCCCTTGTGCTTGGGCTGCTCCGGGTCGGTTCGGGCGACCAGCATCCCCCACCTGGAAACATGGGCCAGCGTGGTCCAGACCTTCTGGCCGTTGACGATCCACTCGTCGCCATCGCGCACGGCCCGGGTGGAAAGCCCGGCCACATCGGAACCGGCACCGGGCTCGCTGAACAACTGGCACCAGATCTCCTCACCCGTGTACATGGGGCGCAGGAGGCGCTTCTTCTGCTCGTCGCTTGCGTAGGTGAGCACCACAGGGGCGCCCATGCCGATGCCGATCGGGTTGATGTTGAGGTCGTGGTAGAGGACACCGGCATTCCGCAACTCCTCGTCGACGACCGTCTGGAGCCGTCGGCTCTCGAGGCCGAGGCCGCCGAGGCCAACCGGGAACTGGACCAGCGCCAGACCCCGGTCGAACTGCTCGCCGCGGAACGTGAACTGATCGACCGAGTCGGGCGGGACGTCCGCCACGAGTTGGCGGGTGAGGTCCCGGATTTCGGCTTCGGATATGTCGGGCATCGGCATGGTTCCTGATGGTTGCGCGAGACTTCGTTCGAGCACCGAACCTACCTGTCGGTAACCGGTCGGGCCTCAGCCGGGGACCCGCAGGTGGCCGTTTCGACGACCCACACCGGCGGTCCCCCTCGGCAACGCTGACGTCGATGCCACCGGCCAGATGTGATCCAACGGCTCATGCAGGCTCGCCAGCCGGTTCCACGGCAGTTCCACCGGCCGACAACCAGGTCGCCCAGGTGGAGTTGGCCCTCAGGCCGACGGATCCGGATCGAAGGGCTCGAGCGGCAACTGCTCGTCGACGAACCCCTCGAAGTCATCCAGGTCGACGACCGGACCCAGGGAACCAGACGGCGTTCCACCCGTAAGCCCGGCCGGATGGCGATCTATTCCAAGGGTGGACCGGACAAGTTCCGGGGCGGGCTCGCTGTCGGACTCGGAGGCCTGTCCTGCCGCACACTCCAGCCGAGCTGCCGCAAGGGGGTGGGTGGCGGCAACGACCGGGCGTGGGGTCGGTGCCTCGATCAGGTCGGCCACCTTCGACCTGGACTCCGGCGTACCCGGCCCGGGAAACGCGATCAGATCACCACCCGTTCGTTCGTCACGCAACGACCAGCCCATGGGGGCGCTCAGGCGGTCGAGATGCTTCTCGCACAGCACCACCCGCCCCGGCCCGTCGACCTCGGCAAGGTTGCGCACGGTGAACGAGCTGTCGGCCACATTGATCATCACGAGCGCCACGGCATGGCCGCGACAGGCCGATCGCATGCAGTAGGTGCGCATGGGTGGAAAAGGTAGTTCGGCAGTGTGGACCCATCGGGGACACTCCCGGTACGACTGTCACACCCCGGGTGAAGAATGTGGTCATGGGAGAAACGTCGGAGACGAACGGAGAGGGCGCAGGGGCGGGGACCGGGTCGGGCTCGGGGACCGGCGCCGGGTCGGCTGTCTCACCCCATGGCAAGAATGTGGGCATGGAACAGGTACGTGTGTCGAACGGCTCTGGAGCCGGCGTGGGCGCCGGGGCGACTGTCACACCCCGGGTGAAGAATGTGGTCATGGGAGAAACGTCGGAGACGAACGGAGAGGGCGCAGGGGCGGGGACCGGGTCGGGCTCGGGGACCGGCGCCGGGTCGGCTGTCTCACCCCATGGCAAGAATGTGGGCATGGAACAGGTACGTGTGTCGAACGGCTCTGGAGCCGGCGTGGGCGCCGGGGCGACTGTCACACCCCGGGTGAAGAATGTGGTCATGGGAGAAACGTCGGAGACGAACGGAGAGGGCTCGGGGACCGGCGCCGGGTCGGGTGTCTCAGCCCCTGGCAAGAACGTGGCCACGGAGCAGGTGCGGGTGGTTGTTGACCGGTTCGAGTTGGCGGGTGTGGCGTTGGAGGATGTCGGGGTCGGGGCCTTGAGTGCGTCGGAGCGCGAGTACCTGTTTGCGTCTCTGGGGCGGACCAGGGCCCGGCATGATGCGTTGGTGGCGCGGTTGGTAGCGGCGAGGCAGCCGGTGGGTTCGGCGTTGGTGGGGGCTGCGGAACGGTCGGCGGAGCTGGTGCGTGCGTCGGGGGTGTCGCAGCGTGAGGCGCGGCGGTCGGTGCGTGTGGCGGAGGCGTTGGCTGAGGCTCCGGTGATGGCTGCGGCGTTGGCGGCCGGTGAGGTCACCCCGGGTCATGTCGAGGCTGTGGCCTATGGGGTGGACCGTCTGGATCGGGTTGCCGCTGATGCCGATCCGGGTTTGCGGGCGGCGGCCAGGGAGTTGTCGGCTGACGGGTTTCGGGCGGTGGTCGATGAGTGGCAGCGTGACCGGCTGGGTGATGTCGATGGTCGGCGTCTGGCGGGGCGTCAGCATCGGCGGCGTAGGGCGCAGTGGCGCACTTTGTCGGATGGGATGATGCGCTTCGAAGCTGACCTGGCGCCTGATGCGGGTGCGGTTATAGCCGGTGAGTTGGGGCGTATCTCACAGGGCCTGTGGCGCAACGAGGACGGCCGGGTGGGTGTGGCTCGCCCCGCAGCCGCCGGGAAGGGCCACACAGGTGGTGCGGGTGAGTTGCGCAGCGTCGTGCAACGCAATGCCGACGCATTGGTTGAGATGGCTCGGCGTTCCTCTACGGGCGCCACCGGCGGCGGCTCTGAAGTTGGTGTGCCGGTTCGGGGCCGGGCCGACATCGTGTGCGTAGTGGACTATGGGTGGATCTCACGCAGGCTCCAACACCTGCCGCAGCCGACAGGCGATCCGAACACAGCAGCCCTGGAACTGCCACCACCCGCCGACGCCCTGCCCTCGAACGTTGACGCCCTGTCTGATGTCTTGTGTGATGTCTTGTGTGATGTCTTGTCGGGGAAACGTCGTTGCGAAACCGACGACGGGATACCGCTGACGCCAACGCAGCTGAGGCGCCTGGCATGTGACGCCGGGGTGCTGCCGGTCGTGATGGGTGGCAACGGGCAGGTTCTGGACATGGGACGGCGACAACGCACCGTGTCACCCGCACAACGCACAGCCTTGATAGTGCGCGACGGGGGCTGCATATTCCCGGGTTGTGACCGGCCACCGTCATGGTGCGACGCCCACCACATCATCCACTGGCTCGACAGGGAAGAAACCGAACTATGGAACCTGTGCCTGCTGTGTTCGAACCACCATCACCACGTCCACGACGGCGGCTGGACCCTCAAACACCTCGACCCTTTGTCCGAACAGGGCATCGGCAACGGCCGCATCGGGTTCACCGACCCGGCCGGCCGCACCCACGAACCCGACCGAAGAACCCGAAGAACCCCGGCGGCCTGACCACGGCCGCCCGGGGCACACCGCCCGAGCCACAACCCACAACCCGGGGCACACCGCCCGAGCGATGCCCGTCCATGGCCCAAGCCAGCCCGAGGCATGCCCATCCAGGACCCGGGCCAGCCCGAGCAGGATCTGCCTGGGCCACGCCATCCAGGACCCGGGCCAGCCCGAGCAGGATCTGCCTGGGCCACGCCATCCAGGACCCGGGCCAGCCACGACCCACGCCATCCACGACCCGGGCCATCAGGCACCCCCGCGCCCACGCCATCAGGCACGCTCGCCGGACTCGACCCCGACCCGGCACATCGAACAAGACCGCCTGAGCCTCCCCCGGTTCTCCGGACAGCAGGTTCTAGGCTCGCCCGGATGGACGACCTTCCCGTACTGGGGCTCGACGCCGACGACACCCTCTGGGAGAACGAGGTCCACTTCCGGGAGACCGAACGGCGCTTCGTCGAACTCATGGCACCCTGGGCCGACGGACCCACCACCGAGGCAGTCCTGCTCGACACAGAACGGGCGAACCTACCGATCACCGGCTACGGCGTGAAGGGATTCGTCCTTTCAATGGTCGAAACCGCCATCACAGTCTCCGATGGATCGGTCGAGGCCGCAGACATCTCCCGGGTTCTGGAGTGGGGCCGACACATGCTCGACGCCCCGATCACACTGCTTCCGGACGTCGCCGCGACGATCAGGACCCTGGCCGATGGCCATCGACTGCTGCTCATAACCAAGGGCGACCTCACCGACCAGCGCCGCAAGGTGGACATCAGCGGGCTGGCCGACCACTTCTGGCGCATCGAGGTCGTGGCCGAGAAGAGCACACATGCATACCGGGAGGTACTGGGCCGCCACAGCGTCGACCCGGCCGAGTTCGTGATGGTCGGCAACTCGGTCCCGTCAGACGTCATCCCGGTCCTCGAAGCCGGAGGCCGAGCCGTCCACATCCCCCATCACCTCACCTGGGCACTCGAGACCGCAACGGTCTCCGACATCGACGGACACGAGTTTCCGGTCCTGGACTCGTTCACTGAGTTGCCGGCATTCCTCGCCGACTGGCGGCACCGGGACTAGAGGTTCGGTTCCGCCTCGACGACCCTGCGCATCACCGCCCGAACATCGACCACCCTCGGGCCATCCCGGCGCACCGTGGCGATCGCACGCTCGCCGACGAGCAGGCGCCGCTTGCGCTCACCGTCGAAGGCAAGGAGAACCGGGCCCTCGATCACCACCTCCTCATCGAACGCCAGGCGTCTGACCTCGACGATGCCCAGGTCGTCGTAGTGGCCCGGAGCAGTCGGCCCGCGCACCACGCGTTCACACGAACCAGGCGAACCAGGCGCACCGGGCGCACCGGGCGCACCGGGCGCACAAAACCGTATGAGCAGGCCCTGGTCCTCGTCCGGCTTCACCGGGTCCAACAGGCCACCGACCCCGACAAATCCGACTACGGCCGGATCCGCACGGCTCAACACCGCAGTTCGCAGCGTTGCCGGATCGAACAGTTCGTACGAACCCACGAACGGGTCGTCCACCGCCAGCACATCCACCAGCGCCAGGTCACCGGAAGGAAACTCGCCACCCTCGCCACCCTCGCCACCCTCGCCACCCGGACCCCCAGTGAACCTCACCCGCACGACCTTGGCGCGTGGTGCCACCTCGGCGACCGGCACACGTCCTCTGGCCACGTGCCCGGCGGCCGCCCCGGCAACGGTCGCCTCGACGAACACCGGGAAGGCGTTGTTGGTGCCCGTCGACAACGGAATTACGACAAGGTCCGGCCAGGCCAGCGCCGCTGCCCTGTTCGTCCCGTCACCACCCAGCACGACCACGACAGCGCACCCTGCCGACCGCATGGCGGTGACCGCATCGATCGCATCCTGCTCCGAGCCGGTCAACGGACCTTCTACCCAGTGCAGGTCGATACCCCTGATCGTCTCCGTCGCACGTCGCACGATCCGGTGTGGGTCATGGTGCACGACGAAACTCGTCGCCCCGGACTCCCGTGCGCCAAGGACAACCCGTCGGACGACGTTGACCTTGTCCTCGAGCGTCACCTTCCCGGCGGCCGCCACCGCACGCCGCACATCGGTACCTGCGCGCGGGTTGACCACAATGCCGATCGGAGCGCCCGGGGAACTTCCGACGACATCGCTGGCCATGGCGCTGGACCGTACAGCGGCGGTCAGGGAGCGAGCCCAGCCGCCTCCGCCAGAGCGGAACGATGTCCTGACGGGTAGCCCGTAGGGTCAATCCCGATGCAGGAAGCGGCGCCACGGCCAACACCGGACACATGACGCTCCGCACCCTCCGGGAACGGATCGCCGACAGGCCCGACTATCGCCGACTCGTCCTCCTCGTGGCGCTATTCGGTGCCGGCGCCGCCAGCTATCCCGTGACCGTGCTGTCAGCATCGCTGCCACGGATCGCAGAAGACCTCGGCACCACCGACGACACGATCTCCTGGGTGATCGCAGCCCCGTTGCTGGCGTTCGCCGTCGCCACCCCCATCGCCGGGAAGATCGGCGACCTCTACGGCCACCGGCGCACCTACATCACCAGCTTCGTGATCGGAACGACCCTGGCGATCACCACGGCCTTCGCCTGGGACATCATGTCCCTGATCATCCTCCGAATGTTCGCACAGGCGGCCATGGCGGCAGCCGGGCCATCTGCAATGGCGATGATCATCGCCACCTACCCCCGTCGGGAACGCTCCCGGGTACTCGGCATCTGGGCAGGCGTCGTCGCCCTCTCACCGGCACTCGGGGTCGTTACCGGCGGGCCGCTCATCGAATGGTTGGGATGGCGGATGCTGTTCCTCGTCCAGGGTTGCATCATCCTGCTTGCCCTGCTCGCCGCACTGGTCACCGTTCCCGAGACCGATACCCGACCCGGCACACGCTTCGACATCCCTGGCGCCACCAGCCTCGGCATCGGGGTCGGCAGCCTGCTCCTCGGTGTCAACCGGGGCATCGTCTGGGGCTGGAACCACCCCACCGTGCTGGGCGCACTGGTGGTGGCTCCTCTCAGCCTCGCCCTGTTCACGAGGATCCAGACCCGCAGCCCACACCCGCTGCTCCCGCCCATGCTGCTACGACAACCCGCCTTCACCATGCCGATGACCGCCCAGGCGGTCATGCAGTCCGGCTACATGGGCGCCATGGTGATGGCTCCGTTCCTGCTGGAACGAACGTGGGGTTTCCGACCCACGATCATCGGCCTGCTGATGCTGCCCCGTCCCCTCAGCTTCGCCATGGCCGCACGCCTGGGCGGTGTCCACGACCCCCAGCACGGCGCCCGCCGCGTGGCGGTGAGCGGCATCCTCGTGTTCGCCGCGGCAATGGTCATTGCCGGCATCGGTGCGGAACGCCGGTGGTTGCCGGTGTTCATCGGCGGCGCAGCCCTCGCAGGTGCCGGGAGCGGCTACATCCGCGCAACGGTCGCCAACGCCGTGACCCGGGCAGCCGGCGACGACAACCTCGGCATCGCCGGTGGCTCGCTCAACATGCTCCAGCAGATCGGTGCGGCGCTCGGGATCACCGTGTTGACCGCCCTCATGGGCGACAGCGACAGCGGCGACCGGTTCCTGGCCCTCCACCTGCTGGCCGCCGGGCTGGCACTCGTTGCCGCCTGCTTTGCCAACCGGATCGGCCGCGAGGGCGCGACGCCGGGGCCAGGCTCCCCTCAGGAATATTCGTAGAAGCCCTTACCGGTCTTGCGGCCCAACTGGCCGGCAGCGACCATTCGCTTGAGCAGCGGCGGCGGCGCATATGAGGGCTCGCCGTACTCGGCATGTAGCGTCTCGCCCACCAGCAACATGGTGTCGAGGCCGATCAGGTCGCTCAACTCGAGCGGACCCATCGGATGGGCCGCACCCAACTTCATGCCGGTATCGATGTCCTCGGCGGAGGCGTGGCCACCCTCGAGCATCCGCATGGCGCCCAGCAGGTAGGGCACAAGCAGCATGTTCACGACGAAACCGGCCCGGTCCTTCGCAGCCACAACGGTCTTGCCGATGAGATCGGTGGCGAAACCTGTTATGCGTTCGACGACCTCCGGCGAGGTGCGGACCGAGGGGATGACCTCGACCAACTTCATGACCGGGGCCGGATTGAAGAAGTGGAGGCCGACGACCTGCTCGGGCCGACCCGTGCGCATCGCTATGTCGATGATGGGAATCGAGGACGTGTTGGTGGCCAGGATGGCATCGGGCGACGTGATCACCCGGTCCAGCTCGGCGAACACCTCGGCCTTGAGCCCGAAGTCCTCGACAATTGCCTCGACCACCAGGTCGCAGTCGGCGAGATCAGATAGTTCGGTGGTGAACGAGAGGTTGCCGAGTGCGGCCGCGTGCCCGTCCTCGTCGAGCTTGCCCCGCTCGAGTGCCCGGCCCAGGGAGCGCTCGATCCCCGACCGGCTGCGCTCGGCGGCAGCAGCGTCGATCTCGCGCACGACGGTCGTCAGCCCGGCCTTGGCCATGACCTCGGCCACGCCGCCGCCCATCTGTCCCCCGCCCACGATGCCTACACGCTGAATCGCCAAGGTTTCCTCTCCCTCGTTCTCGTTCCGTGGCCCGGTCCGGCTACTCGCCCTCGGAGATCGTGACCGATTCGATCACCACATCCTCGACTGGCCGATCACCGGGGCCAACCGCAACCTTCTGCATGGCGTCGGCCACCTCGAAGCCCTTCACGACCTTGCCAAACAATGAGTACTGCGGTGGGAGACCGACTCCGCTGGGGCCGGTGATGATGAAGAACTGGCTTCCGTTGGTGTCCGGCCCGGCGTTCGCCATCACCAGCGAACCCAGCTCGTAGCGGCCGGGCTGCGGAAGTTCGTCGGCGAAGCGATAGCCGGGACCGCCGCGGCCGGTTCCCGTGGGGTCGCCACCCTGGACGACGAAGCCGTCGATCACCCGGTGGAAGATGACGCCGTCGAAAAAGCCCTGCCGGGCGAGGAAGACGAAACTGTTCACCGTCCTGGGGGCACGTACCGGATCGAGGTGGATGGTCATCGACCCGAGGCTGGTCACCATCTCCGCCGAATAGGACCTGTCCGAGTCGATTTCCATTTCAGGAGGGCTGTCGAATTGCATGAACGGGATCCTTCTCGTCGGGTATCCGGAGGCACGTCTCTTCAACGCCGGGTCAGGCTACGGGCCCGGGCACCGCTTGCTCCAGGAAGGAAGCGCCATGCCGGCCGGAGGGTCCACCGGGCCGTCCATGCCATGTGGTTAGGGTGCCGCGCATGGCCCCCGTGCCGCTACCAGCGCCAGCTGAGACGATGCGTTTTCTCATCGGCGACGAAGCACCCGCACTCAGTACATCCGTCCTCGAGCCGCCCGACACCATGACGCTCACTTGCGTTCGCTGCGAGGTCACCTGGCGGGGCCGGCCGGCTGCACCCTGCTGGTCGTGTGGTGCAGAAGGACGCCGGCCCACCGGCACGGTGCTCGTAGCCGAGTAGCACGCGGGCCCCGGACCCGTTCAGATCTCCTTCACCAACATCAGCACCCGCTTGCTCCCCCCCTCGGTGTCCTGCTCGCCAACCCCGCAGAATCCGAACGCATCGTGGAAGGCCAGCGAAACGTCATTTCGGGGCCTGATGTTGACCTCGGCACAGAGGAACCTGTGCCCCTCCGCCCGCTCCACGAATGCCCCGTACAGGGAACGACCGATGCCACGGCCCTGTCCCGACGGGTCGACCACCACCCGGTCCACGTAGAGGAAGTTCTCGTAGCGTTGTTCGAACCAACGGTAGTTGCTGCTGTCGTAGTCGAGCCCCGGGCCCTCGAGGCCGACCAGGAACCCGACGAGGCTCGAATCCGGCTGCACCGCCACCAGGAAACTCGTGGCAACCTCGCTGAACCAGACGAGTTCCCCGGCCGAAAGCCCGTTGACCGCCGGCACTGCTGCCGTGTTGAGGCGCCGCACCGCAGCCAGGTCGCCTGCCCGAACCGGCCGCAGGAGCATCCCCTTGTCATCAGTCACAATCGTCCCTCCTTGTCCTCGATCGCTGGGTGCCCGTCGGCATTCCACACCTAGCCTGCCAGCCATGAGCCTCGACGCCCCACCGTCCGAAACACCATCCGCCCCACTCACCGCCGCAGCCCGCGTGGTCGACGGCCACAAGGTCTACGGAACCGGCGAGACTGCGGTACACGCCCTCGACGGCGTCAGCGTCGAATTCGGCCACGGGCAGTTCACTGCCATCATGGGACCTTCCGGATCCGGCAAGTCGACCCTGATGCACTGCGCCGCCGGCCTCGACAACCTGACCTCAGGATCGGCCTACATCGACGGCACGGAACTCGACAGCCTCTCCGAACGAGACCTGACCCTGCTGCGCCGAAATCAGGTCGGTTTCATCTTCCAGGCCTTCAACCTGCTCCCGACGCTGACGGCCATCGAGAACCTGAAGCTCCCCCTCACCCTCGCCGGCCGGAAGGCCGATCCCGAGTGGCTCGACCAGGTCGTCACCTCGACCGGCATCGGTGACCGCCTCAGCCACCGACCCAACGAGCTCTCGGGTGGCCAACAGCAGCGTGTCGCCGTCGCCCGTGCCCTCGTGTCAAAGCCATCGATCGTGTTCGCCGACGAACCCACCGGAAACCTCGACTCGGTCACCGGCGGCGAGGTACTCGACTTCCTGCGAGAGGTCGTCGACGAACTCGGCCAGACGCTAGTACTCGTTACCCACGACGCAGCCGCAGCCGCACGGGCCGACCGGGTCCTGTTCCTCGCCGACGGACAGATCGTCGACGAGATCAACGATCCGGACGCCGACGCCATCTTCGACCGCATCAGGGAACTCGGCGGCTGAGACCCGGATTCCGATGCACAACCCGAACCCCGAACCCCGAACGCTCAGGTAGCCACCCATGCTCCGCCTGACCCTTCGCAACATCGCCCGGCGCAAGTTGCGCTACGCCCTGACCACGCTGGCCGTGATCCTCGGCGTCGCCTTCCTGTCCACCTCCTTCTTCCTGACCGACAAGATCCGCGACACCTTCGAGGAACTAGCCACCGACATCACCGGCGACCTCGACCTCGTGGTCCGCACGACGCTCGGCGACGGCGACCGGCTCAGCCGGCTCCCGGTCCCCGAACAACTCGAGTCGATCGTTGCCGGTGTCCCGGGGGTTGCCGAGGTCAACCCCCAGATCGCGACGTGGAACGTCATCCCGATCATTCCCGCTGACGGCGACGAAAAGGCCCGCGCCGTCCCCTCCAGGGGTGCCCCACAACTCGGGTTCGTCTACTCCGAGGTTCCCGGACTGTCGCAGTCGTTCCTGATCGATGGGCGGGCGCCGGAACGGACCGGATCCCTGCACGACGACCCCGACCTCGTAGCCGAGTTCATCCTCGATGCCCGAACCGCCGAGGACCACGGGTTCACCGTCGGCGAGACCTACACGATCAGCGGACCGACCGGCCTGCGCGACTTCGCGCTCGTGGGCATCTTCAACTTCGGCGACCCCGACGAAAATAAGACCGTCGGCGCCAACATGTCGGCCTTCGATCGCCTGACCGCCCAGGAGTTCTTCGGCATGGATGGGCTGTTCGACGAGATTGAGGTCTCGATCGAAACCGGTGCCGACCGCGACACCGTCCGGGCCGCAATCCAGGCCGAACTCGACGCAGCAAAGGACGAGTTCCTCGTCGACCTGTCTGGCATACCCGAGGAACTGCAGGCCATCCAGGCACTGATGGCCCCATTCTTGGAAGCCGAGCTCGAGGTCATCACAAGCGAACAGCAGATCGAGGAGACGCAGACCGACTTCGACCAGTTCATCACCGTCATCTCGTCGGTGCTGCTGGCGTTCGCCGTCATCGCCGTCGTGGTGAGCGCGTTCATCATCAACAACACGTTCTCGATCGTGCTGGGCCAACGGGTGCGCGAGTTGGCACTACTCCGGGCGCTCGGAGCCACGGGACGACAGGTCAGCCGATCGATCCGCTTCGAGGGCTTCGTGATCGGAACCGTGGCCACCTTCTTCGGGCTGATCGGCGGCTACCTGCTGGCCATGCTCCTGCGCCTGGTCCTGGTGTCAACCGGCTTCGGGGAACTCCCGGGCAGCATCCCGGTCCGACCCCGCACGCTGATCGTCGCCGCCGTGGTCGGCATCGGTACGACCGTGGCCTCCTCAATCGGACCGTCCCGACGGGTCAGGTCGATTCCGCCGGTCGCCGCCCTACGCGACGACGTGGGACTCACACCGACCGGACTCCGCCGCCGCCTCCAGGCCGGCGGCCTGGTCGCCCTCGTCGGCGTTGTTCTCCTGGCCGTCGGAATGGCGACCGACCTCGGGACCCGGCCACTGCTGTTCTGCCTCGGTCTCGGCGCCCTCGGCACCTTCTTCGGCGTCTACATGCTCAGCCCCGTGATCGCCCGGCCCGTCGCCGACCTGTTGGGTCGGCCCATCGAGCGCATCTACAGGGTCCCCGGCCGCCTCGCCCGCGACAATGCCCGCCGTTCACCGCGACGCACAGCTGCAACCGCCGCCGCCCTGACCGTCGGCCTGGCGCTTGTGTCATTAGCCGCCGTTGTCAGCGACTCGATGAAGGCCACCTTCGTCCAGGCAGTCGAGGACGGCATCGAGGCCGACCTGTTCGTCTATACGGTGTCGTTCAGCCCAACCGGTGGCCTGCCGGACGAACTGTCCGAAAGGCTGATCGAGGTTGCATCAGAGCGCCCGGACCTCGTTGCATCGATATCCGTCTACCGGTTCGCACTGGGCGGCATGGAGGTAGACGGCGACTTCAAGGACGTGGGCGGCGTCGACCTCGCACTGATCGACGCCCATATGCGCCTCGGCATCGTCGACGGAGACCCTGCCGACCCACCTGTAGATGGAGCCGCCTTCTCGCTGCTGCTGCATATCGATCCGGCTGCCGACCTCGGCGTCGGTGTCGGCTCGCAGGTCGACATGGGCTTTCCCGGTGGCCACAGAGAAACGTTCAGCGTGAGCGCCATCTTCGACGACTCGACGATGATGGGCAACTGGGTGATCGACAACACGGCCTTCGACCGCTTCCTGCCCCGAACACCCGACAACTCGATGTCGGTCGCCTTTGCTCCGAATGCCGATCCTATCGCCGCACGCTCCCTGGTCGAGACCATTGCCGACGACTATCCGCAGGCCAGCGTCAACGACGGCAACGAACTCCGTGCCCAAATTGAGGGCCAGCTCGATCAGCTCCTGTCGATCATCACCGTGTTCCTCGGTCTGTCCCTGTTCGTCGCCGTGCTGGGAATCACGAACACGCTGGCACTTTCGGTCTACGAACGGACCCGCGAGCTCGGCCTGCTCCGGGCAATCGGCATGACCCGCCGCCAGATGCGCCGGATGGTGCGCTGGGAGGCCGTGATCATCGCCCTGTTCGGTGGCCTGCTGGGGGTGGCCATGGGGGTGTTGTTCGGCCTGGCGGCAATCGCAGCCATTCCGGAGACGTTCATCGACGTGATCTCGGTTCCGGTCATGAAGTTGCTTCTCTACCTGGTGGTATCCGGCCTGTTCGGAGTGGTCGCCGCCATCTTCCCGGCACGTCGCGCCGCCCGCCTCGACATCCTCGAGGCGATCTCGCACGAGTAGTTACCGGGAGCACCCGGGTGGAACCGCCCTGGATCGATGGAACCGGTCCGGGGCCGGGAACCCGCTGTCAGGCGAACGCCATGGCGCCGAAGAGCAGCCCCCAGCTGCTCGTGGCGGTTGCGATTCCGGTGAATACGACCGTCTTGGTGAGAACGGCTGACTGGAGCGTGAGCCGGGTCTCGACCCCCTCGATGCGTCGATCGAACGCATCCATCCGGGCATCGATCCCATCCATTCGACCCTCGATCCCATCCATTCGACCCTCGATCCGATCCAGCCGGACATCGATCCCTTCCAGCCTGACATCGATCCCTTCCAGCCTGACATCGATCCCTTCCAGCCTGACATCGATCCCATTCAACTTGGCGCCGATGGCCAGGACATCGCTGCGCCTGGCCAGTTCGTTGTCGGGATGCGTTTCGAGTAGGTCCATCAGGACCCCGGTCGGCTGGCTACCCAGCACTTCCTCGAGCCGCTCTCGCAACGATTGCCGATCTTGTTCATCCAACTGCATTCTTGCACCTTCTTCATCCAACGCAGAACTCACCCGGCAGGGTCGCCGGGTCAGGTCATCGGGTCAGGGGGAGGTGCTCATGACGAGGGTACGGCGTGGATGTGGCAGGTGGGGCCGCCTCGAGGGAACCCGACGGTCGAGAAACAACTCAGCCCTCGAGCACCTCGGGCAACGGCTCCGCGTGGACGATCGAGACGCGCTGCGTGGCACGGGTGAGGGCCACATAGAGCGCCCGCAGCCCCTGCACCTGCTCGGCCACGATCCGGGAGGGTTCGACGATCACTGCAGCGTCCACCTCGAGGCCCTTGACAAGCGTCACCGGCACAACGGCCACCGACGCATCCAGCCCGTGACGGTTCGGCCGACCGAACTCGATGCCGGCCGATTCGAGGGCGGCCTCGACCTCCTGGACCTGCGAAGCGGCGACGATGACCGCCACGTTGCCGGGCTCGACCGCTGCCGACTCCTCAGCCACGACCCTCGCCACCTCGTCGCCCACGCTCGTGATCCCGGAGCCCGTCCCCCGTACCCCGGAACCGACGCCTTCCATGCCTGAACCCGCGGACGTGCCGGCCTCCACGAAACGCGGCTCCCCACCGTCTCCCCTCACGGCGACCGGGGGCTTGAGCCCCGGGACTGCCACGGCCAGCACCCGGGAGGCCAGGTCCATCAGTGGCCCGGGAATCCGATAGCCGACCGTCAGCTCATGGTGCTGCACCGGGCGCTTGTCCGGCAGGTGGTCGAGGATGCTCCCCCAGCCGTCGTGGGCCCAGGCCCCAGTGGCCTGGGCGATGTCGCCGACGACGGTCATCGATCCGTTCAGGGAGCGGCGCTCGAGCATCCTCAACTCCATCGGTGAGAGGTCCTGGACCTCGTCCACGACGATGTGGCCATAGGTCCGGACGGCGTCGAGCCCACCGCTTCCCGGTCGGGCCCCGAGCACCGCACGGACCTCGTCGAGCAGCGGGGCATCGGAAGCAGACCAGCGGATGCTCTCCGGCTCCGCCGAGCGCGGCCGGTGGAGGGCATCCACCTCGTCGTCGGTGAGCGAAGGGTCGGCTGCACGTATCAGTGCCCGTGAGCCGAACAGGTCGTTGAGCATCTCCGAAGGGCTCAGGACCGGCCACATCCAGTCGAGGGCCTGGCGCACGGACAGTTCTCCCTGCAGGCCCTCGCGGACGTCCTCGACATTGAGGTCGGACCTTGCGCTCTCTGCCAGGGCGCCGAAGAACTCCTCCTCGACAAAGCGCCGTGCGGCGTTGTGGGTCCGGAACCGGCGGTGGGCCTCTTTGACGATCCGCTGCGTCTGCTCGACGGTGATGTGCAGCCAGCGCACTCCATAGCCGATCCGGAGGTCGTCGCGCAGTGGGCGCTGCCTGGTACGAACCCCCCGAGACAGGAACCGGACCATGCGCAGGTCGCCCTTCAGGCGGGAGACCTCCTCTGCATCATGACGGTCGCTGATGCTGGCCTTGGCCACGACATCGGACAGGGTCGCCAGTTCGACACCCGCCTCGCCGAGCGACGGCAGGACCTGTTCGATGTAGGCGAGGAACAGTCGGTTCGGGCCCACCACGAGCACACCCTGGCCCTCGAGTGGAAAGCGGTTCGTGTAGAGCAGGTAGGCCGCCCGGTGGAGCGCCACGACGGTCTTACCGGTGCCCGGTCCGCCCTGCACGGCCAGCACGCCCGGTAGCGGTGCCCGGATCACCAGGTCCTGCTCGGTCTGGATTGTGCCGACGATGTCGCCCAGGCGACCGGTGCGGGCAGTGGAGAGGGCGGCAATCAGCGCACCCTCTCCACGGAGGTCCCCGTTCTCGCGGAACCGCTCGACATCACCGAACAACTCGTCCTCGATGGCCAGCAGCTCGCGACCCCGGCTCACAAAGTGGCGACGACGCTCGAGCCCCATCGGCATCCGGCCCGTCGCACGGTAGAAGGCCTCGGCGATCGGAGCGCGCCAGTCGACCACCACGGGCTCCTGATCGTCGTCCCAGACTCCGACCCGGCCGATGTAGTAGCGGCCGCCCTCCTCGCCGGCCTCCTCGCCGGCACTCTCGCCGGCACTCTCGCCGGCACTCTCGCCGGCACTCTCCTGGTCGATCCGGCCGAAGACCAGTGCTGCATCACCCATCTCGAGTTGCGCCAGCCGCGTGGCCACGGCATCCCAGATGGCCTCCCGCTCGAACCGGGCCTGGTTTGTACCACCCCGACCCACCTGGACCATGTCCGTGAGTTGGAGCGCCCGCTCCCTTGCGTCCTCCAGGCAGGAGAATGCGTGGTCCAGGTACTCCTGTTCCGAGACGAGTTCGGGGTGCATCTCGACCGCCTCTCCTGGGTGCTCGATGAGGGTTCCGGTGCCAACCACGCGTTTTGGCCGGAGAGCGATTCTACCGGGCGGCATGTATCGGCCAACTGAGCCCCCGCCGTCCCACTCCCGCCGCACCCGCTGCCAGGCACCCCTTGTCGCCCACCACGTGCGACGATGGCGCCATGATCACCGTGGGGCTCGTACTCAGCGCCGGCGGAATGCACGCAGCCGCCCACCATGCCGGAGTGCTCTCGGCCCTCGCCGAGGCCACCGGTTGGGATCCCCGCACCGCCGACGTGATCGTCGGCACCAGCGCCGGGGCAACCTCAGCCGTTGCCCTACGGGCCGGCCTCAGCGCCACCGACCAGGCAGGCCGCTACGTCGGCCGGCCACTCTCCCCCGAAGGCCAGGCCGTCGTCGACCGGGTGACCACCCCGTTCGACCTGCCCACTACGCCGCCCCGTCCGGAATCCCGTCGACCGGCAAACCCGCTGCTGGCAGCCCGCGGGCTGTTCGGTCGGGGACGCCCCCGCCCGGTCGTCGCCCTCGCCGGCCTGCTTCCAGAAGGAACGGTCGAAGGAACCTTGTTCCGGGAACGGGCCGAACAACTCCACCCGGGGCACTGGCCCGACCGACCGACCTGGATCTGCGCAGTCGACCTCGACTCCGGCAGGCGGGTCGTGTTCGGCCGCGACGACGTCGACGCCGACATCGGCACGGCCGTGCATGCATCCTGTGCCGTGCCGGGTTTCCTCCGACCGGTCGAATCCGCCGGCCACCGCTACGTGGACGGTGGAATCCACTCGACCACCAACGCAGACCTGCTTGCCACGCTCGGCCTCGACCTGGTCGTCGTCTCGTCATCGATGACAGCCGTGCGCGGCCTCGACGCCTGGCCCGGCGGCCCCCTCGGCCGGGCCTGGCACAGCCGCACGCTGGTCCGGGAGGTAGAGGCGATCCGCCGCCGGGGGGCTGCGGTCCTCGTCATCGAACCGACGGCCGACGACCTCGCCCTCCGAGGGTCCGACGACCTCGACCCGTTCCCCGATGATCCACCCTTGAACGAGGTCTGCGAAACCGCACGGATTTCGACCCTGGCAAGGCTGGCCCACCCAGCATCCGAGCGGGCACGGGGACTGCTCACCACTACCGCCGCCCAGGATCGGGACCTTGTGCCCTGACGGCTTCCGTGCACCCGTTCGCTAGCGTCGCACCGTGATGCAGTCGGAGGCCCAAGTGGATCCGTTCCTGGCCGCCTGCCGGGGACTGCCCCACGAACGTACGCCGGTGTGGTTCATGCGCCAGGCGGGACGCTCGCTGCCGGAATACCGGTCGATCCGGGGCACCGGAAGCATCCTCGACGCCATCGCCGACCCCGGGTTGGCAGCCGAGATCACGCTGCAACCCGTCCGCCGCTACGACACGGATGCTGCGATCCTCTTCTCGGACATCGTCGTCCCCGTCCATGCCATCGGCTTCGGAGTCGATGTGGTGCCGGGTGTCGGACCGGTGATCGAACGGCCCTTCGAGCGGACCGCCGACCTCGATCGGCTCCGGCCACTCGATCCCGAGGCCGACACCCCGTACGTGCTCGAGACGGTTCGGGCCCTGGCCTCTGAGTTGACCGTCCCGCTGATCGGCTTCGCCGGGGCGCCGTTCACCGTCGCTTCATACCTGATCGAGGGTGGCCCGTCCCGCACATACGCCCGCACCAAGGCGCTGATGCTCGGCGATCCGAACCTCTGGTTCGCCCTGCTCGACCGACTGGTCGACCTCGCCGTCGCCTCGTTGCGCTCACAGGTGGATGCCGGAGCCGGGGCACTGCAGTTGTTCGACAGTTGGGCCGGTGCGCTGGCACCTCCCGTATACGAAAGGTACGTGCTTCCCGCCAGCCGCAGTGTCTTCGACCGGATCGCAGACCTGGGCGTTCCGGGAATCCACTTCGGCGTCGGCACCGGCGAGATCCTCCACCTCATGGCTGCCGCCGGCTCCGACGTGCTCGGCGTCGACTGGCGGGTCCCCCTGGACGAAGCCCGTCGACGGATCGGACCGGACACGGTTCTCCAGGGCAACCTCGACCCCGCCGTCTGCCTCGCCCCGATCGAGGCCGTCGACACAGCAGTTGGCGATGTGCTGCGACGCAACGGCGACCACCCGGGGTACGTCTTCAACCTCGGCCACGGGGTGCTCCCCGAGACAGACCCTGCGGTGCTCGAACACGTCGTCGACCTCGTCCACGCCCACCGGCCCGGGGGCTGAACATGGCCGACCGCCGCATCATCGTCGTCGGTGCGGGTATCACCGGGCTGACGACCGCCCATCGCCTCCTGACCGACCTTCCCGATGTCGACCTTGTCGTCCTCGAGGCAGGCGCCTCTCCGGGAGGCCTGATCCGGACCAGCCCCTTCGCCGGGCTTCCCGTCGATGAGGCGGCCGACTCCTTCCTCGTCCGGGTGCCGTGGGCTCTCGACCTGTGCACGGAGTTGGGCCTCGACGACGAACTTGTAGCCCCACACGCACGTACGGCGACCGTCTGGCTGGACGGGACCCATCGTCCCCTGCCGTCGCCGAACGTTCTCGGAATACCCCTCGACCCGAACTCTGTCGAGGAGGGCCTGCTCCCACCAGAAGACCTCGAACGGCTCACAGGCGCCGGGCTACCCGATGCTCCCCTGCCCGACGGCGATCTCACCGTAGGACAGGTTGTCCGCTCCTGCGTTGGCGACGCCGTCTTCGAGCGCCTGATCGATGTGCTGCTGGGTGGTGTCAACGCCGGCCGGGCCGACGACATGAGCTGCGGGGTGATGGCCCCGCAGTTGCTTGCCGCTGCCCGCAGCCCCGAGGGCCTGCTGACAGCCCTGCGTTCCATCCATGCCCAAGCCGACCCGGCGGCGCCGGTATTCAACGCCCATCCGTCCGGAATGGGCCACCTCGTCGACACGCTCGCCGGGCGCCTGGGCAACCGCCTCCGCCTGCGCTCACGGGTCACCGGGCTGGGACGCAGCGATGCCGGCTGGCTGGTGGGCACCACCGGTGGCGTCGAGTTGGCGGACGCAGTCGTGCTGGCCGTCCCCGCCTTCGTGGCCGCCGACCTCCTCACCCCCGTCCAGGCCGAGGCCGCCGACCACCTGGCTCGGGTTCCGTATGCCTCCGTGTCGCTCGCAGCGTTCGCCTACCGGCACCATGACCTCGAGGTCCCCGGGGACCAGAGCGGCTTCCTCGTCCCCCGGGATGCAGGACTGTTCATGACCGCCTGCTCCTACGCCGGCAGCAAGTGGGCCCATCTCGGCACGGGAGACAGGGTCCTGCTCCGCGTCTCGGCCGGACGCTTCGACGACCTCCGCCATGCCGAGATGGACGACGGCGCCCTGGAGCGGGCGCTCGCAGATGACCTGGCTGAAACGCTCGGTGTCGAGGCACCTCCCGACGCTGTACGCGTGTCCCGTTGGCCGCGGTCGCTGCCACAGTTCGCTCCCGGCCACGCCGACCGGATGGCGGCCATCGACGATCGCCTCGCTGCCGCCGCCCCCGGCATCACTGTTGCCGGCGCCTTCCGCCACGGCGTCGGCATACCGGCCTGCATCCGGTCAGGCAACGAGGCCGCTGCAGCAGTCGGACACACGGCCTGAGCCGGGCCCTGACGGAATCTTGTGCAGTTTCCGCACGCGACAACGCTGGCAACGCAGGAAACCGGTCGGCAACGTGGTTCGATGGTGGGCGTGGAATCCCAGACGACACCAGCAGTCGCGTGGGCCGGGCAGGTGTTCTCCCCCTCGGGCGGCACAGGGTCCGGGGTCCGGCGACTCGGCCACCGCACCGGTTGAAGTTCGTGGCCCCACGCCTGCGAATCGCCGCAGTCGCCCTGACAGCCGGCCTTCTGCTGGCCGCTTCGATCCCGCCGTGGGGCTGGTGGCCGGCGGCATTCCCCGGGATTGCAATCCTCGACCGCCTGCTCGCCGACCAGCCACCCGGACGGCGATTCGTCCGGACGTTGCTCGTCACGGTTGCGTGGTTGGCCCCCGGCACCCTCTGGATGTGGGACCTCACCCCACCCGGTTGGCTGATCGTCCTGCTCATCCAAGGCGCCTTCTTCGGCCTGGCGGCGATGGCCATCCCCGCAGGTCGCGGTCGGCGTGTCGGGCTCGTGGGTGCGGTAACCCTGGCCGAGTTCGTGCGCTGGAGCGTGCCCTTCGGTGGCGTTCCGCTGGCGACCCTGCCGATGGGCCAGGCAGGTGGCCCGCTCGCCCCGGTGGTCCGGGTCGGCGGTCCCCTCCTGCTCGTCGCCCTCGTCGTCGTGATCGGTGTCGGCCTTAGCGCCCTGGCGGACGGCCGTCGGGCCGACAACGGTTCGGTCATCGCCGTGGCCGGTGCCATGGGCGCCGTCGTCCTGTGCGGGGTGCTCGCCGCCCTGGCTCCGTCCGGACACGTGGTCGGTGAGATCGACGTGGCGCTCGTCCAGGGTGGCGGTCCGCAGAGGACACGGGCCACCCCGACCGGGGCGGCGATCGTGTTCGCCAACCAGCTCGAGGCCGCTGCCCTGGTGGAAACGCCCGTCGACCTGGTGCTCTGGCCGGAAAACGTGGTCAACCCGTCACCCGAACCGACAACAGGAGGACGTTTCCCCGACCGCATCTACGCAGACGACGCCACCGCTGCCCTCGAGGCCGAGGCCGGGCGCCTCGACGCCGTGCTGGTTCCGGGATGGTTCCACCGCCACCCCACGATCCCGACCGCCAACCTCAACTACTCGACCGCAATCGAACCCGACGGCACGGTGGTCGACGCCTACGACAAGGTCCTGAGGGTGCCGTTCGGCGAGTTCGTCCCGCTGCGGGGGCTCGTCGAGGCGGTGGCGGGCGGCGACCTTCCCGCCCGCGACCTGCTCCCCGGAACGGGGTCGGCGGTACTCGAAACAAGCGTCGGACGACTTGGCGTGAGCATCTCCTGGGAGGTGTTCTTCGAGCACCGGACCCGCGATGCCGCCCGGAACGGAGCCCAGGTCCTGCTCAACCCGACCAACGGGGCCAGCTACTGGTTGACGGTCCTCCAGTCGCAGCAGGTGGCTTCGAGTCGCCTCCGTGCGCTCGAGACCGGAAGGTGGCTGCTCCAGGCGGCACCCACCGGCTTCAGCGCCGTCATAGATGCACAGGGCCGGGTCCTGGTCCGGACCGGCGTGTCCGAACAGGCCGTGCTGCACGCCACCGTCGAACTGCGCGAGGGCGACACCTGGGCCACGCGCTTCGGTCCATGGCCGATGCTGGCTCTGGCACTGGGACTGCTCATCGCAGCCCGGTCCCCCACCCGGCGCGAATCGACCACTGCCTGACTGAATCGATCACCCGGTCGCCCGGGCGACCAGCACCGACACCCGGTGCGGAGCTTCGACCTCGTCACCGGGGAAGCGCTCGGCGAGCAACGCCTTGAGATCGCGGTCGAAGGCCTCAGCCGCTGCCGGCTCGAGGTTGACGATGGCGGCGCTGCCGCCGATCCGACGACGCCACGACCCGGTCGCATAGGCCACGTCGATGTCCTCGACCCAGGTGGTGAGGACATCGAACCCTGCATCCTCGACATGCCCGATCGCCTCCGGGAGGGGATCGCGGATGCCCCCCAGGTCCCAGGCCGGGTGATGGGCCTGGATCAGGGCCTCGGACTCCCCGGACACCGAACCGGGCACCGGCAGCCAGTCGAAGTTGCCGATCGCCAGCAGGCCACCCGGCACCAACAGGCGACGTACCTCCACCGCAGCCGCCTGACCGTCGAACCAGTGCCAGCACTGTGCCGCGGCGACGATGTCGAAGGAGGCACCTCGCAGGCCGGTGCGTTCGGCAGGCGCTTCATGCCAGACGATGTCCAGGCCGGACTCATCGGCGAGCAGTCGGGCAGCTTCGAGCATCCGGGCATCCACGTCGAGGCCGGTCACCAGACATCCCCTGGCCGCAAACTGTCGCGCCAGCGTCCCGGTACCGCAACCCACATCGAGCAGCCTCTGGCCGGGTCGACCCACGCCGACCTCGACCATGCGGTCGACCGCGTCCGCCGGGAACTCAGCGCGGTGGTGGGCATAGTCGGCCGCCCTGGAGCCGAAGCGGTCGCCGTCGACTGCCGGCACGCTCAGACCTCGATCATCAGCGTCGCCGGACCGTCGTTCACGAGCTCGACCTGCATGAGCGCCCTGAAGCGCCCGGTCGCCACCCTGATTCCCATGTCGCCCAATCCCTCCGCCACACGTTCGACCAACGGCTCGGCCTGTTCGGGTGAGGCCGCCGAAATCCAGGTGGGGCGCCGTCCCCGCGACGTGTCGCCGTAGAGGGTGAACTGGCTGACGACCAGCACCTCGCCACCGGAATCGACTACCGAGCGGTTCATCACCCCGTCAGCGTCGTCCATGATCCGCAATCCGGCCAACTTCCCGGCCATCCGGTCGGCCTGCGCAACGCCGTCGTCATGGGTGACGCCGACGAACACGCACAGGCCGGGCCCGATTGCGCCGACCACCTCCCCGTCCACGGTCACAGAGGCCCGCCCGACCCGTTGCACCAGCGCTCGCACGTGACCGAAGGTACCCGTCCCGGTGGAGCCTTTCGCGCTCTCTCCCGCCAGACTTGCCGGATGCCCTATCTCGGAAGCAGTCCCGGAAGCAGTCCCGGAACCAGTCCCGGAACCAGTCCCGGACCGCTCGACGACGCCCCGCTGCGCATCGCCTACCTGGCCTACCGTGGCAAGCCGCACTGCGGCGGCCAGGGCGTCTACACGCACCACCTCACCCGGGCACTCGTCGACCTCGGCCACCACGTCGAGGTCCTCTCAGGCCAGCCGTACCCGGTCCTCGACGACCGGGTCCCATTGGTCGAACTGCCCAGCCTCGACCTCTACAACGACCACTTCCCGATGCGCAAGGCCCGCTTCTGGGAGTTCAAGAGCGTGTGGGACATCGCCGAGGCGATGTCGTTCAACACCGGAAACTTCTCGGAGCCCATGGCGTTCAGCATGCGCGCATGGGACCACCTGCGGAAGCGCACCGGGGACTTCGACCTGGTCCACGACAACCAGTGCCTCGGCTGGGGCCTGCTCCTGATGCAGGAGCACCTCCGGATGCCAGTACTCGCCACCATCCACCATCCCATCACGATCGACCGGAAGCTCGAGATCGAACACGCCCGCACCCTCTGGGAGGAAATCGGCAAGCGCCGCTGGTACTCGTTCACCCGGATGCAGACCCGGGTGGCGAAGCGGATGCACCGTGTCATGACCGTCTCCGAGTCGTCCCGCTCGGACATCATCGCCGACCACAGGGTCCCCGGCGACCGGATCCACGTCGTACCCGTCGGCGTCGACCCCGACCTGTTCCGACCCGTCGAGGGCGTCACCCGGATCCCGGGCCGCATCGTCACGACCGCCAGCGCCGACGTGGCGATGAAGGGCCTCCGGTTCCTGCTGGAGGCGGTCGCCAAGCTGCGCACGGAACGCGACGTCGAGTTGGTCATCATCGGCAGGCCCAAGGCGTCGAGCGCCGCCAGCGACACCTTCGAGCGCCTCGGGCTGACCGACTGCGTGTCGTACGTCCACGACGTACCCGACCAGCGCATAGTCGAGCTCTACAGCGAGGCCGAGGTGGCGGTCGTGCCGTCGCTCTACGAAGGCTTCTCGTTGCCCGCCATCGAAGCCATGTCGTGCGGCGTGCCGCTGGTGACCACCACGGGCGGCGCCCTGCCGGAGGTGACCGGCACCCACGACGACACCTGCTTCCAGGTGCCCCCGGGCAACAGCGACGCCCTGGCCGCCATGATCCGCACCGTCCTCGACACCCCCGATGCCCGGAGCCGGGTCGGCGCCAACGGCCGCCGACGGGTGATCGGCAACTGGAGCTGGCGCCACACGGCCGAGCGGACCGTCGACCAGTACCGGGAACTCCTCGCAGAACCGCGGCCCGACGCTCGCTCCGGGTCTCTCTCCGGGCTGCTGTCCGGCCCCCGTCGCCAGTGCTGACCGTCGGCTACGACCGACTCGGGCTCCGACCCGGCGACCGGATACTGGACCTGGGCTGCGGTTTCGGCCGACACGCCTTCGAGGCCCTGCGACGGGGTGCCAACGTCGTCGCCTGCGACATCGGTACCGACGAACTGCACCGGGTCAGGGCGACCGTGGCCGCCATGTCGGAGGCCGACGAGATCGGCCCTGACGTGGTCCTCGAGACCGCAAACGGCGATGCCACACGGCTCCCGTTCGCCGACGGCTCCTTCGACCGGGTAATCGCCAGCGAGGTGATGGAACACATCCACGACGACGACGCCGCCCTCGCCGAGTTGACCCGTGTGTTGCGCCCGGGCGGCACGATCGCCATCACCGTTCCGGCCGCCCTCCCCGAGCGCATCTGCTGGAAGATCTCGTCCGACTACCACGCTCCGGCAGCGGTCGGCGGCCACGTCCGCATCTACGGACGGCACAAGCTCCGTGAACGCATGACCACAGCCGGCCTGGACGTCGACGGGGACCACCGGTCCCATGCCCTCCACAGCCCCTACTGGTGGCTGCGCTGTGCCGTCGGCCCCAACCGGCCGATCGAGGGCAACCGGCTGGTCCGCCTCTACCATCGCTTCCTCACATGGGACATCGTGAAGGCGCCCCGCACGACCAGGACCCTTGACAGGATCCTCAACCCGGTCCTGGGCAAGAGCCTCGTCGTCTACGCCACCAAGCCCGGGGTCGCGGGACCAACCGTCGACCCGGGGTCCCATGGTGAGCCCGATCCTGAAAAGGAGCCTGCGCATGTCCCTGCCTGAGATGCCCGGCCTGTTGTCGGCCGATGACCTGCGCCGCACGGCCGACTCGATCGTCGAGGTCCAACTCCGCAACGGCATGATCCCCTGGTTCACCGGCGGCCATGCCGACCCGTGGAACCATGTCGAGGCCGCCATGGCGTTAGCCGTCACCGGCCACCTCTACGAGGCCGAGGCCGCCTACGGGTGGCTGACCGCCAACCAGCACGAAGACGGCTCCTGGCACGCCTACTACGTGGACGGCGGCGTCGAGGACCCCAAGTTCGACACCAACGTGATCGCCTACGTCGCCACCGGCGCCTGGCACCACTGGCTACTCACCCGCGACCGGGGATTCCTCGAGTCGCTGTGGCCGGTCGTCGAGCGGGCCCTCGACTATGTGCTCGACCTCCAGACTCCCCGGGGCGAGATCCTCTGGGCACGCCACCCCGGCGGCACACCCTGGTCCTACGCCCTGCTCACCGGATCGTCGAGCGTGTGCCACAGCCTCCGGTGCGGTATCGCCGCGGCCGAGGAACTGGGCCACGAGCGCCCCGACTGGGAACTCTCGCTGGCCCACCTCGCCCATGTCGTAAGGACCCGACCCGGGGGTGCCTTCGCTCCGAAGGACCGGTGGGCAATGGACTGGTACTACCCGGTGCTCTCCGGTGCCGTCACAGGGGACGAGGCAGCGCTGCAACTCGCCTCCCGCTTCGACGAATTCATCCTGCCCGACCGGGGTGTCCGCTGCGTCGGGGACAAGGACTGGGTCACGGCCGCTGAAACCTGCGAGTGCGCCATGGCCTACCTGCTGGTCGGTGACCAACCGATGGCCGAGCGCCTGTTCGCCTGGGCGCAGGCGATGCGCAGCCCCGATGGCCGCTACCTGACCGGCATCGCATACCCGCAGGAGGTCAGCTTTCCGGATGGCGAGCACACGACCTACACGGCAGCCGCGGTGATCCTCGCCGCCGATGCGCTGAGCGGCTCGAGCCCGGCCGCCGGCCTGTTCGTCGACCACCGGAACCTGCCTGAGATCATCGACGTGGAGATCGACGTGGGAATCGACCCGGAGATCGACCCGGGGATCGACCTTCGAATCCGCGACCTGGACTGACGGGCACCCGCCCACCGGTGGTGTCGACGATCAGGTGATCAGATCCCAACGGCGGTGCGGCGCAGGATCCGGAGCGAACCCACGGCGTCGACCTCGTCGAACGATCCCGATCCGACCGCCCTGCACCAGATCTCGAAGGGGGGTCGCCCCCCGTCGGCCGGATCCGGAAAGACGTCGTGGATCAGGAGCGTGCCTCCGACGGCCAACTGCGGCACCCAACCCTCGTAGTCACGGTGTGCCGGCTCGACCCCGTGCCCACCGTCTATGAACAGCAGGGAAAGAGGCGTCGACCAGGCATCGGCGACACGGGGTGAGTCGCCCACAAGGGCGACCACGGTCTCCTCGAGGCCGGCTGCGCTGATGGTCCGGCGGAAGTGGGGCAGGGTGTCGATGCGACCGGCCTCCGGGTCGACGAGGTCAGGCTCGTGCCACTCCCAGCCGGGCTGGTTCTCCTCGGAGCCGTGGTGGTGGTCGAGTGCGAACAACAGACGGCCGCCGGCCTCTGCTGCAGCGCCGAGGTAGACGCTCGACCTGCCGCAGTAACTGCCCACCTCGAGGAAGGGGCCGTCGACGGTGACCTCGAGGGCGTGGTCGTGGAGGGCCCTTCCCTCGTCGGGAGGCATGAACCCGCGGGTGGCCTCGGCAAGGCCGAACAGTTGCCGACGGCGGTCGTCCACGGCTCAGCTGTGCTTGCGCACCAACTCGTGTTCGGTCCGCTCGCCCCACAGGAGGTGCTCGAGCACCACGAATCGGACGATCCAGAGCGCACCGAACGCTGCGGCATTTGCGCCCTGCACGGCGAGCGTGCGATCCGAAAATGCGTCGACGACGCCGACCAGGGCGGTCGACAGCACCAGGCCGACGAAGGCGAGGCCCCAGAACGGCAGGATCTCTGCGCCGAAGTTGTGGTCGCCCTTCTCACGCTTCCAGACGTAGTGGCGGCTGAGCAGGTAGGCGGGGATGCTGCCAGCAGCCACGGCGACCACGTTGGCGAGCATGCCGTTCCAACCCAGGCGGGCGTAACAGATGTACAGCAGCGTCTGGCCGGTGCACACGTTTATGATCGAAACCCCGGCGAATCGGATCAGCTTCTGCCCGTAGTCGCGCCAGAGGCGCGCAGGGAGGGCAAGCAGGTTCCGGACCATGGGGCGAGAGCCTATCCCCACCATTTCCGGCGAGTCGTGCCTTCGGTCACCGGGGAGTATCGGTATCCAGAAAGCGGTCTGCCAGGTGGCGAGCGGCCTCTACCGGTGTGGCTCCGCTCCGGGAATCGACGTCAACGAGGACATCGTCGGCCGCCTGGATCAACACGTGTTCGAGGCGGGCGCGTACCTCGGCGACGAACCGACGGTCCCGACGCGCCTGGAGGCCGGGTCCTGCCTTCAGGGCCCGGTGGTGTGCGTCGACGGCCCTGAGCAGGTCCTGGACGCCTTCGCCCTCCGTTGCCGTCGTTTCGATGATGGCCGGCCGGCTCTCGGCGTCGGCACCGGTGCCGGCTGCTGCGCCGGAGACCTCGCTCAGGTCCAGCATCAGGTCGAGGTCGCGGCGGGCATCGGATGCGCCGGGACGATCGGCCTTGTTGACGACGAACAGGTCGGCGACCTCGAGCAGGCCCGCCTTGTTGGCCTGGATTGCGTCCCCCCATCCGGGGGTCACGACGACCACGGCGGTGTCAGCGGCTGCTGCGACATCGACCTCGATCTGGCCGACGCCGACAGTCTCGACCAACACCGGGTCGAAACCGCAGGCGTCGAGCACCCGGACCACCCCAGGGACTGCGAGGGCGAGACCGCCGGCATGGCCGCGGGTCGCCATCGAGCGGATGAAGACCCCCGCCCCGGTGGCCGCCTCCATGCGCACGCGGTCGCCGAGGATGGCGCCGCCGGTCAGTGGGGAGGAGGGATCGACCGCCACCACCGCCGGCCGTCGGCCCTCGGCGGCCAGCAGGGTGGTCAGGGCGCCGGTCAACGTCGACTTGCCGGTGCCCGGAGCCCCGGTGATTCCCACGATGTGTGCAGCACCGGTCAACGGGTGGGTGGCGGCGGCGATCGCCTCGGCGGCCCCACCACCCCGCTCCACCAGCGTGAGCAGGCGGGCAACCGCCCGGCGCTGACCACCGCGGGCAGCAGCAAGCAACTCGGCGGGTTTCCGCTCCTCACCCGTGCCGGCCATCGACGACCCTTCGCACGGATGCCACGACCTCGGTTGCCGAGGTGCCGGGGCCGATGACCGCACCCACACCGGCCGCTTCGAGTTCGCCTACGTCCTCGTCGGGAACGACGCCACCTATGACGACGGGTACATTGCCGAGCCCTGCGGCGACGAGGGCGGCGACGATCAGGGGTGCCAGGGTGAGGTGTCCGGCGTTGTGCATCGAGATGCCTACGACGTCGGCGTCCTCCTGTTCGACCGCATCGACGATCGTCGCCGTCGTCTGACGGAGCCCCAGGTAGACGACCTCCATGCCGGCGTCGCGCAGGATCCGGGCGACCACCTTGAGCCCCCGGTCGTGCCCGTCCAGGCCGAGCTTGGCGAGCACCACGCGGATCGGTGTTGCGCCCTCCTCAGGACCATCCATCACACGACTGCCGTTTCCACATACGTGCCGAAGACCCCTTCGAGGACATTGACGATCTCACCTACCGTGGCACGAGCCCGCGCTGCCTCGAGAATCGCCGGCATCAGGTTGGCTTCCGGCTCTTCTGCGTCCACCGCCACCCGGGAAAGGGTCTCCCGCACCGCGGCACCGTTCCTGGCGTGTCGCACACCGGCGAGGCGCCGACGCTGCAGGTCCTCGGTGTCCTGGCCGATTCGCAGCAGCCGGCCCGCTCGCCCCTCGTCGCCCTCGGTGAAGGCGTTGACACCGACCACGATCCGATCGCCGGCATTTACCTCGCGCTCGAACCGGTAGGCCGACTCGGCGATCTCTCCCATGAACCAGCCGCTCTCGATGCCGGCGTAGACGCCCTCCAGGATCGAGCCAGCGCCCTCGTCGTCGAGGCGGGCGAAGACCTCCTCGGCACGCCGCTCGAGTTCATCGGTCATCCACTCGACGTAGGCGGAGCCGCCGAGGGGGTCTGCCACGTCGACCACCCCGGACTCGTGGGCGATGACCTGCTGGGTCCGTAGTGCAATGCGTGCTGCCTCCTCGGTGGGGAGCGCCAGGGCCTCGTCGTACGAGTCGGTGTGGAGGCTCTGGGTGCCGCCGAGCACGCCGGCCAGGGCCTGGATGGCGACCCTGGCGATGTTGACCTCGGGCTGCTGTGCTGTCAGCGAGACGCCTGCGGTCTGGGTGTGGGAGCGCAGCCGGAGGCTGCGCTCGTCGGTCGCGCCATAGCGCTCCCGCATCCAGCGGGCCCAGATGCGTCGGGCGGCCCGGAACTTGCCGATCTCCTCGAAGAAGTCGCTGTGGCTGTTGAAGAAAAAGGACAACCGCGGGGCGAAGTCGTCGACGTCGAGTCCGGCCGCCACAGCCGCCTCGACGTAGGCGAATCCGTTGGCGAGGGTGAAGGCCAGCTCCTGGGCGGCGGTCGAGCCGGCCTCGCGGATGTGGTAGCCGGAGATCGACACGGGGTTCCAGCGGGGCATCTCGGCGGCGGTGAAGCGGATGACGTCCGTAACCAGTCGCACCGAGGGACGGGGTGGGAACAGGTACTCCTTCTGGGCCTGGTACTCCTTGAGGATGTCGTTCTGGAGTGTTCCGGCCAGGCGCCCCCGTTCGACGCCGCCCTGTTCGGCGACGGCGACGTACATGGCCAGCAGGATCGGTGCCGGTCCGTTGATGGTCATCGACGTGGTGACGACTCCGAGGTCGATGTCGGCGAACAGGTCGGCCATGTCCTCGACCGTGTCGACGGCCACGCCGGCACGACCGACCTCACCGAGGGCGAGCGGATGGTCGGAGTCCCGACCCATCAGCGTGGGCATGTCAAAGGCGGTCGAGAGCCCTGTGCCGCCGGACCGGAGAAGTTCCCTGAAGCGGCCGTTGGTGTCCCCGGCGGTACCGAAGCCCGCGAACATGCGCATGGTCCAGAGTCGGTTCCTGTACATCCCTGCGTGGATGCCCCTGGTGTAGGGGTACTCGCCGGGGAGTGGACCCTCGCCGTAGACGGGGTCGACAGGGATGCCGGAGAGGGTGCGGTGCTGGTCTGCCACACAGAGAACAATAGTTGGATATCCAACTATTTGCCACCCAAGCTTTCGCCTGCAGTGACTAGAATGCGCTGATGCCGCTGCCGTTCGACCCGATCGTCGAGGCCCGTCGCAACTGGAGGTCCAACCGCTGGGGGGCCGCCGACCCGATGGCAGCCGCCACCTCCATCACGCGTGCGCACCAGGTCCTCCTGCGGCGCATCGACGCCGCCCTCGCCCCATTCGACCTCAACTTCAGCCGCTTCGAGGCGCTCGCCCTCCTGCACTTCTCGAGAAGCGGCTCGCTGCCCCTCGGCAAGATCGGCGACCGCCTCCAGGTCCATCCGACCTCGGTGACCAACACCATCGACCGGCTCGAGGCGGACGGCCTCGTGCGGCGGACGCCCCACCCCACCGATCGCCGAGCCACCCTCGCCGGGATCACCAGTCGGGGGCGGGCGCTTGTCGAGCGCTCCGCCATTGCGCTCGCCGACATCAAATTCGGGCTCGACGGCATGCGACGCGACGACCTGACAGCGGTCACCGCAGCCCTGACCGGACTCCGTAGGGACGCCGGCGACTTCTGACCCGGGTAGGCACCTCCACGGGGCCGCCTCGGCCCCCTACCAGTACCCGTGTCACACTGTCACAGACACGAGACTGAGGAGATCCGCATGGGCGAGACCGGCGATACAGGCAAGAGCACCGCGCCAGCCGAGATAGCCGGTTGGCCCAAGCTGGTCATCACGTACCGCACCGACACCGACAAGGTGGCCGCCCTGCTCCCCCCCGGCATCGAGCCGGGTGCCGAGCCCATCGTCACGATCGGCGTCTACTGCGTACCGATCCTCGACGAGCCCGAGTTCGGCACCAGCACGAGGGTCCAGGCCGACTTCGACGGCATCGCCGGACAGTTCTCGCTCGGCATCGGCATAGACCAGGAGGCGGCAATCTTCAACTCGAAGGAGATCAACGGGCAGCCGAAGTTCCCGTGCACCACCCGCTTCTTCCGGTTCGGAGACGCCGTCGAGGCCACGGCCACGCACCAGGGCTACACGTTCTTCGAGTTCCGGGGCCGATCCACCGGGATCGTCGATCCCGAACCGGGCGACCGGGAGGAGAACGAATGGTGGCTCAAGTACTCGCGGGCGATCGGTGGCGCCGAGGGCGAGTGGGACTACCCGCCCCACGTCGTGCGGGTACGCCAGGTCAGCCAACAGGTCCACGTCGAGGAACTCGACGGCACCCTCACCCTGCGGGACAGCCCGTGGGACCCCCACACCGACCTCCTGCCCATGCGCGAGCAACTCTCGGCCCGGCTCATCACCTCGGTCCACAAGGCACGAGAGATCACCAACGCAGGCCCCCTCGACCCGGTCGCCTTCTGGCCCCACGCCGACACCATCGGCGGCTCCCGCTGGCCCGGCCGACGGGGCGGCCCCCGCAACCTGCGCTGAGTCGTCGGCAACGATGGGCCCGAGCCTCGACCCGGCGCTGTTCCTTCCGGAACCCGAGCCGGCCGAGGTCCGCTGCACGATCATCTCGGTCGACGACCACGTCGTCGAGCCACCCCACCTGTTCGCCGAGTACATGTCCCCGGCGCTGCGCGGGCACGGCCCACAACTGGTCGAGACACCCGAAGGGCACCAGGTCTGGGAGTTCGAGGGCAACACATACTCCCAGGTCGGGATGAACGCCGTGGCCGGACGCCGCCCCGAGACCGTGCGGCTCGAACCGTTCCGCTTCGACCAGATGCGCCCCGGCTGCTACGACGTCGACGCCCGGATCGCCGACATGGACCTGGCCGGCATCTGGGCGATGCTCAACTTCCCCTCCCAGATCACAGGGTTCTGCGGACGGGTGTTCACCGACGCCGACGACGCCACGGTGGGCATCGACGCCATGCGGGCGTGGAACGACTGGCTGTACACCGAATGGTATGCGCCCCATCCGGACCGGATCGTCCCGTGCGGCATCACCTTCCTCTCCGACCCGGCAGAGGCGGTCCGGGAGATCCACCGCAACTCAGAGCGGGGCTTCGTCTCGGTAGCCCTACCCGAGCGCCCCCACGCGGTCGGGCTCCCGAGCCTCTGGGACCGCGACCACTGGGACCCGATCATCGCCGCCTGCGTCGAGACCGACACGGTGATCTCCCTCCACGTGGGCAGTTCCGGAATGCACCCGGCGCCGCCCGGGGGTCCTGCGCTCCAGATCGGCGCCACCCTCTTCGGGCAGCTCTCCCTCCAGGCCTGCGCCGAGTGGCTCTGGTCGGAATACCCGGTCCGCCACCCCCGACTCAAGGTCGCCATGTCCGAAGGCGGCATCGGCTGGGTCGCCATGCTCATCGACCGCCTCGACAACCTCGTCGGGCGCTCGGGCTACGGACAGGGCTGGGAGGAGCACCCTGCCGATGTCCTGCGCCGCAACTTCTGGTTCTGCACGCTCGACGACCCATCCACCATCGACACCCGCCACACCATCGGCATCGACAACATCTGCGTCGAGACCGACTACCCCCACGGAGACAGCACCTGGCCGCACACCCAGCAGGTCATCGCCGATGCCTGGGGCCACCTGCCGCCGGAAGAGCTCCGGATGCTCTGCTGTGAAAACGCCGCCCGCCTCTACCGGCACCCCCTGCCCGAGGTGGTCCTGCCCCTCGGCTGA